>SXGT01893712.1_pt1 | contig 30952 bp, 24 predicted proteins | sample 3176221 | NCBI WGS metagenome assembly SXGT01 (sample SAMN11356862, study PRJNA531348) | freshwater metagenome | isolation source: freshwater sample F1-120 | place: China: Fuxian Lake, Yuxi | collected 2017-12-25
CCGCCATCTCGCGGTACTGCGCCAGGTCAAGCCGCAAACGCCCGGCCACTTGCTTCATACCCCGGATCTGCGCCGCGCCACCGACACGGGACACGGACAGACCGACGTTAATGGCTGGACGTACCCCAGAGTAAAAGAGGTCCGCCTCTAAATAAATCTGCCCATCGGTAATGGAGATGACGTTGGTGGGAATATACGCCGACACGTCCCCGGCCTGGGTCTCGATAATGGGCAGTGCAGTCAGTGAACCCGACCCAAGTGCCTCATTGAGCTTAGCGGCCCGCTCTAAGAGACGTGAATGTAGATAAAACACGACGCCCGGATAGGCTGCTCGTCCTGGAGGCCGCCTCAGTAACAGTGACAGCTGGCGATACGCCACCGCCTGCTTGGAGAGGTCATCATAGACACACAGCGCGTGCCCCTGGCGGTCGCGGAAGAATTCACCCATGGCACAACCCGCATAGGGCGCCACGTATTGTAACGGCGCGGGGTCGCTGGCCGTCGCCGCCACGACAATCGAATACTTCATGGCGCCGTAGTCTTCGAGGGTGCGCACCACCCGGGCCACCGTCGAGCGTTTTTGCCCCACCGCGACATAGATACACACCACGCCCGGATGCCCCGGATACCACTCCGGCTCTTTGTCCCAGGCGTCACGCTGATTGATGATGGCATCAATCGCCACCGCCGTCTTCCCAGTCTGGCGGTCGCCAATAATCAACTCGCGCTGCCCGCGGCCAATGGGCACCATGGCGTCAATGGCTGTTAACCCCGTTTGCAGCGGCTGATTCACCGGCGAGCGTTCAATCACGCCTGGAGCAATGCGTTCAATCGGGCTGCTCTCGGTGGTCAGGATGGGGCCTTTGCCATCAATGGGCTGGCCGAGTGCATCCACAACACGCCCAATCATCGCCTGCCCTACTGGCACTTCCATGATGCGCCCGGTGCGTCGGACTTCGTCGCCCTCTTTGATCTCGGTATCCGACCCAAGGAGCACGGCCCCGACGTTGTCTTCTTCCAGGTTGAGCGCCATGCCATAAATGTCGTGCGGGAATTGTAAGAGTTCCCCAGCCAGACATTTTTCCAGACCATAGATACGCGCGATGCCATCCCCTACCGTGATCACCGAGCCCACCTCGGCCAGTTCGATATCGCTGACATACCCTTCGATCTGGCGTTTGATGATGTCGCTAATTTCTGCTGCTGTAATGTCTGCCACCGCGCCTTATCCTCCTAAAAGAGAGCGCTGAAGCTCCTCGCTGCAGCGAGGAGAAACGCTTGGCCGTGCTAGAACAACCCTACTGCGGTGTCTTGGAGCCCAAGCACACCGTACGATCCATGCTGCATCATGTCCCTGTCATGAACCACTGCCACTCAAGTGGCGTGGCTTGTTAGTACCCTCAACCGGGTTCCGAGGCCCAGCGTCAACGGGTCCAACAACAGGGTGCATGACTTCACCCCTGGCTTTGATGTTCTTGGCAGCGTTCCAGTCCGCAGGGAGGGCGTATCCGCACTGACGACAGACAAACGCATCCCTAGACTTGCGGTTGCGCTTCTCGCAGTGCCCACAGGCAGAGCAGGTCCGGGAGGTGTGGCGCGGATCGACCGGCACCACCAGAATCCCCTCACGCTTCGCCTTGTAGGTGATGAACGTGCGTAACTGGTAGAACGCCCAGCCCTTGAGCCGACTGCGCTGCGCCTTGCGAGCCGTTATCCGGTCCCCTATTCCTGCCAAATCTTCGCAGGCGATAGCGGACCCCGTGTCTTTGGCCTTGGCAATCAGTCGGTTACTAATTCGGTGGTTCTCGTTGGCCTGCATACGGGATTCCCGCAGACGGATGGTCTGGAGCTTGCGCTTGGCGCTCTTCGTGCCAGTCTTTTGACAGGTCCGTCGCATACGTCCATAGCGCTTCCGTACGGCCTCAACCGCATCACCGCTGAAGTTCTCCCCGTCATCCGTGGTCGCCAGGTTCTTGATGCCCAGGTCCACGCCGATGACCCCATCCGGTTCTGCAGGCTCTGGCGCGGTGTCCGTCAACACCACATGGACGAAGAAGGTGCCGTCTCGTCTCTTCGCCAGCGTGGCGCTACGCGGCAGGCGCCCTTGCAACTGGCGCTTCTGGTAGTGCCCCAACTTCGTGGCAAGGTAGGCTCTGCTGTGGAGCAACGTCATGCTGAAGGTCCAGTCCCATTCCCGAAAGCTAAAGATGCGTGCATCATAGTCCGCAGAGGTCAGCGCAAACACCGAGTGCATCTTTACGGGGACTTTCAGCGCTGCACACACCCGCGCAATGGCCCGTATCGCCAGGTTCGCCGACAACCCAAAGCGCTGTCGCAGTGCCTGGTAGCAGGTATGCTGCAGCGTCACTTTGTTGGTGGAATGCATCGACCGCGCGACCTCTGCCGTAAAGTTGCACGCATCGGCAAACGCCACAAGCGTGGCGTCCAACTCCGTACGTTGTTCCGCAGTCGGCGCCAGTGTGCAGATAATCGTGCGGACAATTTTCATGAGGATACTTTATCATATGCGTATATCACATCAAACCCTTTTGACTCAAGCCGGGAAGGTTTCCTCCACTGCCACTCAAGTGACGTGGCTTCCACGCGCTAAAGCGTTATTTCTGCGAGGGTGAGGATGTCACACCAATGTTTTGCGCATCCGGGCCAGTTGGCCGCGCACACTGCCATCCAAGATGACGTTATTGACCCGGACGACCAGGCCCCCAAGAATGGCCGGATCCACCAGCTCTTCGAGCTGGACCGTTTTCTGTGTGGCTGCAGTAATTTTCTGGGTCACGACTTGGCGCTGTTGGGCATCCATGGCCAGCGCGGTGGTCACCTGCGCCACGACTTGCTGGAGTTCGTCATTGGCCATGCGCTCATAGTGTAGGCAGATGGCCGCGAGCTGACGTAGGCGGTCTTTTTCCACCAGCAAGAGCACAAAGTTCCGCAGCAAAGGCGCCGATTGCGTGTGTTCTAAGATGGCCGTCACAATGTTGGTTTTGCTCTGTACATCGACACTCGGGGTTTCGAGAACCCGCTGCAAAGGTATATTGGCCTGGACCATCGCCTGATACTGCCGCAGTTGCGTGCCGATTTCAGCGATCATTCCGTCGCGCCTTGCCAGCTCTAGCAAGGCTTTGGCATAGCGTCGTGCCGCTGCTCCACCCCTCAAAGCTCTTCTCCCCTGCCGTAGGCCTACAAGGCCATCCCTGCCGCGCTCCACACCGTCCTCTGCACCAGTTTACGGCCTGGTCATTGTACAGAGAAGCCCGTGCGGCGGAGGAAGGCACTATCTGTCAACAACCCCATAGCTAAAGCTAGGGGCTTGTCGCTGACTTACACAGCGGTGGAGGGTAGCCCCACCCTGATGCGCGACCTCGGAGACGAGTCCCTCATCTGGTGAGGGCTATTGACTGCGCCCTGAGGACTACTCGACAGACGAATGACTGTCCGAGAACCGGGGAGATGACGCTAGCATATTTTGCCCACTCTTGTCAATTCGCTGGCTCGGGCAGCGGCCAAGATGGCCGTGCGACGCGCTCATCCCGCGTTGTACAGCGTCACCGCAATGCGCTTGCCCGGCCCGCCGCTACACCTGGACTCGGCCCCCGCGGTGTCAGCTTGACGTGGTGCGGCGGGGTTCCTACAATCGCGCCAGCCTCAACGCCCACAACAACCCTGATACAAGGTGCTACGCCTTAGACACGGTGAACATCCATGGCCCTGAGAGTTGCGCGTATTCCCTATCTGCATGCTGAGCCTTTTTACTGTGACATGGAGCGCCGTGGGTTGGTGCTCTATGAGATGGTGCCGAGTGCCGTGGCCGCAGCGCTCATTGACGGGGAGATTGACGCCGGCCTCGTGCCGGTCGTCGATGGCTGGCGCTATGCCGACCGTTTGCAACCTGTGGCCGGCTTTTGTGTTGCCACGGTGCAGCGCAGTAGTCATATCTTTCTGTATGCCAACCAACCCATCGACACCCTGAGTGCCATGCGCATCGGCGTCACCAGCGAGGCTGTCACCGCGGTACGCCTGCTGGACATGCTGCTGCAGGTGCGCTACGGCCAGCAACCCTCCACCTTTGTGACGCTGCAAGACACCTACGACGCCTTTCTCCTCATCGGCAACGACGGTGTGCGGCGGCGCGGCGGGGCGCGGGGCTATGCGCACACCTATGACCTGGGTGCCGAATGGTATGCCTGGACCGGCTTACCCCTGGTAACGTCGCGCTGGATGGCGCGGCAGGATATGGATCCCAAGGCGTTCGCGGTGTTGCAGGATACGCTGTATGTGGGCTTAGAGGTGGGCGTTGATGCCATCTATCGCATTGGCGAGCCGCGTGATGAGTTGCTCATGATGCCACGGGACATCACGCGCTATATCCGCCATTTTCGGTACTTTCTCAAGACCGCCGAACTCCAGGCTTTGGAACGCTTTCAGGAGTATATGTTGCCGCTGGAGGCCGACCGGGCCCCGGCGCAGGGCTGACGCCAGGGGCTGCTAGGGGTGGAAGAAGCGCACCACCGCTGTCCAATCATCCCGGCGGCCCTCACTCCCCAGCGGGGCTGCCGTATGGTGGGCCATGAGGGTGGTCTGCATCTGCTGCACGGCCTCCTCCGGCGACGCGGCACGGCGTAGCAGGGTCACCAACGCATCGCGGGGGATGGTATCCGTCACGCCATCTGTGGCGAGCACCAGGCGGTCCCCTGGTGCCAAGGGGATGGTGGCCCGATACAGCGTGCCGAGTTGTGGACTGCCCCCAATGGCCCGCATCGGGCCCATGGGGCCAAAACCGCTGGTACGGCTCGACAACAGCTGCACGCTGTCTGGCCGGATGAGCAGCACTGGGCTATCACCCGCGCCGAAAATGTGCAGAGTGCCGTGCAACGACAGCGCCGCGGACAGCGTGGTCAGCAAAAAGCGCCCCCACCCACGCCGATAGAGCTGCTGATTGACCTCGGCGAGCACTGCTAGCACATCGTCGGGGGCAGTAATTGCGGCAGTCGTGAGCGCCTGCGCCACGGCGTCGCTGGCGTCCCAACCTCGGCGCCCGGTGACGCCATCCATCACGGCATCCAGGCAGGCATGGTCATCGAGAGCACGGATCACGTAACAGTCTTCGCCGTGGCCGTCATTATCGTGCAGGAGAGCAACGGTGCTGTGTATCATAAAATTCCTCGGGCTTTAGCCCCTGGAAACCACGCCGATTGATCGGCAGTGGAGGAATGGCCCCCAGGCTTGAGCCATAGTTTTTTATTGACAACAGGCGGACATATCCTATCCTTAGAACCTGAAGCTCACCCTGCAACTCAAACTGGTGCCGACCTCTGCGCAACATACCGCCTTGCTGGAGACCATGCGTGCCTTTAATGCGGCGGCTTCCTATGCCGCACAGGTGGGGTTCACCGCGCAGGTCTTCAGTCAAGCCGCTATCCATGTGCGATGCTATCGGGAGTTGCGGGACCGCTTTGGCCTGTCCTCCCAGATGGCCGTTCGCGCCATGGGGAAGGCGGTCGAGACGTTTAAGCGGGACAAGCGCGTCTGCCCCGTCTTTCGAGCCGATGGAGCCATGACCTACGATGAACGATTGCTGGGGTGGAAGGGGCCAGCCCATGTGTCGCTGTTGACGCTGCAAGGCCGACAGATTGTAGCCATGGTCTATGGGGAATATCAGGCGGGCTTTCTGGCACGGCTCAAGGGGCAAGTGGACTTGATATTGAGGGATGGCACGTTTTATCTGCATGCCACCATTGATATTCCAGAAGATTCCCCGATACATCCCATACGCTTCCTCGGTGTTGACTTCGGGATTGTGGAGATCGCGACCGATTCGGATGGCCACAACTCTCCTGGCGCGGCCATGGAAGCCGTACGGCAACGCACCGCTCGTGCCCGGCAAACCTTCCAGGCGACGGGCACCACTTCTGCCAAGCGACGACTCAAAAAGATGGCGGGCACGCAAGCCCGTTTCCAACGCTGGGTCAACCACGGCTTGGCGAAACGCCTTGTCCAGTATGCCAAAGACACGCAAGCTGCGCTTGTGCTGGAAGACTTGACGCACATCCGCGACCGGATCACGGTTCGTAAGCGGCAACGGGCGAAGCACCATCATTGGAGTTTTCGGCAACTGCGCGACTTGCTCACCTACAAAGCCCAACGCGCTGGTGTTCCACTGCTGTTCGTGGACCCACGTAACACCAGCCGGACCTGTGCAGAGTGTGCGTACGTTGATCAGCGGAACCGCCGTTCTCAAGCCGTCTTCTCCTGTCTGCAATGCGGGCACACGGCCCATGCGGATCACAACGCGGCCAGAAACCTGGCCACTAGGGGCGCAGTAAGCCGTCCTGATTTAGTCGCACCGCTCTTGGGCCAACTGGCTCAAGCGTAGTAGTGGCAAAGCTGCGAGGCTTTAGCCCTAGCAGTTGCTTACAAATACTTATACCGCAAAACCCGCCAGAGCTGAGGAGGGATCAAAGAGATAGCGCTGCCAATACTCGGCGCGTAACCACGTAAGCGCCTCACGCCAGGCCTGCTGGGCTTCATCCTGCTGGGGGAGACGCTGATGTGCGGCCTGCACTGTAGCCAGATAGGCCGTAAAATCACGACGAAAATCCTGAAAGGTGCTGTACGTCCGCTGCCGCACCTGCGCAATCAGCGTCCGTGCTGCCTCCTGGACCTGGACGTCTGCCACGGCGCGGAACTGCTGCGCCATCTGATCGAGTTCGCGCTCAAAGTTGACCACCGGGCGCAGGCCATACGGATCGCGGTACCCACTGGCCTGGGTCGGCGGTGCCTGCGGGGTGGCGTAAAATTTGAGCATTTCCAGGTAAAAATCGTGGATATCCGGTGGGCGCATCCCGCGGCGACTCGGCGCACCATTGACCTCCGCCAAGGCCCCGCAATCAATCACCGTCAGGTGCCCAGTGGCTGGTTGGTAGAAGACGTTATGTGGACGCAAATCCAGCAGAATATAACCCGCGTCAAAGAACGCTTCTTCCAGATCCAGGAGTTGCTGCTGCACCGCCAGGGCTGGCGCCTGTGGGGGCGGCAGGAGGGGAAAGAGCGCAAACAGATTTTGCCCCAGGCCAATGGGCACGCCGGTAAAGCGGGCTTTGATGTCCGCCATCAACGGCACGCCTAGGGCACGCTCTTCCACCGTGACCCGATAGGTCTGGCCAAAAGTTTCGCCAAAATAGGCATCGTGATTGGCGTGCTCGGTGTAGCCGTGGAGGACGCTCACCGTGGGCACGCGGTGGCCAACCGCCTGATACGCCTGGAGGAGGCGTTCCGTGCGCGCCGCAATCCCGTCGTGCAGACGATGCCGCAAGGTCTCCGGTGACGGCCGTTTGAGCACAACCTGGCGCCCGGTGTCGCGGTCAATGGCCGCACGCACTTCGTAGTCCGCGCCCATGCCCAGGAGGCCGGTCACCTCATAGCGTTGCAGATCCACTTGTTCCATAGTCAGACTGTTCCTGTGTACGGGGAAGTCAATGTCTGGGCGAGAGTATACACCATCACACCCCCAGACCTCACATTTCCTCGTCTAGGGTCAACTCCCGGACGCCTAGCGGTGCAAAGCGCTGTAACAGGAGCAGCCCAGGAATCCCGGCCAGCATGGTCATCCAGAAAAACGCCTGCCATCCCATGGCACTGACGAGGAAACCGCTGGCAGGCCCAGCCCACAGGCGGGGCAGACCAAAGAGACTCGACAACAGGGCATACTGCGTGGCGGAAAAACGCTTCTGCGTGAGGCGTAAGAGGAGCACGGAAAAGGCGCCCGTGCCCAAGCCCTGGGTGAGATTTTCTAAGACCATCGCGCCAGTAAGCAGCAGACGGTCTGGGGCACTCGTGGCCAGCAGCACGTAGCCCACGTTGGAGACAATTTGCAGCACCCCGCCAATCCACAGGGCATGCCCCAGTCCCGCCACCGTGGTCAACACCCCGCCGCACACCGTTCCGCCAATCGTCGTCACCAGGCCAATGGTGGCCAGACCCACGCCGCGATCAAACTCGCTGTACCCCAGGTCAATAAGAAACGGACGCAGCAGCGCCCCGGCTAAATTGTCCGCCAGTTTATACAAGCAGACGAACGCTAAAATTTCCAGCGCGCGTGGACGCCGGAAGAGACCCTGCAACGGGGCCCAGATGGCGATGCGCCAGTGCGGGGGTGGACCAGCTGTGGCAGGCGTGGCGGGCTCGGGGGCTTTCCACGTGACCCACAACAACGGCACAAATAACAAGGCCAACCCGACGTTGACCAGGGGCCAGGAATAGCGCCCCGCCAGGGTAATGCTTAAACCACCAGAGATGTACATGGCGGCGCGATACGCGGCAATACGTGCTCCGACTGCAATGCCCTGTTCCGCTGGCAAAAGTACATCCACGGCGTAAGCATCCAGGGCGATGTCCTGGGTGGCGGAGGCACAGGCCACCGCCAACGCCAAGGCGCCGACCACCCAGATGGCTTCAGGATGATGCCCCACCCCGGCCAGGCCAAACGTGATAACCGCCAAGAGCACCTGCATCAACGCCACCCATCCCAGACGCCGCCCCAGCCAGGGCACGCGGTAGCGTTCAAGAAGCGGCGCCCAGAACACTTTGAAAGTCCACGGCGCCTGTGTCAGGGCAAAGAATCCCACCACGCGGATGTCCACGCCAATGCTGCGCATCCAGTCCGGTATGGCGATGAGCACTAGCCCGAGCGGCAGCCCGGACGCAAACGACAGCAGCGTTACCGACGCCGTACGCCAGGAACCCATCGCCTGGGCGAGGCTCCGCATATGCCCTGGTTGTGCCACACCTGTCTCCTCGTTCGTACGCTGTTCCCGTGCTGTGCGCAGAGGCAGCATACGCCAGGACACCCGGGTGTCAAGCCTGCGGTCCCGGTGGCGCGTCAGCCAGCGTAACGGTGCCGGCCTGCCCCGTCCCCGTCCCAACGCGTAAATAGGCCAACCAGTAGACCCCGGCCACCAGGATGGTGCCGCCCAGCACATTCCCGAGCGTGACCACCAGCAGATTGCGCAGGCTACCGGCCCAGAGTGACGCGTCCGCCATGCCACTCAGGGCAATGGCGTAGGGCAGGAAGAACAAATTGGCAATCGAGTGCTCAAACCCCATGGTCACGAAGGCGGCGATCGGCAAGACAATCGCCAGGATTTTATCCGCCACACTACGCCCACCCATGGCGAGCCAGACCGCCAGGCATACCAGGCCATTACACAGTACACCCAGCGCCAGCGCCTCGACTAGGCCCAGCCCGGCCTTATGTCGCCCAATGGCCAGGGCGGTCTCCCGCACCGCGCCGTCCCCAAAGTCGGCCACATGCCCCAGGAGGGCCAGTCCCACCGTGCCCAGTGCCCCCAGAGTGTTGCCGGTATACACCAGCAGCCAGTTCCGCACGAGTTCCATACTGCGAATGCGACCCGAGGCCCAGGCCATGGCGATGAGGTTATTGCCAGTAAATAACTCGGCACCACCGACCACCACCAGAATCAGGCCCAGGCTGAAGGCCAGTCCACCTATCAAGCGCGTCAGACCAAAGCCCAGGGTGGAGCGCGTGACCACCACGGTGAAAAACAGGGCGCCGAGCGCGATGAAGGCACCAGCGAGGACAGCGAGAACCAGCACGCTCAGGGGATCACTACGGGCTTTGGTAACGCCAAGAGTTTCTATTTTGTGCGCAATCTCGCGTGGGGTATAGGCATCAAGTGACGGCGCCATAGCACGGTTCCCTTTTGAGAGGTGTCGTCGGTCCAGGTACGCTTCAAGAGATGAGCAAAATCCGGGCCACCCTGAGACTCACCTGAGCGGGGCTCACCGTAGCTTCTCCGCAGTGGGCCGCTCCCCGCCAGGGCACTCTCCGGGACAACCTGACAGGTGTGCGGACAGGCTGTCAAGGCGGGACGCCTGACGGTCGCTGCTAGTGTCGCTGGCGTGATGGGCCTCAGTATGTGCTTCCGACTCGACAAACGGCCCGAGCAGCGCTAAGCTTTCAGTAACCTTTTCGTATACCATTCATGACCCCTGGCACTTCATCCAGGATCTCGGATAAGCGCCACCTCTGGAGAGGTCTCATCATGGCGCGAGCAATCCCTCTCTTCACGCTCGAAGGTGTGCACGATGCCGACATCAGCACGCACTACATCACCACCGATGACCAGCTAGGACTCTCGGCCTTGCGCTTCCTGCGGCAACCGTGCGACGACGTGGTGCTGGTCGTGCATGGACTCACCACCTCCTCCGACATGTTCATCATGCCGGAGCATTACAATCTCGTCAGCTTTCTGCTCGATCACGGCTTCACCGATGTCTGGACCTTTGATTTCCGCATGAGCAACCGCCACAGTTACAACCTCAAGCGTCATCGCTTCACTATGGACGACATTGCCCTGTACGATTTTCCCGCCGCCTTGCAGCACATCCGGCAGCAAGTGGGGGATCGACGTATCCACGTCATCTGTCACTGTCTGGGCTCCGTGTCCTTTATGATGGCGCTGTTCGGGCGTACCGTCTCTGGCATTCGCAGCGTCATCTCCAACAGTGTGGCGCTGACCCCGCGTGTGCCGGCCTGGTCGCATCTCAAGCTGTTCTTTGCCCCATTTCTGGTCGATTATGTGCTGTCCCTGCCCTATCTCGACCCGCGCTGGAGCGAGGATCCACCGCTGACACGGGGTCGGCTCTTCGCCGCAGTGGTGTCGCTTTTTCACCAGGAATGCGACGTGCGGGCCTGTCACATGCTTTCGATGATGTGGGGCACTGGTTGGCCAGCCCTCTACGAGCACGCCAATCTCGCCGAGGTGACGCACCAACGTGGCGGGGATTTGTATGGTGCCACCAGCATGCATTACTACCGGCACGTCCGCCAAATGGTGCAAGCGGATAATACGGCGGTCAAGTACCTGCCGGACGATCCGCGCTATGCGGCGCTTCCCGCCAATTACCTGGCGCATGCCCGTGAGATCACCACACCCGTCTTGTTCATGACCGGCGCACACAATCGGGTCTTCAGTGATTCCAACATTGTCTGCCACCAACGGCTGGAGCACCTGGTACCTGGTCGCCATGAGCTGGTGGTGTTCCCGGGGTACGGGCACCAGGATCCGTTTATGGGCAAGAACAATGACAAGGATATCTTTCCGCGCCTGGTCGAATTTCTGAACAAACATCGGCATGGTTATGCCGAGCCCTCGGCGTAGGAGACACCGTATGGCTGACACCCCCGTCGGAATGACCTTTCGCGAGACCATGGCTGGTCCCTTCGCCCTCGACACCCACGACCCGGCGGAGGGCCAGAGCCGCGGGCGCAGCACCGGGGTGGAGCTGGCGCTGCATGCGACCGTGGTCATCGACAATCTGGAGCGCTTTATTGCTGATCCACACCACCTGGGTGGGCTAACGGGGACGATTGACTTTGCCCCGTTTGGCATGGGGATGCCCGCCAGCACTGGTGTGTTTAACCTGTTTTCCCCCACGGCAGAGGCGACTCTGAAGCTGATGGTCTACGAACTCGGCTTCACGCATGCTAGCCAGGCGTACTACCTTGCCGGGAAAAAAGAAGTCCGCGACGATCCGGGCTTCGATCTGTGGACCGACACCACCACCCTGTTCACCACGCTCCACACCGGGCCGGACGCGCAGGGGCCGGTGGTCGGTGCGGGGATGCTGACGCTGGGCGTCACCGACCTGGTACGCCTGGTGTCCACCTTCCGTGCCACTGGCGCGCCGACGACTGCCGAGGCTCTCGCCGCGGTGTACACGTTTGGACGCTTCTTTTTGGGCGAGTTGTGGGAAAGTTACGTCCGTCATATGGTCCAACCCGGCTAGACCGCGCTAGCAACCATCGCAGAAGGACAGCACGCTATGGCCCATGTCCCACCCCCGCGCCCCGCCAGTCCGCAGCAACTCGGCTTCACTCCTCAGCCCATGGTCGCCTGGTTTCGGCCCCTGGAGTTGGTCCGGGCTGGCATCAAGGCGTTGCTCTCCGCGCTGTTCGGCGCTTATGCGGACTACCGCGAGATGCAAGCCGCCTTGCGCGACCAGCGTGTGGTGGATTATACGCGGGAGCCCGTCGCCCAGGAGCAGCCCGTCGCCCAGGACACCAGTCAGCCCCGCGCCGAGATGTGGATCGACTATATTGCCGATGTCGGTGATGGCTTCAGCCCGACCTACACCATGGCCCGCTTGCTGGCGGAACCCACGCTGACGCTGGCCCGAAACGGGCAGGCGTATCCGACGCAACGTGGGGCGCTGCTGATTTTCGGCGGCGACCAGGTGTATCCGACAGCCGAGCGCACCGCGTATCAGGATCGCCTGGTGGGCCCCTATCGTGCCGCCCTGCCTTGGGCGGACGAGGCACACGCCCCAGATCTCTTTGCCATCCCCGGCAATCACGATTGGTATGATGGCTTAACCAGCTTTACCCGTCTGTTCTGCCAAGGGCGCTGGATCGGCGGCTGGAAAACGCAGCAAACTCGGAGCTATTTCGCGCTCAAACTGCCGCACGGTTGGTGGCTGTGGGGTATTGATGTGCAGTTGAAACACGATATTGACCAACCGCAACTGGACTTCTTCCACCACGTGGCCCAAGCAGAGATGGCGCCGGGCTCACGGATCATCCTGTGTAGTGCGGAGCCGAGCTGGGTGTACGCTCAGACAGAAGGAGAGCAGGCCTACACAAGCTTTGCCTACTTCCAGCAGCAGTGTATCTTCCCGTATAAACACACGGTGCATATCGGTCTTTCTGGAGACCTCCACGCCTATGCCCGGTACCAGGAGGAGCACGGCACAGCCCAGCGTTTCGTGGCTGGCGGTGGCGGGGCGTATCTCTATCCCACCCACGACTTGCCTGAGCGGCTCTCCCTCCCCGACGTGCCGGATGGGCAGGCGCAGGTGACGTATACCCGTCGGCAGGTTTTTCCTGAGGAGGCGACGTCGCGCCAGCTCGCCCTCGGTGCCCTGCTTTTTCCAGTGAAAAGCTGGCGTTTTTCCTTGCTCATCGCTGGGCTGTATCTGCTCTATGCCTGGGTGTGGCAGAGCGTGAGCGTCTTGCAATGGAGTATGGATGCGAGCCTCCTCGAACAACTTGGGAGTCTCAGCCCTAGCGGCGGTGGCACCCTCAATGACGTGGTGGCCCTGCTCTTGGTGATCGTAGCCCACAGTCCTGGCAGCGCCGTGCTCCTGCTCCTCTTGGCCGTGGGGCTGATCAGCTTTGCGGATTCCCGTGTGCGCTGGCACAAGATACTCCTCGGTCTTACGCATGCCATGGCCCATGTCCTGCTGGCGCTCGGTTTGATGTGGCTTTTCGCGCTGTTCAATCTGACGGTCTGCAAGCTGCCGCTGGAACATCCGTTGCAGGTGCTGCTGTTTGTCGTGGAGATGCTCCTCGGTGGCGGCCTTGCCGGTGGCGCGCTGATGGGGTTGTATCTGTGGGGGTCGAATCGGCTGTGGCGCCTCCACGCCAACGAGGTGTTTTCCTGCCAAAGTTTGCCGGACTACAAACACTGGCTGCGCCTCCATCTCGACCGCGACGGCGGCCTGACCATTTACCCCATTGGCGTGCAGAAGGTAGTGCGTACGCAACGCTTTGGGGGCCGTGGGGGTTGGCAACTTCAGCCCCAGGCACAGCCGGGCGCGCCCTGGATCGAGCCCCCTGGCCAGTCGCTCGTGCACACCGCGCAACTCATCGAGGATCCCATCCGCGTCCCGGGCCAAGCCCAACACACCGTGTAAAGGAGACCTCACCATGGCATACAGCTACGACGCCATCGTCATCGGCAGCGGTTTCGGGGGGGCAGTTGCGGCCTGCCGTCTGGCACAAGCCGGACACCGCGTGCTGGTCCTGGAGCGTGGTCGGCGCTGGTCGGCGCAGGAGTATCCCCGCAAACCCGGCGACGGCTGGATCTATAACCCGGAGGCGCCACAGGCCAGCAACGGCTGGCTCGACCTGCGCTTCTTCGGCGACATGATCGTGGCCCAGGGTGCGGGGGTTGGTGGCGGCTCGCTGATCTACGCCAATGTCTCAGTGGAGGCCGCGCCCGAGCTGTTTGCCGCTGGCTGGCCCCCCGAGATTACCTACCAGGAACTGGTGCCGTACTATCAGCGCGTCGCCGAGGTCATGGCCGTGCGCGAGGTGCCAGCCAACCAGCTTACCCGCCGCTTCCAGCTCATGCGCGAGGCGGCTGACAAGATTGGTGCCAGCGATCGCTTCCGGGCTCTGCCTCTGGCCGTGGCCTTTTCCGAGCAGTGGCACTACGGCCTCGACGATCCCTTCGATCACCGCCACTCGGAGCGCTTCACCAACGCACAGGGCCAGGAACAGGGCACCTGTATTCATCTGGGCACCTGCGATCTAGGCTGCGCCGTGCAAGCCAAAAATACCCTCGACCTCAATTATCTGGCCTGGGCGGAGCAGCACGGCGCCGACATCCGGCCCCTGCATATCGTGCGCCGCATTACCCCCGAAGGCACCGGCTACCGTGTCGCCTTTGACCGCATTGCGCACGGTGAGCTCATCCCAGGCAGCGAGACCGCCGCCAAAGTCTGCCTGGCGGCCGGCTCCCTGGGCTCAACGGAGCTACTGTTACGCTGTCGGGATCAGTACCGCACCCTGCCACAACTCAGCCCCTTCCTGGGGCAAGGCTGGTCATCAAACGGCGATTTCCTCACCCCGGCCTTCTACGACGACCGAGAGATTCATCCTACCCAGGGTCCGACGATCTCGGCCGCCATCGACTTCCTGGACGGCTCCGAGGGTGGGGCCCGCTTTTTCATTGAGGACGGTGGGTTTCCCGATCTGCTGCATGGCTATCTGGAGGAAAAACTGGCCCAGGGTCCGAAGAACCGCCGCTGGCATACCGTACTGCGACATCTCAAGCAGCACCTCGAAGCCAAACCCCCATTGTCCAACGTGATGCCCTGGTTCGCGCAGGGCATTGATGCCGCCGATGGCCGGCTCTCTCTCGGTCGCAAGTGGTGGGCGCCGTGGCGGCGCGTGTTGAAACTCCAGTGGGACATTGCGCAATCCACACCCGTGATTGACGCCATTGTGGCCATGCACGAACGCTTGTCCGCGGCCACGGGTGGGCAGGCCTGGGTGCCACCGACCTGGAGCCTGCTCAAAACCCTGATTACGCCGCATCCCCTGGGCGGCTGCAACATCGGCCCAGACGCCAGCCACGGCGTGGTCGATCATCTGGGGCAGGTCTTTGGCTATGAGCGTCTGTACGTGGTGGACGGCGCTATCATCCCCGAGGCTATTGGTCGCAACCCCTCGCGCACCATTGCCGCCCTCGCCGAGCGCAGTATGGCCCTGGCGGCCACGACGTAAACGCCACCAGCGCCGGGCCGCGCCCGCCGGCCCTCCCAATTGCCGCAGGCCCCATAGCTCCTATCATGTCACGGCCATGCGGCCCAGGCCCGCCCCCATAACCCCCACATCTGGGAGTATACTGGCAACCACACATGGGGGTACGCACCGTGGACAGACACCAGGCCGTGGCAGGATCCTGGCATCTGCGTTGCCCTTTTTGTGGGTTTTTCTCGCTTTTTTGTGCTAGAAAAAACAACGATATAGACACAGAAGCATGCTGTCTCCTGGTGCAGTGTCTCGACTGTAGTACGCCTCTTGATTCTACAAGAGAGGCAGAGCGGGCGATCTCAGCGCCCCACGAGTCCACGTCAGACAAGGTAGCGCGAAGGAGCACAGCATGTATACAGCACGTTTTACACACACTCGTTTCACCGCACTCCGCTGGTGGAGGGCCCTCATCGTGGTCTTGGCTATGGAAGGGCTCAGCACAACGGCGATGGCGGTCCTCGATCCCACCTCAGAGACCACCCGCCTCAGCGTTGACGCTGTCGGCGTCGAGGGGAACAATGTGAGCGAAGCCCCGGCGTTAAGCGGCAACGGGCGCTTCGTGGCTTTTGCATCGTGGGCCAGCAATCTCGTGCCTGGGGACGGCAACGGCGCTTTTGATGTCTTCGTGCGTGACCGTGTGCTGGGGACCATCACGCGGGTCAGCGTCAGTTCTGCAGGCGTCGAAGGGAACGGCCCGAGCCGCTTCCCAGCCATCAGCGACGACGGGCGCTTCGTTGCCTTTGAATCCGATGCCACTAATCTCGTGCCCGGGGATGCTAACAGCGTGTGGGATATCTTTGTGCATGACCGCCAGACGGGGACCACCACACGGGTCAGCTTCAATGCCGCTAGTGGCCCAAATAGCGGTGGAGGCTTCGCCGCGCCCCTGAGCGGCGACGGGCGCTTCGTCGCCTTTCATTCTGCTGCCAACACGCTCGTGCCTGGCGACACCAACAACGAGAGTGACATCTTCGTGTCTGACCGCCAGACAGGGGTCATCACCCGCGTGAGTGTCGATTCGGCTGGGGCCCAAAGTAACAACGACAGCTACTTCCCGGCCATCAGCGCTGACGGGCGCTTCGTGACCTTCTATTCGACTGCCACCAATCTGGTGCCCGGGGATACCAACAACATGGAGGATGTCTTCGTGCATGACCGCCAGACGGGGGCCACCACGCGGGTGAGTGTTGATTCCGCCGGCATCCAAGGGAATAGCAATAGCCGCTCACCAGCGCTCAGCGGCACTGGGCGCTTTATTACGTTTCAATCTGTTGCCACCAATCTCGTACCCGGGGATGGTCACAACGATTGGGACATCTTCGTGCATGACCGCCAGACAGGGGCTACGACGCGAGTCAGCGTCGATTCTGCGGGTCTGGAAGTCAATGGCCAGAGCTACAATGCTGCCATCAGTGGCGAAGGACGGTTTGTCGTCTTTCGCTCCTATGCCAACTCTCTTGTGCCCGGCGACACCAACGCTGCGCCGGACATCTTCGTGCATGACCGTACGCGGGGGGCCACCACGCGGCTCAGCGTCGCCTCCGGCGGCGTTCAGAGTAACGGCGGCGTTGGCAGCGGCAGCGACGCCCCCGCCATCAGCGCCTACATGCGTATTGTCGCGTTTCAATCCGTAAAGACCAATCTTGTGCCCGGCGACACCAACGCGATGTCCGATGTCTTCGTGTACAAGCCCGGTGTGTGTGTGAGGGTTTTCACGTCACCCATGTCGGGACTGAGGGCGATGACATCATAGACGGGACCGCGGGCGATGACGTGATAGTCGGTCTCGGTGGCAATGATACCATCTCTGGGCTGGGGGGGAACGACGTGCTCTGTGGTGGGCCTGGCAATGACACGCTCCTGGGCGGCCCGGGGGACGACATCCTTTTTGGCGAGGGGGATGTCGACACGTTGGACGGGGAAGACGGCAACGACACCATAGTAGGTCGGCCTGGAGACGATACGCTGTATGGTGGGGAGGGGAATGATCGGATGGCTGGCGACGATGGCGATGACGATCTTGATGGCTGGCAACGGCTTCGACTACTGCTCCGGAGGCAACCATATCGTCGGTGATAGCGCTATCAACTGTGAGAACGTCATATTCGTACCTTAAATCCTAGCCAAGAGGCCCTCCACAGGCCTGTCCGCCAGCCCGATGCCGCCGTGCACATCGGCAGGGTGACGAGCCAGTCGCCCTGCCTGGGCGGGGCTCGTCGGGGCTCCACACTGCCACACGCCACATTTGCCATGCGCCTCGCATGAGAAAGCGCGCGAGCGAGGGGAGAAGCGCGACCCCGCCCTGTCTGCCTGTCACACCGCCCTCCCACACATCTTCACAGTGTTGCCACCTGCTGTCTCGTGGTAAGATCACACGTATGCCTGCACATATGAACAGGCTGGCAGGCCCCACAGCGCCGCAGACGACCTCGTGCACTGCCACAGCTCCTCGTGTGCTCAGCCTCAGCCTGGGAGCACGGACCTCTTGCCCGCTCCGCAGGCGGACGGGACGCCAGCGCTCCTAGGGATGGCCCCAGCACGCCTGTGACTAGGCACGAGCCTCAACAGACACGCGCACCAGCAGAGAGAGAGCGACGGATGGCCCTACAGCTTTTACATACGGCGGATATACACTTTGGCATGGAAAATTATGGCCGGCTAGATCCCGTCACCGGGCTGAACCGGCGCCTCATGGACTTCGCACGCTCCGTGCACTATGCCATTGACTATGCGCTGGAGCACGGAGTGCAGCTCGCCATCTTTGCGGGCGATATCTATAAGCATCGCGATCCCGATCCCTCCTGGCAACGCGCCTTTGCGCAGTGCGTGCGACGACTGACCGCGGCGCAGGTGCCGGTGGTGATTTTAGTCGGGAATCACGACATTCCCAACACCATGGGCAAGGCCCACGCCGTCGAAATTTTTGCCACCCTGGGACTGCCCAATGTGACGGTGATCGACCAGCCCGGATTGTATGTCATCGACACCGCCGTGGGCCCTGTGCAGGTGGCGGGCTTGCCGTACATCACCCGCAGCTTTCTATTGTCCCGCGAGGAGTATAAAGATCAATCCATTGAAGAGAGCAATCGCACCCTCGTCGAGAAAGCCACCACTATCCTGCGCCAGCTTGCCAGCCAAATTGATCCCACCCTACCCGCTATTCTCACCGTGCATGGCAGTGTGGCCAACGCTGTGCTCAGCTCAGAACAGAGTATCATGATGGTCGGGCATGATCCCATTCTCCCCCTCAGCGCCATGACCAACCCGGCGTGGGATTACGTGGCCCTGGGGCACATTCATCGGCATCAGGATCTCCACAAAGGCGCCCAGCCACCCGTGGTCTATTCCGGCAGTATCGAGCGCATTGACTTTGGCGAGGAACGCGAAGACAAAGGCTTTGTCTGGGCCCAGGTCGACAAAGGACACACCACCTACGATTTTGTCACCGTACCGGCGCGGCGTTTTGTGACCATACAACTCGACGCGCAACGAGGTGATCCGGTGCAACAACTCGATGCGGCGCTGCTGCAGCAAGACGTCAAAGATGCGGTGGTACGCGTGCTGCTGACCGTCACGCCGGAGCAGAGCGATCTCATTGACGAACGGCTGATCCGGGAACGGCTGCGCGACGCCTATCTGCTCGCGGGGATTATCAAAGAGGAAGTCAGAGCCCCGGTGCGTTCGCGTGATGCCGGGCTCACCGAAATGTTAGGGCCCCTGCAAGCTGTGGAGCGCTACATCCTCGGCCATCCGGAATACGCCGAGCAGCAACACGACCTGCTCGCACGGGCGCAAGGCTTGCTGCGGGAACTCCAGGAGGAGCTACTGGCATGATTCCCCTCAGTTTACGGCTGCGCAACTTCATGAGTTATGGCGAGGACGTGGCGCCTCTGGACTTTTCACAATTCACCACGGCGTGCCTCACCGGCGACAATGGCCATGGCAAATCGACCCTGCTCGATGCCATCACCTGGGTCTTGTGGGGCGAGACACGCGCCAAGAACATCGACGACGTGGTGCGTCTGGGGCACGAAGATGCCGAAGTCGAATTTATCTTTGACCTGGAAGGGGCGCGCTATCGCGTCTTACGCAAACGCAGTCTCAAGAGCCGCCAGTCCTCCCTCGAATTGCAAGGCTTTGATGCCGAAAAAGTGCTGTACAAACCCCTCAGCGGGGCGAGCATCCGCGAGACCGAGGCCAAGATCGTGCAACTCTTGCACATGAACTACGACACCTTTATCAACTCCGTGTTCGTGTTGCAAGGGCGGGCCGACGAGTTCACCACCCGCCGACCGGGTGAGCGCAAGCGTATCCTGGCCGATATTCTCGGTCTGTCCATTTATGATGCGCTGGAAACCCGGGCCCGCGCGCATCGCGGCGAGATGGATCAAGACGTCAAAATCCTCACCCAGCGCATGGGGGAACTGCAAGAGGAAGTGGCCCACAAAGAAACCCTCGCGGTGGCGGTGCACACCCAACAAGAAGCCGTCGTGCACCTCCAGGCCGAACTCCAGCAGGGACAAGAGCACCTCGAGGCGCTGCGCCAGCAACACACCGCCCTGGAGCTGCACAGCCGGCGGGCACACGAGGGCGCCCAGCGCCTACAACAGGTGCAGCAGGAACGCCTCGAAGTCGAGCACCAATGGCAGGAGCAACAGCGCCGCCTGACGGACTGTGACACCATCCTGCAACAGGAAGCGACCATCCTCGCCGGGTATGACACCTTGCAACAACTCCGGGCCCAGGCACGCGTGCTGAGCACCCAGGCCGACACCTACAATACGCTCCAGCAGCAGCACACGGCGTTGCACCAGCACATCACCATGGAGCAGCACCGCCTCACACTCGAACAGCGCAGCGCCAGCCAGCGCCAGGCCGAACTCCAAGTCAGCATCCAGAGCGCCGAAACCTTTGTGCGCCACGCCCCGCAGTTGACCGCGGCCTATCACGCCCTGCTGGAGGCGCGACAGCAAGAGGCGGCCATGGCGCAGGCCCTGCAACAGCGCTATGCCCTGGAGCAGGAGAACAACCAGGTCGAGCTCCGCATGCAGCACAAACGCCATGCTCTGGAGCTGGAACAGCGTTCGTGGCTGGACCAGCAACGCGAGGCGCAGCGCAAAGAGGCAGCCGTGCCGACGTTGCAGCAGCAGACCGCGGGGCTCGACCAGCAACTCCAGGCACTCGAAGTACACCACATCCGTCTGGAGCACATCCGCGCCGAAGGCGCGGCGATCCGGGTGCAGATCGACACGACCTTGCCCCAAGCGCAAGAAACGCTGCAACACGAAATCGACGCCTACGAGGACAAACGGGCCTTACTGAACACCGCCGAGGCCCACTGCCCGCTGTGCGCGACGGCTTTGAGTGCGCAGGAACGCCAGCGCGTCATCGAGACGCTGGGTCAGGAAGTGGCGCAGCGTACCGCCCGTCTCCAGACCGTGCAGCACGAGCAGCAGCAGTTGCTGCAACAACGCCAGGCGTTACTCAAGGAGTACAAAGAGGCTGAACAACAGACGGCGCAACGTCCACAGCTCGCCCAGCAGTATGCCGCCACGCAAGCGCGTCTTGCCGAGGCCACGCAAGCGCGTGAGCACCTGGTGCGCGTTGTCGAGGCCTTGCAGGAACTCAACACCCGGCTCACCGCCGGCAGCTATGCCACGGAGGAACTGGCGCGTCTCCGCGCGATCCGTGCGGCACTCGATACGCTGGCCTACGATAGAGCCGCACACGAGGCCGTGCAGCACACCCTCGTCGCCCTCGCCGAGGCGGACGTGCAGTACGCCCGCCTGCAGCAGGCCGAAGCCGAGCTGCGTACCCTGCGCCGCCGCGCCGACGAGCAGGCGCACCACCTCGCCACCCTGACGCAGACTCTCCAGAGTGAGCAGTTTGCCCTGGCGCAGCGCCTGGAGTTGCAGACTGTGCAGGAGCGCCTGGCCGAGCTTGACTTCAGTCCGGTGGTGTATCACACCCTGCAACAGCAGATCCACGCGCAGCAGCACGTCGAGCGTTACTATATGCAACTCGAAACGGCCCGTGTGCAGGTGGCAGAAACGCGCACGGCCCTCCAGGCGCTTGAGGCACGGCGCCAGCGTCTGGCCACGGACCTTGCGACCTTAGAACAGGAGCAGCAACACTATGCCAGCGCTCTAGGCTCCTTACAGAGTCTCCGTCACGAGGTGGCGCACACTGAGGCACAGGTGCACGCCTTGCGCGAACGTGAGGGTCTGGCCCGGGTGGCGTTGGGTCGCAGCCAATCGCAGTATGACCACTGTCTGCAACAAGAGCTTGAACTGCAGCGCAAGCTCCAGCAGCGTGACCAGGCGGCCAAAGAGCGCACCCTGTATGGCGATCTGGCGCAGATGTTCGGGAAGAACGGTATCCAAGCCATCATGATTGAAAATGCCATCCCAGAGTTGGAGGACGAGGCCAATCGCCTGCTCGGTCGGGTGACGCGCAACGCTATGCACCTCACGCTCGAAACGCAACGTGACACCCGCAGCGGGGGTGTCGCGGAGACGTTAGATATTAAAATTAGCGATGCCCTGGGCACGCGCAACTACGAGATGTTTTCCGGTGGGGAAGCCTTTCGGATCAATTTTGCTCTGCGGGTGGCTCTCGCCAAGATGTTGGCCCGGCGGGCCGGCACTCGCCTGCGCACCCTGGTGATTGACGAGGGCTTTGGCACGCAAGATACGGACGGGCTCGAACGCTTGGTCGAGGTCATCAAGGCGATTCAGGAGGATTTTGCGAAAATTATCGTGATCACCCATCTGCGCGAGTTGAAAAACGCCTTTGAGACGCATATTGAAGTGAAGAAAGATCCCGTGCGGGGGTCGTTTTATCAGATTGTGTGAGCTGCCGGCCACCAGCGTCAGGGGCATCTCAGCAATGCTCATTTTGGCCATCGCGATGGCTGTGTCGTCAGCGGAGACCGCGCGGGCATGGCCCGCTCCTCCAGGAAAACGGGCGTTTCCAGCCTCCCTGTAGGAGCGGGCCATGCCCGCGAAGGGGTGCGCATCGCGTGGGCTTGTGCACAATGAGCATTGCTGGGGGCATCTGGTGGCGACGCCAGTCAACGTCGGGTCTTGGGATCAGCAGGCATAGACAGAGGGGGCGTCCGCCTGTCCAGGACCGCGGCGGGTGGTCCATACGTCCTCTGCCGCGCCTGGGCTAGCCAAACTGGCTGGCTGGTGTCGCCAACCCATAATGCGCCCGCAGCGTGTCGCCCTCATACGCCGTACGAAACAGCCCGCGCCGTTGCAGCAACGGCAGCACCTCTGCCGTGAAGACCTCGAGTTGCGCCGGCAACACCGGCGGCATGATGTTAAAGCCATCCGCCGCGCCCTCCGTGTACCACTCCGCCATCAGCGTAGCGACGTGCTCCGGCGTACCCGCGACGGTGTGATGCCCACGTGCCCCGGCGAGTCGGGCCAGCAACTGCCGTAAGGTGGGTTGCTCACGCCGCACCACATCCAGGATGACCTCGGTGCGGCTGCGCGCCGCTTCCACGCTACTCGGGGCGGGGAAATCGTCCGGGGTCAGTGGTCTATCCAACGGCAAATGTGAGAAATCATGGCCACCGAAACGTCCCGAGAGGCGCTGGCGCCCCGCTTCGGGATTGGTCAGAGCGCTCAGTTCCTCCGCCAAACGCTGCACCTCACTGGTACTGGAGGCGATCAACGGGCTGAGGCCGGGCAGGATCAAGGCCTGCGCCGGGTCGCGTCCAGCGTCTGCCACCCGCGCCTTGAGATCGGCATAGAAGGCCTGCGCCTGCGTCTTCTCGACTTGCGCCGTAAAAATGGCCTCGGCATGGCGTGCCGCAAACGCCCGGCCCGTGTCCGATGATCCGGCCTGCACCAACACCGGCCGTCCTTGCGGCCCACGTGGCAGATTCAACGGCCCGGCCACGCGGTAATAGGTGCCCGCGTAGTCGATGGGCCGAATGTGTGCTGGGTTGGCGTAGCGTCCGCCAGCACGATCATCCAGCTCCGCGTCGTCGGCCCAGCTATCCCATAAGCCCTTGACAACGCTCAGGAACTCCTCAGCGCGCGCGTAACGCTCCGCGTGGCTCAGCGGCGCGATGGCCCCGTAGTTACGTGCGGCGGTGGCCAACCAGGAGGTGACGACGTTCCAGCCGATACGCCCACGGCTGATATGATCCAGCGAGGCAAACTGGCGGGCGAGATTGAACGGCTCGGTGTACGTGGTGGAAGCGGTGGCAATCAGGCCGATACGGCTCGTGCTCACGGCCAACGCCGCCAGCACGGTGAGTGGTTCCAAGGCCGTGCGTGGGCCGTGCGCCACATCATCGCCCAGCGCCAATTGGTCCGCCAGGAAGATGGCATCGAACAAGCCCGCTTCGGCTTGCTGCGCCAGCCCCTGGTAGTAGCGAATGTCGGACAGTGCCAAGGGCGATGCGGCGGGGTGCCGCCAGGACGCCTCGTGGTGTCCGCGACTGTGGATGAACAGATTCAGGTGCATGTGGCGTGTCATCGCATGCCGTCCGCTGTGACTGGGTTGTGTGCCATAGAGCGCAACCTCTCTGGGGTGCACGCACAGTGTAGAGGAGTCATGGGCTGGTCGCCAGCAGGAATCGCCGTGTCGCCTTGGGTGGCGGGAAGGCGCGGCGCACGGGATGGCTGGCAAAGGTGTGGTGAATTTTCTATACTCACGCGCAGGTGCACCTTGGACGTACATGGTTCCCGACACTGGAGCGCAACACACGCATGCTGCATGCTGCCGGAATGGTTTTGTCTTCTCGCATCCGCCTTGTCCTCGCACGTTATTTTGACGATCTGCCCCGTGACGTTGCCGTGCTCACCCTCGTGGCCTTTTGTGTGGCCCTGGGTTTTGGCATCCTGGCCCCGATCCTTCCCGTCTTTGCCCGCTCGTTTGGCGTCTCAGCCTTCGCCGCGAGTGGGGTGATCAGCGCCTTTGCTCTCATGCGTTTGCTCAGTGCCGCCCCTGCCGGATGGCTCCTCAACACGGTGGGCGAACGCACAGTGCTGTGGGTGGGCCTTGGCATTGTGGCGCTCTCCAGCGCCCTGGCCGGTTGCTCGCTGTCCTACCTGCACCTGCTCCTGCTGCGCGGCCTCGGCGGCGCGGGCTCGGCGATGTTCAGCGTGTCCTCGATGTCGCTGCTGTTGCGCACCGTGGACCCCACGCACCGCGGACGCGCCTCCAGTACCTACCAGAGCGGCTTTCTTTTAGGAGGCCTGGCGGGTCCGACGGTGGGCGGCCTGGTGGTCGGCGTGAGCATCCGTGCCCCGTTTTTTGTCTATGCCGTGACACTGACGCTGGCCTCCCTGACGGCGTTCTTTGCCTTGCCACGTGCCTCTGAGGACCCTGCGCCTGATGCCACGCGGCCGGAGGGCCCCAGCGTCTCCCCCCTGTCCCTGCACCAGGCCCTGGCGCTCCGCACCTACTGGATAGCCCTGGTCACCAATCTGTCCAGCCGCATCACGTTGTTCGGCTTACGTTCGTCGCTGCTGCCGCTGTTTGTCATGGAAGCCCTGCAGAAAAGCGCGACGGTGTCCAGCGTGGGTTTTCTGCTCAGCAGTGTCAGCCAAGCCTGTCTCCTGCTGCCCGCCGGTCGTCTAACGGATATTCACGGTCGTAAACCCGCCCTGTTGTTGGGCACCGGGGCGCTGGTTGGTGCCCTGGTGTGCTTGGTCCTGTCCGCGACTCTGCCCGGTTTTTATGCCGCCATGCTGGTGATGGGGGTGGGTGCAGCGTTCCTGGGTGCCGGTCCTGCGGCCATGGTCGGGGACATTGTGGGGCGGCGCCGTGGCGGACCTATCGTGGCGGTCTTTCAAATGACCAGTGATCTTGGCATGGTGGCTGGTCCACTGCTGGTCGGCTGGCTCAAAGATGTGACCGAGGGGTTTACCGTGCCGTTCCTGGTCTGTCTGGTGGTGGCCCTCGGTGCCGTCTTGATGTCGTGTAGTATGTCAGCGACGCCAGTGGCGTCCTCGCCCCACGCCGGTGGGCGTGCAGCGCATATCGGCAGGGGCCGGGGCGTGCTATAATCGCCCGGTTCGTGCCATCACCATGGTGTGGAGTTGCGGAGGTGCCGTGTATGGGAAAGCTGGATGGAAAAGTCGCTCTGGTCACTGGCTCAGGACGGAATATCGGTCGGGCGACCGTGCTCAAGCTGGCCGCCGAAGGGGCCAACGTCGTGGTCAACTCGCGGGCGAATCAGGCTGAGGCGGAAGCCGTGGCCCAGGAGGCGCGCGCGCTGGGGGTGCAAGCACTGGCCATTCTTGCCGATGTGGCGCAGCAAGATCAGGTGGAACGTATGGTGGCGCACGCCATGTCCACGTTCGGTCATATTGACATTTTGATCAACAATGCTGCCATTCGTCCGCACAAACCGTTTCTGGAAATTACGCGCCAGGATTGGGAGACCGTGCGCGGGGTCGTGCTCGACGGGGCGTTCTACTGCACGCGGGCGGTGATTCAGAATATGGCGGCCCAGAACTATGGCCGCATTGTGTTTTTCACCGGGGAAGGGGCGTTTGCTGGCAGTGCCCAACGGGCCCATGTGTCCGCCGCCAAGATGGGGCTGGTGGGCTTGGCACGCAGTCTAGCCTCGGAGTTTGCACCACAGAACATCCGGGTGAACGTGATTTCACCTGGCAGTATTGACACGTCACGCGCCAATCCCGAGTGGTATCAAGGGCGCACGCCCAGTGCGACCGGGATTCCGCTGGGGCGGCAGGGCATGGTGGACGAGATTGCCGCGACCTGTCTTTTCCTCGTGACGGAGGATGGCGGGTTTATCACCGGCCAGACCCTGCACGTCAACGGTGGGACAGCGTATCACTAGGTGGGCAGAGGTGGCGCATGAGCGCGTCGGCGAGGTCGGCGCTGTTCAGCGTGAGGGTGCCCTCCTGCAGAGCACGCTGGGCGGCGGCGACTTTTTCCGCACGTATCTCCGCCGCTTCCTGGGCCAGTTGCCGCGCCCGCTTGATCTGCCGCCTGCGCGCGGACTTACCGTCCGACGGGAGGGACATGAGGAAGCCCAGCTGTCCGATGGTACCCACCACGCCACACAGAGCAGAAGCCACCTTGATCTCTCCACTCTCCAGCAACGACGGCATGATGCGGGCTCTCTTTGGGCTTAGTCTGTCCATAGCATCTCCCTGTGTCTTCTCTGTCTCCATTCACCTCAGCCTGGAGCGGCGTGTCCGTCTCTTCCTTATCGGATACGTGCGACAGATCTTCAACGCTTTGTGGGCTAGAGGTCTCCTAGATGCAGTTTTTTCACTTTTTCGATCAGGGTGGTGCGATTCATGTGCAACAATTTCGCTGCCAAACTCTTCTTACCACCCGCGGTGACCAAGGCTTTGAGCAGGAGCTGTTGTTCAAAGGCCTCAATCGTCTCGTCAAAATGGATACCCTCCGGCGGAATAGTGACCACCGGCACCAGGTTGGACGTATGGGTGCGGAAGACCTGTTCCGGGAGGGAGCCTGGGGTGATCACGCCGTCGCCTTGGAGAATGGCAATGCGTTCGATCATATTTTCCAGCTCGCGGATATTGCCTGGCCAGTGATAGCCCGAGAGCATCTGCAAGGCTTCTGGGGTAATACCACGCAGTTGACATTTTTTCTCGACGTTACAACGCGTGATGAAATGGGCAATGAGCAGTGGCAGGTCGGACAGGCGTTCACGCAGCGGTGGGAGCGTGAGTGGGATGACATGCAGACGCCAGTACAGATCATCACGAAATTGTTGTCGGGCCACCAGCGTTTCGAGATTTTTGTTCGTGGCAGCTAAGACCCGAATATCGACTTTGATGGTACGCGTGCCTCCAACGCGCTCAAATTCGCGTTCTTGGAGGATCCGTAAGAGCTTGACTTGCAACGAGAGATCCATTTCGCCAATTTCGTCGAGGAAAATAGTCCCCCCGTTGGCCAACTCAAAGCGTCCCTGCCGTAACGCGGTGGCTCCGGTAAAAGCGCCTTTTTCGTGCCCGAAGAGCTCGCTCTCGAGTAAATCCTTCGGAATCGCCCCGCAGTTGATCGTCACCAGGGCTTTGTCCTGCCGATGGCTATTGTAATGGATGGCGCGGGCGATCAGCTCCTTGCCGGTGCCACTTTCGCCGTAAATGAGCACGGTGCTGTCGGTATTGGATACCCGCTCGACTTGGCTGAAGATGGCCTGCATCTTCTCGTTGTCACTGACGATGTTGTCAAACTTGTATTTCGCTTTGAGTTGCTGGCGCAGGCCGATGTTTTCGGAATGCAGACGGTAAAACTCCAGGGCGCGCTGCAGCACCACGAGGAGTTCATCACGCCGGACTGGTTTCGTGACATAGTCATAGGCCCCAGCTTTCATGGCTTCGACCGCCGTCGCGACGGAACTGTACGCCGTATGGACGATGCCAATGGTGGAGGGCGCGAGGGTTTTCATCTCGCGAATCACCGCCAGCCCATCCATCCCGGGCATCCGCATATCGGTGAGGACGATATGGAAAGTGCCTTGTCGCAGCATGGCGAGGGCTGTCTCGCCGTCAGCAGCTGTCGAGACTTCGTACCCCGCGCGGACGAGAATCTGCTCCAGCAAATCACGGTTCATGACTTCGTCATCTACCACCAGGATACGCTCTGCCGCCATAAAGTCTCGCCCTCACACCTGCTGCTGCCAAGCAGGATGTATTACCTCTCGATACCGAGCGTCAAAAAATTAACACTTTTCGTATAGGGAAGCAATAGCGATGATTCCGCATGCTCGAGTGCCGGCCAGCGCTTGCGGTGTGGCAGGCACTTGGTGTACCGTGGCCATCTCCAGGCCATAGCGTTTGACTGCCACCTTGTCGCGAAAGGAAAGCCGATGTCCTGGCTCGCTCGTATGTTGGTAGGCTGGGCTGTGCTGATCGCGTTGACCTTGGGAGGAGAGCAGCGTCTGGGCGCGCAGACGACGCCCAGCGGTGAGTTCATCTATGCGATGCACGTGACACTCCCTCCCAGTTGGTTTGATCCGGTAGAGACGCCCGCGCAGATTACCCCGTTCGGCGTCTTGTATGCGCTGCACGATGCGCTTGTCCGTCCGCTGCCGGGGCAACGCCGTGGACCGGCTCTCGCCGCGTCGTGGCGTGAGAGTTCAGACGGGACGACCTATGAATTCACCCTCCGCCCAGGGCTGACATTCCACAACGGCGATCCCTGTACGTCCGAAGATGTCGTCTACAGCTTCTTGCGCTACCGCGGGGTCGGCGCTGGGGAATTCAAGAGCAAGGTCAAACAGGTGGAAGCGGTCGACCCACTGACCGTGCGCTTCCATCTGCATGCCCCGTGGCCCGATTTTATGCCCATGTATGGCAGCACCGCGACCGCCGCGGGGATCGTGGTGCCCAAAAAGTACCTGGAGCAGGTGGGCGAGGACGGTTTTAAGAAACACCCCATTGGCCTGGGACCGTACAAGCTGGTCAGTCACCTGCCAGGTGTCGAGATCGTGCTCGAAGCCTTTACAGGCTACTGGTGGCATGTGCCGTATATCAAACGCATTATCATGAAGGGCATTCCCGAGGGGACGACACGCCTGGCCATGTTAAAACGCGGCGAAGCGGACATGGCCATCGCCCTGGAAGGCGAAATCGCGGCCGAGGTGCAGCGCGATCCGCAACTGACGCTGGTGGACACACGGCACGCTTCTATTCTCTGGCTCGAATTCGCCCAGCAGTGGGATCCGAAGTCCCCCCGGCATGACCTCCGCGTGCGCCAGGCGGCCAACCACGCCTTGGATCGGCAGGCCATCAATGAAGCCGCCTGTTTGGGCTTTTGCCCGCCCACGGCGGTGATCGTGCCACGGGTGATGGATTTTGCCTTACAGACTGAGCCGGTGGCCTATGATCCGCAGAAAGCCAAACAACTCCTAGCTGAGGCGGGCTATCCCACGGGTTTTGACGCTGGCGAACTGGCGCCCACGCCGCCGTTCTATGTCATTGGCGAGGCCGTGGTGAACTATCTCAACGCCGTGGGCATTCGTGTGACCATGCGCACCATGGAGCGGGCGGCGTTTTATAGTGCGTGGCGCGAGAAAAAACTTCCAGGATTGTACATCGCGGGCGGCGGGGCCTCGGGCAACGCGGCGACGCGGGTGGAAGCGTTTATCTATTCGAAGGGGCAGTATGCCACCGGCGGCTATCCTGACCTGGATGCGCTCTTCCAGCAGCAAGCGCTGGAGCGCGACCCAGGCAAGCGTGAGACGCTCCTGCATCGTCTCCAGACCTTGACCATGGAGCGCGCCATGTTTGCCCCCATTATGGACTTCCGGGCACTGATTGGGGTGGGGCCGAAGGTCGCCGAGCATGCCATTCATGCCTTGCCTATGCATCCGTTCCCAGCGCTGGAAGACATCCGGCTCAAGTAGCACGGATAGACGTGGTGCGCGTGGTGCGGCCACTGGAGCCATCCATGAAAATCGGTCTGATCTCAGATATCCATGCCGAGCCCCAGGCGTTGCGGCGTGTGCTGGCCGACATGCCCTCGGTCGATCGCGTCTGGTGTGCCGGTGATGCCGTGAGCGAATACCAGTTTTGTGCGGAAACGGTGGATCTGCTGCAACAGGTCCAGGCGCAGTGCATTCAGGGTAACCACGAGATGGTGCTGTTTCGCGACCGCCATGCCGCGTATTTACAACGATGTCAGGCGGAGTTTGCCCCCGCCATGCTCGACGTGCTGGCGCAGGCCCCGGTGACCTTGGAGTACGAAGAAGCGGGGGCACGTCTCCTCATGGTCCACGCCAGTCCCTGGAAGCCCTTTGAAGGCTATGTGATGCCCCGGAGTCCGCACTTGGCGCGTTTCGCCACACTGCCCTATGATTTTGTCATTCTCGGCCATACCCATGTGCCCATGGTGGAGCAGGCGGGACACGTCACCGTCATTAACCCAGGCTCGTGCTCGCAGTCGCGCGATAACGACCGTCGCGGCGCCTATGCGGTGTTGGATGTGGAGAGTCGCGTTGTCACGCTTTACCGGGTCCGCCTGGACTGAGGCTGGCCACCCAAGGCGCTGTGGCGTCACACGTTGCAACGCTTGACAGTACGGCAACGCCATGCTATTTCCGTCGCTTCGAGATGCCGGGCTGGGCGTGTGCAGTCTCCCGCGAGGAGGCGAGACAGGGCACACAGCCGGGGTAACACGCAGAGATCGACGCATGGAGAAGGGAACGCCATGGGAGGAGAGGGAGAGTCAGGGATGAGCCGCTGGCAGCGCCGAGGGTATGCTACGCTCGGGGGGGCAGTGCTCAGTAGTAGTTGGTGGTGGCCCGTGCAGGCGTCCGCTGCCGAAGCGGCCAAGATTGATGCCGGGGATACGGCTTGGGTGCTGATGTCGTCAGCCCTCGTTCTGATGATGACGGCCCCGGGGCTGGCCCTGTTCTACGCTGGGCTGGTGCGACGCAAAAACGTCTTGGCCACGTTGATGCACAGTTTCATTCTGCTGGCCATGATTAGAGCATTTTCATAATTTACATACTGTTTTATGGCCGGGTATGGTATAAAGGGGGCACGCTGTAGGAGGGCGTTGTGGATGGTAGCATCGATATCATTGGATTTACGTCAGCGGATAATGAAGGCGTGTGATGAAGGC
>SXGT01700680.1_pt1 | contig 30949 bp, 15 predicted proteins | sample 3176221 | NCBI WGS metagenome assembly SXGT01 (sample SAMN11356862, study PRJNA531348) | freshwater metagenome | isolation source: freshwater sample F1-120 | place: China: Fuxian Lake, Yuxi | collected 2017-12-25
ATCGCAGATGAGGACCGCATCATTCGTCTGCCAGTTCACCTGCAAGAGAAGCTCGTCAAGATCCGGCGAGCACGGTCAAAGCTGACTTACCTCAACGGGAAGTCGCCAACTGACGATGAGCTGGCGGTCGCGCTAGGTATCGACCCAAAGCAAATGATGAAATTACTGTGGCGAGCTCAAGCGACGGAAGTTGCAGAAGGTGATTCACTTATCTCCGAGGACGTCACCCTTCTATCGCTCATCCCTGATCAAGGCGCATCGCAGTTCGAAATCCTGTCACAGCGCGAGTTAGAAGTGCGAATACAATACATGTTGATGGGGCTAACACCGAGAGAGGAGCGAGTCCTTCGCCTGCGCTTCGGCGTCGGCTTGGACCGTGAGCATACGCTCGAGGCAGTTGGCGAGCAGTTCGGTGTAACCCGTGAGCGGATACGTCAGATTGAGGCAAAGTCCCTCCGCAAGTTAAAACACCCCAGCAGAAGCCGCTACCTCAAGGGCTTCCTGGACATCTGAAATGGCACGCTACATTGGATTGGGTGAGGATGATCCGTCGGAAGACTCCGAGTATCGCGTCGCCACTGCGCTGCGAACGCTACCGGACGACTGGATCGTCCTGCATCACGTCAGTTGGCAATCGCAGCGAGGCGGCCGGCAGGGTGATGGTGAAGCCGACTTTGTAATACTCCACCCGAAGCGAGGGCTACTCGTTCTTGAGGTAAAGGGCGGCGGAATTGAAATCCATGATGGGCGGTGGTCAACGATTGATCGGCGTGGCGACCGGCACAAGATCAAGAACCCCTTCGAACAAGCCACGGATTCGAAGCACGCACTGATAGGTTGGCTGACAGAACGCGGCTTGGCCAAACGGGTCCGTATTGGCCACGCGGTGGCGTTCCCGCACATGGCTACGCTTCCGAATGTCGGCCCCGCTGGGTCGGCCGCGATCAGTTTCACGAAGCCTGATCTAAACGACATTGTAGCCACGATTGACCGGTGCTTTGTGCATTGGAATCTCGAGGCGAAACTTGCTGTAAATGACGTTACGACTCTGATCGGCCTACTTGCGCCGACAGTGTCGGTCGGCCCCAATCTCGCTGGCAAGGCCGCGGAGGCCGAGCAGGACCTGCTTCTCTTCACCGCCGACCAAGTAGAGGCGTTCGCGGGTCTGCGGGCGAGCCGCGGCGGCCTCATCCTCGGCGGAGCCGGCACCGGCAAGACCGTTCTCGCCATCGCCAGGGCGCAAACACTGGCAAAAGACGGCTTCCGCACCCTTTTGGTATGCTACAATGAACTGCTAGGCGCCGACTTGGCCCGGCGCACCGCCGCACCGCCATCGCTTGTCGCCGGGACTTTCCATTCGATCTGCTTGGCGGAAGCCGCTAAAGCCCGCCTGCCGCTCCCAGTACAGAAGAACGCGGCATGGTGGGAACATCGGGCGGCTGAACTCCTGATCGAGGCTTGCGCCTCGACCCAGACCTCATTCGACGCGGTGGTTGTGGACGAGGCCCAGGATTTCTCGCCACTTTGGTTGGACGCCTTGCGCTGCCTCACCGCCACCGACAAGGACGCCCCATTCTTCGAGTTTGCTGATCCACGGCAGGATATCTGGGACAGGGATTGGCGCCGAGACCTGGGACATCCCTTTGTCTACGAGCTCACCCGCAACATGCGGAACACTAGGCCTATCGCCGAGCGCGTCGCCGCGACGATAGCCACCACCTGCAAGGACCGTGGTGTGACAGGCCCGCAGCCGATCTGGCATACCACTAACGGCTTGCCGCGCGAATCCGACGTCATCGCGGCCGTAGAGCCGCTGTTCGATGAAGGATTAACGCCGGCCAACGTTATCGTACTTTGCGAGGACGCGGGGTTGGCAAATCGGCTGCGCGAAAGATCGATAGGCGCGTATTCCTTCGGTCGGTGGGGTAGCCGGGGCGTACCTGTCGAAAGCATCTCGCGGTTCAAGGGGCTTGATGCGGGCGCTGTGGTGCTAGTTTTGGCGGAGAACAAAGGCCCAGCCAATCAGGCGCAGGCCTACGTGGGGATGAGCCGGGCGAGGTCCTTGTTGGTGGTTGTCGGGTCCGAAGCTACCAGGGCGGCCGTTAGCTGGCCGTAGCCGTTATGTCGAAGTAGCCCCCGCCGCCGGCTAAGGCGATGCGCGACAGAGCAGTGTTAAACATGCGGCAAGACGGTTCGCCGAGATGCAGGCACACAGCACACGCTGCGCCGGTGTCCTCACACCCTGGGTCGAGCGCGCAGCGATGCTCATCGTCCACTAGCCCATTCAGAAGGTGATGAAGTTCAGATTCAAAAAGGGCCTGCAGCCCGCCTAGTACGAAATCACCACGCGCGGCGGCGTACACAAAAAATGACAGCGCAGTCGGCAGGACGACCTCGGAAAGGGCACTCCGCTCGATGCCGGCGAACACAGCGGCGCGCTTGATGAAAGCATGGGAATAGGAGTGAACCAGTTCAGTCACACGGACGGTCGTGTCCGTGGGGGCCTCTGGCGGTCCCATCGCTGCGGTGATCATCAACGCAGCGGTCCGTGCGTCCGTAGCCGGGCGTAGAGAGAGGCCGCGTCCCACCAGGAATCCGTGGACCTTCAGCGGATCAAGACGGAGGAACAGGGCCTCCGTTTGGGCGAGTTCGCCGTACACCGTGTAGTCGCCGTTCGGATCACGATAGGTCCGGAGCCTGCCTTCCCCTGCCGCAGATGGACCTCGCGTATACCCGAACTGCGCGGTGAGCACCGGGAACCTATCGATCAGCTCGACTCTCTCTAGGCCTGCGCGTTCCAGTGCCGCACGAAATGTGGTCTCGTACAGTGACCGTACGGATGCCGTTTTTGCTCGTGCCAGCAGGTCCGGGATGGTGATTCGGCTCTCGAAGGTTGCCAGTGCGACCTGCTTGGCTTCGCGCTCGGCCACGGTGCGGATCGACGACGGGAGCGTCGGCCCGGCCGCCTGTGCAGCGGGTCCGGTAGGCATCACAGCCACCATCGCGTCGATCGTCGCGGAATCAAAACCGCGGTCCTCCAGCAGCCTTCGGATTGAATTAGCGCTCTGCGCAGGCGCCGAGTCAGTCAACCGGCGCCCGGCCATCCCCGACAACACCCATTCAAGCGCGCGTTCTCCGCCGCCTGCCTGCTCGATCTGCGCCAGAATCTCGCGCTTTGGCGGGTTGATCATGCTGATGCCACGCGGCTTGAAGACGGTGCCTGATCGATGGACTGTAAACGATAGCGCACCGCCCTGATCACAGTCGCAAGCTGCCCCGAACCCCCGGTGGATCACAACGTTGCACACGGGGCAGTAGAAGATCAGCTCTGCGGCCGACGCGGTCCCTGGGAACCGCACTGCCCGCTGCTGATGCTTGGGGCATTTGCGGACATAAGGCGTCTTTATGGACCCGCAGGCGTCGTGGTACCCAACGAACGGGAGCTGCCCTCTCCGGCGCCGCGAGCCGCACTCGCAACGGCCCATTGGGTCATCATGCAGGCGCTTGCAGTTCTGGCAGAGGTAAAGGCGCGGAAACGGCTCGCACCAGATGCCCTCATCTTTGTTCAGCGAACGGACGCGGACAGGACGCTGCTGGTAAAGATCATCGACGAATCCGCCGTCCCGAGCATTGTCTCGCCAAGGCAACGCCGCCCGGATCAATTCCTCCCGCAAGGCGCCGGTGTCGATCGCCGAATCCACCTTGGGATCATTCCAGCGCTTTACCTTCCAGATGCCGCCGGCGGCGTCGATCGTCTGTTCGGGTAAGTGGCCGAACAAGATTTGGGAACCACTACGAGACTCCCTCATCGTGTGCTGTCTCCCTTGACCGGCGCCTGCTCCTCAACGTCTCGCAACGACGTCATCGGATGTCCCGTGGGGGAGAGGTCGGACGGGAATCGAGAGTCCGCGGGAGGCTCCCTCAGATTACGCTCGAACATTTCGAACCAGCGGTGTAACTGGTCCCGCATGAATTCGTCCTCTTCCCTCAGGCCAAGTCCCGCTGCGATGGCGGCCTCATCCTGCTGCAGGAGATCGGGCGTCTGCTTGACCACATTGTTGAGCGCCTTAATGGTGGTTATGCGGTCCCCAGTGGCGGGTTCGTGTACCAGTGTGATGCGGGCCAACTCCAGGCCAGAGATTGTCCGCTCTAGGACGCGTCGGCTCTTGCGCGTGATAGGGATCGGTTCGACGAATCGGTCGCCGTGCGACACGAACTGCGGGAATGCACGATATACGCTGGCGTCCCGCTCGCGCGTCATCTTCGGCACGACGATCACTAGTGCCGGCCATCTCCGGCCGACACGCGCCGTCGCCTGGATGAACTCGGCCACGCCCAATGGGAAGGCCAACATGATCATCACGTTGAGCCGATCAATATCGACACCGTGCGACATCATTGAGGAGGCGGCGATCAGGTGAAGGCGCTGGTCGAAGTGAGCTTCAGGGTGCTCAAGCCGGTCAAGGGTCTTGCGCACGTCTTCGAAATCCGTCCGGCCAGTCAAGGTAGCGACATTGGGCGGCGGCATGAGCTCGGCGTATTGGGTCTCTGACGAACGGACGACCGCGTCAATGTCCTGGAGGGTGTTCCCGTAGACGACATTGGTGCCGTAGAGGTCGATTAGAAAGGTCGCGTAGCTGGGATCGATCTCCAGCTCCTCACAAAGCAGATCGGGTTCTTGGACCAGCCTCCGGATCGCCGACTGAAGCGTGACGACGAGCCGATCAACGACGAACTCGACGGTCAATCTGCGCGGTGCGAAGGCCACATACCGGCGCATAAGGTTTTCCGAGTCCGCGGCCCAGAAACCTGACCCGTCTTTGGGCGGTAGTTGCGGGAAAACGCGGGCCTGGCGTCGATAAAGGACATCGACCTGCTTCTGATACCCTGACAGAGTCGCTGACGACGCCAGGATTTTCGGCTTCTGTCCAGAAAGTTCCTCCTGGATGCCGTCCATGGCGCACTCGTAGTGAGCATCGACAGCGCCCAGGCTGTCACGAAGTAGATGCAACTCATCCTGGAGACGGAAACTGGCGGGGTACAACTCGGCCGCCATAGGCAATGCGGTCAAAGGCGCCCTGCAATCCGGAACCAGGCAACCGGTGGGGAACTCTTTCCGCTTTGCGTAGGTATAGCCGTGGCCATGCCGGGAGCATTTGCCCATTGGGGCACCAAGCAGGCCGCGCATGCCGGTGTGGCGGGCGATGTTCGCTGCCTTGTCGAGCGTACCGATGACGATGGTGGGGAGGAACCGCCAAATCTCGTCATCCACAACATGGATTGGCAACGCCTCCCCGGCGACCTGACACTCTGTGTTCCCGCACAGATGGTCCAGCTTCCAGAGCACGCGGTCGAAACTGGTGGTGACGCTACGCTCCCGACAGAAGGGACAAACGTCCAAGAGGATGAAGGGGTTCTCCATCTCCTCGATCTTGTCGGCGTCCTCGTTCGAACGCGTGCTCTCTTTCTTAATACGGTTGGGCGTGGCGCCACCCCCAACGAGGAAGCCAAGCGAGAACGGGTCGCCCTCAATCCCAACGTCGCGGCGGACAAGCTCTGCTGCGGCAAGCGCGTTGGCGAACCGCTGGGTCTGTTGGAGTGACAGCATCCGCAGAGGGAAGCGGGACCAGGCCGTCACACCGGACAGCTTCCCACGCATCCGATCTAGGAACGACGCTGTGAGCAACAGTCCTAGATAGGTCTCGGTCTTACCGCCCCCTGTGGCGAACCACACGATGTCGACGATGCTGCTCTCCTCGGCCCGTGCGACCAGGCACCGGAGGTTGGCGAGCAGGAAAGCGAATTGGAACGGCCGCCACTTGGTGTAGCGGCCGCGGGCGGAGATCGCCATGGCGCGGTTCATGAGCCGGAAAGCGGTGCGCAGCTGCTCGTCCGTCTCCAGAAGTTCGGCGCCCTTGCGGATACGTTCGACCTCGGTCTCGAACTCGCCCCTTGCATTGGCGGCCTCAGCGCGCATGCGGCCGGACCAGCCCTCTGAGACGGCCCGCGTGGCCAACGCAGCCTCGTTCCACGCATCGTCACCCCACCCGCGCAAAATCAGCAGCAGGTCCTGGGCAGTCCCCACCGGGTCAGCAGCAAGCACATCGAAGTCCATCACTGGTTCGGGATCGGACGACGGCCAGAAATCGGGGCGGGCGCGGTCCTTGGCCGGGCCATCGCATGTCCGGATAAGGCCATCGTCCTCAACGACGAAGCCGCAGTTGATCCCGTAGGCCTCGACGTCGCGGTTGAACCGGAAGCTGTCAGGCAGGGTCTCGAGCTCGAACGGGATTCGGGGGAAGCCTTCGATGGAGAGCTCAGTTTCGAAAAACCGTCCGTCAGCCAGGTCCTTATCTTCAGAGCTGGTGTTGACGAACGTCACCTCGATTGCGGGTACGCCGTGGCGTCGCGACACCCTGGTCCTGATTTCAGCCGAGAGCGAGGGAGTACCCGCCTCCGCGAAGGCCTCTGCAAAAACGTCGGCGCCAAAAACCCGGTCGCCCACGGCGTCTGGCGTGTCGAGATCGAGCGTGACTCCGATCCGTTCGGTCTTATCCCACGCCCAGCGGAACTCGTTAGCTTCGTCAGCTCGCCGCCGCCTCCACAGCGCGAAACCAACATGCACCCTGATGCGCCACGGCCCGGTCTTTGAGGGTCGAAGCCTCAGACCGATGGCGCAGGGCTCAAGTCGATCCTGACGCTGGTCGGCGAGGGTGACAAAGTCCTTCGGTCCAAGGCGGCCCAACCAAAAGCGGCCGGTGGGGTCGACAGGCGAGAATGCAAGCTCATCACCGCGCGCCTCGACCTGGACCCGGTGCTCAAGCCAGCGGACGAAGCGCTCTGCGACTCGGTAGCGGACGGCCTCGTCGCCACCCTCTGCGATGAACTTTTTCGCCATCTCCGCCCCCTCTACACTACCTTTTGGCGACTAATATCAGCTGTGCAAGCGCGGAGGTCCGAGAAAATCGACGAGCTTCGCCTTGAGCGTCACGACATCCATCATTTTGCACTCCCGAACGGCGAGGCTGTGCCATCCAGCTTAGGCGTTAGCGTCGTCCAACCGGCGGTCGTGTTCCCGATTGCAGGCAGACCTCGCCGACCAGTATTCCGTGCGACTGTTAGGGATGCCGGCTGACCGGCAGCCCTCATGTAAATATCAGAAGCAGCCGTGTACTTGGATGATCTTGCGTCGGTGGGTGAACTCAAGGTCCGGGCGCCGAGGCACGCCCTTCAGCTGCACCCGGCATCGTTACCCCGGACCATGTAACATGCGCCTGATGAGCAATTCCGGCTTGGTGTCTGCCCGCCGGGTGCGTCCCATGAGCTTGCTGCCATTTTTCCGGTCGTGATCTGCCCAGCCATCCCGGCAGGGTACCACGCGCCCACGCTGGCGGCTGTCAGCGTGACCGGCTCGTCGCGGCCCGGCCGGCCGTCGGGGGTTGATCCGTCTGCAATTTTGCGTTCGCAGTTGATCCAATGAGCAGGCCAGCGGCAATGATAGGCGCGTTACGACCAAGCTTGGCCAAACCCACCACCGGCTTGTCGCCACCGAATGCTGCGCTGATCGCCGCATCCACCAGGCTGGCGGATACCTCCGTCTCCGACTGAAGTACATAGATCAACTCTCGGCCGGCTTGGTCTAGCCAATCGAGCAGCATGAACGGTCGAGTCGCGCCGACCCCTTTGTGGGTCCAGACGCGCTGCATGTTCTCGATGTCCGCCTCGGCGACATAGGCCGATACAGTGGACAATACTCCTTCGACCTTTGAACGAAGCGCCTTTGGGGCGACTTGTAGTAACCAGCGGCCGAGGGCACCGTCCATCCGAACAGAGAGTATGTCCTTGGATGTACCGAAGTAGAATTCGACGCTCCAGCCGACCCTTCCATCAGTCACGCGATTCCGCAATTCGAATCGGACCCCGCTCTTCAGCTGCAGGCTCTTTATCGCGAAGCGAAAGCCGCGGTGGCGCGGATAGGTCGAGCCAGGCCGATCTGGTGGAGTCAGGACAGGCGGAGGGGCAGGTGCCGAAAGCTGATTTGAGTGGCTAGTCAGAGCAGGTAGCTGGTCGGGTGCTGTGCCACGGAAGACATGCCCAATGAAATAGCTGAATGCGGGCGGAAACGCATTCCCCACCATCTTCAGCTTCTGGGCATAGGTTGAGCCATAAAATTGGAAGGTAATGGGGAAACCCTGCAGACTGGCGCGCTCTCGGACGGTAAGCCGGCGAACGATCTCGGGCGTGTCTGGGGGATTGATCACGATGCTCTCCCGCGAGACACGCGTGCAGGTGGCTGTGATGGTGCGCGCCGCCCGCTCCATCCGGTCCGGGAAGGGCATCGCGTTGTAGACGATGTGGGCCGTCTTGTTGGCGTGGTTGATCCGGAGCTCTTCCGGATTTAAGGGCGCCTCAGGGACATGGTCCACCAACTGTGTTCCAGGGACTTCCACACCGAAGAGGGGGTCACCGATCGGGTCCCGCCCGAGCGCAGTGACCACATCGCCCAGCGTTGAACGGACTACCCGCGGCGCGTAGGCCCGCAGCAGCTCCACGTCGAAGTTTCCAGCGATGCAGCGCTTCCGGCGCTGCGGGAGCCCAAACTCCTCCATGTTCAGGATGTGCGTTTGGACGCCAAGGTGGGAGAACTCACGCAGCCGACCTCCGCCTGCAAGCTCCTTGGCGATGATCGACGCGACGCGAGGGACGTTCTCCATCGCCCACACATTCGGCTTCAGATAATCTACGATCCTGAGGAAGTTTATGATGTCCTCAAGACCATCCTCAAGGTCACCATTACCGCCGCGATTGGAGAATGAGAACTGCGTGCAAGGTGGACTGCCGACGACCACATCGATGTTTGTTGGCAAATCTGAAAACGACAGACGGCGGATGTCAACAGTCTGCGCCTGAGGGTGATTGTTCTTGAAGTTTGTCTCATTGGCCGGCCCCCACCGCTCATAGGACGCCACTACATCGATGCCGGCCAACCTGAGGCCAAGCGACCAGCCACCAATGCCAGAATAGAGGTCGATCGCCCTCAGCGTGCGCGATGCTGCCATATATCCCCCGATCGTCAGATGATCCTTACCTGAGGGAAAACGCAAGATCCAGTCTGGCGGTAAGCAAGCCGGCGTGGCGCCTTCCGCCAAACCAAGGTTCAAGGAGTGGTTGGGCGACGGGAGGTGGGCAAAGCCGTTTCCCTTGGAATCCCCATGCTTTCTCCCGCAGAATGCGAGCGCTCCGGCCGGCTTTCGCATGGACGAGTCGTCGAGGCGAGCGTTGACGGACTAAGCAAGGCAGTGCGAGAAAGCTAGCCCCGGCGCGAAGCAGCTATCTGCCTAGTCACCGGTTCTGTTCGCTCCACACCACCGAGAACGGCTCCATCAGGCGATCCAGCGTGACGCGCTCGGGATCATGCTTCCCGTCCAGAATCGCCACCACCAGGGTCGGCGCCAACAGCGTCAGGCGAAGCACCCGGGCGACGTAGGACGGGTTGATATTCTCTGCCGCCGCGAGGTCCCGCACCGTCTGATAGCGGCCGTCGTCGAGCAGCTTCTGCCAGCGGTGAGCGCGAGCGAGCGCTTTCACCACCGCGCTGTCCACGCGAGCCCGTGGCGGCGCCCATGCATCGACCCCAATTAGCGAGGTAACGAGCTTCCGCCCTCCCCGCTTCCTGAAGGTCATTGGCACCGTGACGGTGAGCGCGCCCGCGTCGTGATGGACTGAGCCCCTCGCCATCACGCGGCCTCCGTTGATCGGGCGTTCGCAGTTCCGCGAGCAGCGCCGTCAGGCCGCCGGTGCGGAGCCGAATCGCAATCCCATCCGTCTTCACGTCGACGCGCTCGACCAAAGCTGGACAATGCGCGCCTGCTCCACTGGTAACAGCTCGTCCCAGGTCGGTTCGAGCCGCTCGAACGCCTCGCGAACGTCCGCCTCGGTGATCCAGTCCTCGCGCGCCCTTGCCGCCATCCACGTCCGGACGATCAGCTCCGGCGCGCGCAGCAGTCCGCGAAGCCGCTCGACGACGGCCGCCGCCTCCATCTCCACAGCGGGGAGCCGCCGCACTCTTCTTTACCCGAAAGGCAGTCAGAAGCGCGGAACACTGCTCCATCGCTTGGCCGGGAAGTAGAGATTGGGCTGGCGGCCGGCTACTAGTCTAAGCGTTAATTGGGTCCGCATCGCGAGAAAAGCGAGCTCGATCGGATTAAATGAAGGGCTTTATGCAAGTAGAAAGGAGCCATAGTCTCACGGCTAGGTAGCGCTGCAATGGTCTCTTGCTTCTGAGCTGTCGCATCGTCGAGGACTGCGACGTCGGTTGAGCGGAGGGCTGAGGCCGAGATCTGCTGGACATGGCGAGGAAGGCAGTGCCGGTTATCGCGAGTTCGATAGTTGTCGGCGCGATGATGCCGCCGAGCATGATGTCTCCGAAGACCGCTATCGAATATTGCTGACGGGTGGAACGTCTCGACGGCATCGATGTTCCGGAGAGTAACGTGTCCGGAGGGTAGCGCGAGGGCTAACCGAGGCGGCCACCAAGAAGGAAACCTAAACCCTCTGTTTCAATCTGGCCAAGACTGTCTCTGAAGCTGATGGGCTCGATGCCTCCAATACGTTCTTCTCGCTGAGGTTTGTGCGAGATTTACTTAGAGCCTTTTTCGGTCGTAAACCCGTAATCTCGTCACAATAAGGGGGCCCGCTCCAGTGCTCACTATTGGGCCGAAAGATTCGCAAGTTGCGGGACGCACGGCGAGGCTGATTTCACCGACCTACGCGAAGCCATTCGCCAAGCGGCTGACGAAGCGTGCGACGCAGGTCGAGGCCATCTGGCCACCCCAGCGTCTGCCAATTCAAGGGCCTTCAAGTCGCGCCAATCAACAGGACATCGTTGTGCCTCATTTGAGACAGCCCACAGTATTCTGGAGCAGGATCGACGGGTCTTTGATGCCAAGATCAAGATTATCTCCTGGAAAAAAGTCCCTCGCAAATTCAATCCAATCTTGTCCATTTTTTATTGCAGCCGAAATTGGTCCGCTCCCATCGGCAAGGCCTAGCCGCGCAGCCCTTATCACGGCAAAGTGTAGGTGAGCTGACAAATTGTTATCCTTTAGGCACTTGGCGTTTCCAGAGTATCCTACGGTCCCAATCGCTTCACCAGATTTGACGCACTTTCCGCTCGAAACACTAACGTCGTTCAGGTGACCGTATACCGAGTAGTCTCCATCCTCATGGTCAATAATCACCGTACTACCCATGCTTCCCCAATCGTTGGCGGCGACAGCCACCTTTCCGGGTTTTGTTGCTAAGACTTTCGTCCCTTCCATAGCATCTAGATCTAGCGCATTGTGGTACCTATCGATACCCCTTGCTGCTCGGAAGGTGCCGCCTTCCTTTGCGCATGAATCGCCTTGGCGAATAGCTGCACCCCCGTCTACTGGGCAGCTAAATACGTTTTTGAACTTTCCCCAATCGTCAGCGCTTGTGCAATCAGCCGACTCCACTGGGATGGGAGTGATCACAGCAAAGAAGGCGGCTATCAAGATCGTTCTAGATATTAAACCCAATTGCACTCTACTTCCATGTCCAGTTCGGACGGGGTTTAAGTCGGTGATATCAATAGCACTTTCCGGTATGCGGTGTTTCATTGGTCCCTCCCCCTTGCGCGTAAAAGATATTGTTGACTGCTGGGCGGGCGGGATTTCCTTCCGCCAGAGTCCCCTTCTTGCTATGTAGAGCGGGTGCAGTCTGTGGATCGTCCCCGCAGAAGTCTGGTCCGCAGGCGCACGGGTCCGTACTCCTGGAGCGCCTCGCAGAGCGATGCCCGCCGCCACCGCGAGGCAAAGCTGCATCTCACGTCTCAACGTCTCTCGGCCCTCCATTGATCGGGTCATTGGTATCCGGCACCCGCACGGCGAGCAGTCCAAGACGCTGGTCGACACCTAGCGTGATCGGCTCGAACACGCCGTCGACCGTCGGTCCGGCGATGCCGGCCGGTAAGTCGCGGCAGGCGGCGGCCCACCGCCTCCGCTGGTCCGCCCGCGTGCGGAGCGCGCCAAACGCAGCGAGCCGATTGGGTTCCGGAACCGGCACACCCGGCAGGCTGCGCCGCAACCACAGGCGGGCCAGCATGGGATCGCGCTGAACGAAAGCGCAAGCCGCCTCCACTGCCATGGCGGCCTGCTGAAGTCGCCGCAGACTCGCCGGTTGCTTGCAAGCCGCTGGCGTTGCGACGAGGAACAGCGGAACGTCGGAGTCCGAAAGGGTCGGCGGCAGCGCTAGAACGGCCTTGAGACCGGCTCCGCCACGGCGCGCCTCCAGGATGGGGCCTGCACCTGCGATGGCGCCGAGGCCGTCGGTCGCGGCGAACAGCGTTGCCGCCCGCTGCCCATCCACCGCGGTCAGAGACGGAGCCTCCCAGCCCGGGAGGAGGCCGGCCACGGTGGCGAGTCGCATCGCCCAGGCGGTGACGTGGAATCCCCGTCCGTCCACCGCGAGCGCCGACCCGACGGCCGGCCCCAGTGACGGTGTGCGATGGAGCGGTGCTGCCGCGGCCGGCGTCACGCCGGAGGCGCCCTGGGCGGCAATCGGCGCGACGGCAGCCCCTTCGAGGAAGTCACGGCGACTGAGGGTCATGCTTTCGCTCCGGCAAGCATGGGGATGGGCGGCGAGATGCGGCAGACCCGAGCGAGAGCGTCCTGCCCACCGTCCTGCCCACCGTCGCGTCCACCGTCGCGTCCATCGACGCCGAAAATCGCCTCGAACATCGGATGGTCGTGCGCAATGCGATCGGCACCGGTCGGGAGGGTGGCGCCCCGCTCCACAAAGAACCGCTTCTCGGTGCCACCGACTGTAATCGCGCGGGCAAGGTAGTCGCGATGGGCGGCGTGGAACTCAAGCTCCACGAGTCGCGCCAGTATCTCGGCCGACTTCGGCACCTCCCGGTCGAACCAGTAGAAGGGACGCCGAAGTTGCGCCTCTGGAATCGCTGCCGTGAGGGCTGGCTCGTCCGGGTGCCCCGGTAAGAGGCTCCGAAGGACTGTCTGCCCGATGTCGAGGTCGCGTTCGGCGACCATGCCGGCGCCGAGGAAGACCTCGCTGCGCTGCTCTCCGCCAGCTCCGCGGGTCGTGTAGGTCAACACCACTGCGAGCCGCCGCACCAAGGTTGTCCGCGGCGCCTCCGATCGGGAGGGTTCGGACGCGTTTGTGGCATAGAGGTTTACCTTCCCCAGCGATTCGCCGGCAGGTGTCGTCGCGTGGAAAACGAAGTCCCGGTCTAGCCGCAGCTGGGAAACGTGCACCCAACTGCGGCTGTGGTCCGGCGCCATGCTCATCCGCCAGACAGTGTTGCTCGCGCCGAAGAGGACCCACTCGAGCCGGGTCCGCTGCGAACGATAGACCGGCCGGACGCCGTCTACAGCGGGCTCGGCCCACCGGCGCACCTCCCGGCGGAAGAACGCCTCCGCAAAGATGCGGTCGCCCTCGCCACCTTTGATCGCGCGCGCGGCCTTCGCATTGAGGCGGACCTCGACCATCGAGCGAACTGGAACGGCGTCAAGTGCCGACTCGAAGGTGAGGCCAATGGGCGATCCAATCGACCTGAGCAAACCTTCGCGCGTCGCCTGGCCGGCGTCGACGCAACCGTCGATCGGTCGAGGGTCCAAAGTCATCCCGCTTTCCGACAGCGCGTCGGAGGCACGAAGGATCGGATCGAAGCCAAACTCGGGGATCTGGTAGCAAGGGCGGAAGATAGCGGTGAGTGCATTTGTCTCTGGCCGGACCTGCTCGTCAGTGTCGGTAGTCAGCGCCACTTCCGCTTCGATGAACTCGGCAAGACCGCCCACGTCACCCCACGTCTCGTCAAAAACTGCCAGGAAGCTTGCCCACTCGTCGTCGTTCTCGCGACTGTCCGTCGCGGTCGCGATCGGTGCAGGGAGCGGGATCATGAGCCGTAACCGTGGCGCGGGCGGCGGCGCGTCGAAGCGGGCGGGCGCGAGGACGAGGCGGCGCCACGGGGCGGTCGTCCGGCCCGGGTCAGGGTCGGCGTCGGCCCTTCGCCGCATGATCGCCCGGTAGCGGGAGGTCGCCACCGCCCCGAAGCGCCAGTACTGGGCCTGCGGCCGCTGCGCGAGGGGGATCCGCGCCAGGACAAGGCCACGTGCGCGGAGCGCCTCCAGTTCATGTTGCGGCCCAGCGTCGATTGAGAACGCGTCGTGTGACGGCACCAGCGTGGGCCACTGTCCGGTTTCCTCAAACCGGTTCGCGTCCGAGATCGCGCCGAACCACTCTCCGTCGGTCTCGATCAGCCGGCGCCATGCCTTCACCGCCTCGCCGGGCGGACCCCAGAGCGTGCCGGACTCGATCTCCCCGTAGGCGGGCTCCAGTGCGGCGCGACCGATGAGACGCATCCCGTGGCGGCGCGTCGCCTCCGCCGGACCAAAGAGTGCCGCCGTCCGCCGCCAGACGTCCTCGCTCACCTCGCGCACGTCGAGGTGCCCGCCGGCCTCACCCGCCGCCTCGCCGGCCCGGCCTGACGTCCGTCCCGTCCAGCGCCAACGCTGTCGCGCGAGCGTCGCCTCCGCGACATACCGGAACAGGCTCGATCCCATCGGCTCATCCGGCGGAACAAAGCCGACGAGAAGATCACCCCCCTCCTCGCCGATGACGTCCACGGCGTCGAACAGTTCGTGCGTCTCCGGCATCAACTCCGTCGCCACTTCCACGTCTATAGCCGTCCGCGACGCCTCCACGAAGCCGGCGAAGGTCGCGGATAGCGCCGCGGGCCGCCAGGCCCATGCCTCCCCGTCAGTTGCGGCGTCGCCGGGCTCCAGGTTCGGCAACGTCTGCAAGAGCGCATGAGGCGGAGCCCGAAACCGGGCGTCGTTGTCGGGATCGGCGGGATCGGCGTAGTGAGCCGGCGACGTCAGGGCGACAATGTCGAGCTGGTACATGCGGCCCGCCGCGACGCTCGCCCTCACCCGGACGACGCCATTCACAGCGGAATCGACGATGATGCGCGCCGGCGTTTCGGTTCTGTCCGGGCCGGCCTCGAGCGTCACGTGGATCGGCGTCTTCAGCACCTTAACCGACAGCGCATCGCCGGCGGCTTCCGGCGCGGGCGCGAGCGGCTGCACGAGCGGCAAGAGTGCGGTGCCGACGACAGTCAGCTCGAATGCCGTGGCGTTGCTCACGGTGGGCGCCCTTAACGTCACTTCCTGGAGGCGGAGGCCGATGGCAACAACTGCAGGGTCGTCCGGCGCCACGTCGCCACCCTTGCGCTCCGGTGCTTGCGCCTTCGCCTCAGCGGGAGGCCCCGTCTCCAAATCGCCGATTTTTCTATCGTACGCCGAGAGCGTCGCGATGATCTCATTGCGGATGGCGGCGGAGGTCTCCGGCTCGGCCGCATCCACAAGGTCCTTCAGCCGCCATCGCTCCCAATCGGCGATCGTCACGGCCGGGGGGAGGACGCCGAACTCGAAGGTGGACTGCCACGCCCAGTCGACTGTCGTTCTTTTCCTCTCCTCCTCGGTCTTCCCCTTGCACGGGGCAAGAAGGATGAAGCCGCTCCGCTCCCGCGACTGGTCGTCCCTCGCAATGCGAGGCTCGCGCGACGCTTCGCCAATTGCCACGTCGAGCAGCGGCCGGATGAGTTCGCGGTCCACTTTGGGTGGCTCGAATCCCACAAACGCACGGTTGAACGCCTGCGGGTCCCCGCTCTGCTGCGGGCCGACGAGCCGGGGCACCGATACCGCCGTCCGCCGAAGATGCCGGATGCGGATCGAGCGGGAGAAGTCATTCTCCGGCTTTCCGCCCGGAACGGTGGTGGTGGTCGGCAGACGGAAAAGCGCCGGATCGCTCGCCGCCGCTACATCGACCGGCAGGAAACCGTTATTTTTCTGGACGAAGAAGGAGAATTCTAGCGTTTCACCGTACTTGAGTGCGACGAGTTTGAAGAGGCGCCCCTCCGCCCCACAGACCCTGCACTCATCTGTAGCCGTGAGTCCGTCCAAACATGCCCGATAGGCGCCGAGCTCGGGCTGGACGATCACGACGCGCGGCATCTCCACGTCGCCCGTCGGCACGCCGTCGAGGCGAAAACTAGGGACGTCGAGCGGATTGTAGCGTAGCGGAAGCGCCGACAGCGGCGCTCCGTCGTAGACCATTAGCCAGCTCGCGAAGTCCGACTGCTCGACGATACGGACCGGCGCGTGGCCGAGTCCGACGGTGGTCACGCTTCTGTCGGGCTTCCGAACGAGTTGCGGCATTCCGGTCGTCAGGCAGTGCCATGGCTGCGGCTTGCCTTTGCGGACGGCCCGGACGAGGACGCCGAACCCCGCATAGGCCGCCGATGGCAACGGGCCATCGGGTCCGCTCGCGATCCTACCGACCGGGACGACGAGCGGCTGCGGCCGCTCGCACAGGACGGGAGGCTCCAGCCGGACGGGCGATGTCCCTTCCCCTTCATCGGTCGCGCCGATCGTTCGATCTACACGGGCGACCAGTCCGCGCGCGATCGCCCGAGAGATCGCGAGCAGCGCCTCCCCCTCGAAGCTCTGCGTGCTCTCGTCGAGAAAGGGCGATACCGCGCGGATGACGGCGACAACGCCGGCGCGCTTCACCTGCGTCCGCGTCATCCCGAGCGCGCCGGACGGCGCCGCTTCGCCAAGGTCGGCCCCGAACGCCGCGAAAATTTGGTCCCTCGCCGCCATGCCGTTGCCGAATAGGGCGAGAACCCCGTCGGCTAAGCGCGGCGCCGAAAGCGTTCGCGACTCGATGAGCGGACGCAGACGGTCGCGCAGCGCACGTCCGGCCGTCTGCGAACGCGCCGCCGCTTCGAGCGCCGGACTCAGCGCCCATCGCTTGAGTTCGGGCGCAATCTTTGCCGCGCCGGGCGAGCCCTCGCCAGCCTCCCGGAAGATGATGCTGATCGCGCGTCGGTGGAAGTCGTCCGCGCGCATCGTCGCAGCGATCCTGCGCAAGGCGGCAAGGCGGTCGGCGGCGGTGCGCAGGACGGCTTCGACCGTGGCGGGCTCGACGGTCGCGGTCTCCGGCGTCGCCGCTGGAGCAAGCCACGCGCTCAGGTTCGCGAAGTCGGTTCCCACCCCGAACTCGATTGCGAGCGGCGCGAGTGAAACGGCAAGCGCGTCGACCTTGCTCTCAGGGTCCGGCGAGCCCGGCTCCAGTGCAAACTCCGCGTCGGGCTCAAAAATGCGGTCGAGCCCTCGTGCCTTCGCAAGGATCGCGGCGGCATACTCAGCGTCAACGTTCCTCGGTACGACGGGGCCGAGGAGATGGCGCAACTCCTCGGCGGCCTCGCCCTCGGCGCTACCGCCGCGGACAGCGTCGAACAGGAGCGACTTGCGCACCCAGTCCTCCCGCACGTCCTGATCCGTCAGCGCGGCGAGCGGGGGGACGCCGAGGGCAAACATCGGCCCGATCAGCCGCATGAACACTCTGGTGAGGACGTCGGCGAGGGAACCCGTTGCCCCCCTCAGTGGCTTGTCCGGCCGCGGCGCGCCACGGAAAGCGCCGATGCCCGCGCCGCTTTCGCCGGCCGCGACGGGCGGGCGTTGCCATTGCTCGAGAATATCCGCTGCGGAAAGGATGAAGAGGTCCGGGAGGTCGAGCGCCGCCTGGACGTCGGAGGGAAATTCGGCAATGAAGTCGCGTGTGCCGAGCGCAACCGACTTCGGTAGCTGGACCCAGCCGGTCCGGCGGTCGAGGACTGGCTCACCGGCTTGGCGAGAAACGACGTTGCGGCGCTCACTGATGCTGCTGCGGTTCACCATGCAGCGGACCGTCAGCGCCTTTTCGAGGACCTTATCGTTGTCCCCCGTGAACTGGTAGGCGTAGCCTTCATCTGTGCTGCCATTGCCCGTTGGAGAGAGCATCACGCGCCGCCTCAGGCCAGTCGCGTCGCTCCAAGTCACTTCGAACGAGGGGCAGAGCTTTGCGTTCGAGACCCTCGTAGCGTTCGGTACCGAGAAGCCGTAGAGGAGCCCGAGTCCGCGGCCGACCGCGCCCGGCAAGGTCGCGGCATCGGCGAGCACGTTCGGCCAAGAGATCGTGTTGGGTGCGGCCTCGGTGCCGTCGCCCTCCTTCACAGCCGCGTGATCGAGCGCATAGACCTGCCCGCCGGAGTTGGCGATCTCCATGCCACCCTTGGTGATGAATTCTGTGCAGCGCACGTCGAGGCTGGTGACGACGCTGGCGAGGCCCTCCGCGAACCAGCAGCCATTGCGAGAGAGGTCCGCGTAGCCGGGGGTCCGGGTGAGTGCCCTGAAGATGAGGCCGGGTACCGCCTCGTCGGGATCGCCCGCTCGCCGCCACGTCCACGGCTTGAGGATGGCCCGAAGCGGCCCCGCCACTACGGGGTCCAGCAGCGTCGCATTGTGAAGCCAAGGAGTTCGATTCTGAGTCGCTCCCACCGAGACCACAATTCCCCAGGTGGTGCGCTGCGGACGGCCGGACACTGGCTCGAACGCCGTGTCGGCCTCGATGTAGAGGGTGACGTCGATCATGCGCAGAACCCGCCCGTGCGCTCAGGCCACCGCATTGACGTGCTCCTGCGATTTCCGGGGCGTCTGCCCGCCCGACCCCTTGAACCGGTACGTGCACGACTGACTGATGCGGTAGGTGAAGAAGCGCGAGATCCGGATGCGGAAGCTGACCGTCCCGGTCCCGTAGATTTGTCGGCCCTCGTCCTCGAAACGCAGCTCCATGACGAGGAGCAGCGAGGCGCTGATGAGGCCGGCGACGTCCACCTGCCCGGTGCAGATGATGAGCAGCGAGACGGAGAGGACGTCGCTCGCCTGGTTCGAGGTGATCAACTGGCCCTTGATCGCGACGACGACGAGTACGGACCCGCTGATCGGCCCGAAGCTGAAGCCGAGCATCGCCGACGCGCCGACCGCAACCGAGACCGACGCGCGCAGTTCGCCCGTCCGCGGCGTATATTGTCCCCAAGTCTGAATCCATCCCGTACCGCCGAGGATGAAGATGGTGATGGTGAACGGCGCCTCGATGGAGCCAATGGCTGCGTGGACCACCATCGCGAAGTCCGGAACGACTCGCAGTTGCATCCCGGCGATGAGCCGCATCCCCGTAACGCCGGTCGTGCCGTAGATCATCGGCGGGATGGGGAGGTCGAGAAGGCACTCGACCCCGACCGGGAGAAGGCCCTCCTGCAGAATTCCGACGGTGAAGCCCTGCTCCGCGCCACCGAGAAGGGGATTGTCGTTGAGGAACTTATCTAGGAACGACAACTCCGGTGCGAGCGCGACCCTATCGGGCGACACCGCGAAGTCGAACTTCCCAGTCTGGTCGAAAGACAGCGGTGTCCTCTGGAAGGTGACGAGGTCGTAGCCGCCGAACCTTAACTTCCAGTCGCCCTCGATCTTTCCCTGGCCGCGCGAAACCTGCTGCCCGTCGAGCCCGACCTGCTGCCGGGCCGAGCCGGAGAACTTGCCTTCCTGGAGGAGGACGGCGAGCCCGAGGAGCTCGAACATCGGCTCCGACCCACCGACGGTTATCGGCCGCACGGTCGCGTCGATCCAGCCTGCGCGCGATTCCTTGTCGATGCCGTGAGTGACGTCGATGTAGTCCTGCGCCCCATCCGGGACGAGGGCCTGCTTCAGGAGCTTGTCTAGCTTGATGCCGCCGATGTCCGGGAAAAGGTCGCTTATCTTGAAGTCTTTTCCGAATTTTGGGATGAGGCGCTCGGTCAGCCCCGAGATCGGAACGCGCAGCCCGAGACCCTTGAGACCTTCTCCGGCGCGGTCGAACAGCGCGGCCGCGGGCGTCGTATCGATCTGGAATTGGTTCTCATCGAAAAAGTAACCCAGAAGATCCCGGTTGCAGTCGAGCGAGGGCACTTTGAAGGCATCGCCGAATGAGCGGTAGAGACGCACCGCATCGTCGGCCGCGTCCTGCAGGTCGCCCTCCGCGCCGGGGCCGAGTAGCGCGTTACGAAGCGGTGCGAGGGCCCGTTCCGCGGCGGCGTCCACTTCTCCGGCCGCGGCGGCGAGCGCCCCGCGAAGGGCGTCCTTGACCTCCACTATGGTTTCACCGCCGACGATGGACTCGATGTTTTTCTTGAGCGTCTTGGCCAGTCCCTCGAACGCCGCCTCGAAATCTGTCGCACTTGCGAGATTCCTCAAGAGATCCGTCGCCACCTGGGCGTATCCGTCGAGAGTGTCGCCGATCGCCTTGCCGCAGAAGCTGCCGAACGCGTCGGTTGCGTTGCCGAGGTTGCGGCAGAGCTCCGCGCCGGTGGGCTGAAGGCCGAGGAACTTGCCGAACTGGTTCTGAATCGCGACAAGGATGAGCCCGCTGGCGCGGTACGAGCCGTCCTCCACACGGGTGAAGACTTGGGCGCGGATGCCGGCAACGCTTTGCCTCAGGGCCTCGAATTTCTGGGGCACGTCCGCGCCGCCGAAGCCGTCGAGCGTGTCTTTCATTCCGTCAAGCGACGTGATGCTGTCGGCCCTTGCTGCTTCGATCGTGTTCGAGACGCCGAGAAGCTCCCGGCGTACAGTCCTGACGCGCTCGGTCAGCCCGGTCGGAACACCCGCATAGACTTCGTTGTCGGTCGTCGCCTGGCCAGGCGCGAAGGGCCGCCTCAGCGCCTTGAGGACAGCTTCAAGCACGCCGAGAGTGATCTTCACCTCCCCGTTCAACGTTTCTGCCGCGTCGCGAAGCTCCTTCACCACTTCATCGGAGGCTTCGCTAAATGTTTCTTTCTTCTGGCGCAGTCTCTTGAAAGCGTCCACGATCAACCGGTCGACGTCCGCGATGATGCGCTCGGCACTCGCAAGCGCTACCGTTGTCCGCGCCAGCGCCCCGTCGTTGCCAGCGAGCGGCGTCAGCGGCACCGACCGGCTCAATCCCTCAAGAGTTCTCCGCGCACCGATAACAAGCCGTCGCGCGCCGGCGACCCCTTCGCGCGTCTGCCCCTCGACGGCGTCGATGTCCGCCGCGCCGTCTGCCGATTCCTTGAGCCAATCGGCTGCGCGCTCGAGCGGTACCCCGAGGTCCGGCGCCGTGAACGATGGGATCGACTTCAGGACGTCGTGTAGCGGTGTTCGCGACGAGGGGAAGGCGGCCGCGATCTGCGCCCGCAGGCTCTCGATGACGCCCTTCAGCTCGGCCAGTTGCGCGTTGACGGCATCGACAGCCGGCGTCGCGCTCGCGGCCAGGGCTTCCAGCCGCGCAAAAGGCCCTTCGGCGATTGCGATTGCGCCGTCAATCTCGGCCCGCAGCCCGCCCTCGAGCTTCCCGGCCTCGACGCAGAGCTTTTCGGCGACGCGACGCGTCTCGCTCCCGAGCGAGCGGCAGAGCGCGCTGCCTGGCCTGTCCAGCGCCGGGGTGAGAATCTTGCCTACCGTTTCAAACGCCTGCCCGATCTCGCTCGCCTGGAGCCGCTCGACGATCGCGCCCTTCCGCTTACGCAGGAAATCCTCGATCCCCTGCGGCGTTGCATCTGCGACCTCCGACATCTCTTCGAGCGTGCCGGCGAGGGCCGCGATCCCGTCCCGCGCGATACCGCGCAAACGCCGCGTCTCATTGAGAGCCTCGCCGGCTTTCACCGAAATCGCGGGGGATCCAACGGGTTCGAATTCTATCTCCTGCGCGAGCTCCGGCAGGGCACCGCGCGTCACGGTGATGTTACGCAACCTTGCAACCATCGCCTGCCCGGGCCGCCCAGCCCGCAGGTTGATCGGCGGCCCGTCGCCGGAGTCGATGAACTGGGTGAAGAGCTCGAACCCTAGCGGGATCTCCTCCGCGTCGGGCAGCCTCGCGTCGATGCTGCCAGGGCGGTGCGAGATTACCGCCGGCGCGCGGGGCGGAGGTTCGATGCAGTAGTCGACTCCCGGCACCTTACCCCAGGCGTTCGTGTCTTCACCGTCTCCATCGCGGGTGGAGGTGTAGAAGAAGATTCGCTCCGGGGTCAGGCAGCGGCACAGCCGCGAGGCAGTTCCGCCTCGGCTGTCGATCGCCATCTCGAAGTCGATCGGCGGTGGAATGTAGCCATCGGCTCCAGGAAGGTAGAGCGGCAGCTTCCAACCGAAGGCCCCGACGTCGCTCCCCCACGCCGAGTCGACCGGAATGATGGTCGCGTCGAAGCGGAGCCCGAGCACCGGCCCGCACCGTTGCCGCTGGGTGCCGCTCTCAGGAAAGGACCGCATCGGCTCCAGGATTTCAATGTACTCGCGCACCTTGCGCAGCACGGGGCGGCCGCGCAGCGCCGGCTGCGACTGATCGAACTGCGCGGTCGCCGACGTCGTCCGCTCGTAGACAACGACATGCTTGCAACGGTTCCAGTAGGTCGCGATGCGTCCGATCCGCTCTAGTGAATAGAAGTGCGTACGCCCCTGCGAGGCTCGCGATATGATGCGCTGCTTGCCGTTCGAGAACGTCGCCCGCTGCGCGCCGCTGGCACCGAACGCGGTTAGTGTAATGTCCGTCAGTTCGCCGGAAACCGACGTCGGCTTCGACCACAGCTCGCGATAGACGTTGGCGGACTCGAAGCCGGCGTCTGCGCCGCCTGCGAGCGGTGGATGCGTATTCCAGACCGCGGCGCGTGCATCGGCGTTGCGCGGCTTGCCTGGAGCGTAGGGTGTGTTTCCGAACTCCCCGTTGAGCTCAGTGGGTACCTGTATGTCGGCCGCCGGCCTGAGGGCGAACTCGACGCCGGTCGAAAGCGTCGAGGTCCGCTCATCGCCGATTTTTCGCATAGAGAGGACGGCGGGGCGGCTCTCCACGCTGTCGAGTACTCTCGACCAGCCAGTCATCAGCCGCTTCGTCCAGACCTCCTGCTTGGTATGCACCTTGCCCGCGCCCGGCAGTGTGCGGCTGTCCACGAAGCTGCTGTTGCGCCCGACGCCGGTACTACTCGCAAACGCCAGCGGCGCGCGGCCGATGTCGGTGCCGACCTCGCGCAAGACGAGGCCAAATGTGCCTTGGACGATCGCGGTAAGGCCGTAGAGGAGTTCGAAGTTCGCCTGCAACAGCGGCGCGCCGAACGGCGCGTGGTCTTCCGCCGTCCCGAAAATTCGCCGTGTGTTGAACGGCGGCTCGGCTGTCCGTCGGTCGGCGAAGCGGGCATCCGTCCCGAGCCGCAGCGTGACGGGCGGCGCGAGGCGGAAGTCGGCGAGGTCCTCGTAGTATCGCCCGTCGGCCTTCTGCCGGACCTGCATGCCGTACTTGTGGTCACGGGCGACAGTCTCGCCGACTGCGGGCGAAGGAAGGACGAGTTCGTATCCGTCCGCCTGCTTAACCACACGCCACGTTGCACTCCCGCCGCTGTCGCTGTCCCACTCGGCGATCAGGTTGTCATCGGCCCCCCGGACCTCCGCCATCGAAATTCGGCCGATGAACGTCGGCGCCGAATCGATGACAACGAGGCTTGCCGCCGGAAGCACATCGCCCCGAAGTGCGAGCCGGATGCGCTGAAGTTCGAGGTGATGTGCATCTTCCGTAACGGCGAGCGACAAATTGGCGGCGCTCTCCGCGGCGGCACCGTCGCGCAAGGCGATGACGAGCGGGAGAGTCGTTCGCCTCCGGTCGGCGCCCTCAACATCGTCCTGCGCGCCGGGTGTCGTGCGCCGTACCGGCAGAGTGTAGGCGAGCTTAGTGTGTAACTGGAACTCTCGACGCGTCGGGTCCTGGAACTTTTGCCGCGGCGAGTCCTCGTAGTCGAGGGGAGCGAGCCAGGCGACTAGCGAGCCCGGTTCTGCGCCCGCCGCGTTCGGGTGCGGCTGCCAATCAAATTCTACGTCATACGCTCCAAGGCGTGCGACCGACGTCGCGTTCCTTCCCGACCGGAGTTGGACTTCCTCAATGAAGAAGGATGCAAACGGCGGCCGTCGAGGACCGTCGCCCTCACGGGGGCCGGTGGGCGTCGAACCGTCCACGAGACCTGCCATGACGCGCAGGTCCGAAAGGCACAGATAACCGTCGAAACGTGTCCACGCCGACCCTTCGCCATTGGCTGGCGCTGTCTCGCCGGAGCTCGGCGCGTTCGGCCGGAAGCTAAAGAGCCCTTGCCAGCGGAACGCCATCCCGTCGCTGCCGACAAAGAGAGGCGTCTCGAAGATCATCCGGATTCTGCGTCCGTTAGGCCCTTCGAAGGCGGCGACGGCGGACCAGGACAGGCCGTCCGGATCGAACCGCTCGCGCGGCGCCTGAATGAGTTCTCCGTCCCCAAGGGTCGTGCCGGAGAGCGCGTCCCGAAGCTCAGGCCGCGGCATGTCCTCGCTACGACACGGCGCCGCCGCGCTGGCCGCGCGGAAGTGGACGCGCTCCGGAGAGAGGTAGTCGGGCCGCACCTCATCGCCGCCGCCGAGCACCGGCAGCTTTTCCAGCAGACGCAGCATCAGATGGTCGTATTTGGCGCTCGCCCGCGCCCCGCTCGGATTCTTGTTGACGTAGAGCTCGGCGATGGCACGGTCGTAGACGTCGCGCAGTGTACCGCAGTCGAGGCGCCACAGTTGCGCAGAAAGGCCATCGTCATCAAACCGTGGCGGCTCGCCGAACATCCTAACTGAGTCTTGAAGGCTGAAGATGAGTGAAAAACGATTTTCGTCGAGCTTCTCCACCGCGGACTGGTCCTCCGGCAGGATGAAGCTCGGGAACAGCGAGAGGCGCCGGTCGCTGCGCACGGATCCGACCGCACCGAGGAAGCGCCCCGCAAGATCGCGATTCCACATCCGCACCGCGTCGCTCGCTGAAACCTCCTCGATTGCGACCAGAAACTTCACCGGCTGTGCGACAGGGACGGCCTCGCAGCACCACAGTGGTGGCTGGCGCTGTACGAAGCGATACTGCCGCTCGTCGGGCTGGCAGTCCTGGTGGGGCTCCGGCGGCAGGGGTCTCAGCGGCCGCGACTTCAGGTACAGCGATACTGGGAACTGCGCCCGCAGGGTCGCAGCGTCCGTGTTGCTGAGGAAGATGTCTCGCCTCACCCCAAAAGCGCGCGTAAAGGTTACCTCGATGGTCCGGATTGCCGGATGTCCGGGCAAGCATGGACCACGCTCGAAGCCGACGCGCATTCGACGAGTCCAGTGCGGATTGTCGAGCGAGAACCGCTCGCCGGCGGGCGTACGGCTTTTGAACAGGAGGCCGGCGGGCTCAAGGTCGTTGTCGATGCCGAGTGCGCGGGCGAACGGGATCGCGGCGTCGCCCACGAATGGCCCGGCCGCGAACCACTGGGGCGCCTCACCGTCGTGCGAGTGTCCAACGAGGTCAGCCACCCGAGTTGTTGGCCGCTCCCCCCGCGGTTGGACGGGCCCGTCAAAGGCGATGCGTCGAAACGCCCCGCGTGCGACGCTACGGAGGCCGAGGGCAAACGCCACGCCGAACCGCCCGCCCACACCAGGGACCGAACCTGGTTCGGCATCGACGAGCCCCGGTGGCGCCATTTCTTTTGGCGCTGGTACGGACGGATCAACTCCCGGCACAGGCACTTTCTCGAACTCTTCTCCCCCTCTGGGTGGCGAAGCATCTACGTCCGGCAGCGCCGGCTCGGACGATCCTGACGCGCCCCTTGGCTGATAGCGCGCGGGCGACCTAAGGCTCTGAAAATCCTTGTCCGCCACCACCAGCCTTGCGAAGTTTGCTGTGGTCTTGGTCGGATCGTCGGGTACAATATCTTGGTCGGCCCGCAGCATTACAGCGGCAAAAACGGGCCCCTGGAAGTCCATCTCCGCGAAAGCCATCGGTCCGGCGCCCGGTCGACCGTCACGCAAGTCCGCCCGGTTGTCGGGTGATACTGCGTTGCGAAGAACTACACGAAGGAACAGCGCGGGGCGCGACACCTCGAGCTTACTCGCGATGATGCCGACACTGTCGAGCACCAGGACGGGAGCGTTGCAGTGGCGGACGTCATAGAAGGCGACGCGGATGATGCGGTCGTGCCGGCCGTTGTCCGTCGATCCGCCCGCCCGCCAATCGACACCAGAGGCGTGCGCCCGGTCTGGATCGGGAACTTCGGAAATCGACGGCTCAAATACCGCCTCGGCCTTTGGCATGTCCTTGTGAAGAAGCGAGAAACCCTTATCCGCTCGCCAGAAGACCACTGACTGCCGAATTGTTGTGAACTCGTCGGGGCTGAAAGTTCCCGACGCAACATATCTGTGAAGCGATAGGAGAGGATAATATTTACGCATTGCGGTTTAATCATATCGCTTCAATGCCCGATGCGAACGGGCCTCGACTCGTCTGTACACACAAACGCGCTTCCCGAAGCAACAAGGGGCATTCCTGGTCGCCAAAGCTCTCTCGGAGCGGCGAAACGCCAACAGGACCTATAGGCCTCTGAAGCCCAGGAAACTCAGTACAGGTCAAATCCGCAACTTACGCACGCGACTTTACCGCGGAGATAGTGCGATGCAACTTCAATCACCCGTTGGTGTAAGATGACAGCCTGCAAGCACATTGGCAAGGTCTAGTGAACGTTCTTGGCCAGGGTGTAGAACGAATGCGGCGCGCGAGCGCCGACGTGCGCCCAGACGACCGACGAAGGTGAGTCCGGGCTGCTCGGAGAAGACCACGGACTCACGCCGTGAAGGTAATCAATATGCGAGGTCAACGAAAGCGGCGGGCTTGGGGCCCTGATTGGCAACTAAAAGCCGACGGTGCCAACGATGTAGGCAGTAGCGAGGGAGTTGATGCGAGGAAGTTGCTGCGTGTGGAGACCCGCGTGGAGTCCTTGAGGCGGAAGAACATTTGCTCGATGTCGTTTCAATCGCAGTAGAGGGCGGCCGAGAACCACTTCCTTCAGCGACGGCGGATTGTTTTTCCGGATATTGGTCATAGTGCCGCTCTCCTCAAGCCGCCGGCAGATACTTTGGCTGTCGGACTCCTTGCTGATATGTGAGAAGCGCCGTGACCCTACTGCATCATGACCGATCCGGCCGTGCGATCAACAGCATGGCCGCTGACAGAGTGGTGATGGGCCGGAGCTATCGGCAGTGCGTAGATCTTGGTCGTGCTGTCGCCGCGCAAACGGCCTATGAACTAATCGCGCCCCCCCTTTTCACGTGAGGTCGAGCGGTGCGCGCTCGCGGCGGAGGAGTCGATCGGAATCTGAGCGGTAGGCCTGCCGCGCGTGCCCGTCGGCAAATGTGCGCAAGCGGCGCAAACCGCGCATCCGTCAGTATGGAAAAAATCCCGATCCGTCTGCGCCCCCTCAAGCAAGTAGATGGTACCGCCGCAGCATCACCACGTTCTAGGTCTGATTCCTACTACAGATTACTCCCAGACTTCGCCCCAGCCAGGAGCAGAAATTGAAGTCGGCCGTGGATCATCTACACCACAGGCGGACAGTGACATAGATATAGCGGTATTCGAATTACGAATCCTCACACTGCCATTCATATACGCTTTGCAGCTTCTCCCCGCTGCCTGCAATACTGTCATCATGCAATTTGCAAGTTTACATATATCAGCTTGTGCGCCCTTGTTGAGCGGCACGGTCGCAGTCGGTGTTGCAACGTTCCCATCAGGCGAATAGATTGTCGAGCCCGTCACATCCGTCCCCAGTGGCCCATGCGGGCCGATATAAGTGATTATCGCCCCCCATTCGTTGATTGCTGCGCAATTAAATGGATTGCCGGTTGGCTGATCGCCTGCGCTGGGGGAGATTTGGCCAGGTACAGTGCCACTGGGGCCACCCTTGGCGGGACCGGCACGGAGTTCGATTACTTTGCCGTCGGGACCCTTGACGATAATGTATGCGTGCTGCTGCCGCGCCCTTACCGGCTTGAACTGAAGCGTCGCTGTGCAGGTGGTCGCGGCGGCCCCGAACATCGGCAGATTGGTGATCTGATTGCTCTCCGCGATCGAGGCGCCAAAGGCTGGGCGCAAGAAGGCCACGGACAAAATGAAACCTGCGATCACGGGAATCCGTTCTGGTCTGTTTGAACGAAGCATTTCTTCCCCCATTAAAGATCGCGTCTCGTCAGACGCACTATGGTATGCTCACGCTCATTCGCGTCGATAATGTTACCGGCGCCTCAAATCGCCAGTGTACTTGCGTCCAACGAAGCGCGCGGCTGCTGCTTTGGAGAGAACAAATACCGATAACAACATGACACACATCATCTTCGCCTGCGCAGGCAATTCATTAATTCTATCTATTCCGTAAGTTTTGGCCAAGCCTAGATCGCCGGCTGCACGGATCCGCAGGTCGCTGTTAAAGAAAACTCACCAGACTCAAATAAATGATCTCCGGGCTGCACTCTGCCTGTGAGCTTGCAACCTGGTCCAACTAGCTATCAGCGAGGAGGATAAAGGCACAATAGTGCTATTATTGTATTCACGATTTACTAAGCCGGCCCAGTGCGCAGATGAAGTCGCTCCCAGTCAGCAGCTCCTCAGGATGCTGATTAAGATATAAAGCAGACTTGGCCGACGGTTGCAATGGATTATTTTCAGACTCGCTTGAGCACTGGATAATGCGGCTTGGTCGGCCCCTGACTGTTCAACGCTCGCGGCGGTGGGACGTAGAATGCGTCGGCGGCCTCGTCCTGCGCAAGAGCAACTGAGGGTCCATGCTGTTCGGAAAGCATTCACGCAGCAAGCCATTCCCTTGTAATTGCAGCGTACTGCCGAGGGTCGAACGGAGCGCAGAAGCGGCGTTCAACAGGCGCTGGCTGATCTTCCAGTTCCAGCACCCCATCGACATGCAGCGTCGCATCGCTGACATCGATCGGATCGTGGTGGCGCAGGAAGCCGAAGCAGTCGCGGACTGGGCGGTCGAGGGTTACATGCGGCTGGTGACTCAGGGCGACTATACGATCCCCGGCTCGCATGAAACGATCATCCAGGACATCGCGAACGAGAACAATTCGGTCCGCTATTTTTTGTCATGCAGCCCCAGGATCCGAGTGGGCCGGGTGGCCCACGCCGGCAAGACTGGGGCCCGCACTCTCGCGACCAAACTGCACGACGAGTACTTCTCTTTCTGTCTCGCTGGAAAGGTTGTCTAGCGTGTACCCTTGATACAATTCAATTCCATGATGGGCGAATTGGCTCACGCCATGGACTTCCAGGCGCTTGTTCTTCCGTCGAACCAGGGCCAGTCTCAGATCGCGTACGAGTGGATCACAGTTGCGAACGCTCCGGCTTCGTAGAGATCCCTCGGGTCGAGTGGGAAAATCTCGAGCGGGCGCTGAAGCTCCGAGAGATTGAGTAGTTTCCCTAGGTAAAGTTCATATTCAGCTTGAGGGGTGCTTCGGCGCCCCTTATTGCTATTGAGGCCGGGCAGACGGAGGCCTCGGCGGCCGGCGCAAGTCTCCACTATGATAGTGCAAGTAATTCTCAAAAAAAAAGTAAAAAGAATAACTGTGGACCTATAGCACTGATTTTTGGCTCTGCAGCTGAGAATATCGTCCCCTCCCCCGTTTTACTGGGTGCTATTGTGTGGTGGTGGGTGTGTTATTGTGAGTCATGGAGAGACGACGTGCCTACCGGCCGCCTTGGCCGCCCGCCCCCCGCGCCTAGCGCGTGGTGGGCGGCAGGACCCCCGCGCCCACCGAGTGGGTGCTACTAATAGCGGAGACGAAAATGACCGACCTGCCCGCCGCGACCGAGACGACCGCCCCGACCGTCAACGCGTTCGTGAAGCCCTTCGCCAAGGTGGCCCGTGATTTGGGCGCGGCCGAGAAGCGGGTCCGGGGCCTCATGCGAACCACCATCGGATACGCCGCCCTCGCTGGGAAGGCGCGCCAGATCGAAGCGATCCTCGACGCCACGGACGTGGCCGAGAGCACCAAGCGGACCATCAAGGCGACCGCGGCCCGCATCCGGGACTTCATCGACGACGACCACGCCGAGCCGCTCGACCCGGTCCACGCCCCGGACCGTGCCAAGGTCGACGAGTGGGTCAACGCGATCATGCACAAGGTAGGCGCGAGCAACGATGCCGAGTGCGCCGGCAAGTTGCGGGACTACCGCCCGCCGGCCGACCCGACCACGGTCGCCCCCGAGGCCGAGGCCGAGCCCACGGCCGAGACGCCCCCGAGCGAGGGCAAGCCCCTCGACGCCCAGCCGAGCCCGAACCGGGTCGCCATCCCGGCCAAGGCCGACCAGCCGACCATCTCGGCGGCCGAGCCGACGCTGGCCGAGCAGACCACCGCTTACGTGGTGGCCATGAGCCCGGACACCCGCCGCGAGTGGTTGGTGGCGCTCTTCGCCAAGCTCGACCGGGATGAGGTCGAGACCATCCTCGAGGCCGTGATCGAGGCTCCGATCCAGACCGAGGAGCGGGCTGCGGCCTGACCCACCCCCGCCACCCGACCCCGGCTCACCGCCGGGGTCGGGATCGGAGCCCCGCACCCGCACCCGCGCACACGTCATTCGCCTGGGTGGTTCGCCACCGGCGAAGGGGAGCCGAAAAGGTCTCGATGTAACCGCGACCCTCGGTTTTCCGAATTTTCCCACCTCGCTCGGACCCTGCCTGCCCGATGGGGGCGCGCATTCCGACCTAGGCAACACAGGAGGCCCGCCATGCGTGCCTGACGGGAAACATAGCGCCGGGGGCGTTGCCCCGCCCCCGGTCCCCACCAGCCTCCCTAGGCCCTCTGAGAGGGCCTTGGCAGACAGATGGAGGATGCCATGACCATCGTGCATGACGACGCCCGGTCCATGTCCGAGGCGATCGAGCGCCGATACCTCCGCAACCGCGACAACGGTGGCGAGGGCGGGCGGGGTCAGTGGTCCCGCTGGGTGGCCGGCCAGACGGTCGAGGAGAGCCGCAGCCATGGTCGGCACTTCAATCCGGTTCTGTGCGTGTATGAGCGACAGATCGGGAAGCTGTTCCCGGTCCATCGCCGGCGCGAGAGGACTTTCGTCCCATGCGATCAGGCTCAGGATGCTCCCCAGCACCTGATCCTCGATCGCCAGACCGGGCAGTGCCACGGGCGCGTGCGGGGTTCGTCGATCTGGTGCCTGG
>SXGT01263093.1_pt1 | contig 30946 bp, 29 predicted proteins | sample 3176221 | NCBI WGS metagenome assembly SXGT01 (sample SAMN11356862, study PRJNA531348) | freshwater metagenome | isolation source: freshwater sample F1-120 | place: China: Fuxian Lake, Yuxi | collected 2017-12-25
GAGGGGTGACCGGCCCGGTCGACATGCCGCAGGCCGCCGTCCTCGTCGCGCAGGCTGCACCGACCCCAGATGCGCACGTCGGGGTCCGCGCCCAGCGCCGAGGTCGGCATCTCGATGGCGATGGAGAACACGCTCGCTCTCAGGTTGGAGTCGACCCCCGTCCACGGCGAGTCGCCGCCGAGGTGCGGTGCGGTGAAATTGCGGCCCCCGGTGGTGTCGAACAGGTTCGTGATGCCGTCGAAGTCGAAGAAAAAGGCGTCACTGCGCGCCCCGGCGAAGAAGGTGAACGAGTCCGACACCGCGATGGTGGGTGTCGCGCCGAAGGAGACCTCGACGGCGTCGAAGATCAACTCCCCGACGGCTTCCGGCGAGCTGGCGTCGGTGCCGGTGGCCAGGTACACGTCGACGGTCTGGGTGCCGTCGCGGGGCTCGGAGAAGACGAAACTGAACGCGATGTCGTCGCGGAGGTCCCCGTCGTTGTCGATCGCCAACCGGTAGACGGCATCCTGGTGCAGCGCGTCGGCGGTGGGGTTCGCGTTGAGGATCAACACGGTGTGGTCGGGCTCGGCCGGTGATGGGAACGCATACAGGTCGCACAGGTCGAGACGCTGATCGCCGAGAGGCGGCCCCAGGCTCAGCCCGGTGAAGTGGTTGGACATGGCGATCTCCTCCGGTGGATGTGTCTCCGAACCTACCGCGACCATCGCCGCCGCCCGCCGGCGTGGCCCCGGTCTCCGCCGGGTCTCGGAACGGCGGCGGTTTCGCCCCGAGGCCGGTCACCGGGCCGTCGGGACTGCCCGCGTTGCCTACCATGAGCTGGTGAAATTGCCCAGAAGCCTTGCGACCCTGATGGCCCTGTGCGGGTCGGTGTTGCTCAGCGTGTCCCTGTCGGCGCCGGTGACCGCGGCGCCGTCGATGCCGGCGACCGCGCAGACCACGCAGTGGCTGGTCGTTGGGGTGCCCACCGCCGCTGCGACCACCGGGACCCTCACCGCCTACCAGAAGGTCGGCCAGCAGTGGAAGGCCGTGCTCGGCCCGACGAAGGCGATGGTCGGCGAACTGGGGATCGGCGAGCCCGCCGATGGTGTCTATCGGACCCCGGAGGGCACCTTCGGCTTCGATCAGGCGTTCGGCCGCGAACCCAATCCGGGCACCAAGATGCCGTACTTCCAGGCCACCGACCAGGACTGGTGGGACGAGGACGCCAGTTCGCCGACGTACAACACTCACGTCCGGTCCGCGCAGAGCCCGTCGAACATCACCGAGAACCTCTACGACTCCGGCCCGGTCTATGACTACGCGGTCAACATGGTGGTCAACCCGCAACGGATTCCGGGCAAGGTGTCGGGGATCTTCCTGCATGTGACCGACGGCAACCCCACCTGGGGATGTGTGGCGATCGGTCGTCAGGAGATGAAGTCGCTCCTGACCTGGCTGGACCCGGCCGCCGACCCGCGGATCACCGTCGGGGTCGGCACCCCGTCGCTGGTGGCGGCGAAGTCCTCGTGACGCTGCCGCGGCTGTCGGCCTCCGCGCAGATCTCGTGAACTCACCGGCGGTCGGCTTCATCGGGCTGGGCAATATGGGCGCGGCGATGGCGGGCCGCCTGCTCGATGCGGGATTCGACGTCACCGTCTACAACCGGTCCGCGGGGAAAGCCGACGATCTCGCCGCGCGGGGCGCGGCCGTGGCCGCGACCGTGGCCGAGGCCTGCGCCGGGGACGTGGTGTTCACCATGCTGGCCAACGACGACGCCGTGGCCGCTGTCGTCGAGGGTGACGGCGGGGTCCTCGCCGAACTTCGCCCCGGGGCCACCCACGTGTCGTCGAGCACCATCAGCGTCGGACTGTCCCGGCGCCTGACGGCCGCACACGCCGCGGCCGGGCAGCAGTTCGTGACCTCAACCGTTCTCGGCCGTCCGGACGCGGCCGCCGCGGGCAGACTGTTCGTGCTCGCCGCCGGGCCGCCGGAGGCGGTCGAACCGCTGATGCCCATGCTGAACGCGTTGGGGCAGCGCACCTTCCGGGTTTCCGACGTCGCTCCCGCGGGCAACGTCGTGAAGCTCAGCGCCAACTTCCTGCTCGCCACCGTCATCGAGTCCCTCGGCGAAGCGGTGGCGCTGGTGTCCAAGGCCGGCGTCGACCGGCACGACTACATCGACGTCATCACCTCCACCCTCTTCAGCGCGCCCGCCTATGAGACTTACGGCGGGTTGATCGCCCGGGAGGAGTTCGAACCGGCCGGCTTCGCGGCGCGACTCGGGATCAAGGACGTCCGCTTGGTCCTGGCGGCCGCCGAGGAGCTCGAGGTTCCGCTGCCCATCGCCAGCCTGCTGCGCGACCGGTTCCTGGCACTACTGGCGGCCGGCGGGGGAGATCTGGATTGGTCGGCGATCTCGACCCTGGCGCAACGCGACGCCGGACTGTTGTAAACCCTCGAACGCCCTCGGCCCCACCGGTCCAGGCAGCGGTCTAGTTGGGCTGGCGCCCACGGCATTGACCGCCGTGGGCCTGCTCGGCAAGCGGTTGCCAACGTTCCCATTCGGCCAGTCGCCTCGCGTACTCGGTTGTGGCGTACCCGAGGGCATGTCTGCCGAGAAACACTCGGAGCGGCGGATCGGCGCTGTCCACGATCGCCAGGATCGCCGATCGCGAGGCCGAAGGGTCACCGAGGTCGTCTCTGCGTGCTGTGCGGGCCGCCTCGAACTCGGCTCGTTGGCCCGAGTAGGCGGCCAGTGGCCGCGCGTGCGGTGCCGCGGCGACCCATTCGGTGTCAAACCCCCCGGGTTCGACGATCGTGACACGGATGCCGAATGGCGCGACCTCGGCGGCCAACGCCTGTGCCATCCCTTCCAGTGCCCACTTCGAGGCGTGATAGAGGCCGAGATTGGGAAACGCGGTGATGCCGCCGATCGAGGAGACCTCGAGGATGTGTCCGCCGCCTTGTGACCGGAGGTGAGGCAACGCAGCCTGTGTCACCCAGAGCGCGCCGAAGAAGTTGGTGTCCATCTGGGCGCGTGCCTCTGACTCGGTGAGTTCCTCGATGAAGCCGTACTGTCCGTACCCGGCGTTGTTGACGACGATGTCGAGCCTGCCGAACCGGTCGTGGGCGGCCTCAACGGCCGCCACGCAGGCCGCGCGGTCGGTGACGTCGAGCCGGATCGGTTCGACCGCTTCGCCGTAGGTGTCGCGCAGTTGCGTGAGCGCCGCGATATCGCGTGCGGCTGCGGCCACGCGGTCCCCGCGGTCGAGGGCGGCCAGCGTCCATTGCTTGCCGAGACCCCTCGACGCCCCGGTGATGAACCACACTCGACTGCGCACGCGCGGTCTCCGTTCCTCTCGACCGCCGGGTCTACCGGCCGTGAATGAAGAGAATTGTGCCGAACACCGCCGCCGACCGAGGGCGGAGATGGCACTAAAGCTCGACTCTGCCGGATGACCACCGGGTGCCGCACTGAGAACTTCCCAACGCGCCGAGCGCTATTCGAGGAGAAGGCTGAGAAGGCTGAATCTCGACACGCCCGCCGAGGCGGCTGCGAAACCCGACCAGTCCGGCAGCGGTGGCTCCTTGACGAATGCGGGCAGTCCGAGCAACGAGATGTGCAGCCGCCGATCAGCCGGCCAGTCCCCGGGCTCGAAGCCATCTTCTCCGATGGCCGCGAAGTAGGCGGTCTCGATGTTCGCAGTGGTTGATCTCGCGCTCATCGCCGCCTCCTGTTCCGGGGGTGTCGGAGTCACAAAGGGGTCAGGCGGACAGGGCAAGCGGCGAATCGTTGACCCACATTTCGGTGTCGCTGAGGAAGCCTGCACCGTAGGCGAAGGAGACGGCGTCGAAGACCGTCTCGACGGCCGCTTCATCCACCGTGACATCGACGCGGTACGCGGCGCGAAACCGGTTGGGGTTGCTGAAGGTGCGAAAACTGCCGACCGGGGCGGATGGCGGGCGTGGGCCGGAGATCCGCGTGATGGCGACCGACGCGACGCCCTTCGGTGGCAATACAGCGGCGAGCTCGCGGTCGGATGCCTTTTCGGTGACGATCGTGATGATTTTCATGGGATTCAACTCCTTGATCGGAAAGGTGACGAGATCCACTGTCGCGCCGGTAACCCGTTGCCGGTGTCCGTAGAACGGCCAGGATCCCGACCGATATGTTTCGTCCCCCGAATGGGGGAACACGCTCTTCGGCCGCTGTCGCCCGTCGGATGTCAATCCCGCCCGAACACCACGTCCAGCAGCTCGAAGGTGGCCGCATAAACCCCGGGTTGCTCGCTCTCGCGCGGCCCGGCGACATTCAGCGTCACTGCGACGCCGAGTCCGCACAGCCACCGATCGATCTCGGCTGCATCCCCGGCGGTCCGCAACAGCGGGCGGCCCAATTCGGCGGCGGTCTGCAATGTGAGATCCGTTCCGCTCGAGACGATGTCGGTGCGCCCCACGATGAGTGTCGCGTGGCTGTCGCGGACGTTGAGAAAGGTTCGCACCGCGGGATCGGGGCTGTCGGTCGCCCGCAGCAGGGGATAGTCCACGAGCACACCCGGAGGGTGCGGGTAGTCCTCCGCCCAGCCACCGGCCGGACACCACCCGCCGTAGCGGCGGCCATGGTGGATTGCGGCGTCCAGCGCTGCGCGGTCGGCGCCGCTCTGGGCGCCTGAGACGACCCGGTCGACCCGCTGTCGTGTCACGACATCGACGTTAGTGGCTCGGCTGCTCGCTGGGCGGCGGCTGCCGATGGAGTCGGTGCCTCCTCGCGCAGCAGCACCACGCTGGTCAGACTGACGAGCACGAACCCGACCATCATCAGACCGACAGCGCGGTCGCCGTGTTCGATCAGCAGCGGCGAAACCACTGGCGGCAGTGCTCCGCCGAGGATCGCACCGAGGTTGTTGGCCATCGCGGCCCCGGTGTAGCGATGACGCACGGCGAACACGGTCGGGATGAGGGCCGCCAGCGGAGACATCAGCAGGCCGACGATCACCGAGGTCACCATGACGGTGACGCCGAAGAGCGCCATGTCGTCGGTCTTGACCAGGGGAAGGATCGCCAGGGACCACGGCACCGCAACGCCGTAGCCGATGGCTGCGATCCGGCGCCGTCCGTAGCGGTCGGTCAGGAACCCTGATACGGCGATACCGGCCAGCAGGCATAGCCCACCGACGGCGCTGATCGCGAAGATGTCCGGCTTGGCCAGACCCAGGTGCGCCTCGGCGTAGCCGGTCAGGAAGGTGCTGCTCTGGTAGAGCAGCATGATGGCTCCGGCCGCCGCCCCGGCGGCCAGCAGCAGTTGCGGCGTCTGGTTCCGTAGCAGTTCGATGATCGGCAGCCGGCCCCGTGCGGGCTCGGCGGCTTCGGCGTATTCGGCGGTCTCCCCGAGATGGCGCCGGACGTAGAAACCCACACCGATGAGTACGGCGCTCATCAGGAACGGAACCCGCCATCCCCAGCTGAGGAACTCCGGACTCGACCCGCCGAAGGCGCGATAGGACAGCAGGAACGCCAGGTTCGCCAGCACCACCGCCGTTCCGACACCCAATTGCAGGACCATGCAGCTGCGGCCGCGCAGATGCCGCGGCGCGTTCTCCACGCAGACCAGGGCGGCCCCGGCCCACTCGCCTCCCACTGCAAAGCCCTGAACCAGACGCAGAGCAACCAGGATCAGCGGCGCTGCGACACCGATGGTGGCCGTGGACGGCAAGAGCCCGACGGCCACCGTCGAGAAGCCCATCAGGAGCAGTGTGACCATCAGCGTCTTCTTGCGCCCGATGCGATCGCCGAAGTGTCCGAAGACCACGCCACCGAACGGGCGCGCGAGGAAGGCGGTCGCGAAACTCCCCAGCGAGGCCACCGCGGCCATGGCGGGACTGAGATTCGGGAAGAACACCTTCGGGAACACCAACGCCGCAGCGGTGCCGAAGATGAAGAAGTCGTAGTACTCCACCGTCGACCCGACGTATGCCGCGGCGACGGCCCGCCGGAGTTGTCGCTGCTCGGGCGCCGGGGAGCGTGGGGCGTTGGGGGCAGGGTGAGTGGGAGTCGTGTGGGTGGTCAGGGTGTTCACCTGCCCATCGTCGGCGGAATCGGCCTCCTCACCTGTCAGCAGACTGACCCATCAGGTGGTTGACCGGCTGTCCACCAATCGGCCGACCCCGGCGAAGGCGCCAATCCCGTCGAACGGTGATTCACCTGAAGCCCTGCCGGTGTTCTCCGGTTGAATGGGAAGGGACGTCGACCACGGCCGGGGACCAGGGAACGGCGTCGCAGTTCGCAGTGGCGGCTAGGTATTGCTCTGGCTGTCGGGTCCCGCATCGGAGTTGAGTGTGCGGCACGCGGCGAGATACTCCGGATCAGACGAACTCAGGGCGCCGCCGGCGACCAGGACTCCGAGCGTCACCATGGCGGCGGCCACGGCGCCGGTGAGGGGATGTGATGCGCTGCGATTCATGACGGGTGCCTCCTGGAGGTCGGGGGACCGAGGCTTTCGGCCTGACCTCAGACTCCCGCTGCGGGTGGCGATGAGTTGTCCCCCGAGCGGATCTCGCGGGGGAGTACACCGGTGTCCCCCGATCGGTGGACCCAGATGGCGATCTTCCACGCCGGGATCAGGCGATCAGCGTCCACCACCCCCAGGCGGTCAGCAAGGAGAGCGGCACCCCGACCCCGATCACCGGCGCCACCGGGTCCGGTTCCAGATCGTGTTCCAGGGCGATGATGCTGGGTCATCGGATCTCGACCGGGGCGCGATGGGTCACTCGGGGGCCAATGTCACGGTGTCGCCGTCGTGGTCGTCGGTGCGCAGGTCCGTGCCGGCGGTCAACAGCACCCGCACCGCGAACCCACTTTCCCTCGCCCGTCCCGCGCCGGGCCATCATGCCGGGCCGGCGATGCGCCGGACCTGCCGACGGGCGGATGCGGTGTTTGACCGTCCGGCGGCACAAGCTGTGCAACGATCGCCAGGTGCGCGAAACCTTCAACAACCAGAAGGTACGGGTGATCGTCGCCGACGATCACCCGTTGTTCCGGGATGGCCTGGTGCGAGCGTTGAGCGGCAGCGGCCTGGTGGATGTGGTGGCCGAGGCGCAGGACGGACCTTCGGCGCTGGCGGCCATCCAGGAACACCAGCCGCAGGTCGCGCTGCTGGATCACCAGATGCCGGGGATGGACGGAGCGCAGGTCGCCGCGGCGGTGCTGCGTGACGAACTGCCGACCCGGGTGCTGCTGGTCTCGGCGAACAACGACGCGGCGATCGTCTACCACGCCCTGCAGCAGGGCGCGGCGGGATTCCTGCCCAAGGAGTCGTCCCGATCGGAGATCGTCAATGCCGTGCTGGACTGCGCCGCCGGCCGCGATGTCGTCGCACCGGCGCTGGCGTCGGGACTGGCCGCCGAGATCCGCCGCCGGGCCGAGCCGAGCGGTCCGGCGCTGAGTGCCCGGGAGCGCGAGGTGCTCAAGATGATCGCCGCCGGCGGCAGCATCCCGATGATCGCCAAGTCGCTGTTCCTCGCCCCGTCGACGGTGAAGACCCATGTCCAGCGACTGTACGAGAAGCTCGGCGTGGGGGATCGCGCCGCGGCGGTCGCCGAGGCGATGCGCCGGGGAATGCTGGACTAAACCGGCGTGGGGCACCTCGTCCGCCGCGGGCTGGACTTCTTGACCGTCGAGCCGTTGCGGACCCGGTCGGTGCTGCAACTGGTCCTGATCGCGCTGATCGCACTTCTGGTGGAACGCAGCCACGTCGATCACCGGTTCCACGGCGTGTTCAACGCGGTACTGGCCGTCTACGCCGTCGCGGCGATCTGCTGGCTGATCTTCATCCTGACCCGGCCACCCCGCCGGTGGTACGGGTGGGCCTCGACCGCCGTCGACGTCGTCGTCGTCGTCGTGCTGTGTGTGGTGTCCGGCCCGGCGACCATCGCGCTCTACCCGATCTTCTTCCTGCTGCCGATCTCGGTGGCCTTCCTGGACAGTCCGCTCATCACCGGCGCACTGGGCCTGAGCGCGTCATTCGGCTACCTGTTGGCCTGGGCGGTCTATGCCACCCGGGACCAGAAGATGGGTGACGAGATCCCGAGCCTGGTCTACGTCCAGGTGGGCTGTTTGCTGTGGTTCACCGCGGCGATCACCGCGCTGTCGCTCACCCTGGCGCGCCGGCGGACCCGGGTCTTGGCGCTGCTGGAGGTCCGCCGCCGCCTGGTCTCGGAGTCGATGGCCGCCGACGAACGCAGCAACCGGGAACTCTCCGAGCAACTCCACGACGGCCCGCTGCAGAATCTGTTGGCCGCCCGGCTTGATCTCGACGAGTTACGGGAGAGCCCCACCGCGGACGGTTTCGACCGCCTCGATGCGGCGCTGCGGGAGACCGTCTCCGCGCTGCGGACCACGGTCAGCACCCTGCACCCGCAGGTGCTGGCCCAGGTCGGGTTGAGCGCGGCGGTGACCGAGCTCGCGCAGCGCCACGAACAGCGGTGGGGAATCCCGGTGCGTATCGAGGTCGACGAGGTCGGCCAGCCGGCGGGGCGGAGCCTGATCTACCGTGCCGCGAGAGAGCTTCTGACCAACGCGCACAAGCACTCCCGCGCCGGCCACCTCGAGGTCGCGTTGCTCCGGGGCGATCAGGCGACCGTGTTGCGCGTCGCCGACGACGGCATCGGGTTCGACCCGTCGATCCTGGATCGCCGGGTCACCGAGGGCCATATCGGTCTGGCGTCGCTGATCGTCGGCGTCGAGGCGACCGGCGGCGCGATCGACTTCACCCCGGCGCAGGGAGGGGGCACCGTCGTGACCGTCGTCGTACCCGACGAGGCCGAACCGGACGGCCGCTAGTCCACCTGCACGGAGATCGACGGCCATCCGGTGGCGCCGTCGGGTGCGGGCGGACTGACGTCCCCCGTCTGTGGCTCACCGGTGTTATCGGTGGCCCGGGCGGTCAACGTGTGCGATCCCGGGGTGGCCTGCCACTCGTAGGTCCACAACCGCCAGGTGTCATTGGAGTAGCCCGCCCCGAGTGTGGCCGGCTGCCACGGGCCGTCGTCGATGCGGACCTCGACGGCCTTGATCCCCCGGTGCTGGGCCCAGGCCACCCCACCCACGGTGACCGGCCCGGCCGACACCCGGGCACCGGAGCGCGGCACGTCGATCCGCGATCCGGTCTTGATCGGCGCCTGAGCCGACCAGCCGAGGTTGGTCCAGTAGGCCTCCGCCCGGTCGAACCGGGTCAGTTCCAGATCCACGACCCATTTGGTGGCCGAGACGAAGCCGTACAGCCCGGGAACCACCAGCCGCGCCGGGTAGCCGTGTTCGACGGGCAGGGGCACCCCGTTCATCCCGATCGCCAGCAGCGAGTCCCGATCGTCGGTGAGGGCCTGCACCGGAGTGCCCACGGTGAACCCGTCCACCGAGGTGGACAACACCATATCGGCGTCCGGGCTGACGCCACTGCGCTGCAACAGATCCCGCACCCGGTAGCCGGTCCACATGGCGTTGGAGATCAGGTTGCCGCCGACCGGGTTGGAGACACAGGTCAGCGTGACCGCCCGCTGCAAAACCTCGAACTGCTCCAGATCGGAGAAGGTGTAGGTGATCTCCTTGTCGACCATGCCGTGAATGCGCAACTTCCAGTCCGTCCGGGAGACCTGCGGCACGCTCAGGGCGGTGTCGATCCGGTAGAACTCGTCGTTGGGGGTGATGAAACTCGGCAAACCGGTTCCGGCAGGTTGGGCGTCGGGCGGAACCGGCGGGGCCGGCGACGCCGCTTGCGGTAACGCGAAGCTGTCCCGGTCCCCGGCCACCGAACGTCGCTGCCGGGTCAGGACATTGCCCAGCACGCCGCTGAGCGCACCGGCCCCCAGAAAGCCCAGCGTCATCAGGGAGCGCCGTCGGCCGGGTTCGGGGGTGTCGGCCGGGTCGGGTTCACGGATTTTCGCCGAGGTGAGCAGGCGCAGCACCGCGATGCCGCACACCGTTCCCAGTACCGTCGGTATCACGTCGGCGGGACGGGCTCCGGTTCGGCTCAGCACCGCCAGGCAGCCCAGGAGCCCCAACACACCGATCGCGATGCTGCCCAACGGGATCCGGGATCGCTCCCAGATCGCGCTCACGGCGGCGACGACGGCGATGACGACGAGCACCATGACGGTCAGGAAGGTCTTGTCGGCGGTGCCGAAGGTCTGGATGGCCCATTCCTTGACCGGTCCGGGAGTCAGGTCGATCACGGTGGACCCGACCGCGGTGCGGGCGTCGGCGGCCGGGGAGAAGAAGGCCGCCGCAAACTGGGTCACGCCGAGGGAGATCGCGGCGGCGGCCAGGCCGGCTCCCATCCGGGCGCCGATCGTGGGTTCTGCCATGCCGGTCAACCTACCCGCGTCGGCGGCCGGTGGTCTGTCCGCCGATCGGCCCCGGCCCTGGCGGGCGCCGGTTCCCCTGATCGGGGGGAGCGTGCCCGTTACGGTACGGGCAGCAGCACGCCGACGACACTGAAGGAAACCCGATGTCACCCACCCCCGCCCCGGTCGACGAGCTGCCGCGCCGGACGCTGCCGCTGTGGGTGGCGCTGGCACTATCGGTGGCCACCGTCGGACCCACGCTGGCGATGGCGGGCAACGGCCAGGGCCTGGTCTCCACCGTGGGCAAGGCGATCCCGCTGGTCTTCGTCATCGGCCTGTTCGGGGTGGCGCTGGTCGGCTACAGCTTCGTGCGGCTGACCCGCTACCTCAACCACGCCGGTTCGGCCTACGCGCTGGTCGGCGCGACCATCGGGCCCCGGGCCGGCTTCTTCTCCGGCTTCGCGATGCTCGGCGCCTACATCTGCTTCTCCATCGCCACCCTCGCGCTGACCGCGGCGTTCGCCAATTCGCTGCTCGCCGAAATGCAGAAGGGATCGGCCCACCCCTTTCAGGTGCACTGGCTGGTCGTGGTGGTGATCGCCGCTGCCGGATCACTTGTCCTGACCGGGCGCGACGCCCGACTACTGGCCAAGGTGCTGCTCGGCATCGAGGGGGTGGGCATCATCGCGATGGTGGTGCTTGCGGGGGTGATCTTCGCCCGCGGCGGCGCCGCCACCACCGGGGTGGACTGGGGTGTCTTCTCGGCTTCGGGGGTTTCGATGTCGGCGGTGCTGGGCGGAGTCGTCGCGGCGTTCCTGAGTTGGGCCGGATTCGAAGCCTGCGCCTCGATGGGGGAGGAGACCGCCGATCCCCGGCGCAACATCCCCCGCGCGATCACCGGCACGCTGATGCTCACCGGCGTGTTGTTCGTGGTGGTGATGTTCGCCCAGACCATCGGCTTCGGTACCGACAAGGCCGGTCTGGCGGCCTTCGAACGCTCGGCGAACACGTTGGGCACCCTGGGTGACACATATGTCGGCGAGTGGTTCAGCCTGCTGCTGATCCTCACCGCGACGGTCGGCGCGTTCGGTTGCCATATGGCCACCGCGGCCACCTCGGGCCGGATCTTGTTTGCCTTCAGCCGCGACGGCCTAGGCCCGAAGGCCCTTGCCCATATCGATCCTCGGATCCGCGGTCCACGGCGTGCGATCTGGTCGGTCGTCGCGGTGGCTGGGGCGGCCAACATCGTCTGCGGCGCGATCGGTTGGCCGCCGGCGACCACCGGAAACCCGGCCATCGACACCTACTTCCTGTTCGCGGTCGCCGGGTCGGTGTGCCTGATGGCCTGCTACCTACTGGTCGAGATCGCGGCCGTGTGGTTCGTCGGCGCCCCGCGCTTCGTGCCCGTGCACGGCGGCACCGGACGGCTCACCGGCCTGCTGCTACCCACGGCCGGCGCGGTGGTGATCGTGGTCGTGCTGTGGTTCAGCGTCAAGGACTCCACTGGCTGGTCGGCACCGCCGCTGCTCGGGTTGTACTGGTGCGCAATCGGACTCGCGATTGCCCTGGCCGCCTCGCCGATCGCGAGGCGGGTCGGGGCGGCACTGGCCGCCGAGTTGGAGCTACCCGTCAGTTGAGGTAGTCGAAGGTCGACAACATCCCGGCTTCGGCGTGATAGGTGTTGTGGCAGTGCATCGGCCAATAGCCGGGGTTGTCGGCGAGGATGGCGATCTTCACCGACTGGTTGGGCAGCACGTTGACGGTGTCCTTGCGCGCCCCCTGGGTGCCGTCCGGGTTCAGCACGGCGAAGGTGTGGCCGTGCAGGTGCATTGGATGCCACATCCGGGTCTTGTTGGTGAAGGTCATCGCCGCCTGCTGGCCCTGCCAGACCGTGAACGGCGTGTTGTCGGGGAACGGACCATTGATGCCCCACTGATATGCGGTATCCGAGGACGTCAGATTGGCCTGCATCGTGGTGTCGGCCTTGGTGAATTCGAGGCGGGCCTCCTCGGGAGCGGCGAACAGGTCAACCGTGCCGACCTTCCCGTTGAGTTCAGGAGGCTGGAAGTCCGCGGGCGGCGCGGCACCGACTCCGGTGGTCAACAGAGCGCGAGCCAGGGCGTTCTTCCCCTCGGCCAGCGCCACCAGTGGGAACACGCCGTCCTTCGCGGTGACGGTTACGTCGTAGCGCTCGCCCATGCCGATCAGCAGGGCATCGACATCGGTGGGCACGATCGGGAAGCCGTCGGTGTGGGTCACCGTCATCCGGTGGCCGGCCAGTGCCACCCGGAACGCGGTGTCCGAACCGGCGTTGATGAACCGCATCCGGATTCGCTGCCCGGGTGTGGCCCGGAACGTCGTCGGTGCCTCCGGGATTCTCCCGTTGATCACGTAGTACGGGTAGATGACATCACCGGGATCACCGCCGAGCAGGGCGCTGCCCTGCGAGCCCCCCATCTCGCCCATTGAGCCCATCTCGCCCATTGAGCCCATGGCGCCCATACCGCCCTTCTCCAGGTCGGCAAGGATCTGTTGTGGCGATCGCCCGACGCCGTCGGTCCAGTCGTCGAGCATGACGATCCACTCGACGTCGTAATTGGCGGGCGCCGTCGGGTCGTCGACGATCAACGGCAGGTACAACCCGGTGTCCAGTTCGACTCCGACGTGCGGGTGAGCCCAGTAGGTACCGGCATCGGGGACGGAGAACGCATAGGTGAACGACGCTCCGGTGGGAACGTCGGGCGTGGCGGGCGTCGCACCGTCCATGTCGTTGCGCAGTGCGATGCCGTGCCAGTGCATGGATGTCGGCTTGCCGAGGCCGTTGGTCAGCGTCACGCGAAGTTCATCGCCGACGTTGGCCCGGATCAGCGGACCGGGGACTGTCTCGGCGTAGCCGAGGGTCTTGACGACCTTCCCGCCGAGGTCGACGGTGACGGGTCGGGGATTCAGGGTTGCGGTGACGATGCGACCGGTGTGCGGGCGGGCCGCCTCGGCGGCGGCGATCGGGTCGGCCAGCGCTGGTGGGACGCTTGTCGGCTGGGACCGCAGATTCGCCCCCGGTGCCGTCGTGGTGCTGCATGCCCCCAGTGCCGCCCCGGCGCCGGCGGCGAGGCTGCCGGCCAGGAATGTCCGCCGGCTCAGCTGCCGACGCAGGGGACCGGTGCCGGTCATCGTGGTCTTCCTTCCTCGTGGCGTGACGAACCAATTGCGGGCATCACCCTCGCTCGCACGGAGTGGAGTCACGGTATCGCGCTGCAATGGGGTTAGGCGCCGGAAACGACGAGGGTCACCAACGACAACGGTTCCCGAGGTGCAGCGCGATGCACGGGTCCGGGGCGGCAACCCATCAGTCGCATGCCAGAATTCGCGCCGTGATGTCCGCCGAGGACCTGAGATGAGCTCCCGAACTCAGCCGGGAGTTGTCGCTACCCTGGCACGGGTGGCGTGGCGGCTCCGCTGGGACCTTCTGGCGGTGATCGTCGTGGCGGCGGGCATGGCGGTCCTCACTGACCGGCTATCGCTGAAAAGCGTTGCCCCCGTTGTGCCACTGCTCGGGATCGTCGCCTCCATCTTCATCGGCTTCCGCAATAGCAACGCCTACGCCCGTTGGTGGGAGGCCCGCACGTTGTGGGGCGGTGCGATCGGCAACGCGCGGTCCCTGAGCAATGCGTTGGTCGCCCTGGACAATCAGAACCCGGAGATGGCCGAGGTGGCCGACCGGATGCGGCGCAGGCAGGCACGTCACAACTGGCAGCTTGCCGCCGAACTTCGCGGCGAACCGGCCGCCGTGGTGGTCTCAAACCTGACTCCCGAGGATCCCCCGGACGCATCCAGCGGCGATCTGCTGGTACTCCAGGGTGCCGATGTCGGTCTACTCACGCGGGCCGGGATGATCGACGTACAGGGCCGCACCTTGCTGGTCAACGCCAACACCGTCCAGGCCAACACCGCCGGCGGGCTGGAACGCATTCGCCATCAACCCATTCCGCGCTATTACGACCTGTTCGTGCGGGGTGTCACCTGGTTTTTCGCGGTGATGGTGTGCACGGTGGACGCCGGCGGCCACGGCAGGGTCGCCGGCATTGCCGTGGGAGTGCTCCTGATGACGCTCTTCGTGGTCGCTGAACGAATCGGCCACTTCCTCGAGGAGCCGATGAGCGACACCGCCCTGGGCCTGCCGATGGAGGGATTCTGCGCACGGCTGACCGCTGACCTCCTCGGCCCGACCACCCCGCTGGCACGGTGGCCGGTATGACGCCGTCCTTGCAGGTTGCCTTACAACTGCTGTGGAGGTTCCGGTTCGACCTGCTGGCGGTGCTTGGCGTTGCGACGGCGATGGTGTTTGCCGCAGATCGGATTCCCTTGCAGAATGCCGCGGCAGCGGTCCCGGTGCTTGGCATCGTGGTGTCGATCTTCATCGGGTTCCGCAATCGCAACGCCTACAACCGGTGGTGGGAAGCCCGCACGCTGTGGGGAGCGATCCTCATCAACGGCCGCAGTCTCAATTACGCCCTAGCCGCGTATGACGACGGACAGCCTGAGATGTCTGTCGTGCTCGATCGGATGCGCCGCCGAGAGGCGCGTCACGCCTGGCAACTTGCGGCCGAACTGCGTCGCACCCCCAGGGTGGGGCTGGATGTCATGACACCGGAGGATCCGCTCGATGCGTCCGCCGCGGATTTGCTCAGAAGGCAGGCCGCCGATATCGCCGTCCTCAGTCACGCCGGTCTGATCGACCGCCAGGCACGCAGGGTTCTGGTGACCATCAACTCCGCGCAGGTGGGCACCACCGAGGGCCTCGAGCGCATACGCAACCAACCCATTCCCCGCTACTACGATCTGTTCATCCGCGGGCTGGCATGGACCTTCGCCGTCCTGGTCTGCACCCGGGTGGACGCAGCCGGGCACGACGCCATCGTCGGCGTGCTGGTTGGAATTCTCGTCATGGCTCTCTTCGTGCTCGCCGAACGGATCGGGCATCTCCTGGAAGAGCCGTTGAGCGACGACGTCTTCGGGCTTGGCCTGGATGGCATCTGCGCGAGGCTGACCGACGATCTGTCGGTCAGCCCGAGGGGATGATCTGACCGCTCATCACGATGCCCGGGCCAACTCAGAGCCGTGCTCGGCGGGCAGGTAGAGGAAATCGGCCGCGTTATGGGCGCGGGGCTGATGGGATAACAACGCAGGCAGCGCGTCGGCGGCGTCATCCACAACCACCAGAGTCTCCCGGATCGCCGGGGCGATGAACTTGTGGGTGATGCCGTGTTCGATCATCGCGATCATCGGGTCGTAGAAGCTGTCGTGGTTGACGATCACGATGGGTTTCGAGTGGTCCCCGAGCTGGCGGCCCACCACCACCTCGAAAAATTCCTCATAGGTACCCAAGCCGCCCGGCAGGATCACGAAGGCGTCGGCCAGATCCATCATCCGGGTGCGGCGTTCCGGCATCGCCTCCACAACCAGAAGTTCATCGCAGCCCTGCCAGCCGCCCTCCAGAGCGTCGAGCTTGCCGGTGGTTACCCCGATGACGCATCCGCCGCCTGCCTTGCAGGCGCGCGCCGCAACACCCATCAGTCCGACCGCACCGCCGCCGAAGACCATCCGCAGGCGGTGTCCGCCGAGGGCCTCGCCGATGGTCCGGGCGGCCTCGGCGAAGTGGGTATCGATCGCCGAACTTGCCGAGCAGTACACCGCTACCGATGTGATCGGCGACACTGCAGGAACCGGCCGGAGTGGGGCAGTGGAGGTGGTGTTCATGGTGGGCTCCCATGGTCTGTTCTGGTGGGGGTGATTCGGAGACAACTCTGGCGTGACAGGAACGGATCCGATGTCGGCTAGGCGGGTCTGGCATCGGACGGTCGGACCGTCCCCCGATCGGTGGGGGTTGCGGTCAGGAGTTCAGGCGCGGCGACAGAGGTGCCGGGGCGGCGCGAATGGCGGGGGTCGCCCGGATCAGCGGTCCGGTGATACGTCCGTTGGTGCCGTCCGGGTCGATCACCCCGTTCGTCCCGTCGCGGTCGATGCCGCCCGACCCGCCTTGCGCGGTCATGCTGACTGGCGGAGGCTGGTATCGGGAATCGCCGCTGCCGGCCGTTGGGCCGACACTGGGCAAGGGCATCTCCACGGTCGTCGATGCGCCGGACAGCGGGTCGGCGTGCGCGGGCGCTCCGAATAGAAGGGCCGCGGCGATCGTGGTGACGATGGTTGCGCAAACACGTTGATTGACAGTTCGTTTCATACGGTCCACTCTCGCCCCACCGCGGTGGGCCGGATTCCACTCTTTGGCCCCTTGTGCGGTGGACATGGCTGTACTCCGAGCGGGTTCAGTGTCCCGTTGTCAGCGCTCGGGGGCTCCGCCCCGGCGTGTGGTGGCAACGTGAGAAGAGTGTGAGGCAAAAGTGAAGAACCCGCGGCCCGATCGCGCGTGCCGCCTTTGGTTGCCGACGGCCCCCACCGCTGCTGCGGCCGTCATGGGCGGTTGCGCCCGTTCGGCGGGTCCTCTGGCCGGCGGAGCAGATCCACGGCGAAGCACGGACTCACCGAGAACACTTCGGGCCTGACCCCCGACGACGCACTGACCAGACTCCTCGAGCGAGGGCAACGACCGCTTCGTGGCGATGGCCGAGGTCGATCCCAACGTCAGTGAGCTGCGTCTGATGGCCGCCGCTGGCGGTCAGCAGCCTTTCGTCGGCGTTTTGTGCGGAGATGATTTTCGATCCCGGTCCGGGAGACGCGCTCCATATTCGACGAGCGAATCCGATGGCCGGGATACCGCAAGAATTGACTTCTTCCGCTGACCCCACCTGCCAGCTGCGTGACGCCGGCTTCGCCGGCAAGTCCGCCAGCGGGGATACCTCGATCCCCTTGAGCCGCTCGAGGCCATGTCGACGATGATCGGTCAGCTGTGTCCGGCGGGCGCGCAGTTGGCAGGCATGCTGCCATCGGAAGCGCTCGGTCCGGCGGCCGCATTGATCATGCCAGCCCGGGTCAGAGCGCTCGGGGTCGGACCGCTGCGACCGTTGGTCATCGGCATCTGCGAGCACTGACCGTCGCCCGGTTGCGCTCCTGCGGTCGGGGCGGCACCCATCGCCAGGCCGCCGAGCAGGATGCCGGCCGCGGCCAACGGAGCCGCAACTGCAGCGGTGAGGCGGCGGATCGCGGTGGTGGTCGTCGCTGTGGTGGTCATGGTCACTCCTATGTCTCGTGGATCCCTTGATGGATCGCTTGCCACTCACTATCTGACCGCGGTGGTCCGTGAACCCTCGGCTGGCCGGCCCCTGATCCGGGGGAATGGTGTGTCCACCGATCGGTGGGCGTGCCTGCACAGGTTGTACGGTGCAATCGTCCACACGCCCTATCGGGGGACTGCTCAGAACCAGGATTCGCGCATTTCCAGCGTCGTACGATCAAGTGATTCCAGAAGGTCAAGCTGCGGTGCGACTTTCGGCAACTCATAGCGGAAGAAAAAGCGTGCGGCCTGACGTTTGCCGTCGTAGAAGTCGCCAGCGCGCCCCTCGGCTGCCAGCAGTTGCTCCAGCCAGATCCAGGCGATCACGATATGGCCGAAGGCTTCGAGATAGAGCGCACTGTTAGCCATTGCCGACTCGATGTCGCCGGCGGCGAACATCGCCGCGGTCACGCCGACCAGGCGCTGCCAGGCCGATTCGAGGAGGTCGCCATCGGCGGCGGGTTCGCCGCCACTGCGGCGGGCCGCCGCAACGGTCGCCACGATTACCTGGTCAAGCGCATGCAGATTCGCGCCATCACGATGAGTCACCTTGCGGCCCAGCAGGTCCAGGCTCTGGATGCCATGGGTGCCCTCATGGATCGGATTAAGGCGGTTATCCCGGTAGTGCTGCTCGACGTCGTACTCGCGGCTGTAGCCATAGCCTCCGTGCACCTGGATCGCGAGGTCGTTGGCCGCCAGGCACCACTGTGACGGCCAACTCTTGGCCACCGGGGTCAGAATGTCGAGCAACATCTGAGCGGTGTCGCGCTCATCGTCGGACTCGGCGCTGTGCTGCAGGTCGACGAGTTTGGCGCAGTACAGCAGCAGCCCGAGTCCGCCCTCGACATAGGCTTTCTGCGCCAATAGCATTCGCCGTACATCGGCGTGCTCGATGATCGGGATCTGCGCAGCGGCGGGATCCTTGGAGGTGGCTGGCCGGCCCTGCGGGCGCTGGCGGGCGTACTCCAGCGATTTGAGGTAGCCGGTGTATCCGAGCGCTACCGCACCCATGCCTACCCCGAGGCGAGCTTCGTTCATCATGGTGAACATGTAGGCGAGACCGCGATGTGCCTCGCCGACCAGGTATCCGACCGCGCCGGGCTCGCCGCCGGGCTGGAAGGATCCGTCGCCGAAGTTCAGCACGGTGTTGGTGATGCCACGCTGACCCATCTTGTGATTCAGTCCGACCAGGACGATGTCGTTGCGCGGCCCGATCCGGCCGCCGTCGCCGATCAGATACTTGGGCACGCTGAACAGCGAGATCCCCTTGGTACCTGGCGGGCCGCCGGGGATCTTCGCCAGGACAAGGTTGACGATGTTCTCGGTCATCTCGTGCTCGGCCCCGGAGATCCACATCTTGGAGCCGAAGAGCCGGTAGCTGCCGTCGGGCTGTGGTTCGGCACGGGTGGTGATGTCGGCCAGCGAGGACCCGGCCTGGGTCTCCGAGAGCGCCATGGTTCCGGAGAACCGGCCGGCCAGCATGGGTTTGACGAAGGTCTCGATCTGCTCGGCGGTGCCAAACGTCGCCAGCAGGTTGGCGTTGGCCATGGTCAACATCAGATAGCCGGCCGTGCTGACGTTGGCCGCGGCGAACCAGGCGTAGGCGGCCTGGGCGACGGCGACGGGCAACTGTGCGCCCCCGAGACCCTCATCCATCGCCATCGCGATCACATCGGCGGCGGCCACGGCGTCGAGGGCTTGTTTGACCTCAGGGATGACGCTGACCACCTTCCCGTCGAAGGTCGGCTCGTGGGCGTCGCTCTTCTTGTTGTGGTTGGCGAAAAATCGCGTGGCCAACTGTTCGCACAACTCGAGCACTGCGTCGAACGTCTCGCGGGAGTGCTCGGCGAATCGCTCGCGTTTGGGCAACTCCTCGATCAGCAGCCAGTCGTAGAGCAGGAAGTCCAGATCGCGGCGAGATATCAACATCGACCGCATGGGAGTCCTGCCCCGGGCGTCGGCCATCAGGTGCGCTGGGATCCCTGGACGGCGAAGGACCCGGGTCCGGCAAAGGCGATCAGCAGGAAGGCGAAGCAGTACAGCACCGCCAGTTCGCCGCCGTTCTGGATCGGCAGCAGCCCGTCGGGTTGGTGTTCGGTGAAGTAGGCGAAGGCCATGGTGCCCGAACCGAGAAGCGCAGCCAGCCGGGTCAGCAGGCCGAGCGCCACCAGTAGTCCCACCACCAGTTCGATCAGACCGGCCCACCAGAACGGCCATGTTCCGAACGGCACCATGCCGCCCTTGGTCGCCGGCCAGCCGAACAGCTTGGCCGTGCCGTGAAGGGCGAACAAGAGGCCGATGATGATCCGGAACAGGCCCAGCACGGGCGCGGAGAACTGCTCGAGTTTGGCGTCGACGGCGTGAGTCATGAAACGACGATACGTCGCCTATCGGGATGACGGGCTGTGAATGCCCGGCAGGTGCATCATGCGCCGGCGAAACCTTCGTTCAGGGAAACAGGGTCCCGTTCTCCCGTGCCGCCTCGAGGTAGATCGGCGGCAGCGTGACCCCGCGGCGCGCCAGTGCCTCCTGACGAACCGCCACCTCGAAGTGCGACGACTCCACCGCCGGCGGCGGACCGGGGGTGGAGCGGTCATCCAGCCAATCCAGGGCCAGCCGAATGGCACTCTCCCCGTAGTAATCCGGCGGCGGAGAGAAACTCAGGGCACCGCCACCGGCGACGAATTCGATCTGTGTACCGATCGGCAGGGGCCGGGCGTTGTCCTGTGTCCAGCGGCTCATCTCTGCGGCGCTCCGCACGACTCCGTCGTCATCGGGCAGGTCCTGGTCTCCGAGGATCAGAAGCGCGTCCACACCGGCAACCCGTTCGACGAACTCACGCCATGCGCCCGCCGTACTCACCAGCGCCTTCTCGGTCACCTGTGCCGGACCCCAGTCGAACCCGCTGAGATCAGCCAACTCGGCGCGGTCGGTCACGGTGTCGACCCCGAGGACCGCGACTGTGGGCGTCCGTCCGGGAAACATCTGAATAAGACCTTCCCGCAACGCTTCCCACGGCATGGTCTCGGCGATACCCGAGACGTTGGGAGCACCGCTGTAGCCGTAATCGGCGGCAGGCCGGTTGATCGAGACGTAGAGGATGTCGGGTCGTTCGCGTCCGACATAGTCCCGGGCGAGCAACTCGTTGGCCTCGTCGTCGATCGCGATGAGCATGTCGGGCTTGAACCTGTCGATGGCGCGGCGCGCCTCGGCGGCGGCGACCGCGGAGTTTCGACTCCCGGTGGGTCCGGCGATCCCCAGGTAGTTCCATTCCACGCTCAGCGGGCGTCGGTTCTGCTCCAGGGCCTGCCGCATTCCGCGGTCGACCTGCTCGACCCAGGGTGATCCCTGGGTACCCGAGTGCAACACCAGGATGCGTGGCTTCCCGGCGTTGAAGAACCCGAGCAGCAGGATGAAGGCGAGCAGGAAGCCGCCGATCAGCAGGTTTCTCCAGAGCCGTTTCATATCAGACCCAACCATCCCCACCACGGGATCGACGCGAACACGACGATCACCCGCGCCAGGCTCATCAGCAGGTTGTAGCGATGGAACCCGCGCTCGTCGGTCTCGTCGAACAGTCCTTCGGCGCGGATCTGGATGATGCCGTTGGTGCCCTGATGGCGGAAGAATGAGATGTCACTGAAGATGGCCGCGCAGAAGACGCAGATCCACGGATGAATACCCTGCGTCGCCGCGACAGGCAGCAGCACGATCGCCGCGGTCAGCATGCCGGCGGTCACCGGCAGAACCAGTCGCACGGCGAGGGTGACGGCCAGCGCTACCAGGATGAACACGACGATCCGGCCGTCGATGAAGTCGAACGCGTGATCCGCCGAACGGGCGAGCGCCTGGGCCAGGCCCAGATGGTTCATGATCCGCATCAGGCTTTCGATGCCGAGGAGGAAGAAGATCATCGGCCAGTCCAACTGGCGCTGAAAGTCCTTGCGCGCCAGCACCCCGGTGAGCAGAAGTGCGAGCAGCACGCATCCGGCCAGATATGCCGGTTTGACGTGATGCCAGCTCACCGTTGCGCTGCCCACAAGGAAGAAAAGGAATCCTCCCGCCGCGACCCACTCCTTCGGATTGAGCGGACCCATGTCGCGCAGGCTTTTTTCGATCTGATCGCGCGGCAACGGAGATTCCGCACCGGTCGGGAACAGCCGCGGAACCAGCAACAGATGGATCACCGTCACACCCACCGCCGCAACCGCCGCCGCCACCAACCAGAACAGGCCGCTGAATTCGGACTGAACCTGAGCCGGCAGCAGACTGAGTGCGGCGATGTTGGACGCCTTGCTGGTCACCATCATCGGTGAGAACAGCAGCGCGCCACCGAACATGGCGACCAGCAGTGCCGTGCGGGCCGAGCCACGCGGCGGTAACCGCAGTCCGTTGACCATGTCCTTGTACACCGGCATCAGCAGCGACATCCGGGCGTTGGTAGAGGGCATTAGCGGGGACAGCGCGGAGCCGGATCCCAGCAGGGTGACCTGATGCCACACCGCCTTGTCCGGCAGGCGCAGCAGCAGTCGAAGCATCAGGCGGTAGCTGAGGCCGGAGGCGCTGATCACCGCCGCCAGCGCGTACACCCCCAGCAAGAGCAGCAGCGAGGGCGACGAGAAACCCGCCAGCGCGACCTCTGGCGGAGCCAGGCCGACGATGAGAGCTGCGACGACGGCGACGAGTGCGGGGACGAATTCGTCGACCAGCCCGAACACCCAGAACAGCACGGCGAGTCCGAGCATCGCGGCGAACATCGAGGACGGAACGCTGAAGCCCGCCGCGAAGGCGGCGACGTACAGCACGGGCGGCACTAGCAGAACCGCGGCCCAACCAACCACTTCGGAGATGGCGACGTCGTCGCCGCCGCCGTCGGGGCGGCGAAGCCGTGCGATCACCGCGATGACCGCGATGATGCCGGCCAGCGTCGCGAAAACCGGCCAGTGCGAGGTGAAGACGTGGGTGAACCGCGCCTCGGCCCCGGCCGCCATCGGATCAGGCTAACAGCGTCTGTGAGACCACGAGTTGTCGTGCAATGCGCAGTCCGGCAGCGGCACCGGGGCTGAACTGGCGAAGGGACCTCGCCGTCGAGGTGATGGATCTGAACGGGTGACATCTCAACGCTATGGTTTGGCGATGAGCGGAAACCAGATGCTGGTCCTGAACCGGGCCGATCTCGACAGCCTCGGCCTGACCTGGACCGAGATCATCGACGTCCTCGAGGACGCCTTCCGGCAGAAGGCCCTGGGACTGGTGCAGAACCCGCCCAAGCCGAAGGTCACCTCGCGCGGGGATGACGCGTTCATTCACGCGATGCCGGCCTATCTCGGCGGGTCGGACAAGATCGGTCTGAAGTGGGTGGCCGGCTACGAGCAGAACAATGCAAAGGGCCTGCCCTACATCTACGGCGTGATGATCATGAACGATCCGGAGACCGGGCGCCCGGTCGCCCTGCTCGACGGCGGCTGGATCACCGAGATGCGGACGCCCGGAGTCTCCGGGGTGACGATGCGGCACGTTCCCGGCGATCCCCACCATCTTGCGATCGTCGGCTGCGGACTTCAGGGCCACCGTCACCTCGAGGTGGCACTGGAGGTCCATCCGGGTCTGACCCACGTCACGGCCTATGACCGCAACGGGGGCCGGGCCCGGGACCTGCTCGACCGTGCCGGAGACCGGGTGACCCGGGTCGCCGACTCGCCGACGGATGCCGTAACCGGCGCCGACCTGGTGATCACCACCATCACCGTGCCCCTGGACCCGAAGCTGGACTGCCTCAATACCGACCCCAATGCGCTGCTGCTTCCGGTGGACTACGACGACGCATTGGCGCAGCGGGCCTTTGACGACGCGGTGGTCTACTGCGTCGACGACCTCGGCCAGTACGGATCGGTTGCGAACACGATGTACTTCTTCGGATTGCCCACACCCGACACGCACCTGGCCGCGGTGGTCTCCGGCGAGTACGAGGTGCCCGCCACCGGCCGCCGGATGTTCCTCAACATGGGGATCGCGATGGACGACGTGGCGCTGAGTGCGCTGATTCTCGAGCGGGCGCCGGCGGCCGGAGTGGGCCGCTACATCGAGTTTCCCTGACAGCAGATCGTAGTATCCGTCGTGAGGGTGACCACGGAGACGGGTGTGTGATGGCGGCAAACCGGCAGACATGGGTGCGGGCGACTCTGGGCGCGGGAGCCGTGGCCGCGGGGGTGGGAACGGCCCTGGTCGTCGGTCCCGGGCTGGCGACGGCCGCGGCCGACGATGCCGGCGGCGACCGCGGCGCGGTCCGTGCCGGCCAGGACCGCACTCCCGGGGCCAAGGCAACGTCGCGCCGGGATTCTCGCCCCGCCCGTGTCCCGGCGTCGGCAGCCACTCGGACGGCTGACGGCGCCGCGAGGTCGGCCAACGCCGCCGCGGCGTCCAGCGATGTCGCAGCCGCCCCAGCAGTGAAAGAACCTGCGGCCAGCCGGTTTTCTCGTCCGGCTCGCTCGTCGCTGCGGACAGCGGCTCAGACGTCGGCGACCGCCACCGAGGCCGCGGGCACCGCACGCGTCTCCCCAGGAGTCGCCCCGGCGGCCGGCGTCGGCGAGCAAGCCGCAAGCGCTGCCCTACCGGCGCCGCAGGCGGTGGCGCCCTGGGCCGCTGCGGCCGTCCCCGCCGACCCCGGACCGATCCAGTCGGCGATCGCGGCCGCGCAGGCCTATATCTACGGCTATCCGCTGATGGAGTATCAACGAGTACGGCAGACGGTCGGGACGCTGAACACGCTGTACTCGCTGACCAGCTTCGCCAACCCCGACATCGACCCGATCTGGCTGGCGATCGGTGGGGGCAAGCGCCCCAACACCGACACCTTCTACACGCTGGCCGAGCTGGACCTCAGCAACGGACCGGTGGTGCTGTCCATCCCGGACATGGGTGACCGTTACTTCAGCTTCCAACTGACCGATCCCTACATCAACGTCTCCGCCTATATCGGCTCCCGCACAACCGGTTTCGGCCCGGGCACCTACGCGATCACCTGGACCGGAGCGCAAGCCGACGTTCCCGGAGCGCAGACCGTGCTGGTGCCCTACAGCAGCATGCTCGCCCTGGGTCGCACCCTCGCCGGGAACGAAGCCGACCAGCAGGCCGCGATCGAACTGATCAAGCAGTACGCGCTGAGCCCGACCGGGGGCACCGTCAGCCCGATCATCCCGATACCGGAGCCCGGAATTGGCTACCTCGACGCGATCAGTGCCGCGATGGAACTCAACCCGCCGCCGCCGATCGACGCTCCCATCCTCGAGTCGATGGCCCGGATCGGCGTCGGTCCGGGGATGCGGGTCGCTGATGCGAACCTGGGCCTGCTGTCGACGATCGCCGCCGACCTCGCGGTGCGGGCCACCGCCGCGCTGTTGCCGCTGCTGACCACCATCAACCAGTACATCGGGGCCTTCCAGGGCCGCGGGTGGTCCACCCCGCCGCCGGAGATCGGTAACTACGGGACCAACTACCTGCTGCGGGCCGGCGTCGCCGAGGTGGGCCTGGTGGCCAACACCCCGGAAGAGGCGGTCTACTCGGCGGGCCTGCTCGGTGGCCGGCTGTTCCCCCTCATCGGCTTCGGCATCGGTTCCTACAACCTGCATTTCGCCCCGGGTGAGCAGCCGCCGGTCGGCGCGTTCTGGTCGGTGACGGTCTATGACAGCAACGGCAACCTGGTCCCGAACGCCGCCCGGCAGTACAGCGTGAGCAGTAGTCGCCCCGACGAGTTGGTCTACCGCCCGGACGGTTCGATCGACATCATCTTCTCTCCGCTCAACCCCGGAGACCCCGGCGCGAACTGGCTGAAGGTGCCCGCGGGTGGCGGGTTCAGCGCGTACCTGCGGATGTACGTCCCCGACGAGTCCGTCCTGGACGGAACCTGGACGGCCCCGCCCATCGAGCGGCGTTGGTTCAGCTGACGAGCACAACAGGGCTGATCCGATGAGCCTGCGCCTGACCGACGAACAGCACGGAATCGTCAGCACCGTGCGCGCCTTCGCCGCCAAGGAGTGCGCTACCCGGGAGCAACGGCTGGCGCTGACCGATGGCGGTCGGAGCCACACCAACATGGAGATCGCCCGGAAAATGGCCGATCTCGGATTCCTGGGGCTGTCGATTCCCGAGGAGTACGGGGGCTCGGGCGGGGGGCTCTTCGACGCCTGCCTGTTCCTGGAAGAACTTGCCTACAACCGTATCCCGCTGGGCAGCTTCGGTGTCACGCTGATCGTCGCGCACATGTATCTCAACTTCGCCGATGAGGATCTCAAAAAGGAGATCCTCGGCGCCGTGGTGGCCGGCATGCCGACGGCGGTAGCGATGTCGGAACCGGGCTCGGGCTCCGATGTCGCCTCCTTACGCTGCAAGGCGGAACCCGACGAGAGCGGTTACCGCATCAACGGCCAGAAGACCTGGATCTCCAACGCCCACATCTCCGATCACATCCTGCTGGTGGCGCGCACCGAGGACACCGGTCACAAGCACCAGGGCATCTCGATGATCTCGGTGCCGACCTCGACACCCGGCGTCGAGATCCGGCCGATCGCCACGATGGGGCTGGAGGTCAACGATGTCTTCTTCACCGACTGTGTCGTCGGGTCTGAGCGCCTGGTCGGTCAGCAGGGGCAGGGCTGGCAGCAGCTGATCCTCGGGCTGAACACCGAGCGTGTCATCGTCGGGGCGCTGGCCCTCGGTCAGGCCCGCCGGGCCTTCGACGACACCGTGGCCTACGTCCGTCAGCGCGAACAATTCGGGAGGCCGGTCGGGTCGTTCCAGGCGGTGTCGCATCCGTTGGCGGACCTGGCGTGCGAGATCGAGGCGACCCGGCTTCTGGTGCACGACGTCGCCCAGCGGGTCGACGAGAACCCGGGCGTGCTGATGCCCCGGGAGGCCTCGATGGTGAAGCTGAAGGCCACCGAGCTCGCCAAGCGTGCGGCGCTGGAAGGTATGCAACTGATGGGCGGGATGGGCTACACCGAGGAGGGCGGCATGGAGGAACAGGTGCGCGCCACGCTGCCCGGGACCATCGCCGGCGGAACGAGTCAGGTCCAGCGCGACATCATCGCCAAATCCTTTGGGCTGTAATCCTTCAGAGCATGTCCGGCTGCTCCGGCGGATCCGACAATAGTCCGGTCGGCTACCGCGAGGGGTGGCGTCTACTCCCCTGAGGACGAGGTGTCGCCACCCACCTCGGCGGGCATCGGCGGCGGCAGTGGCACCGTCGAACTCGACTTGGCCGCCGTGGAACTCGGCGCGGTCGACGAGGTGTTCGTGGTAGACGTCGAGGCGGTGCTCGAGGTGCTGGACGTGGTGCTCGTCGCCGACGATGACGTCGAGGACGGGGAGGTCGAGACGGGGGCCTGCGGGCCGTGGTAGTCGGTCCAGGTCTCGGTCCTGAAGGTGTCGCCGTTGGCGGTGACACTGAGCGCGGTCGGGGTCACGGTGTACGTCACACCGTCATTGTTTGCCACGAAGGTGTTCTTGGAGGTCTGCGAGGCTGCGGTGATCAGCCGCGCCCCATCGCTCACCCGGACGCCGCGGTACTGGAAGCTGCCCGAGGCGGTCTGGCAGATCGCTACCCGCGAGGATTCGGTGGAGCCGAAGACGACCGCAGTGTCCGGCTTGGTGCAGCGGGCCGTCGAGTCGACGTATCCGCCGCCGTCCGACGGCGGCGCGGCGGTCGGCGCGGCGAGTGCCAGTGGCACGCCGATGGCGATCAGCGCGGCGGCGGCGGCCGCGGCGAGTCCGGACTTGCGCAACGTGGAGGTACTCATTTGTCCCACCAGACCACAGGGCGTGCCGCGCGCGCGAGGGGCGATACGGAGCTAAGACCCAATCGTTAGGGGTCCGAGACAGCTCTGCGGACCCACTCCCCGCGGCACAGCACCGCACTGACCGCGAGGTCGTCGTCGAGAACCACCAGGTCAGCGCTGGCACCGGGTCGCAGTTCGGGGTCCGGCAGTCCCAATGCACGGGCCGGGTTAATCGAGGACTGGCGAACGGCCTGCAGCATGGCCTGCTCGCGGGGCAGACCGCTGTGCGTCACGGCGAAGGCGAACATCCGATCCATGGTCGCGGTGCTGCCCGCGATGGTGGTGGTGCCGGCCAGATGGGCGACACCGTCGGCGACCTCGACGGCCAGCGGGCCGATCCGGTAGGCGCCGTCGGCCATACCGGCCGCCGCCATCGCGTCGGTCACCAGCGAGACCCGGTCCGGCCCGGCCGCCCGGGTGACGTGCCGGTACAGCGCGGGGTCGACGTGCACCCCGTCGGCGATCACCTCGACGGTGACGCGGGGGTCCTCCAGCAATGCGATCACCGGTCCGGGCTCGCGGTGGTGGATCGGCCGCATCGCATTGAACAGGTGCGTGCCCACCGTCGCGCCGGCGTCGATGGCGGCGCGGGTCTGCCGGTAGGTGGCCTCGGTATGACCGACGGCGGCCACCGCGCCGGACTCGACTACGCGGCGGATCGCGCCGAGGCCACCGGTCCGCTCCGGAGCCAGGGTCACCATCCGGATCGTCCCGCGGCCGGCGGCCAGGACCGCATCCAGTTCGGCGGGATCGGGATCCCGCAGTAGCGCAGGGTCATGCGCGCCGCAGCGCTCGGCCGCCAGCCAGGGACCCTCCAGGTGGATCCCGGCGATCAGCCCGGCACGCACCTGGCCCGCCAACTCGGTCACCTGGCGCAGGAGATCCTCCGGCGACTCGGTGACCAACGAGGCCAGCATCGTGGTGGTGCCGTGCCGGCGGTGCAGGTCCACCACGGTGGCCGTCTGCGCGGCGACCGAGAAGCTGCCTCCACCACCGCCATGCACATGGGTGTCGATGAAACCCGGCACCACGGTCGTCCCGCCGAGATCGCGGTCGGCGGGACGATCCGGCTCGCCCCCGCCGAGGGCGGTGATATGGCCTGCCGACACCTCGATCCAACCGGGGGACAACGCTGTCGCCCCGGTCAGCACCGTGCCGGCGGTCAGCAACACCTAGATGCCCTGCCAGTCCGGTTTGGACCGGTAGGTCTCCCGGTAGGAGTCGCCGAGTTGGAGCCGATGGGCGGCGGCATCGTCGAGGAGCACCGTTACATGGCGGTGGTGCTGCAGGACGCTCGCCGGCCACATCGCGCTGACCGATCCCTCCACCATGCGGTGTACCGCCTCGGCCTTGTTGCGGCCGGTGGCCACCAACACGATGTGGCGGGCTTCCATGATGGTGCCGAGTCCCTGGGTGAGGCAGTGGGTCGGCACGGCGTCGATCTCGCCGCCGAAGAACCGCGCGTTGTCCGCCCGGGTCTGGTGGGTCAGCGTCTTGATCCTGGTGCGCGAGGCCAGCGAGGAACCCGGTTCGTTGAACCCGATGTGACCGTCGGTGCCGATCCCGAGGATCTGAAGGTCGATCCCGCCGGCGGCCCGGATGGCCGCCTCGTAGGCGGCGCAGGCGGCCGGGATGTCGGCGGCGAGGCCGTCCGGCCCGGAGACCGCACCGGGCGGAAAATCCACCCGGCCGACGAAGGCCGTGTCGATGACGTTGCGATAGCGCTCGGGGTGCTCGGCCGGCAGGCCGACGTACTCGTCGAGGGTGAATCCCTTGGCGTGCGCGAACGTCACCCGCCCGGCCCTACAGCGGGCAGCAAGTTCGTCATAGATCGTCAACGGTGAGGAGCCGGTGGCCAGACCGAGTACCGCGTCGGGTTTCCCGGCCAGCAGCGACTCGATGGCGTCAGCCGCGACGACGCCGATCTCCGCAGGGTCCGCCAGGATGACAACTTCCATCAGCGGTTACTTTCCGGCGGTGAAAAGTATTGCGCCACGCTCGATTCCGACACCATTGGTGACAGCGTCGACGACCGTGATGTTCTCCGGTTCGCGCTCGTCCATCACCACTACGGGCACCACCGGGCTCAAACCCGCGGCGACGATCGCCGGCACGTCGTAGCTGATCACCCGCTGGCCGGCCGCCACCGCATCGCCCTGGGCGACATGGGCGGTGAAGCCCTCGCCGTTGAGTGCGACGGTGTCCAGACCCAGGTGCACCAGGACACCGACTTTGTCGGCGGTCATGATCACGTAGGCGTGCGGCAGCAACTTCAGGATGGTGCCGCTGACCGGGGCGACGGCGTCCACCACCTGCCGGGGTGGGTCGACCGCGGCCCCGTATCCCACCATGCCCTGGGAGAAGACCGGATCGGGCACTTCGGCAAGCGTGAGGGCGCGGCCCTCGATCGGCGCGAGGACCGGGGTGAGACTCACAGATGACTCCTCTGTCGGTGTGCGGAGATGCGTCGGGGCCGTGGGGTGTGGGGAAAAGGATAGAGATCAGGCTCGGCCGATGAAGCCGAAATGCGGCCCGAAGCACCCCTTGACCGGCTCTCGCGTCGGGTGATTGTGGTCTAAGCTTCCGCTGAGCCGTGACAAAGAAAGGCCCGATCGTATGAGTGAGGCGACGAAACCCTCTGGTGGACAACCGAAATCAGGGTTGAAGATCCCGGGCTTCGCCCAACTGCAGCGGCTCGGCAAGAGCCTCATGCTGCCGATCGCGGTCCTGCCCGCGGCCGGAATCCTGCTGCGACTCGGCCAGGATGACCTGCTCGGCCGGATCAAGGCCCCGGTGATCGGCCCGTTCTTCCAGGCGATGAGCGCCGCCGGGGGCGCGGTCTTCAGCAATCTCGCCCTGCTGTTCGCCGTCGGTGTGGCGATCGGTTTCGCGCGCAAGGCCGATGGTTCGACAGCCCTGGCCGCGGTCGTCGGCTATGTGGTGATGGAGGCGGTTTTCAAGACCATGTCGCCGTTCGTGCTGGCCGGTCAACTCGACAAGGCCGGCGAGCAGGCGCAGATCAACTACAGCGTGTTCGGCGGGATCGTGGTCGGACTGATCACCGCCTGGCTGTTCGACCGGTACCACACCATCAAGCTGCCGCCCTACCTCGGTTTCTTCGGGGGGCGCCGGTTCGTCCCGATCGTGGTCTCGCTGACCACACTGGTGGTGGCCTTCGCGATGAGCTACTTCTACCCGATCTTCGATGCCGGCCTGACCGGGCTGGGGAAGTTCATCGGCGGCGCCGGAGCCTTGGGCGCCTTCGTGTACGGGTTCGCCAACCGGATGCTGATTCCCGTTGGCCTGCACCATATTCTGAACTCCTTCGTGTGGTTCATCTACGGCAGCTACCCGACCGCTGATGGTGCGGTGGTCACTGGTGAGCTGACCCGTTTCGCCGCCGGCGACCCGACCGCGGGCCGGCTCACGTCCGGCTTCTACCCGATCCTGATGTTCGGGCTCCCGGCCGCCGCGCTGGCGATGATCCACGTCGCCAATGCCCGCCAGCGCAAGGTCGCCTTCGGCATCCTGTCAGCGGCCGGGCTGACCGCCTTCCTGACCGGCGTCAC
>SXGT01552544.1_pt1 | contig 30945 bp, 19 predicted proteins | sample 3176221 | NCBI WGS metagenome assembly SXGT01 (sample SAMN11356862, study PRJNA531348) | freshwater metagenome | isolation source: freshwater sample F1-120 | place: China: Fuxian Lake, Yuxi | collected 2017-12-25
GCTCGCTGCCGTCGCTTTGTTGGCGGCCTGCACCGGCGTCAGCGTGCCGCCCGAGGCCAGGTTCGCCGACCGCAACGCCTGCCTCAGCCTCGCCTGTGACGATGGCCTGCCTTGCACCAGCGACGGCTGCGACCGCGTGCAGGGCGCCTGCACCCACACCCCGGCCGCCGACGGCCTCGCTTGCGCCGACGCCACCGCCTGCCACGCGGCCTCTGCCTGCGCCGCCGGCGCCTGTCTGCCCGGCAAAGCGCTGCCTTGCGACGACGGCAACGTCTGCACCGACGACGGCTGCGATGTCGCCAAGGGCGGCTGCACGGCACTCGCCGGTGCGCCCCGGGCATGCGGCGCGGCCAAGGCCTGCGAGGCGCCTCCGGTCTGCGCCGCTGGCGCGTGCAAGACACAGCCTCTCTCCGATGGCGAGGCCTGCGGCGACGCGACACCCTGCACGGCCGCGCCGGTCTGTGCTGCCGGCGCCTGCGCCGCCGCCAAGCCGCTCGCCTGCGCCGACGACAACCCATGCACCGCGGACAGCTGCGACGCCGCCAAGGGCTGCCAGTCCGTCGCCGTCGCCAACATGAAGGCCTGCCAAGCCGGAGGTCAGGTCTGCTGGCAGGGCGCTTGCGTCGGTGCGCCGCCGCAGATGATCGCGCTGCCCGCCAGCACCTTCTGGATGGGCTGCGTGCCCGGCGACGGCCAGTGCCAGCCGCACGAGTCGCCTCGGCATTCGGTCCAGCTCTCCGCCTTCTACCTCGACACGCGCGAGGTCACCGTCGAGCAGTACGGGGTTTGCGTCAACGCTGGCGTCTGCACGCCGCCGGACGCCGTCTGCAGCGCCGACGCCCGCGGCAATTGGGCCAAAGCCGACCGCCAGAGTCATCCCGTCAACTGCGTCAGCGCCGTGCAGGCGGCGGCGTACTGCGCGTGGCGGCTGCCCGGCGGCGCGCTGCCGAGCGAGGCGCAGTTCGAGTGGGCCCTGCGCGCCGGCCAAGATGGCCACATCTACCCGACGGTTGGCGCGCTGCCGCCGCCGACCGGTAGCGCAAATTTGCCCGATCAGGCGGCCCTCACCCTTCACCCTGAGTGGGACGTGCTGGCCGAGTACGCCGACGGCTACGCCCACACCGCGCCGGTGGGCACGTTCAGCCCCAACGCCCTCGGCCTCTACGATGTCTGGGGCAACGTCTGGGAGTGGACGCGCGACTGGGTCGACCCCGCCGGCTATCCGACGGCGCAGGTCAGCGATCCGGTCGGCCCGGCGTCTGGAAGCCACAGGCCGGTGCGCGGGTCTGGCTTCTATTGGCTGGACTCCGGCAATCGGGCGCTGCGCGCCTCGTACCGGCTGATCACGCTCGGGCCGACCTTTCTCAACAACGATCTCGGCTTTCGATGCGCCCACGACGGCTGAGGGCGGCCGCGGCGGTTTTGCAACGACCGCCAACCGTCGGCGGTCGCCGCGGCACGCCCGAGACGCGGGACGCTCGCTCAGAGACCGCCACGCCGCTGCATCCGCGATGGCTTGCGCGAGGCAGCGGCTTTCCGCCACACTTGGAGGCCACGGGCTGGGCGAAGCGTGCGGGAGGCCTCCACGTGGTGGGGCTCGCGGGCTGACGCGCCGCCGTGAAGCGATGACGGATGATGAGCATTTCCAGCGTCGCCACGCCCGGCTGCGACGTCGCAGCTGCCCGCCGCCGCCGCACACTTCTCGGCTGGCTCTCGCTGGCGGCGCTCCTCGCGGCATGCGGTCAGTCGAATGGCGCTGGCGCCGATCCAGACGCCGCGACGGGCGACGACACGGCGCTGACCGCCGATGGCGCCGGCGGCGCCGACGCTGGCCAAGACGGTGGAACGCAGGACACGGCGCAAGGCGACGCCGACGGCGATGTTGACGCCGCGACGAGCGCCGAGGCGAGCCCCGGCGATGACGGCGCCACCCTCGACGCTGTACCAGGCGACGACGCAGCGTGAGACGACGGAGCCGCTGCCGCCGATGGCGGCGCCCCCGTCGCTTGCGAGAGCGCCGACGACTGCCCGCAGGGGGGGGCCTGTCAGGTCGCGACCTGCTCACAGAAGGGCCACTGCGGCTTCGAGCCGGACGCGGACGGCGCCGCTTGCAACGATGGCGACGCTTGCACCACGTTGGAGGCCTGCCTCAAGGGCGGCTGCGTCGCCAGCGCCAAGCTCGACTGCAACGACGACAACGCTTGTACGAGCGACAAGTGCAACGCGCTCTCTGGCTGCGTCAATCTGGCCCTCGGCGCCAGCGCGACCTGCGACGACGGCGACGCTTGCACGGTCGACGACTTCTGCTTGCAGGGCGACTGCCAAGGCGGGACCAACACCTGCCAGTGCAAGACGCAGAAGGACTGCGGCAAGTTCGAGGATGGCGACGCCTGCAACGGCACGCTCTACTGCGACAAGGCCGCCGGCCCGCCGTACAGCTGCAAGGTCAACCCCGCCACGATCGTCGCCTGCTCGCCGGCCAAGGACAGCGACTGCCAGACCAACACCTGCCTGCCGTCGACCGGCGCCTGCCAGCTCGTCACCGCCGGCGAGAACACGACCTGTGAAGACGGCGACACTTGCACCGCCGGCGACTACTGCGAAAAGGGCATCTGCCACCCCGGCACCGCGACCTGCAACTGCAAGAACGACGCCGACTGCGCCGCCAGCGAGGATGAAAACGTCTGCAACGGCAGACTCTTCTGCAACAAGGCCAAGTCGCAGTGCCAGCTCAACCCGGTGACGGTCGTCACGTGCAAGACGGTTTTTGACGACAGCTGCCGCGCCAACCTCTGCAACCCCAAGCTCGGCACGTGCCACCTTTTGCCGATCCAGCAAGGCAAGGTCTGCGACGATGGCAACGCCTGCACGCCAAACAAGACCTGTCTCGACGGCGCCTGCACCACCAATACCAACACCTGCGCCTGCACCAAGGACGCCGACTGCGCCGCCAAGGAGAACGGCAACCTCTGCGACGGCACGCTCTACTGCGACGTCAAGAACAACCAGTGCGTCGTCAACCCGGCGACCATCGTCCGTTGCGACACCAGCGACGACCCCGCCTGCCTGCACGACCTCTGCTCGCCGAAGTCCGGCCTCTGCGAGGCTGTGGCGCTGCCCAAGGATGGCACGGCCTGCGACGACCAGAACCCCTGCACGCCCGTCAGCACCTGCAAGGGCGGCGGTTGCATCGCGACGGCGAACACCTGCGAATGCAAGGCCAACGCCGACTGCGCCGTCAAGGAGGACGGCAACCTCTGCAACGGCACGCTCTACTGCGACCTCGTCGCCGGCAAGTGCGTGGTCAATCCCGCCACCGTCGTGAAGTGCCCCGACGCCTTCGACGAGACCTGCCTGGAGAACCAGTGCGACCCCAAGACCGTCGGCTGCGGCATGCAGCCGGCGCATCAGGGCAACCAGTGCGACGGCGACTCGATCTGCACCGCCGGGGGCTGGTGCAAGCTCGGCGTCTGCGACACCACAGGCGTCAGCGTCTGCGCCTGCCAGGCCGACGCCGACTGCGGCAAGTTCGAGGACGGCAACCCCTGTAACGGCACGCTGTACTGCGACAAGAAGGGCAAGTCGCCGATCTGCGCCATCAACCCCGCCACCATCGTCACCTGCCAGAGCGCCGATGACACCGCCTGTCTCAAGTCGCAGTGCAGCGCCGCCAGCGGCAAGTGCGCGCCGACCCCGATCGCGGGTCCCTGCAACGACGGTGACCCCTGCAGCGCGGTCGACCTCTGCGCCGCCGGCGCCTGCAAGGGCGGCGTCCCCTTGGTCTGCAACGACGGCAACGCTTGAACCAAGACGCTTGCCAGGCCGGCTTTGGCTGCGTCCACCAGACGCTGGCGCCGAAGGCCTGCGATGACGACAACCCGTGCACGGGCGACACCTGCCAACCCATCGGCGGCTGCAGCCACTCCTACCTCAGCGGCGGCTGCGTCGACGGCGATCCCTGCACGACCGGCGATGCCTGCGCCAAGGGCGTCTGCGCCGGCGTCGCCATCGACCTGCCGGGCGCCAACGCCTGCGACGACGGCAACCCATGCACCGACGACACGTGCAAGAAGGCGGCCAAGGGCTGCGTCTCGTTGCCCAACGCGGTCTCCTGCACGGACGGTGACCTCTGCACCACGGGTGACACCTGCTCGCTCGGCGCCTGCAAGGCCATCGCCGTAGTCCCCTGCGACGACGGAAACCCCTGTACGTACGACACCTGCGCGCCCAAGTCGGGCTGCCAGTCCGGCGCCGCTGCCGGCAAGTGCGACGACGGCAACGGCTGCACCAAAGGCGACACCTGCAAGTCGGGCGCCTGCGTCGGCGAGCCCGGCTGTGATGACAGCAACGCTTGCACCATCGACGCTTGCGTCAGCGGCGGCTGCACCCACGTCGCGAGCAAGGTCGCTTGCAACGACGGCAACGCCTGTACGCTCGGAGAGACGTGCGCCAGCGGCACCTGTGGCGGCAGCAAGGCCCTGGACTGCGATGACAAGAACCCATGCACGTCAGACAGTTGCGATCAGGCCAAGGGGTGCGTCACCGTCCTCGTCTCTGGCAAATGCGACGACGGCAACGGCTGCACCCAGGCGGACGGCTGCAAGGGCGGCACCTGCATCGGCGAGCTCAACTGCGACGACACCAACCCCTGCACGGTGGACGCCTGCGTCGGTGGCGCCTGCACCCATGTCGCGAGCAAGGTCGCCTGCAACGATGGCAACCCCTGCACCCAGGGCGAGACCTGCGGAAACGGCAGCTGCGGCGGCGGCGCCAGTGTCAGCTGCGACGACAAGAACCCCTGCACCTCCGACGCCTGCGACCCCGCCAAGGGCTGCATGACCAGCGCGGCGCCCGGGGCCTGCGACGACGGGATCGCGTGCACCATCTCTGACGCCTGCAAGCTCGGCGTCTGCACCGGCGTCGCCAAGGTCTGCAACGACAACAACCCCTGCACCGACGACACCTGCGACGACAAGACCGGCTGCGCTTCCGTCGCCAACACCGCGCCTTGCGACGACGGCCTCGCCTGCACGCAGGGCGACGCCTGCGCGAAAGGCGTCTGCGCCGGCAAGGCCAAGGTCTGCGACGACAAGAACGCGTGCACCTCCGACGCTTGTGATGGCAAGACCGGCGCCTGCGTCAACCTCGACAGCTCGGCCTCCTGCAGCGACGGCAATCCCTGCACCGACGACGCCTGCCACCCGGTCTTGGGCTGCGGCAACATCGCCAACGCCGGCTCCTGCAGCGATGGCGATCCCTGCACCACCGGCGACGGCTGCAAGAACGGCAGCTGCGCCACCACAGGCAAGCTGAGCTGCCAGGACAACAGCGTCTGCACCGACGACACCTGCGACTCGAAGAAGGGCTGCGTGTTCGCTGACAACAGCGCGCCTTGCGATGACGGCATCGCCTGCACCAAGGGCGACGCCTGCAGCGGCGGCGGCTGCGTCGGCGCGATCCAGTGCAACGACAGCAACCCCTGTACCAACGACGTCTGCGACGTGAAGAGCGGACCTGTGTCGCCATCCCCGTCGTCGAGGGCAAGACCTGCGATGACCAAGACGCCTGCACCGACGCCAGCGTCTGCAAGACCGGCGCCTGCGCTGCGACGAAGCCAAAGGTCTGTGATGACGGCAATTCATGCACAGACGACTATTGCTACAAGGACAAGGGCTGCCTGACCGCCGCCAACACGAACCAATGCACCGTTGGCGTCTGCACCGGCGGCGACACCTGCAAACAGGGCGTCTGCACGCTGAGCTCGGTGCCCCGACTGGGATCCTGGGCGGTCAACTCCAGCGCGGCCGCAGAGCAGATTTTGCACGACGTCCTGGCGGGCGCAGATGGGACGTGGCTGGCCGTCGGCAGCCACCGCCTCGCCAACTGCGGGCAGTACGGCTGCAGCTCGGGTTCCAACATTTCATCCAATATCATGCGCTTCCGCGGCAATGGCGAGGTCTTCACCAAGCAAGTCTACGAGTACGGTGTCGCCGGCGCCCTGAGCCTTGACGAGCTGCGGCGCCTGCTCCGGCTCGAAGATGGCACGATCCTGGCCCTCGGCTACCGCGGCGACCCCGCCAACTCGGCGCCGAAGTTCTTGCAGGGCCACCTCATCAAGCTCGATCCCGTCAGCGCGGCGCCGCTCGCGAACCACGGCTTTGACAATCCGGTCAAGCCGGAATGGGCCGACGTCCCCACAGATGCCTACCTCGTGCAGACCGCCAAGGGCCAGCGCCTCATCGTCGGTGGCTCGTTGGAGTGGCTGGGCTACAGCGGTACACGCGACGCCGTGGTCTGGCAATTGACGCCCACCGGCGAGGTGGAGGCGTTCGGTCGACACGAGGAGGGCTGGGATCAGAGCGAATCGGTCGTCGCGCCCGCACCCAACGGCGGCGTGGCGCTCGCATGCCGCACCAACAGCGGCACGTCTTCGCCCGGAAAGCAGCAGGCCGGCGACATCGCTGGGCTCGGCGACCAAGACGTGCTCTGGCTGCTCTTCGACAGCAAGCTCGTCGTTCAACGGGCGGTTCGCCTCGGCAGCGGCCACTACGACACCGCCGGCGGCCTCGTCGCCTTGCCGACGGGCGGCTATCTGCTGGCCAGCAGCGGCGGCGCCGCGACGCCCTCTCCGACGCTGACGCGCATCGACGCCGTCGGCGCCGTCATTTGGTCCGTGGCGCGCGGCGCTCCGCATTACGCGGACTACGCCGGTGAGCTCTTGCTCGGCGGCGATGGCATGCCGATCCTGGTCGGCTCATTCTTCAACGCCGGTTACGGCCAAGACAAGGCGGCGATCTGGCGCTTCGACCTGCAGGGAAACCTGCTGACGGAGGCCACGCTCGGCGGCTCCTGGGGCAGCCGTGCCTTTGGTCTCGACGTCGCGCCGGATGGCAATATCGTCGCCGTGGGCACCTTCGCCCCTGGGCCGAGCGGTCAAGCGCTGGCGTGGCGCGTCGACGCCTGGGGCCAACAGGACTGCAAGACCTCCGGCGCTTGCTGGAACAAGCTCGCCAAGCTCTGCGACGACGGCGAGCCCTGTACCTCACCGCTGAAGTGCATGGCTGACAACGCCAGCTGCGACCAGAAGCAGCTGACATCGGCGTGTAGCGACGGCGACGCCTGCACTGCCGGCGAGACCTGCACCAATGGCAAGTGCAGCGGCGCGGTGACCATCAAGTGCGATGACGGCAACCCCTGCACCAGCGACGCCTGCGACAAGGCCACCGGGTGCAGCGCGACGGCGCTCGCCGACGGCTTCGAGTGCGCCAGCGGCAAGGTCTGCAAAGCGGCCAAGTGCACGACGCCCTAGGGGTTCGTCTAGCTTGCAGCGCCTTCATCCATAGCAAATGCCGCCTCTTGGCCGGTCATGGCCTACGCCGAACACCTAGCCGTCGACGACGGTGCCGGCGCCACGACAGCCAATGACTAGACGTAATGGTAGGCGATCAGAGGCGTTGTTCCGTTGAGGCGTCTTCGATGTGGCCGCGAGTCGCGTTGCGGCGCTGGAGTCGCTTGGTGGGACCTCATCGGCGCTTCGCTTGCGAAACTTCTTCATGCTGCGAATGATGTTGCACCGAAGGCGCGGATCCAGCCGAGCGGCGTCCCTGGTGAGGCCCTGACTGAAGCGGGCAAACGCCGCCCCGATCTCGGGGCCCTCCCGGGACAGTCCCGGCGACAACCGACGCCCTCCCCACCTGCGCAAGCGCGCAGTCGACCATCGGCACCTGCCCCGGCTTCCCGGGGTGCCGCCAGCGACCCGGCCTGCGGTCTCTGCCCCTGGCCAACGGGGTAGTCGACAGGACCCATCGGCACGGGTCCCGCGCTGCACTGAGCAATCGCCATGCCAATCGGTGCTTCCTGCCGCAAACATCCGACCATGAACGACAAATCCACCAGATTCAGCACCCACACCTCAGTGAAATGGCCCACCCAACGGGTCCAGAGACGGTCTCAAGACGGTCTCAAGACGGTCTCAAGACGGTCTCAAGACGGTCCCAAGCGAAAGGACAGCCCGCCAGCCTGTCAGCCGCTAGTATCAATGACCCACCTGGCGCCATCAAAACTGACCCACCGGGACAGTCCGCCGGGAGGTTCAGGTTGGCAATCTGCAGAGAGGATGAGGCACCCCGCGTAGCGGAGGTGCCGATGGTCAAGCCGGACAAGGTCGAGGAAATCCACCTGCTGCGGGAGCCGCACCCGTGCTGGTGGCACCAGCGCATCGCGCTTGAGCTGGGGCTTTCCCGAAAAACGGTGCGGGATTGCCTGCGCGGCAAGGAGCCGCTGGTGCAGACGCGGCCGAAGCGTCGGGCGCTGGACGAGCCAACGGTGGCTCTGGCGGTCGCCTTGCTGCACGGCGCCGCCGAAGGCAATGGCGTCATGGTGCGGCGCCTGCTGGCGGCGCGCGGCATCGATGTGGCGCTGCGGACACGGGAGCGCGCTCTGCAGCCACATCGGCGGCAGGATCGCGCCGCGGAGGTCGCGACGGTGCGCTACGAGACGCTGCCAGGCCACCAATCGCACACCGACTGGCCTCAGTCGGCCTCAATCCCACCCAGTCGCGCCACGGCGTCGAGCACCGCGCCGAGGCCGACGGCGAAGGTCTGGTCAGGGTCCCAACCCACCGTCAGCGTGTGGCGGACCATCTCGCTGAACGCAGGGAAGGCGTCCTCGGGCAGCGCGGTCAGCAGCTCCTGGCCCACAGAGTCGAGGTCGGCCGGCGTGCGGATCGGCATCGCCAACTCTTGCAGCACGAAGCCGTACAAGTAGCTGTCGATGAGCGAGAAGGCGTGCGTCGTCGCCGCAAGCGTGAAGCCCGCGCGCCGCAGACATCCGATGACCGCGTCGTGGTGGGCCATAGTGCAAGGCCCGGTCTGGCGTCGCGAGTCGAGCAGTCCCACCGCCCAGCCGTGGCGCAGCAGCACCGCACGCGCCGAGTGGCAGCGCACCGCCAATGCCTCCCGCCAGCAGGTGCCGTCGCGCGGCGGGACGGTGATTTCGGCAAAGACGCCATCGACGAGCCCGTCCAATATCCGGTCCTTATTACCGACGTGGTGGTACAGCGACATCGCCTCGACACCGAGCCGCTCAGCGATGCGCCGCATCGAGAGCCCCGCGAGGCCCTCGGCGTCGCACAGATCCCGGGCTGCAGCCAACACGCGCTCGCGGCTGAGGGGGACTCGTTGCTGACGCTCGCTGCTCATCGACGCTTGCCTCCCCACGGCCATCGCTTGACAACCTTATGCTGTAAGACTAGCACTGTCACCTGACTTACACCGTAAGTTCACCGACACCCCATCCCCAAGGAGCCCTGCCGTGACCCACTCTCCCCTTCGCGTCTGCATCGTCGGCGCCTCCGGCAAGCTCGGACGCTACATGATCCGCCACTGCCTCGACCTCAGCTACGAGGTCGTCGGCGTCTGTCGCCCAGAGAGCGTCGGCAAGCTCGCCAACTTCGCGGGACAGATCCGCATCGAACCAGGCCGCACCGACGACCGCGAGGTCATTGGCCGCGCCCTCCGCGGCTGCGACGGCGTCCTCACCGTCCTCGTCCCGTGGGGCGTCCATGGCTACAGCACGGGCACCGCCGCAGCGGTCCTGGACCTCGCAGAGCCGCACGCGAGGCTGGTGTTTTCGTGCGGCTGGCACATCAGCCAGGACGGCAAGGACCGCTACAAGCCCACTTTTCGCGCCTTCCTGGCGGTGGCGACTTGGCTCTTTGCAGCGCTCCGTATCGCCGACATCGGCGATCAGGTGCGCGCCTGCGAACGGATCTTCGCCAGTGGGCGGGCGTGGACGGTGGTCCGCGGCTCTGACCTCGAGGAGGGTGATGCCGAGGGCCTGCCGGTCTGGAGTGAGCACATCGGCGACGCGGTCCTGACCAGCAATCGCACGCGGCGCGTCGACTTCGCGCGCTTCATGGTCCACGCCCTCACCGACGACGGCCTATTGCAGAAGGTGCCCGCGATTGTCAGCTGCAAGTCGGCGTCAGCCTTGGCCCACATCGCCGGAGGGCCCTCGGCGCGCAGCCCCGCTTGACCCCCACGGCCTCCAGGGTGCATCGACACACGCCGCTGCGCATGCGACCTAGGCGACCAGCGTGTCACGGCGCCGCCGCAGACGGCGCAGGCGGTCGGCCTACCCGCCGCTGGCCGACAGGTAGGCGCTCCACTTGCGCACCGTCAGCTCATAGCAGGGCCGAATCGAGGGATGCGGCTCGATCTCGGCGGCGTCAAAGTGCTCCTCATAGCCTCGCTGCTCCGCCTCGGTCGACCACACGTCCTCGTCGAAGAGCGGTCGCACCAGCGCGGCCTTGGCGAGGCCCAAGAAGGGACGCGCCAGCAGGGAAGGCACCGGCAGCTTGAGCAGCGGCAGGTGCGGCTGCTTGGACAGCGAGAGCATCAGCAGCACCGTCGTCGTGTCGTCGACCGGCAGCATGAAGTTCCACAACGCGGTGATGCCGCCGACGTGGACGTGCAGGTAAGGATAATCGTAGTAAGCGCGCTGGGTTGGATGCTCGAAGGCGGCCAGGATGTGGCGCAACAGGCCCTTCTCGTCGAGGCGGACCTCGTGCTCGACCATGACGCGGTCGCCCTCGGCCTCGCAGCGCGTCACCGGCCCGTAGAGCATCGAGCGGGTGTTGAACTTGGTGTGCAGCGTCGCGACGTGCGTCGAGTCCATGATGTTGTTGACGACGGCGGTGGGGTGGCAGCGGACCGTGTAGGCGATCGGGACGCAGAGCCACGGCCGCGGCCCCTCGAGCTCGGGGATCTGCGGCAGAGCGGCGAGATCGACCCGCGCTGGGTCGCCAAAGAAGACGAAGACCACGCCGTACCTGACCGCCGTGGGGTACGCGCGCACCCGCGCCTTGACCACTTTGCGATCGGCGAGGTCATTGGCGAAGCCGGTGAGCGCGCCGTCTCCGTCGAAGGTCCAGCCGTGGTATCGGCACACTAGTGCGCAGTCCCGGACAAATCCTTCGGAGAGCTGGACCTGACGGTGGGCGCAGCGGTCCTCCAGCGCCCGAAAGACACCGTCCTGACCGCGAAACAGCGCCACCTTCTGGCCCTGAAAGCCGATCGCGGTCGCCGCGCCGGGCGCGATGTCGTCCGCGAAGGCGACGGCGTACCAGTGGTTGGGGTCCATTCCGGCGGCCCAAGCCTTGTGTCGCAGCTTTGTGGCCTCTGCGAAGGTCGGCGGCCGACGCTTGCCCTGTGACCCCGCCCTCGTCTCTGCTCCATCCGGCATCGGGGTGCCCTCCTGCGGCGATCGCTGGCCTGCCGACCGTTCGATGACGCAAAGACGGTACCCGGCGGCGTCAGCCCTAGGGTCGCCCACACGCCGCGGCTTGACCAGCGCTAAGACGCACACGCCGCCGCCGGTCAGCCCGTCGCCCACCGCCGCGACCGGCGTTCGACTGGCCGGGGTAGCCCCAAGCCGCCGCGTCGCCGCCAGCCTCTGGCACATCGCCGCTGTCAGCCGCTGCGCAACCTGAGGTTCGGGTAGGCCCGCCGAGTCGCAGTCGCCGGCGCCACCATCGCCGCCAGCGCGCGCTGAGGGGTGGGCGACGGACCTCCACCAGCTCTGCCAGCGCCTAACCCGATCCAGGGATGGCCAGCCGCCGCCCCAGAGATCCGAACCGCGATGACTGGCCGCGGCTCGGGTCGCCTGTCCTCGCGGCGGGCTCGGCGACCCCGAGGCGGAAGAAGTGGCAGCTCCGGCGCTCCCCAACCACTGCCGTGCCCAATTCGGCGGCCCAGGCGCCACACGGTTGGCGACTCTAGGTGGCGCGCCGGTGGTGCGTCGGGAGGCAGCACGGCAGGTGTTAGGGCATGCCCCAGATCGTCGGCACCCAGCCGGCGGGCAGGTGTGGCCGCGACGACACCGAGAAGCGCTGGGGCAAGAGGTCCTTGGTCTTGTAGGTCGCGTCGACGTACCAGACGACGTGCGGCGGCGCCGGTCCAGGCAGCAACTTCGTCCAGCCGGCGGGGCTCTTGTCGAGGTCGGCGTGCAGCCACGTCTGGGCGTTGTCGAGGCTGTACCAAAAGCGCATCGACTCCAGCTGCAGCGCGGCGGGCGCGGGCATCGGCGCCGCGGCGACGGCGATGATCTGTCCCAGCGTCACCTGCAGCTCTGGCGGCTGCGGCAGGGTGACGTAGCGGCTGTCGGTGCCAAAAACGTGGTGGAAGAGCGCGCGTTGGGCGCCCTTTGCCCGCAGAGAGGCCGCAGCCTCGATGGCCGCTGCACCGCCGGGCAGCGCCGCGCCGTAGACCTGAAAAACGCCGTGATCGAAGTTGCCGACGACGGACTGCCAGCGCGGTCCAGGCCACGCCAACCACGTCGAGTCGCCGGCGGTGAGCGGAAAGAACTCGTCGCTGCTGCCATTGACCAGGAAGAGCTTGCCCTTGGCGGCAGCCAGCGCCTTAGCCGGCGCGATCAGCTCGCTCATCAACTTCTGCCAGCGCGAGCTCGCTGTGGTCAGGCCGGCCTGCTTGAGCAGGTTGTGCTGCCACGCCAAGGGTGACAGGGTCGCGACGTCCCAGGCCAGCACGCCCGAGAGCGGCACCGCGGCGCTGACGCGATCGTCGCTGCCGCCGACGAGAAAGCTAGTAACGCCGCCCGCCGAGAAGCCCGTGACTCCGAGCTTGCTGGCGATGACGTCTGGCCGTGCCGCGAGGCAGGTCAGCGCCCGACGCGCCGCCATCGCGTGGCCCCAGAACCAGCTACCGCGGATGTCGGGCTCGACATCGAACATGCGCAGCCCGCCCTTGGCGCCCGACGGCAGGCCCTCCGATGTGTTGTTCGGCGCGTCGCCGCCGCCTGGCCCGGTGTAGGCGACGACGAAGGCCCCAGTCAGCGCCGCCAGCCCCGTCGCGTGCGACTCCTTGGCGAATCCGCCGAGGCCGTGCGCTTGCACGACGCCGGGGCGCGCGCCGCCGCCCTTCGGCCGCGCCGCGAATCCTCGGATCAAGATCGGCTGCAGCGTGCCGTCGATCGACTCATACGAGATGTAGGTCAGCGACCAAGCGTCCAGGCTGACGCCGTCGTCGAAGACTGTGTGCGGCTCGGTGAAGGTGCACTTGGCGTCGGCGGCGTCCTTGACGAGCGCCTCGTCCCAGAGCGGCGGCTTTACGAAGGGCGCTCCAGCGTCGCCGGAGCTGTCGGAGGCCGCTGCATCTTGGCCGGGAGCGTCGCTGGTCGATGTGTCGTCGTCGGCGTCATCATCCCCTGTGGCGTCGGGCCCTGCGGCGTCAGGCACTGTCGCGTCAGGCACTGTCGCGTCAGGCCCTGTCGCGTCGGGCCCAGTCGCGTCGAGGTCCGCCGAGTCGCCCACGGCGCTGTCGCTGCCATAGGCGTCAGCGTCGTCCGCGGCGCCGTCCTCGGCGTCACCCGCAGGGCTCGCGTCGTCAGCCCTTTCCGCGGCGTCGCCCCCTCCATCCCCGCCGGCGTCAGGGCCAGCCGGGGCGGCATCGCCGACGAGCGCGCCGCTGCCAGCCCTCGTGACGTCGCCGGCGCTGTTCGCGGCCGCGGGCGACGTCGCGCCGCCTGCACAACCAGACGCCAACGCGTGGGCCAAGGCGGCCAACGCCACGACTCCAACCCGACGCGTTCGCTCGATCATCGACGCTCCTGCCTGCCTGCCACCCGACCGTCGCAGCGCTGCGGCGCTGACCGCACCGGCTGAAGCGCCACGGCCGTCACTCAGCGGTCGCGCCACTCGCGGCCGAAGCGTTCGCCGCCACCGCCTGCCCCCGCCGCCCTGGCCGCGACCGTACCAGCCCGCCCTCCGCCGCTGCGCCGTCCGTCCAGCCTGCCTGTCAGCGGCGTCGCCTCGTGCGGCCCTCGGTCACCGCCCGCTCGCTCTCGGTGGTGCCGTCGGTGCCACGAACTCCCCGATCCAGGCGAGGACGTCGATAGCGCCGCTCGTCTTGCCAACCAGCGCCGTCGGCAGGGCCGACGCTGCCGACGGCCAAGTGTGCCCGCCGCCTTCGACGCGAACCAGCCCGACCGCTGCGCCGCGGCAGGTGCGCCACACCCGGCTGTGGCCGCGGGTGGCATCGGTGGGGTCACCCGGCGTCGCGGTCGCCTCGACAGGCTCGCCATCGCAGCCGTTATGGCGTCGCCAGAGCGCGATCGTGTCGTTTGTGGACCAGATCGCGCCGCGCGACTTGCCGAAGAGCGACACATGACCGCCGCCGTAGGGGACGATCGGGTCATCGGTGCCGTTGATCAGGGCGACGGCGACCGGTCGCGTCGGTGCGCACCTCGCGGCCAGGTCGACGCTCATCTGCGCCGTGACCGAGACTGCGGCGGCGAAGACGTCGGACGCCTCACAGGCCAGTCGCTGCGCCATGAAGCCACCGTTTGACATGCCAGCGACGTAGAGCCTGCCGCGATCGAGCCGGTGGCGTTCGGCGATCTGCAGCACGAGCGCGCGCAGCGCGCTGACGTCGTCGACCGCCTCCCGGTGGGCCTCGGCGTCGACATCGCGGCGGCCATCGTTCCACGATCGTCCGACGCCGTCTGCGAAGGCAATCGCCCAGCCGCGCTCACTCACCAGCCGTCGCGCTTGCCCGGCGAGTTGCCGCGCCAAGCCCGCCGCACTGCCACCGCCGCCGTGCAACAGAAGCAGCAGCGGTCGGCCTGCTGGATCGCCGCTTGGCAGCATCAGCAGCGCCTCGCGATCGCGGCCGCCGTGGCGCAGCCCGACCTCGCGCAACTCCAGTCGGTGGCCGCAGCTCGCCGCGAGCAAAATCGCCGCCCACCCGACGCCAGCGCCGAAGGAGCGCCCTCGCGCCGCGAGCCGTCGCGCCTCGATAGTCATCGCCGCCACGCTGGGTCGGCGCGACAGGCGCCCAGGCCAGGCCCCGTGCCGCTGGGCCGTCGGACGTCATTGGCTTGCCCCCCTGTCGGCAGCCGCCAGGTGCGGCGGGCCCCGACTCGCCCCAGCCGCGCCGTCGCGGCGGTCAGCGCCGCTCGTCGTCGCCGAAGCAGAGGCGTCTGCCGCCACAGCGCAGCGCCCGCGCTCAACCGCCGCTCGTCCAGCCACCGCGCCGCCACTCACGCCCTCTCGAAGGGGAACGCCAACACCTGTTCGATGTCGTCGTAGCCACCGAGCACCATGAGCAGCCGGTCAACGCCGAGCGCCACGCCAGCGGAGGGAGGGCAGCCTCGCTCAAGCGCCCGTAAGAAGCGCTCGTCGATGGGCGGCCGCGGCAGGCCCCTGACGGCGCGCGCGCGGAGGTCGGCCTCAAAGCGCCGACGCTGCTCCGCGGCGTCGACCAGCTCGCCAAAGCCATTGGCGATCTCGACCCCCTGCAGGTAGACCTCGAAGCGATCGGCGAGCCAGGGCGCGTCTGGAAGCGGCCGGGCGAGGCTGGCGAGCGACGCCGGCCAGGGCGCGATCTCGACGTAGCCTCTGTTGGCAAGGGCGGGCTCGACACGCTCGGCAAACGCATGCAGCAGCAGGCCGGCCTCGTCGTCGTCGGGCCGCGCCTCGACCCCTACCCGAGCGCACGCCTCGCGCAGCGCGGTCAGCGGCAGCGTCCGACCCTGGCGGTCGGCGGCGCGCAGGCCACCCAGGCGCTCGAGCGCGGCGAAAAACGACAGCCGCTGCGGCCGGGCGGGCACCCACACCCCGCCGTCTGCCGTTGTGGCATCCGCGCCATCGGCAGCCAACCGATGTTGGCGCAGCTTCGTCGCCACGGCGCGGCAGAGCGCCCGCAGATCGCGCAAAATCGCCTCCGCCTCAGCGCCGGCCCGGTACCACTCGAGCATCGTGACCTCGGGGGTGTGCCAGCGTCCCCGTTCGCCCGAGCGAAACGCCTTCGCCAACGAATAGATGTGGGTCAGGCCCCCGTGCAGGAGCCGCTTGCAGTGGTACTCTGGGCTGGTCACCAAGTAACGCTGGACGACGTCGCCAGCCATGCCCTGACGCAGCGCGACGGCCACAGGGTCCAGGTGCAGCTCGAGGCCAGGCGACGTCGCGATGGCCGGTGTCTCGACCTCGAGGAAGCCGCGGCGGTCGAAGAAGGCCCGCAGTTGCCGCATCAGCAGCGCCCGCTCGACCAGCGACCGGTGCCGCAGCCCGCGCTCGGCGAGCAACCGGCCCAGGTCGCCGTCCCGGTCAAAGATGGCGTCGGCGCCCGCGGCGGGACGCAGCAGCCGCTGGACGCCGCCGCTGGTGAGCTGGACCAGGTCTCCAGCCTCGATGGCCAACGCTGGCGCCGTGTGGCGCGACCGCGAAGGGCGCACTGTGGCCGTCGCCGTCGGCGCCGACAGCGGCCAGCGCCGCACGGCCCCGCCGACCCAGACCTCCACGCCGTCGGCGTCGCAGCGCAGCGCGCGTCCGACGAGCGGCGACGACGCGGGCACCTCGGCGCTCGGGCCGGTCACGCCGCGCCGTGCGATCACTCGGCCTCGATGACGCCAGCGCGGTCGATGGGATCGCGATCGACCGCCGACCGCACCAGCTCCCAGATCGCCGGCAGCTGGGCGACGAAGGTGCCGTCAGCCCGCTCATCGCCGCGGAAGATGCGCAGCTTGACCACGTCGGACTCCCCGCCCAGCGGTGGCGAGTTGCCCGCGGGCTTGCCGATGACGCGGATGGCGTTGTCGCCGGCTTTGAGCCGCGCCATCAGGTCGACCGTGAACGACGAGGTGCCGAGGTCGATCGCCTTAAACGGCTGACCGTTGATCTGGATGTCGAAGGTGAAGGGCACCTTGGCGTTGGGCTCGTAGGCGAGCACGTAGCGCTTGCTCAGCTGGCCAGCCCGGCGCGTGCCGGCGGCGCCGGCGAGGTCGCTGTGGCCCTCGATTCGCAGCGGCCTGCCCTCGGCGTCGACCACCACCTTGTAGCCCGGCGACAGGATGTGGATGTTGCCGGCGCTATCGAATTTGACCGTGCAGTGGACCATCTCGCCAGCCTTGAGGCCGGTCGACCGCACGCCGTTGATGTAGAGCTCGCTCGCTGGGGTGTCGCCCGAGGCGATCAGCAGGCCACAGACGGCGGAGAGCAGCCCGGCCGCCAGCGTGCGCCGCCACGCGCCAGAGGCCAGCATCGGCGAGGTGTTGGGTGTGGCGGTCGGCGAGGGCGCGGCCGCGAGAGGCGACGGGATCCCGCGGGGGGGCTGGTACGGTTGCATGGCGTGGCTCCTGGCGCTTGGTCGCGGCCGTCGGCCTTGGGCGCAGAGCCAGGTCGCGTGCCGCCGAAGTCTCAACGCGGGAGGGCGGCGGGATCTTCGCCGAGCTCCGCCCGCGATGCTGCCATAGGCGTCGACGTTGGCGAAAAACCGCGCCGATGCGCGCCCAGCAGCGCCAACAAGGCCAAGACAAGCGCCAGCGGGCCGGCGGTCGGCGGCGTCTTGGCGCCTGTGACCTGACAGCCACAGCCCGGATCGGCCGGCGAAATCGGCGCCGCCAAAGCGTCGGGCGCGGCATCGCCGCTGGAGCCGCCGAGGTCGCCGCCGGTGCCGCCGTCGAGGAGGTCAGCGTGGTCGTCGCCGCCGTCTGCGGGCAAGGCATCAAGGGCTGTGGCGTCGAGGGCCGTGGCGTCGCCGCCGCTCGCGCCGACATCCTCGCTGCCGGCGTCGTCGGCGACCTCAGCCCCGCCGTCGTTCGTCGCGTCCTCGCCCCCGCCGCTGGTGTCGCCACTGGCGTCCGGACCGCCCCCGCCGGCGTCTTCACCGCCGGTACCGGCGCCGCAGGGCAGGGTAGGCGTGCCGACGCCGGCCGCTTGGACCAGCGCCTGGACCAGCGCCGTCCGCTGCGCCGCGGGCTGTACGGTCTCGAGCGGCACCCCGACCACGATGGCCGTCGCGCCGCCGGTTTGGCGCCGAACCGCCGCCGCGCCGTCCTTGCCGGGTCCACTGCCGCCTTGGTAGCTGAGCAGGGCCTCGGCGCCGGCCAGCGCCAGGAAGGCATCTGGCATGTCGACGTGATAGGTGCCGCCATCGCCCGAGGCCAACTTCCCATCATCGAAGGTGAAGCCCAGACCAGCCAGCGGGCCGCCGGCGCTGCCGACGAACTGGTAGCTGCCGGCGTCGTCGTCGAGATACGCCGCGCCGAACCAGGTCGCGAGGAAGTCGGCCGCGGCGGGGTCGACCTTCTGGCCGAGCGCCCAGCCGACCTCGCTGCCGGTGAGCAGCAAGGCGCGCGTCGCCGCTGAGCCGTCGCTCGCTGGCGCCAGCCAAGCCGCCAGTTGGCCGCGCTCCGCTGCAACCAGCACCCCGTCCTCGCTGCTCTGTTCGCCGGCCGCCCAGTCGACCAAGGCGTAAGGCCCGAGGTCGACCGTCGCTAGCCCCGAGCGCTCCGTGCTGTCGACCCGCAGGCCGAGCGCCGCAAGATCTCCGACGTGTTGGCGGAGGTAGTCAAAACGGTTCACCTGCCACTGGCGCAGGCGCTGCACGTTGCCGAGCGACCACGCTTGCATGGCGTCGACCGGCAGCTGGCTGGCCTGCAAGCGCGTAAACCCTTGGACCACCAGCGCCCGCTTGGCGCCCGTGCAGCCGGCGGCCACGCCGATGACCGACGACGGCAGCGAGACGCCACCGGCGTTGCGGGCGCGCAGGCGGACAAAACGCGGCCCAGCGCCCGGCGGCAGCGGCAGGGTCGCGCTCAGCCCGCCGACCTCTGCGGCGACCGCGAACCCTTCGCCATCGCTCGAGGTCTCGACCAGGTAGTCCACAGCCGCGTCGCCATTGGCGCCCCCGGTGGCAGGCGCGAGCCAGTGGACCGCGAAGGCGGCGCCGTCTCCGCCGACGTGCGCCCGCACCGCCCGCGGCGACTCGGGTGGGATCACCGGCACCTTGCCGTCGCGCTCGGCGAAGTAGCGGATGATCGCCTTGACCATGGCGCGCGACAGCAGGTGCCGGAAGCGCGGCTCACGCAGGTAGTCGGCGTCCGCCTTGGTGGAATGGAACGCGCTCTCGACCAGGGCCGCCGGCATGTCGGGGTTGTGTGTCGGATTCACCTCGCCGAAGTAGGCCGAGTAAAACCCGCGGTCCTTCCACTTGGGGTCGATCTCCGCGTGGATGTCGGCGATGATCGACTTCTGCAGCCAGCCGCCGAACTCAACGCTGCCCTTGGTGGCGGCGAAGTTCTTGCTGCCGTTCGGCGGGTTCGGCCCGTAGACGTAGGTCGAGGTGCCGCGGGCTGGGTCGGGCGCGTTGCTATGCCACGAGAGGTAGACCGCGTCGTCGGGCGGCTCATGGTGCCAGCCGGCGTAGCGCGAGCGCGAGGTGACGTCGTCGTTGTTGTCGGCCGTCGAGGAGTCCCAGACCGTCGCTGGGGCGCCGCTGTACTGCGTGTAGTAGCGGGCGCAGCTCTCCCAGCGTGGGCGCAAGGTGGTCGGCGCTGCAGCCGGTGGCTTGCCCGTGCCGCGCTCGATCTCCTCCATGCCGCCGCCGAGGCGGACGACGTCGGCGACGACGACCTGACCGCTCGCGGCCATCAACGTGTCGTTGTGCAGCAAGATCGCGCCCTTCGTCGGATCGTCGCCGGCGGCGAATGCGAAGGTGCCGAGCGGCCACCAGCTCTCGCCGTGGCGGCTCTGGTCGACCCGGATGTGGGCGCTGCCTCCACGGTGAATGACCTCGAAGTGTGCGTCCTTGCTCCGGTTGCCGCCCGCCGTCCAGCCGACTTTGACTTGATAGAGCCCGGACTTTGGCACAAGAGGGACGAACATCGCGCTCGCGGTGGGCGCGCCCTGCACAACCGTCGTCATGCGGTAGCCGCCGAGCGCGAAGGGGTTGACGCTGCCCTTGTAGGGCGCCTTGCCATTCGCAAAGCCCTTGCTGGCTCCAGCCTTCCAGGTGCCTTGCTCCTGGTAGCCGCCGGCGCCGGCGGTCGGCGCCGCGTCGCCGTCGTCGACGATGGCCTGACGCGGGTTGTGGTCGAGCTCGCGGACCCCGATGACCTGGGCGCCGGCGTTGCGCAGCAGCGGCTCCAGGTAGTGCAGCGCGCCCTCGGCGTTGACGAAGTCCTCCACGATGTCGTGATTGTTGCCGCGCTGTGTGGCCCAGCGTTTGAGGGAGTCTGCCCAGAAGAGGCCGTGGCCTGGGCTCAGGTAGACGGTGCGGCCTGAGAGCGCCCCAACCACGCCCGGGTGCATCGCGCCGACCAGGGCAGGCTGCGGCGCCGCAAGCGCGCCCGGCCGCGGCGGGTGGGCCCCGCCGTCGTCGGGGGCGACCGCGCCAGGCAGCTCCCAGGGCCGCTGCGGCGGCGGCTCGATAGGCGCCAGCAGGGTCAAGAGGTCTCGCTCAGCGCCATCGTTAGAGGCGAAGGGCCGCGCCACGAGCCGCACGGCCCGCACGCCGCTGTCTGACAACGCCAGCGTCAGGTGGCGCGACGCCGCCTCCAGGTCGAGCTCATCGACGTCAGGGCGGCCGTAGGCTTGCCAATCAATGTCGAGGTGCGCGACGGCCAACGTCTCGCCGGGCGTGTGAGCGACGCCGACGATCGCCCACGCCGGTGGCATGGCATCGGGCCCGGAGGCAAGCGCCAGGGCCGGGGTCAGCAGCAGCGCTAGGCCGAGTCCACACCGCGACCCGCGCCATGAGCGCGCCCAAAGCCGCGCCACGCCGCTCACGATGGCGCTTGCCGGCGGTCCCGACTTCGCCCACGCCACGACGCCGTCGGTGAGCCCGCGTCTCGACGCATGGCCTCGCGCTGCGGATGTCGGCGCCGCGGCGACGGCCGCCCTTGGCGTTGCACAGGGAGAGGTCGCGGTCTGCATGAGGCTCAGCCTTCCTGTGCGTAGTCGCGATAATGGTAGAACGCGGCGCGGGCAGCGAACAGCACCGTGGCGGCCGCCATCAGCACCGTGAACACCCAGAAGAACTGGTGAAGCGGCAGGTCAGGCATCTGCGTGATGACGACGACCAGCTTGCTGCCCAGGGCAACGGTCAGCAGCCAGAAGCCCATGATGGTCGACTTCATGCGCGTCGGCGCCTGCGTGTAGGCGAATTCAAGGCCAGTGACCGACACCATCACCTCGGCTTGCGTCATGACGAAGTAGGGCAAGATCTGCCAAGCGATTGGGACCTTGTCGGCCGTACCCGCTGCCGCCACGATCTGCTCCTGGATCATCGCCACCAGCGCGAACGCGGCCGCTGCCATGCCCATGCCGATGGTGATCTTGCGCAGCGGCGTCACCGTCACCACCTTCCCGATGAGCGGGTAGAGCACGAAGTTGTTGAGCGGGATCAGCATCATCACCATCAGCGGGTTCAGACTTGGGATCTGCGACGCTAGCAGCTCACGGCTGCCGAAGAGCGGGAGCGTCAGCTTGCGGTCCATCATCTCGGCCTGACGAATCCACGAGCTGCTGTGCTGGTCGAAGAGCGCCCAGAAGACGCTGATCAGGAAGAACACGCTGACGATCCGCAGCACAGCGGCGGGCCCCTCGGCGACGGCGGCGCCGTGCCGCTCGGCGACCGCGGCGAACAGGCGGTGGCGGTAGATCTCCGGGCCATCGGCGGCGGCGCTTGCGCGGGCCCGTGCGGCGTCGCCGCGCACCACGTCTGCGACGCCCTCGAAGGCGCAGGCCAGAAATCCGAGGTCGATGGCCTGCCGCTGGCGAGCCCGAAAGAGCCAGTAACCGAGGCCCGTCAGCGAGGCCATCAAGGCGAAGAAGACCTCTGTCGACAGCAGCTTGGTGAAGAAGAGCGGCAGACCGATGAGGCCGAGGAAGAGCAGCGACGACGACGCGAAGTCGAGCGCTCCGAGCTTGCCGCCTGGGCGGGGCTGAACGTGGACGTAGCGATGGCGCCCGAGCCAGAAGACCACCGTGGCGATGAACATCAGCACGCCGGGCACGCCAAACGCCACGCTCGTCCCGTAGGCCTCCTTCAGCCACGGGATGGCCAGCGTCGCGAAGAACGACCCGAAATTGATGATGAAGTAGAAGGCCTGGAAGATCTTGGTGACGAGGTGCCAATTGCCTTTGCCGAACTGGTCGCCGACGTTGGCGCTGACGCACGGCTTGATGCCGCCGCTGCCGATTGCGATGAGGCCGAGGCCAAGCGCCATGCCCTCCAGCGAGTCCTCGCCTACCGCCAGCACGGCGTGGCCGGCGCAATAGACCAGGCTCAGCCACAGGATGGTGCGGTATTTGCCGAGGAAACGGTCCGCCAAGATCGCGCCGATCATGGGGAACGCATACACGCCTGCGATGAAGACGTGGACCATCTCTTGGGCGCGGTTGCCCGCCAGCTCGCGGGTCAGGCCCTCGCCGGCGTAGATCGCGAGGTAGAGCGCGGTGAGGTGCACCTGCAGGATCGACTTCATGCCGTAGAAGCTGAAGCGCTCGCAGCCCTCGTTGCCGATGATGTAGGGCACGCTCGACGGGTAGCCGGTCGCCTGCTGGTCCGGCGATGTGCGCCACCCCTCCGCGGTCGTCGCCGGGACGCCAGGGTTCGCGCTGCCCGCCGCCGAGTCGTGGATCTGGCCCGAGGAATTCGTCATTCAGCCTCCTGCGGGCGAAGGCCGAGCCATGGGCAGCCGACTGCCGGTCCTTGGTACCGGCCTCAGAGGCTGCGTGCGCGGCGGCGCCACAGCCCCAGCATGGTCAGGATTCCGAGCGCAAGCAAGGTCATGGACCGCGCGTCGTGCGGGGCGCTCTTGACGCCGGCGCTGCAGCCACTTGACGTCTGGCCACCCCCAGCGTTGCACCCCACCTGGATCGCGTTCGCTAGGGACGCCGCCTTGCCGTCGGGCCGCGACGCGACCAGCGACGCCAACCCACGGGGCAGGCCCTTCGGTACCAGCGCCGAGGCCTTGCTCGGCGACAAGACGTTGACGGCGAGAAGCTTTTGGCCGCTAAGCTCGAAGACCATGCCGTCGGTGAAGCCGCTGCCGAAGACCGTGATCTGGGTGTCGAGGCTGGACTCGACGCACTTCGGATCGACGAGGTCGATGCTGAGCGGTCCGAGCGCGACGCCGGCGTCGACAGATCCGCTGTCGGCGGCGGCGCCGTCAGAGGCGTCTTCGACCGCCTTGGCGACGACGGTGAAGGCGTCTTGCTTGTAGCCCACCTGGCCGTTCGGGTTGGTCACGAGCACCGGGTGCTTGCCCACCGGCACCGCCGCGGTGACGGTCGCCTTCATCTTGGTCGCTGTGACGCTCGAGACCGGGATGGACGTCGCGCCGATCTCCACCTTGGCGCCCTGTTGGAACTGTTCGCCGACGATCTCGATCTCGGTGATGACGCCTTGATCGATGGCCGCTGGCGTCACAAAGAGCACCACTGGCTTCATCTGCGAAGCGGTGTCTAGCTCGCCGACGTCAGGCTTGCCGCCAGTGTCGCTCGTGCCGGCGTCCAGGTCGCCTCCGGTGCCGCCGCCGCCCGTGCCCTCGACGCCGAGGCGGAGCAGGAAGTCGCCCTTCATCTGCTTGCCCTCTTTGGCGATGTCCTCAAGCCAGACCCACTGCTTGGAACCCGAGCAGGTGCCGAGCGGGTAGACGATGTGCAGCACGTTGGCCTTGGGTGTCGTGCCAGAGTCGGTCAGCGCCGCCAGCTGCTGGCAACCGCAGGTCTCGAGGCCCTCCCCGAGTTTGATCTTGCTGCACTGGCAGAAGCCGAGGCCGGATTTGGAGCAGCCCGGTTCCCAGTACTCGCCGGTGTCGCTGGCGTTGGACAAGATGCGGACCACCACACGGATATTGCCGCTCGTGAATTCCGGTGGGTGGTTCTCCGGCTTGCTCCAGTCAAACTCGTAGATCATCGCGGCGTTGCCCTGGATGTCCATGCCCGGCTGGCCAGCGGCGCTGTTGAAGAAGTCCGCGGTGTTGATGGTCCAGACCGGCGCGGCGTCGGGCGTGGCCGCGATGTCCTTGTCGTTGTAGAACTCGATCGACGCCGCGACCGACGGGAAGGGCTGCTGCGCCTTCTCAGCCGCCGCCATCACCAGCTCGACGCTCAACACCTTGACCGGATAGTCGCCAGGCTGTGGCTTGTAGATCTGGCCAAAGGCCTCGCCTTTGACAAAACCCGGGTGCGCGGACATCGGGTGCTTCTTGAGGCCATCGGCCAGCACGACCATATCGCCAGGCAAGTCGTCGTACTTCCATATGGTCTTCTCGGCGAACGCGGGGGCAGCCAGCAGCGTGGCGCCAGCGACGAGCGCGACCACCGCCCGCGACGATGAAGCGAGACGACGAGACATCACGGACCTCCTGCTGCGCACGCGCGCCGACCACGAGGATAGCCGCTCGTGGGGGCCAACGCTAGCTTCCGTCGTCCACAGTAAGACACTCCCGGACGCAGCCGAGACGCCGTGGTCAGCGAGCGTGACGACCGGTGACGTCTTGCCGCGTCTCTCGCCGTCTGCCACTGGCGCCTCGGCATGCCTTGGCCCGCAAGATCGGCTCTGTCATGCCTTACCCAGCCAGAGCCACGCCAGCAGCGACCCCCACGTCGCAAGCTTGTGCGCGTCTCCAGACGTGGCAGGCCATCTCGGGCCGCCGGCGGTCGCGGTGGCGGGCGACCGACCCCTGCATTGCGGCGGCGAGGCGCGGTGGCTAGGCTCGGGCCCATGCTGCCTTTGCTCTCCACCTTGGCCGGCCACGTGGCACAGCGGACGGCGCTGGCGCGACTGCTCACCGTCGGTCGTCCCGCGCACGCGCTGCTCTTCGAGGGGCCCGTGGGCGTCGGCAAGGCGACGCTCGCTGGGGCCGTCGCCGCCACGCTCGCCTGCCTGCGGCCGCAGGGGCCCGATAGCCCTCACCCGGGTGATGCCTGCGGCGATTGCCGATCTTGTGTCGCGATGGGGCGCGGCGAGCACCCGGACGTGGCCCGCGTCGAGGCGCAGGGGCGCACCATCAAGATCGATCAGGTGCGGGCGCTGACGCCTCGCCTACGATACGAGCCGGTGCTGGGACGTCACAAGGTCGTGCTCCTGCTAGAGGCCGACCGCCTGGGCGAAGAGGCCGCCAACGCGCTGCTTAAGACCCTGGAAGAGCCGCCCTCGCGGACCCACTTTTTGCTCGTCACGTCGCGCCCGCAGCTGCTGCTCGACACCATCCGCTCGCGGTGTCAGACGCTGCGCTTTGGGCCACTCGCGGCGGAGGAGATCAGCGTCGTGCTCGCCGCCGAGGCCGCCCAGCGCGGCCAAGCGCTCGATCCGGCCCTGCTGCGCCTCGGCGCCGCCCTTGGAGACGGCAGCATCAGCGCGGCGAGGCTGAGGGCAGATCCCGCTTGGCATCCCGTCGTGACCGCCGTCGTCGACGCTGTGGTCCACCTCGGCCTCCGCCCTGTCGGCCACGAGGTCGGCCAGGTCGAACTCCTCGCAGCGCTGATCCCCGCCGCACCCGCGCCTCAGGCGAGCGCCACTGGCGACGCTGACGGCGACACGAGCCCGAAGCCGAGCGGCGCTAGCAAGGGCAAGGGCATGGATCGCGAGCGACTCTTGGTCTGCCTGGACCTGCTGCGCGCCGTGCTCCGCGACGCCGTCCTCATCGGCGCCGGCATCGACGCCAGATCGCTGCCCCATGCGCCGTGGGCCGAGGCCCTTCAGGCCCTGGCGCAGCGCGTCGGCGTGGAGCCGCTGGCCAGCGCCATCGATGAGCTTGAGCGCACCGAGACGGAGTCGGTCTACAACCCCTCGCCGCAGCTGGCCCTGGAAGCGACGCTGGCGGCCATGGCGCGCCACGCCCGCGCCGGGCGCTAGCGACGCGAGCCATTTTTGACCGGCGGCGTCTGTTGCCGTCTGTGCTCACCGGCCTCGGCGCGCCCTCTCTCTCGAAAAGCGTCGTCGCCGGCTCCCTCGCACCAGAGCCGCGCTCCCTTTCGGCGCCCACGACGTCCAGTGGCGAGCGTCGCTTGGCAATCGCCGAGGCAACGCTAACGCGCTCGCGCAGGGCGAAGACTCATATCAGACCGGTGTCGACGCGGGCGGCGCCGAAAAGCGCTTCGTGGAGCTCGAGCTTGATCTGACCGCAGTTGGCCGGACGATTGTCTGGTCGCTTGGCGAGGCAGCGGTTGAGCAAGACGACGATGCGGCGGTCGAGGTCGGGTACGAATTTGTGCGGATCGGGTACCGGCTCGAGCGCGTGCGCGACGAAGATGTTGCCGTCCTGAAAGGGCAAGCGGCCGACCAACGCTCGGTACAAGATGCAGCCGAGCGCGTAGATGTCGGCGCGGTGGTCAACCGGCGAGCCGTCGATCTGCTCAGGTGCCATGTAGTAGGGAGTCCCAGCGAGCACAGATAGCTCGCCAAACGAATCATCGAGCACCCGCGCCAGGCCAAAGTCGAGCAGCTTCGCCGTGCCGTCGTTGGACACCAGGATGTTGTCCGGCTTGAAGTCGCGGTGGATCATGCCGCGGCCATGGGCGTGATCGAGCGCGGCGCAGACTTGCTCGACGACGCTCATGAGAAAGAGCTTGTCGCTGACCGGCTTGCCTGACGGCAGGTGGGCTGAGAGCGGCTGGCCTTCAATGTACTCCATCGAGTACCAGGGCACGTCGTCCTCGTGGCCCATGTCGTAGATGTGCACGATGTTCGGGTGGCTAAGGCTCGCCGCCATGCGCACCTCGCGGTCGAAGTACTTGCGCGCGACCTCCGTAGGCATCGAGCCATCGATCATGAACTTGAGCACGACCACGCGGTTCAACAGCGCGTCTTCGGCCCGAAAGACCACGCCGTTGCCTCCCTGGCCGAGTCGGCTGAGGCCTTTGTAGCGGCGCGCCAGCGTCACGGGCACGCCCTTGGGCCACCCGTCAGTGCCGAACTCGACGCCGAAGGACTTGACCGCCACCGCCCGCGCTTCGCCGCCGACATAGGCGACCGTCCCCTCGGTATAGGTCTGTGTCGCTTCCGTCTCGACCGCGCCGCCGAGCTGGAAGCGACCCGTCGGACGCGCTCCTACGGCGCCAACCAGCGACATCTCCTCCGGCGCGTCAGGGAGCTTGGCGAGCCGCGCCCGCAGGGCCTCGACCCAGGCGGCTTGGCTCGGCGCATTTCCCAGCGTCGGCGCCACCCGCTCAAGCAGCGCCTTGCCGATGCGACCCTGGCCCAACTCGATCGCCAGCTCGACCGCCTCGCGGGTCCACTGCGCCAACTTCTCCGGCTGGCCGGGCAGCGTGAGCAGACCGTGGAGCGCCTGGAATGCGCCTTTTAGATCACCGCGCTCGCGCAGGAGATCGGCGCGCAGCCGCAGCGACTGCGGATACTGCGACTCGGTCTCGCTGACGCTCTTGAGCAGCGCCAGCGCCCGGTCGTGCTCGCCCCGGGCGAAGCGCAGCCTGGCCGCCGCGATCTTGTCGCCGTCACGCTCCAGCGCCACGATCGCCCGCTCCGGCTCGCCCGCCAGCTGCCAATGCTGCGCCGCCAGCCGAAACTGCTGCGCCATCTCGAACGCCGCCGCCGCCTCGCCCGGCCTCCCCGACTGGGCCAAGAGCTCGGCAGCCTCGATGTAGCGCGCGAGGCGCTGCAGCACCTTGCTGGCCAACTCGGGCAAGTTGCCGCGGCGAAAGGCGTCGAGCGCGTGATCCCACTGCTCGAGCTTGACGTAGGCGCGGCCTGCTCCGTCATAGTCGCCAGCCTCTAGCCGCGCCTCTGCGGCCAGCTCCAGCGCCCGCGCTTGGTTGCCGGTGCGCTTAAACAGTTCAGCCGCCTCAGCCTTCTTGCCCGCCTTGAGCAGCAGGTCCGCGGCCTCGACGAGCGCCCCCAACTGCTCGGCAACCTTGGCCGCCTCGACGAAGGCGCCGTCCTTGGCCAGGGCCCGCGCCAGGGCGCGCTGGTCCCCGGACTTGCGGTGACAAAAGGCCGCCGACGCCCAGTCCTCCAGCTTCTCGAACGCGGCGCCCGCTTCGGCCCACTTCTCGGCCTTGCGCAGCGCTCGCGCGGCGTCCGCTGCCCGGCCCGCCTGCTGGAAGAGCTGGGCCGCGCGCTGGTGCAAGTCGTTCTCGGACGCCACCTTGGCGGCGGCGAGCGCGCCCTGCTTCTTCAATGTGGCGTCGACAAGCCGGCTGCCACGCGATGCTTCACTTTCGGAGAGCTTGGCCACCATCCGCTTGATGGCGACGGCGCCGACGCCGAGCACAAGGATGCCAATCCCAAGCGTGACCAGGCGGTTGCCGAGAAGCTCTTCCATCGCGATCCAAGCGGGTGGGGGAGGGATCTCCAGCTGCTATGTGAAGGGTACCAGGAGGTGGGGCACGGCCTAGCGCGGGCGTAGACCAGACCCAGAGTCTAAAGCCACGTGACTGGAAAGTCGAAGAATCCGCACCAACGCCGCCGAGCGCGCCGATAGAACCGCAGACCGCGAGGCCGCGCCTACCGACCCACGACGAGCAGCTTCACGCCATCGGCAAAAAGAATGTGCGCTTTGCCGTCGCCGAGGGCCTCGACCAGCCCGTAGCCAAATCGCACGTGGCGCACCAGGTTGCCGATCGCTGGTCGCAACGTCGGGCCGTATTCGAGCGCGGTCGCGAGGTCGCGCTCGGCCAGCTGGCGCTGGTAGCGCTGCCGCTCAGCCGATGCCGCCGGCCGCTGGGTCGGAGTCCGCGCCTCTGCGGCTGCTGCGCTCGCCGTCTTGCCGCCGCCGCTGGCCTTCGGCGTCGATGACGCCGCGCCGCTGCTGCCAGCCGCCTGGGCGGCGCTCGCACCTGGCGCGCCCTTGTAGCGGTGCACCGAGCCGCAGGTCCGGCAGCGCACTTGCACGATGGAGCGCCCGTCCATCGCCGTAATGTCGTGATCTAGGATCCGCTTGCAGGCCGTACACCAAGACTCGGTTTCGCGGCCGACCGCCGGCAAGACATCTGCTCGGCGCAGGCGGTGCAGGGTCACGGTAGGCTCCTCTGCCTCGCCGCCGTCGACGGCGCGGGCGGCCAGACGATAGGTGCCGGGCAGGTGCTTGGCAATCGCTGGCCTGCGCGGGCGGTTGGCCCACCGCGGAGGACCTCGCCGCAGGGGCCGCGGATTGCCGCTAGATCGCCCGCGAGCGGAGCAGCGAGATGCCGACCAGCGTACCGGTCCAGAGGCCGGTGAGCGCGAGCAGCAGCGCCCACCATGTCGTCGGCGACCACCACCCCCGCACCTCCGCGGTGGGCAGCAGCGCCGCGAAGAGTCCCCACGCCGCCAACGTCGTTGCGGTCAAAATTACCCGGTTGACCTGGCGGTCGCGCGCCTCGATCACGCGCTCCAGACTAGGATCCGCAACCTCAAAGCGGAGTTCGCCGCGGCGGGCTCGGCGCAAGATCGCCCGCAGCTCTCCTGGCATGACGTTGGCGAGGCTCCACCAGTCGCGCGCCGTGCGGGTGATGCGGCGGCTGTAGGTCTCGGGGTCCAAGGCGCGCGCCAGATACAGGCGAACAAAGACCGGGCGCAGGTCCACGAGCGGGTTGAAGGTCGGGTGAATCTGCCGAGCGATGCCCTCCATCGTCGACAGCGCCTTGCCGATCAGCAGCAGGTCGGCCGGCAGGTCGATGTCGTGGCGGGCGATGACCTCGATCGCCTCGCCGAGGAATGTGCTGACCTCGACGCTCTGAATGTCGACGCCATGGTAACGGCCCATCAACGCCGCCACCTCGCCGCGTAGGCGCCGCACATCGACGCTGTCGCCCAGCAGCCCGAGGTCCATGAGCAGCGACACCAAGAGCTCAGCGTCTCCGAGCAGCAGCGCCGCCATAAACGTGAGCAGCTCGTCGATTCGCTCGCGATCGAGCGACCCCATCATGCCGAAGTCGAGCACGCCGAGGCGACCGTCGCGAAGCACCAGGAAGTTGCCCTCGTGCGGGTCGCCGTGAAAGAAGCCGTGCTCGAAGATGCTGGAGATCACCTGCTCGGTGGAGAACTCCGCGATCTGCACCGCGTCGACACCCCACTCCGCGAGGCGCTCACGGTCGGTGATGCGGCAGCCGTCGAGGAACTCCATGACCAACATGCGCCGGGTGGACAGCTCCGGCCAAGTGCGCGGCACCACCATGCGCGGGTGGTCGACGATCTGGCGGCGAAAGCGCTCGATGTTTCGAAGCTCATTGCCAAAGTCTGTCTCGAGCCGCAGATTGCGGGCCAACTCTTCGATCGCCTCGACGGGCTTGAAGCGCCGCACCTCTGGCAGCTGCTGCTCGAGCCATCCCGCGACGAAAGTGATCAGCTCCAGGTCGCGCCGCAGGCTGTCATCGAGCCCCGGACGCTGCAGCTTGACCACGACGAGCGAGCCATCGTGCAGCGTAGCCCGGTGGACCTGCGCGATCGAGGCCGCGGCGATGGATTTCGGCTCGAAGTGCGCGAAGACACGGTCGATCGGCTGCCCGAGCTCGGCCACGATCATGGCCTGCGCCAGCTCGCTGTCGAAGGGCGGCACGTCGTCTTGCAGGCGCCTGAGCTCCTCGATCAGCGACATCGGCACCAGGTCGGGGCGGGTCGCCAGCGCCTGGCCGAGCTTGATGTAGGTCGGGCCAAGCTCCTCGAGCGCCATTCGAAGGCGCACCTCCCAACGTCGATCGGCCACGCTGGCGTCGGCCTCCACGCTACGGCCGAGGCGCACCAGCCCTGCCAAGCCGACCCGTTCGAGCACGTGGCCAAAGCCATAGCGGACGGCCACGCCTAGCACCTGACGCAGGCGACGCACCTGGCGGGCCATGCCCGGAAGGGCCAAGAGGCGGCCGAGGGCGCTCACGTCGGGCCGCCGGCGGGCGCCTCTGCCGGTGTCCGAGCTTGTCCTGCTGCGGCGTCGGCGGGCACGGCGGGCTCAGGCAGCCCATCGGCGCTTGGCTGGACCTGCGACTCGGGCTCCGTCTCGCGCTGCGCCTGAGTCTTGGCCTGCGTCTGGGCCCAAGCCTGAGTCCGCACCGCCGGCTCGGCCCCGGCCTGGGTCGGCGCTGAAGCCTCTTGTACGGTCTCAGCCACAGCCTGGGCTCGCGCCTGGGCTGCCGCCGCCGCCGCGGCCGCCACCGCCGACGTCTGCTGCGCAGCCTGTGCCGCCGCCTGCGCCGCCGCCTCCGCC
>SXGT01309747.1_pt1 | contig 30933 bp, 32 predicted proteins | sample 3176221 | NCBI WGS metagenome assembly SXGT01 (sample SAMN11356862, study PRJNA531348) | freshwater metagenome | isolation source: freshwater sample F1-120 | place: China: Fuxian Lake, Yuxi | collected 2017-12-25
GCACGGGCGTCGGTGACAATTTTGATCTTGATGGCTTGCGCTATGGGCGCGTGATCATCATGACCGATGCGGACGTTGACGGCGCCCACATTCGAACTTTGCTGCTTACCTTCTTCTACCGCCAAATGACAGAATTAGTCGAGCGTGGTCACATTTACATTGCGCAACCACCCTTGTATAAAGTTAAGCAAGGTAAAGACGAGCGCTATTTAAAAGACCAACAAGAATTGGATCAGTATTTATTGCAATCGGCGCTTAAAGGTGCGGAGCTGCTTACAAAAACCAATGGCGATACCCTCAGTGATGCCCCATTAACTGAAATTGCTAAGCAAATGGTTTTAACCGAAGCCGTGATACGCCGCATTGCATCGCATTACGATGAAAGCGTTTTGCGAGCCATGCAAGATTTAGGCGAATTAAGCTTAGCCAATAAAGACAGCACTGAAAAAGCCGCAGAAAAATTGCGTCCAATATTAGGTGCCATAGGCAGCGAAGTGATCGTTGGTTTTGATGCCGAGGCTAACGAATACCGCTTGGAAGTAAACAAATACGTGCACGGTAATTTGCAATGTTGCGTGATTAATGCTGAATTTTTAGGCTCTGGTGATTACCGACAAATTAGTAAGATGTCCACCATGCTGCAAGGCTTATTAGGTGAAGGTGCATTAATTAAACGTGGTGAAAAAGAGCTGCCGGTCACTACATTTAAGCAAGCCTTAGATTGGTTATTAGAAGAAGCCAAACACAATCTTAATATTCAACGCTATAAAGGTTTGGGTGAAATGAACCCAGAGCAACTATGGGAAACCACCATGGACCCAACCGTGCGTCGTTTATTAAAAGTGCAAATTGACGACGCCATTGCGGCGGATGAAATATTCACGACATTAATGGGCGACAACGTTGAACCAAGGCGTGCATTTATAGAAAGTAATGCTTTGGTTGCAAGTAATTTAGACGTTTAATCATTACTTAAGCGCACCCCATTAAAAAAGCCCGTTAAGGGCTTTTTTAATGCCCGCAAAAATCGCGAATTTTCGACGTAATCAAGCCTTGCAGGCATTCAAAAAATAATTACAGGCTGGCACCTAGGCCGGATTGTTTTTGCCCTTCTATGCAACGTTATTCGATTCGAAATATAAGCTGACTGGCTGTGCTAAACTTATCAACAAGATTTATCTGATAAATAATATTAATAAGTGCTGAGGATGGGCTAATGACTTTAAATGAGTTGCGTTTTGTGGTGGCGTTAGCTAAAGAACGAAATTTTAGAAAAGCCTCCGAAAAATGTTTTGTGAGTCAACCGGCGCTAAGTTTGGCGATTAAAAAATTGGAGGACGATTTGGGTGTGCTTATTTTTGAGCGCAGCCATACCGATATTAGCCCTACCGCGGTTGGGCAGAAAATTATAGAACAAGCCACGCGTGCCTTAGAAGAAGTGGCGCACATTAGGGAAATTGCCAAGCAAGGCAATAACCAATTGGCAGGGCCGTTTCGTTTGGGTCTGATCTATTCAGTTGGGCCTTATTTGCTACCTGAAATCATTCCAATTTTGCGTCGCATCTGCCCCGACATGCCCCTGGATATTGAAGAAAACCTAACGGTACAATTGGAAGCGCAGCTCAAAAGTGGGGCCATCGATGCGGCCATCGTGGCTCTGCCTTTTGATGTACCTGGTATTAAAACCCAAGCGCTTTATGACGAAGAATACGTGGTGATGGTACCTATTAGCCACCCATGGGCTAATAGAGTCAGCGTAGGGCCGGATGATTTGGTTGATGAGAATGTGTTGTTACTTAATAGTGGCCATTGCTACAGCCATCAAGTTTTGGCTGCCTGCCCAGATTTATCCAAAAAAGGACAGGTATTACAAGGCAACTCATTGGAAACCATACGTAATATGGTGGCATCCAATTTGGGCATCACCGTGCTGCCTTGCAGCGCAGCCACAGAACGTTATGTGAATCCATTGGTAAAGGTGCTTCCATTTTCTGCGCCAGTACCGGTAAGAAGAATTGCCTTAGCATGGCGTAAAAGTTATGCCAGAGAAATGGCGGTAAACGCCATAGCCGAATCAATCAAGGAAATTAAATCGCCTTGTTTGCATTTGATTAACTAATTCAAACTGGCGAGCAAGTCCAATAAAAAAGGACGCCGAGGCGTCCTTTTTTCGTTGCACTTAAGGGTTCAACTATTATTTGTTCATTACGTACATTGTTACTTCGAAACCAAAACGCATTTCAGTAGCTGCTGGTGTTGTCCACATGGTAAATCTCCTGTTGGTTGATTAATTAAGTCGTACACAATCAATGAATCTAATAGTACAGGTCGATTAAATAAATACCCTATGTAATCCGACTAAATAAGGCTAATGATTTTCATTAGACAAGATATGGCTTAGCCTAATAAATTAAGCGTACTCGGTATCCAGCCATGCTTTGATCTGGATTGGCTAAAGGCAGCATCAAACTAAGGGATTGCCCAGCAGCCAATCCTAATTTTGCATCGGTTCCATGTTCTAGGTAGTCATGCGGGCTAAATCCACGTGTGTATTTAGTCCTGCCTTCGATATCGGTCAGGGCCAATTCTATCGTTGGGTAGGCTTGACTAAACGCAGCTTGATTGATGATGGTGCCAGATAAGTGCATTAAGCCAACGCGTAGCTCGTCCTCTAGCAAATCCGTGTCATCTAAAACCAATAAATTAATTTGTTTGGCCAAGGCAATGTCGTAGCCAATTTTTTTACAGGCCAGCTTTAAGTAAGCTTGGCTGCTGGGATAGCGCCAGCTTATTTCTGCACGTAAAAAATAAACCGTTTGTAGCAGCGCACTAAGCAATAAAACCAGCAACAAAAAAATAGCCCAGCCATTCTTCCATGCGGATTCTCTTGTAGTCTTACTTAAATTGGCGCCGCTGTGCTTGGTCTTCTCTGCGTTAGCCTGAGCATGGCCTTGTGCGTTAAATAGGGTAAAACAATGACCGCAACAGACCAGGCCTTGATGCAATTTTATCTGATCCTCGGCCACCTTAAAACGGCTTTGGCATGACGGGCAATCTATGCCTATGATCATTTTTTGCTGCCCGTTAACAAGACCCAGGCATCCATGTAAACCGGCGCCCGCATATCAAACCAAGCTGCATAAATAGCCGATACGGCCTCGGCTTGTTCCTTCAATATGCCAGATAAGGCAATTTTACCGCCAGACTTGCAAGATTTAGCCAATGCCGGTGCCAAGACGCTCAATGCGCTAGACAGGATGTTGGCCACCACGATGTCGTATTCTTCAGTTTGGTAGTCGTTAGCATGATAAAAACTCGCCTGCACGGCATTTTGCTCGGCGTTATACAAGCTGGCCTGTATGGCTTGCGCGTCGATGTCGGTGCCCACTACCTTAGACGCACCTAATTTTTTGGCAGCGATGGCGAGAATGCCCGAACCGCAACCGTAATCCAATACGCTTTGGTCTTTTTTTACGGTTTGGCTAAGCCAAGCTAGACACAAATGCGTAGTAGGGTGGCTGCCGGTGCCAAAAGCCAGGCCGGGATCCAGCACGATATTAATCGCGTTGGCGTTAGGCGCGCTATGCCAAGTAGGCACTATCCATAACTCATCGGTAATTTTAATTGGATCGAACTGCGATTGGGTGGCGCGCACCCAGTCTTGCTCTTGTATGACTTCGGTGGTGTAGTGCAAGGGTGGCAGCTTGGTTAGACGTGCTAAATCGGCCATGACTTTCTGCACGTCCACCCCTTCGTCAAACAAGGCACTGACTAAATTTTGTTGCCAGATACCGGGAGGGGGGTCGCCAGGTTCACCAAAAATAGGCTGTTCGTCTAGTGTGTCGGCATTGGCGTCTTCAATGATGGCCGACAGCGCACCTTGTTCCATTAAAGTATCGCTAATTAAATCAGCCGTGTTGTCTTGTGCAGCAATTTTTAACGATAGCCAAGCCATGCTATACCAACCTATTGAACATGCTTATTGCTAAACATTATTTATTGTAAATGCCTAATTTTTGCTCTAAGTAATGAATACTGGTGCCGCCGGTATGAAAAGCCGCATCGGCCATCAAATCAACGTGTAAAGGAATGTTGGTGTTTATACCTGACACCATCATTTCTGATAAAGCGATGCGCATACGGGCAATCGCTTGGTTGCGCGTGTCACCGTAAGTAATGAGCTTGCCTATCATGGAATCGTAGTGGGCCGGTACCGTGTAGCCCGCGTATGCATGAGTGTCCATGCGAACGCCCGGTCCGCCAGGCATGTGGAAGGCGCTGATTTTACCGGGCGACGGCACAAAGCTGTATGGGTCTTCTGCATTGATCCTGCATTCGATGGCGTGGCCTTTCAATAGCACGTCTTTTTGGCGGAATTTGAGTTTCTCGCCGGCCGCCACAAAAATTTGTTGCTGGACTAAATCAATGCCGGTGATCATTTCCGTGACCGTGTGTTCTACTTGCAAGCGGGTGTTCATTTCGATGAAATAAAACTCATTATTTTCATACAAAAATTCGAAAGTACCGGCGCCGCGGTAATTGATTTTGCGACAGGCTTCGGCACAACGCTCACCAATTTTGTCGCGCAGTCTGGTGTTTAATAATGGCGCTGGGGCCTCTTCAATAATTTTTTGGTGACGGCGTTGCATGGAGCAATCGCGTTCTCCTAAAAACACCGCATTGCCATGCTGATCAGCCAATACTTGAATTTCAATGTGGCGTGGTTTTTCTAGGTATTTTTCCATGTAAACCACGGGGTTGCCAAACGCGGCTTGGGCTTCGGCTTTGGTCATGTTAACCGAGGCGATCAGCGCCGCCTCCGTGTGCACCACGCGCATGCCGCGACCACCACCACCGCCTGCCGCTTTAATGATTACCGGGTAGCCAACTTGTTTGGCGGTTTTAATGATTTCAATTGGGTCGTCTGAAAGTGCTCCATCTGAGCCTGGTACGCAAGGCACGCCGGCTTTTTTCATGGCATTTTTGGCCGACACTTTGTCGCCCATTAAACGGATGGTTTCTGCTCTAGGGCCAATAAAGACAAAGCCACTTTGTTCCACGCGTTCTGCAAAATCGGCATTTTCCGATAAAAAGCCATAGCCAGGATGGATGGCTTGCGCATCGGTTACTTCAGCCGCACTGATAACGGCGGGAATGTTTAAATAACTTTGACCTGAAGGCGCTGGGCCTATGCATACGGATTCGTCGGCTAATTTTACGTATTTAGCTTCACGGTCTGCTTCAGAATGCACTGCGACCGTTTTGATGCCCAACTCGCGGCAGGCGCGCTGAACGCGTAAGGCAATTTCGCCTCGGTTAGCGATTAAGATTTTGTCAAACATAGCCATGTGATTAAAACCCCGTGATTAAGCAATAATGAAAAGAGGTTCGCCGTATTCCACTGCTAAGCCATTATCAAGTAAGATTTTTTTCACCACACCGGCTTTGTCCGATTCAATCTCATTTAATAATTTCATCGCTTCGATGATGCACAAGGTGTCGCCCACCGCTACCGTGTCACCGACTTCCACAAATGGTTTGGAATCCGGTGAGGCCGAACGGTAGAAAGTACCGACCATAGGCGAATTAACCGCATGGCCTTCTTCAACCACCGGTGCATCTGCGGCGGCCGCAGAGGCTGCTGCTGGCGCGGCCGGGGCGCTGGCGGTGTAATGTTGGGGTGGTGGTGCGTAGTTGCTGTATTGTTGAGGGGCGGCATTGGCCGTGAAGTTACGGCTAATGCGCACTTTTTCACCGTCTTCGGTTAGCTCAAGTTCGGCTATGCCAGATTCTTCAACAAGATCGATTAATTTTTTAAGTTTGCGTAAGTCCATAATAACCTCTAGAAATCCAGGAATAATTCAATTAAATAAGAATAGTTTTTTAAGCTTGATCGTTATGCTTGATTGCGTAATCAAGCGCTAAGGCATAGCCTTGTGCGCCTAAGCCGCTAATCACACCAACAGCGATGTCGGTAAAATACGAATGATGGCGGAAGGCTTCACGGGCATACACATTGGATAAGTGCACTTCTATAAACGGCACTTTTACTGCAGAAAGGGCATCGCGCAAGGCCACCGATGTGTGGGTAAAGGCGGCGGGATTGATAATGACAAAATCCACTTTGCTGGTCGCCAGCGATTGAATTTTAGTTACTAATTCGGCTTCGGCATTGCTTTGAAACGTCTCTAGCGCTACCCCAGCTTGCGCCGCCATGTCCATTAAGGTTTGATTGATGCTGGCTAGGGTCGCTTTGCCATAATGTTCAGGCTCACGCAAACCCAACATATTGAGGTTGGGGCCATGAATGACTAGAATGGATTTAGCTGGCATACGCGCGGGTCTTTTTTAACAGCAATAAGCAAAAATTTGGGCAACTTCATAATTGCAAGTTTGCCGAAGTTAGCCGGTTTTGTCCAGCAAATTTACAGCAATTAAGCGAAATTACACTGCATCCATGATTTAAGTACTTGATATCGTTAGCTTAAAAATGCCGCTATTATTTTGCTTAGATTAGTCCTAAATTAAGGGCTCTAAAGCTTCACTTATTAGCGCTTTTGAGATGCGGCCAAAGAAGTTTTTTTGCACCACGCCATCTTTGTCTATGATGACGGTATAAGGTAGCACGCCTTGGCTGTTACCAAGCTCGTTGGCCAATTGCATGCCTTCGTCTTCCGCCACCAATAAGGGGTAGCTAACCGGAGTAGCCAGCGCAAACTCTTTAACCAATGCTAATTCGTCTACCGCCAAGCCCACTACCACCACGTTTTTAGCTTGGTATTGCGTGTGCAATTCAGCGAGTTCCGGCATTTCTTCTCGACAGGGAGGGCACCAGGTTGCCCAAAAATTAAGCACAACAATTTTGCCTTGGTACTGCTTTAAATCTTGGCGTATGCCGTCCTCGTTGACTAATTGGCTGTTAAAAAAAGCCGCGGTCGAGACGCTGGGCGGATTGGATTGCTTCAGTGGCGAGTTGGGGTTTAGAGCAAAGTAATAAATAGCAAAGCCTAAGCCAAACATAATCACAAAGTAAACTGCATTGGCGCGTAATTTAGTTAGCATGACGTCGTTCCTTGATCGTTCGCATGGGTTAGCATCACACTTGCTGCAAGAAACATCAGCGCGGCCAATGCGGCGATGCTGAAATTAGATAGGCGGTGCAACAATAGTTTTTTCACGTAGCGGTGTTTCCATGGAAAATAGTTTTAACAAATGGCATGCTGGGTACTTGTCATTATAGAATACCGGCACCACAAATGACCAAGTGCCTGTTATTAAGTGCAGCTGAATTTTATTTCAGCCTGGCTTTTGATAGGCTAGGGTTATCATACGTTCCATTGTTTAAGGTAGTTAAGCGCATGCGCATTATTTTTTTCTTGGCCATACTGGCTTTTCCAGTGGCTGAAATTTGGATTTTAATGGATTTGGCCGAGCAATACGGTGGCTGGCTCATCCTCTATTTACTGGTCATTACCCTGCTAGGCCTGCGGCTTATTCGTGATGAAAAACAGTCGTTTTCTGGACGCATGATGCAACACTTAAGCGCGGGCGGCAATCCGATCAAAGCCTTGTTCGGCAGTGCACGCAATATTATGGCCGGTGTGTTGCTGATTATCCCTGGCATCATGACCGACATCCTGGCGGCCATTCTGTTATTGATACCGGTTAATGCTACGGCGCAATCTCGGCCTAATCAGCAGGTTAGCGCTGCCAATGACGACGTCATCGAAGGCGAATTTCATAGAGAAGATTAAGGCATGACTTTCCAAATTAGCATACCCGCTAGCGGCCACCAATTTAGCGCCAAAGCCTCAAACAACTTACTCGACTCGGCCATCGCCGCCGGCGTTAACCTGCCTTACGGTTGCCGGAATGGCACTTGCGGCAGTTGCAAAGGCGACATCCTCAGCGGCTCCGTGCATCATGAAGATTACGCCGCTGGCGCCCTGACGGAGGCCGAACTGGCTGCGGGCAAAGCTTTGTTTTGCTGCGCCTACCCCTTGTCAGATTTGACTTTGGCTTGCCGTCAAATACGTGCGGACATTATCCCGCCACGCATATTGCCGGCGCGGGTAGAGCGTAAGGAACAGCTGGCGCCGGATGTCATGGCTTTGTTTTTAAAATTACCCAGCGGCGAACAATTAAAATTCATGGCTGGCCAATACCTGGAAATCATATTAAAAGACGGCAAGCGCCGCGCCTTTTCATTGGCCAATGCACCGCATGCCAACGCGCTATTGGAACTGCATTTGCGCTTAATCCCCGGCGGTCAGTTTACCGAATACGTTTTTAATGACATGCCAGAAAAAGCTATATTGCGCATAGAAGCCCCATTCGGTAGTTTCTTTTTGCGAGAAGACTCCAGCAAGCCCATCATCATGGTGGCAGGCGGCACCGGCTTTGCCCCGATTAAGGGCATCATAGAGCACATGCTGCATAACAACATCAAGCGCCCGATTAGCTTGTATTGGGGCGCCCATGCGCAGCAAGATTTGTATATGACGGCGTTGGCCCAAGCCTGGGTGGCAGCGCACGATCACATTCATTACATTCCAGTTTTATCCAATCCACTGGCAACGGATAATTGGCAGGGCCGAACTGGCTTTGTTCACCAAGCGGTGTTGGATGATTTTGGCCAAAGCGGTCTAGCCGACTACGAAGTCTATTGTTGCGGTGCGCCAGCCATGGTGGAAGTGGCGCATGCCGACTTTGTTGCGGCCGGTTTAAGCGACGGTGCCTTTTTCTCCGATGCGTTTAATTACGCGAAACCAACCCCTACGCCGGCTAGCTAATCTAGGCTTATCTGGCCTTAGGACAAGGCGCTTAGGCTTGTTAAGTTTGCCTTAAGAAAGCCCAACTATTATTTGCTTACACCCTTTATTAAAGGAGCAAATAATGGAAAAAATAACTTACCAAAGACAGAAAGTTTACGATCCGGCGCTACGCTTGATTCACCTATGGAATGGCTTGGCCATTCTATTTCTCATAACCACCATTTGGCTGTCCGACCTGTTTGATAAAGGCAGCAGTGAAACCGCTTTATGGCAACTGCACATCTACCTTGGCTACGCCTTGGTGCTGGGCATCGTCGCCAGACTCGCCTGGGGGTTAGTCGGTCCGCGTCACGCTAGATTTTCCGATATGTGGCACCCGACCGCCTGGTGGCAAGCCGTTCGGCATGTTGATTTCAGGGCTAAGCCGCGCTTTGGCCACCATACTTTAGCCAGTGCCGCTTATTTAATCGTTTACCTATTATTAGTCGTCATGGCCGTTACCGGTTTAGGTCTGGCTGCCGTAGAACAAAGTGCCGGTCCGTTTAATGTTTGGTTCGGCGACATGGCTTGGCTGGAAGACAGTTTTGAAGAGCCGCATGAAATTATTTATTACCTATTAATGGGCTTTGTCTTGCTGCACATAGCGGCACTGATATGGCATGAATACAAGGATAAAACACCACTCGCGCAATCCATGGTGACCGGCTACCAATACGAAGTGGACGACAACAGCCAAACCCGTGCAGGAGACCATCATGCGTAATGCTTACTTATTCTTGGCTTTGTTTTTCAGTCAGCAAGCCATGGCGGAATCGGTCAACACCTTATTAAAAAAGTACGAGCTGCTGGCCAAGCAGGAAAACGCGGCTTTTGTCGGCTTTGCTGCCGATAAAGGCGAGCGTTTCTTTCATGCCGAGCGTTTGCACAGCGACGGCAAAAATGTCAGTTGCGCCACATGCCATACCGCCGACCCGCGCAAGCCAGGAAAAACCCGCGCCAACAAGGTGATTGAGGCTATGGCGATTAGCGTCAATCCTCAGCGCTTCAGCGACGAAGCCAAGGTGGAAAAATGGTTTGGACGCAATTGCAAAGACGTGTTGGAGCGCGCCTGCACGGCACAAGAGAAAGGCGATTTCATTGCCTATTTATTGAGTATTAAATAAGGATAAAACCATGAAAAAATGGCTACAATTTTTAGTGTTAATCACTAGCATCAGCGCCACCAGTGCTTTACTAGCCAGCGGTGGATTCAGTGACAATAGCCAGCAAGCCATGCCGGCGGTGGCCAATGCCAAATGGAAAACCGAATGCAGTGGTTGCCACATGCTCTATCACCCTGGCTTATTGCCGGAGCGATCCTGGCACAAAATGATGGCCGGTTTGGATAAACACTTTGGCGAAAATGCCAGTTTAGACGATGCTAGCCGCGATGAGATAGCACGATTCTTGGCATTAAACAGCGCGGACAAACAAGATAATCGTCGCTCCAATCGCATCAATCAATCCATTCCGGCTGCTGCCACGCCATTGCGCATTTCGGAGACGCGTTATTTCACCAGCAAGCACGATGAGATTGCCGCGAGCACCTTCAAACGCAAGAGTATAGGCAGTGCGGCCAACTGCGTGGCCTGCCATCAGGCAGCAGAAAAAGGCGATTTTTCTGAGTCGCAGATCAGGATTCCACGTTAATATAAGCAGATGAAACTCTTATTGGTGGAAGACGATGCGCTGCTAGGTGACGGCGTGCGGGCCGGTCTTAAACAAGCTGGCTTTGCCGTTGATTGGGTGCAAGATGGCTTGGCAGCCAAAGTGGCCTTGGACAGCGAAGAGTACGATTTGTTGGTGCTGGACTTGGGTTTGCCAAAATTAAGTGGCATGGACTTGCTTAAATCGGTGCGCGCCAAACGGACCAGTCTGCCGGTCTTAATCCTAACCGCCCGCGATACCGTGGCTGACCGCGTGGCCGGTTTGAATGCTGGCGCCGACGATTATTTGCTTAAGCCCTTTGATTTAGACGAATTGATCGCCCGATTAAATGCCTTGTTGCGGCGCAGTGCCGGCCAAGTTGAATTGACTTTGCAACACGGTGACATCGAATTAATGCCGGCCAGCCATCAGGTGCGCCTGGCCGGCCAAGAAGTCAGCTTGTCAGCACGCGAATTCTCTTTATTGCACACGCTTTTATTGCATAGCGGCCGCGTCCACAGCCGCGAGCAATTGGAACAAACCCTCTATGGCTGGGGCGAAGAAGTCGAGAGCAATGCCATAGAAGTGCACGTCCACCACTTGCGTAAGAAATTGGGCGCCGACTTAATACGCACCCTACGCGGGGTCGGCTACGTTATTGATAAGGCCGCTTAAAGCCCATGCATTCATTACGATTACGCTTGTTGGTATTGCTAAGCTTGGTGTTAGGCTTGGCCTGGTTGGCCGCGGCATGGTTTACCCACCTGGAGTCGCGTGAAGAAATAAACCGCCTGTTTGATGCCCAGCTGTCGCAATCCGCTCAAGTCTTATTGGCCACCACGCGCCATGATATACAAGAGCGTGTCGAGCACGGCGAGGAAGGGGTGGCCGTGCATGAATACGAACAAAAGCTGATGTTCCAAATTTGGGATAAAAACAAACTCTTACTGCGATCGGCGGCGGCCCCGGATTCGCCTATTAGCAGTGCAAAAGCCGGCTACAGTGAAACGCTATTGAGGGGTCAACCGTGGCGCGTTTTGACGCGTTGGGATGCGCGTGAAGCCTTCATGATACAAGTGGCCGAGCCCATGGCCGGCCGAGAAAGCCTGGCGCAACACATTACCTTTAAATTATTGCTGCCCACTTTTATCGTCCTGCCCGTTTTACTTTTGTTGCTATGGTTAGGCATAGGCGCCGGCTTAAAGCCTTTGCAAACGCTTAAAAAAGAAATCATGCAGCGCACCCCCAACCATTTGCATGCCGTGGCCATGGCCGGCGTGCCTGAGGAAGTGTCGCCATTGGTAGGCGCATTGAACGATTTATTCGGGCGTTTGGAGCAAGCCTTCAATAGCGAACGTCGCTTTACTGCCGACGCCGCCCACGAATTACGCACGCCCTTGGCTGCCCTAAAAATTCAGGCGCAAGTGGCCTTAAGGTCGACAGACCAAGCAGAGCGACAAGCGGCGCTAGACAATGTATTGCGTGGGGTGGAGAGAGCGTCCAGGCTGGTCGAACAGTTGCTTATTTTGGCGCGCGTGGATCCAGAAACGGCGGCCGCTCATTACCAAGCGCTTAATCTGCATGAGCTGGCCGCCAACGCCATCAAAGACGTAGCGCAGATGGCGCATGCCAAGCAGATTGAATTATCACTGGAAGGCGCGCCGACATGCTTGGTGCTTGGCGATGCGATGCAATTGGCCTTGTTGCTGCGTAATTTGCTGGATAACGCCATACGTTACAGCCCGGTCGCTGGCCGAGTCAGCGTCACCTTGCTGCAAGGTCCGGGCGTGGCATTGCAAGTGCGTGACAGCGGCCCTGGTATACCAGCCAATAAGCGAGAGCAGGTGCTGCAACGTTTTTACCGCATCAGCGGCAGCGGGGAGGAAGGCAGTGGTTTAGGTTTATCCATCGTTCAGCGCATCGCCACATTGCACGGTGCGCAATTGCGGCTAGCCGACAACGAGCAAGGTCAGGGCTTATTGGTTAGCGTCAATTGGCCTGCCGTTCAATCTTAAGGTTTGAATTAGGCCTTAATTTACCGCCGTGCAGTGCAGGGTGACGGCGCTGAAATAAGCGTGCCCGATAAGCTGTTTATCTAATTTTGCTTGGGCTTTTTTAAGGGCCGCACTGGTTTTAAACGCGTCGTGCGCCAAGTACAGCTCCGCTTCAATTTTGCCCGCGATGTAATGAAACACCACCCGCTTGCATGGTCCCAATTCTGCGGTAAGCGGCGCCAATTTTTCTAATAAGGCTTCGCGGCCTGGCATGCGTAGGGCATTGCTGTCGTGTTCTAAATCGTCTTCCGGATCAACGTGCACCAACACTTCTGACACCAATTGGTGGCTTTTTAGCACCCGTTCGCGGGCGTGCTCGGCGATGCTGTGCCCTTCGGAAACGCTGATGCGTGGGTCGACCAAGATGTGCGCATCAACCAAGGCACGGTGCGCCATGCGCCTGGTGCGCAGTTCATGCAAGCTGACCACGCCTTGGGTATCAATCAGCGTTTGCCTAATGCTGTCGACTTCTTCTAACGACAAGCCGGCATCGATTAATTCTTGAAACGCATCCCAGGCGAAGACGATGCCCATGCGAACGATCATAAAGCCAACCAAGATAGCCGCAATGGAGTCGGCATACATAAAACCCATGAGGTTCGCGCCTATGCCCACCGCCACCACCAGCGAGGAAGCGGCATCGGATCTCGCATGCCAAGCGTTGGCAATTAGCATGGGCGAGCGCAGCTTTTCGCCCACACCCAACATATAACGGAACAACAATTCTTTGCACAACAGCGCAATCAAGGCCACCCATAATGCTAATGGGGCCACTGCCGGAAGGTGTTCTATGTTTTGTAATTTGATGGCGGCCGTCACCATGATGGTGCCGCCGGTTGCCACCAGTATTGCACCTAAGACAAAAGAGGCCGCCGTTTCAACGCGCCCGTGGCCATAGGGGTGGCCTTCGTCGGCTGGGTTTTTGCTGTGATGGCTGGCGATTAACACTAAAAAATCGCAGACCAAGTCGGACAAAGAGTGCATGCCATCGGCGATCAAACTTTGCGAATGTGCCATAAAGCCGGCCGCTATTTGTGCCGCAGTTAACAAACTGTTTACCGCCACGCTCACCCAAGTGGAGCGGTTGGCCATGGCATGACGTTTAGGATCGTCGTAGGAAATTTCGGTGGATGCAGGCTCGGTCATGGTCATCTTTCCTCAAGCTGAGTAGCTAGATTATACGTTTTTTAAGTTGGCCATAAAGCCGTGACAAACAAGCCAACATGGCCACGTCGCCAGGCGCGTCGGCCACCCATACCTTAAAGCCTAGGCTCTTAGGCAATTCGGCAATTCTGGGGTGGTTGACGCACAAGCTGACCTGTTTTATCCAGTTGGCTTGTGCGGCCAGTGCAATCAAATGGCGCATGGCTTCACTGCTGGTCACCACCACCGCATCCAGTTGGCCTTGTTGCCATCTTTGTTCCAGCAATAGGCTGTTTGTTTGCGGGTTAAAACGGCGATAGGATTCGGCAAAGCTCACCTGCGCACCACGGGCTTGCAAGGTTTCAGCCAAGACCTCGCGGCCACCTTGGCCACGAAAAATAACGATGCGTTTACCGGCAACCGATTGCATGGGCGCCAGTGCCAATAAGGACTCGGTGTCAAAGCGCGCTTGCGGTATCAGCACCCGTGTGACACCAAATTGCCCAAGGTGCTCAGCCGTTTGCGGGCCTATGGCAGCGAATTGCAATTGTTTGGGGACTTGCCCAAACTTTTTGATGACGCGCGGCATGGCTTGGTCCACCGCGTTGCTGCTGATAAAAATCGCCCAATCAGCCTGTTCAAGCGGCGCGATGGCCAAGTCAAAAGCGCTGTAATCGTCCAAGGGGGCAATGCCCAGTAATGGAAACGCTATGGCGGTGGCACCTTGTGCGGCCAGGGCTAGGCACAACTCAGCCGCCTGTTCGCTTGGCCGGGTGACGGCGACATGCAGACCTTTTAGAGCGTTATTGGCCATGGGGTAAACAGCGTTACTTGTGCCCGTCTAAAGCAGCCAAAATGCGGTCAGCGCCTTTGGCAACCAATTGCGCTGCCAATTGCTTGCCCAGTGCATCGGCTTGATGGCGTTTGGCGGTCGCTTTTTCCACCAACATTTGCTTGCCATCCACGCTGCCAACAAAACCGGTGATGGACAGATCGTCGCCCTGGCAAGTGGCGTAGGCGCCCAATGGCACCGTGCAACTGCCAGCCAAGGCGCGACTCATGGCGCGTTCTGCTTCCACGCAAGCTTGCGTGTCGGCATGGTTAAGCGGGGCTAACACGGCATGCAAGTCCGGCCGGTTCGCGCTAATTTCTATGCCCAAGGCGCCTTGGCCTACTGCCGGTATGCTCAGTTCCGGCGCGATGACGCTGCGTATGCGCGTTTGCAAGCCCAGCCGAATTAAGCCGGCGGCGGCCAAAATAATGGCTGCGTATTGGCCTTCGTCCAGTTTGCGTAGGCGTGTTTGTAGGTTGCCACGCAAGGATACAATTTTTAGCTGGGGTAAACGGGCTTGCAATTGACTTTGACGGCGCAAGCTGGAGGTGCCCACCACGCTGCCGGCCGGCAGGTCTTCTAGGCAAGCAAAGTCGTTTGAAACAAACGCGTCCCTGGGGTCTTCGCGTTCGCCGGTGGCCACCAACATGAAGCCATCCGGTAAATTCATAGGCACGTCTTTCATGCTGTGCACGGCCAAATCGGCGCGGCCATCGGCCAACGCCGTTTCCAATTCTTTTACAAACAAACCTTTACCACCCACTAGCGCTAGGGGCGTGTCTAAAATTTGATCGCCGGTGGTGGTCATGCCCAATATGTCCACCGTGGTCGTTGGGTACAAGGCTTGCAAGCGACTTTGTATGTGCAGCGCTTGCCACATCGCCAATGGACTTTCACGGCTAGCAATGACTAATTTTTTGGGCGGGATAAAGTCAGCAGGGACAGATTGGGATTGCGTATTCATGGTCTGGGCTTAGGCTAAAGAGGGGTTAGTAGTGGCATTTTAACACAAGCATAAAGGCTGGCTTTAGCTGGCTCGTATTAAGTGTTGTTGCCGGCGACTCACCACCACCGTGTCCGGAATGTTTTTTAAAATGGCCACCCATTGCTTGTCGTTAGTGAGGGCGTGATCAGCATCTGCAACATCATAAATCGGGCGTTTTTCATAGCCTACTATGGCGGATTTAGCGACCAAGCAATTGCGATGCAAACGCAGAAACAGGCCGTCAAATTCGTGTTCCAAATTGTTGAGCGATTCTTCCAATACGTATTCTTTGGTCGCCGTGCGCACCGTGGTGTATTTGAGTTCAGCGCGCAGATAAATGGCGTCCTCGATGGGCACCAAGAGGATGCTGCCGCGCTCACTGATACTTAAATGCTTGCGTTGCGGTTTGCTCTGCGCTGTGGCTTTGGTCTTGGGTCGCAAGCTAAGCGCTTTAGCTATGGCGGCTTGCAAGCGCTCCAAGCGTATCGGTTTTAATAAGTAGTCAGCTGCCTGTATGTCAAAGGCCTGCATGGCGTAGCGGTCAAACGCGGTGCTAAAAATAATTGCCGGTGGCATGGCCATTTGCTGCATGGCTTGCGCGGCGTCTATGCCATTTTGCCCTGGCATGCTGATGTCTAATATGTCGATATCGGGTTGCTGACGCTGGCAACAGTCGATCGCCTCTTGGCCATTTTTAGCTTCGGCAATGACTTCGACGTCGGCCAGTTCCGCCAATAATTCACGCAAACGATTGCGCGCGGGGGCTTCGTCATCGGCGATTAAAATTTTGACGCTGGGCTTCATGCTGTGGTGTGGGGCAAAATAATGTGCACTTGGTATAGCCCGTCCGCCTGCCGACTGCGCAGCGAGGCTTCCAGATCAAAATGCAAGGTTAGCCGTTCTTGTATGTTTTTCAGTGCCATGTTGTTGCCAAAATGCCGGCTTAGGCCAGCTTGGTATGGATTGGTGATGAGCAAGTGCAGCTCATTTTTGTTGCTGACAATTTTCAACACGATGCTGCCGCCATCCGCCATCGGTTCTATGCCATGGTGCACGGCATTTTCCAACAGCGGTTGCAAGACCAAGGGGGGAATCAGCGCCCGCGTTGGCATGCCTTCTATCTGCCATTGCACGTTCAAGCGGTCGCCTAAACGCAATTTTTCTAGGGCTACATATTGCCGACATAAAGCGATTTCGTCAGCCAGCGTGACCAAGTCTCGGTTGTCTGCCATGAGCACGCGGAATAAATCAGCCATGTCTTCCAATGCCGTTTCGGCTTGCTTGGGTTGGCTACGTATCAGCGATAACACGGCGTTGATGCAGTTGAATAAAAAATGCGGTTGTATGCGCGCTTGCAAGACTTGCAGCCTGGCTTCATCGATGGCGGGCGAATAGGCGCGATGCAGCAAATGAAAGTAATAGAGGGTGACGACACCAATTAAACTGCTGAAAAAAACCACACGGCTGGTGCTGGGGATGGCCTCTACACTAAATACAGGCGTCAGCAAGGCCAGCACACTTAAACAGACTAGGTTGATTACGCCTAGCACGGCGATAAGTCCGATGCCGTGCGGCAGTTTGTTCAATGCCGGGTAGCTTAGGTACAACAGCAATAAGCTTAACAGCAGCATGGGTTGGGCGATGGCCGATAGACGCAGCAGTTGCGCAAAAAACGAATTTAAGTCGGTGCTTAATAATACCGTCGCCAATATCAAACTGAGATTGACGATGATTAGTATGCGTAAATTCACACCTAAGTTGCGGCAATTAAGCAGGCGTTGGGATTTTTTCATGGCTGCCGTTGGAATGATGGGGCATCTTTAGCTTTGGTGTTTTGCATTATAATGACCGCAGTTATAATCAAGCCGAACAAGTGTATTATTAAACACTATTTAGCTAGCCGGTTAAAAATATATAAAGTGGCCAAGTAAATTAGTGACTAAGCCGAATTGACCCGTAAAAGAGACATCATCGTGACCCAAAAAACAAGTGCATTGAATACTAAAAACACCAGCTGGTCCGGACGGTTCAATGAGCCGGTGGCCGAGCTGGTAAAAAAATACACGGCCTCGATTGGTTTCGATTACCGATTGGCCGCTTACGATATTCAAGGCTCGATTGCGCACGCGCAAATGTTGGGTGCGCAAAAAATAATTAGCCAAGATGACCTTAAAACCATAGAGCAAGGCTTGGCTGACATTGCAAAAGAAATTGAGGCCGGGCAGTTTGAATGGCTCTTGGATTTAGAGGACGTGCACTTAAACATAGAGAAACGCTTAACCGATAAAATTGGCGATGCAGGTAAGCGTTTACACACCGGCAGAAGCCGCAATGACCAAGTGGCCACCGATGTTAGGTTATGGCTAAGGGCCAGCGCCGACCATGTTGGCGCTGCTTTAAAAAAACTGCAATTGAGCTTATTGGATTTAGCCGAAGCGCACTTTGATACTGTCATGCCCGGCTTCACGCATTTGCAAGTGGCGCAACCGGTCACCTTGGGCCACCACTTAATGGCCTACGTGGAAATGCTCAGCCGCGATGCACAACGTTTTGCCGATTGCCGTCGCCGCATTAATCGTTTGCCTTTGGGTGCCGCCGCTTTGGCCGGCACCAGCTACCCGATAGACCGCGAGTTGGTGGCAAAAAAATTAGGCTTTGATGGCGTGTGTGAAAACTCCTTGGATGCCGTGTCCGATCGGGATTTTGCCATCGAGTTTACCTTCGCGGCTTCCTTGGTCATGACGCATTTATCGCGCTTGTCCGAAGAGCTTATTTTGTGGAGCTCACCGCGTTTTGCTTTCGTTGATATTGCCGATCGTTTTTGCACCGGCTCGTCCATCATGCCGCAAAAAAAGAACCCCGATGTACCGGAATTGGTGCGCGGTAAAACCGGTCGTGTATATGGGCATTTAACCGCCTTGCTCACCTTAATGAAGGGCCAGCCGCTGGCCTACAACAAAGACAACCAAGAAGACAAAGAGCCTTTATTTGATACCGTGGACACCTTGTTAGTGACCTTGGAAATTTACGCCGACATGATGCGTGGCATCAGCGTGAATAAAGACAACATGCGCCAAGCCGCCAGCGAAGGCTTTGCCACTGCTACCGATTTAGCCGATTACTTGGTAAAAAAAGGCATGCCGTTTAGGGATGCCCATGAAGTGGTGGCTTTGGCGGTGCGTTACGCCGTGGATAAAAAAGTCGATTTAAGCGATTTGCCGCTGGCCACCTTGCAGCAATTCTCTAGCAGTATCAGTGATGACGTGTATGCGGTATTAACTTTAGAAGGCTCGCTGAATAGCCGCAATCACATCGGTGGCACGGCACCGGTGCAAGTAAAAGCCGCCATTATGAAAATGCGTCATTTTATAAAATAGCAAACATTACATTCATCAATTAAAAATTAATGTATCTATTGATAGCCTGGTACTCTTAAGAAAGCCTTAAGAATATTAGGCTATTTTGTTAATTGCCTATAATTGTCTTAAAAAGACGGCATTTATTCAGGAACAAATATGCGCCCAATTAGATTAAACATAACATTAAATAAAGTATTTTTCATATTCATAATTTTATGTTCATGCATAGTGCATGCTGATAACATTAATCAAGAGGCCCCTGATTTTGAATTACCTGGCAAGCTAGAAACCGTAAGGCTTTCGGATAATAAAGGCAAAGTCGTATATTTAGATTTTTGGGCATCTTGGTGCGGTCCTTGTAAGCAGTCTTTCCCATGGATGAATGCAATGCAAGAAAAGTATAAAAATAAAGGGTTTGAAATTATCGCGGTAAATCTAGATGCGAATAATGAAGACGCGCAAAAATTTTTAATTTCAACGTTGGCTAAATTTACTGTGGCATTTGATATTAAAGGGCAAACACCACTTCAATACGGTGTAAAAGGAATGCCAACGAGTTATTTGATCGACCGTGATGGCAAAATTGTAATGCAGCATATGGGCTTTAATGCAAGTGATCGCGAAAAGTTAGAGCAAAAAATTCAAAATTTATTAGTTGAAAAAAAATGATGCGGACATATTTTTTCAACACCTTTTTTTTGATGGCCATGATTTCTATGACTGCTTGCACTAACCTAAAAAAAGTTCAACCATGGGAAAAAGGAGCGCTAGCAAAGCCTGAAATGACATTTGATGGCGATGCCTTAGATAATGCGTATGTAGAACATACCTATTTTAGCAAAGAAGGTTCTTCAGGCGGCGGCGGGGTTGGCGGCGGCGGTTGTGGTTGTAATTGATCAAAGTAAAACCATTGATATGACCCAACTTAAAAACACGCCACCTTTGGAATTAGGTAAAACAGTCTTACTTATGGCGGCCACGTTGTCTTTACCAGGAATTAATCTCGCGCAAGCAGAAACAGCACCAGAGCATGGCATCATAAGTTATAAGTACTTAGATTATCTCGATGCCCAAAGTGGAGTTGTGGATTCGGCATCAGGAGCCTCTTCTTCCTTAAGTAATAATCGTGTTGCCGTAAAAGCTAATTCTTTAGCTTTGATGATGCCTGTTGCTGGAGAGTGGTCGGTATCAGCTAGTTTTGTTAATGACGCTATTTCGGGAGCATCCCCTAAGTATCATTCCAGTGAATTAACGAAATTAAAAGACAATCGGAATGCAGGAAATATAAGTGTCACGCGTTACCTCCCTCGGGGTACAGTTTCGGTAGGACTTAATAAATCAAAAGAAAATGATTATGTTTCCAAGGGATTTTCATTGCAGGGGACGTTTGCAAGTGAAGATAAAAATACAACGTTAAATGCTGGTTTTGCATTATCAAATGACGAAATTCGGGTTAGTGAATATCTGCCATGGGAAAAGAAACAGGTAACCGACTGGCTAATTGGTGTGACACAAGTTTTAACAATACACGATATAGCACAATTCAATTTGGGCTATTCGGTAGGAAACGGATATTTCTCTGATCCTTATAAATCGGGTGAGAATAGACCCGAGTCGAAAGACCGAACCACGGTACTTGCTCGTTGGAATCACTACTTTAAAGCAACAAATGGAGCAAGCCATATAGGCTACCGTTATTACAACGATACATTTGGTATAGTTGGGCACACCTTTATGCTGGAATACACGCAGCCTTTTGCAAATGGTTGGAGTGTTATGCCGCTCACCCGCTATTACACACAAACAGCAGCAGATTTTTATATAGGGCTTGATCCGGCAAACCCTTTATTTTCTGAAGCCATGTCAGCAAGATATAAATCACTAGATCAACGTTTGGGCGAGTTTGGTGCTTGGACTTGGGGCGTTAAAGTGACGAAGCAGCTTAATGAAAATTGGCTGGTTGATTTTAAATACGAGCAATATAAACAAAAAGAAAGTTGGGCTTTATCCGGAAATGGGAATGGCACAATTGAGCCGTTTAATTTCAGAAGTTATCAAGTAGGCATTTCTCGTAAGTTTTAAAATTTGAGAAAAATATAACCATGTCGCCATCGAGCACTTTAAGGCAGTCATTACAAAAGCCCATTCTCGACCCAAGTTTATATCGAGTCGAATTTAAAGCCATGGCCAGTGCTTGCGAGGTTGTAGTCGCGGCTGCGAACGAGCGTGAAGCTTACCGTTGCATAAAGTCGGCTATTGATGAAGTGCAGCGCATAGAAAAAAAGTACAGCCGATATCATCCTGATAGCATCGTTTCTATTATCAATAGCAGCGCTGGAAAGGATTGGGTGCTTTGCGATGATGAGACAGAATCATTGCTAAATTATGCAGGCACCTTATTCAATATTAGTGACGGATTGTTTGATATTACCTCTGGCATATTGAGACAAGCCTGGAATTTTAATCATCCGGTTTTACCTAGCCATGTGAAGATTTTAGAGTTGCTTAAGTTAGTTAGCTGGCAACAAGTTGAACGTGAGAATCAAAAAATAAGGTTACCAAAAACTGGTATGGAGATTGATTTTGGTGGTTTCGGAAAAGAATACGCTGCAGATAGGGCCGCTACTATTTTAATTGAACACGGCGTTAAACATGGTTACGTTAACCTTGGGGGGGATTTGCGAGCGATAGGAGCGAAACCCACTGGGGAACCTTGGGTGATGGGCATACTTAATCCTCGTGAAAAAGGTGCCATCATAGCTAGTATTCCACTTACGGTTGGAGCCTTGGCAACCAGTGGCGATTACGAAAAATTTTTTGATTTAAATGGTAAGCGTTATTGCCATATTATTTCACCCCGCACAGGTCAGCCGGTGACTTATTGGCAGTCGGTTAGCGTATTAGCCCCTCTAGCTGTTAATGCTGGGACATACACAACCATTGCCATGTTAAAAGAAGCCGATGGCTTGGCTTGGTTAGAGTCTTTTGGCCTGGCTTATTTAGCCATTGATTGCAATGGCCAAGTTTTTCAGAAACAAGCGTAAATAATTTAACCAATATTTTTTAAGTGGAACAAAAAAATGGCAGCTATATATAACGGTACCGAAACTGATGACAACCTTGAAGTTTTGGACCCAGCGGGAAGGCATGGTGAAACCGCTACTTGGAACGGCTTGGGTGGCATTGATACGCTTGTATGGCACCGCGATGCACCTGCTAGTGGCCGCTTTGTATGGACCTTAAATTCTAATGGAACCAGTATAAATCTTGATAGCGTCTCAGGAGTCTCGGCTTGGCATTACACATTGAATAGCGTGGAAAAAATTAAGTTTAGTGACATAACTATTGATTTGACGACTTTATTTCCAGGCGCATTTTCCTTAACAGACAGCACGCCACCGAGCATTGATATTCGTTCTGGCGTCGGCGCTTTAGCGTTAGGTGAGACGGCCACCATCAGTTTCACTTTAAGTGAGGCTTCAACAAACTTTGCATTAACTGATGTGACTGCATCAGGCGGCACGTTGACAAACTTCAGTGGCAGTGGTGCAGGCTACACGGCACTCTTTACCCCAGACACTAACAGCACGACCAATGGCGTAGTCAGCGTTAGCAGCAATAAATTTAGCGATGCGGCAGGCAATAATAATGCAGACGGATCGGATGCGAACAATACTGTGACTATGGCAGTGAATACTGTCATCGTGGCTAATCATGCACCCATAGCCAAGCTTATCGCTAAAGCAGCTAGTGCCACTGAAGGTAAGGCTTTCAGTTACACCTTAGCTAAAGGTACTTTTAGCGATCCAGATAAAGGCGATGTTTTAACCTACTCCTTTAACGGACCAGATTGGCTTAGTTTTGATGTGGCTAAAGGCAAGCTTACTGGCACCCCAGGCTATGCAGTCGCTGACACTCCAAGCGCAACAGTAACTTTTAACGCCACGGATAAAGCAGGTCTAATGGCTAGCACCACACTCACCATTAATATAACAAACACCGCGACCATTAAAGGCACGGCTAAGGCCGAGACATTAATCGCTGGATCAGGCGCTGACAAGATTACCGGTTTAGCAGGCAATGATACCCTTATAGGGGGAGCAGACAATGACACCCTTGCCGGCGGAGCGGGCAACGATACCCTAACCGGTAATGAGGGTAGCGATAACTACTTGTTTGACTTCGCTGCTAATGCAAGCAGTAATCTTGATACGATTATTGACTTTGTTTCTGGGACGGACAAGCTGCAATTTAGTAAAAAAATCTATAAAGGGCTAGGAAACATGGTGGGTAATTTAACTAACGATCAATTTTGGGCATCTGCTGGTCAGACGACAGCTCATTCCCTAACAGATCGCATTATTTATGATACCGTAACCGGGGCATTTTATTATGATGCGGATGGAAACAAAGTTGGTGGTGTAAATGCTATTCAAGTGGCCGTTATTGGCACCGCCGACAGTCACCCAACATTAATTTACAGTGATGTGCTTATTGTTGCCTAGGCTACTCATTTAAACTACTTTAAAAATACTTGGAAGTGATTATGAAGATATTGTTTGCATTATTGGTTTTATTAAATCTCTCTCAAGCTAACGCAAATGAAAAATCAGCGATAAGCTTGGAAAGTAACAGCGCAGATTTTTTGGAACCGGATAGAGCATTTAAACTTCATTTGGAAGCCGTTGATCACTCCACCATTAAGGCTAATTTTGCGATAGCTCCAGGCTATTATTTATATCGGCAACGCATTAGTTTTAAATTAGAAGAAGGCACGCCGGCAGAATTTTCCTCTATTGATTTCCCTAAAGGTGAACTAAAGCGAGACAATAATTTTGGTGAAAGTGAAGTTTATCATCAAGATTTTAATGTAATTGCTAAGCTTAAATATCTTGGCGCAACCCCAGAGAAGCTAAAAGTATTGGCAAGCTATCAAGGCTGTAGTGAAAAAGGTCTTTGTTATGCCCCTATCCAAAAAACGCTTGAGTTGGTTATTCCTTCAGTATCAGCCCAAGAAAATTTCATCCCGTCTTCAGCAGCCAATCCATCAAGACCATCTGCTCCCCAAGCATCCGTTGATGATCAAGTAAATACGCTACTTAAAGGTGGAAATCTTTGGTTGGTGGTGTTAGGTTTTTTTGGTTTTGGCTTATTGCTGTCACTTACTCCTTGTGTATTCCCTATGATCCCAATTCTTTCAGGCATTATCGTTGGTCAAGGTAAACAAACTAGTAAAATGCACTCGTTTAACCTCTCGATAGCTTATACGCTTGGTATGGCTATTAGTTATACCTTGGCTGGTATTGCTGCAGGATTGTCTGGACACTTAATAAGTGCGGCTCTTCAAAATCCATGGGTGTTAAGTTCTAGCGCATTTGTTTTTGTATTACTTGCACTCTCTATGTTTGGGTTTTATGAACTACAGTTACCAAGCTCGATGGAGAATGGTGTGCTCAATTTTACTAATCGATTTAAAGGGGGTAAGTTTTTTAGCGTATTCGTGATGGGCATGCTCTCTGCATTAATTGTCAGTCCATGTGTTGCCGCACCCTTAGCAGGCGCATTGTTATACATAGGCCAAACACACGATGTCGTTTTAGGAGGCCTGGCTTTGTTTTTCCTATCGCTAGGTATGGGCGTGCCTTTATTAATTGTAGGTGCCTCAGCGGGAGCTTTGTTGCCCAGAGCAGGCCGCTGGATGGAAGCAGTGCGCAATTTCTTTGGTGTGTTGATGTTAGGCATGGCGATATGGCTAATTAGCACTATTATCCCAGCTACCTTGGAAATGCTTTTATGGGCAGCACTATTGATTGTTTCTTCCGTTTACTTGCATGCGTTAGATGCATTGCCTGCAACAAAAACAAAATGGTCTATGTTTTGGAAAGGCATAGGTGTCATCATACTGTTGCTTGGTATAAGTTTATTTTTTGGAGCCATGTCGGGCAGCAAAGATCCTTTGCAACCCTTTTCTGGCATACAGACCACAAATGTAGCTAAGGATATTGAAAAAGGACTTGAGTTTAAAAGGATTAAAAATAGTGCTGAACTTGATTTAGCAATACAAAATGCTAAAGGCAATTACGTAATGTTGGATTTTTATGCAGACTGGTGTGCATCGTGCAAAGAATATGAGAGATTAACTTTTCGGGATTTATCCGTAAAAAATCAACTTAGTCAGTTTGTGCTTATACAAGCAGATGTCACGCAAAATACCAAGCAAGATTTATTATTGTTAAAGCGTTTTGGTTTATATGGGCCTCCAGGCATTATTTTCTTTGATAAAGATGGAAATGAGTTAATCAAGCACAAAGTGATAGGTTTTCAAGAGGCAGCTCTTTTCCTAAGAACGCTTAATCAAATAATTTCGCTTTAAAGCAAACTTAAATTAGCGGTGTTTTAAGTTAAAAACAGTTCCAGCAAGTCGTTCAAAAAGCGCTGGCCCAGCAAGGTCGGTTTTAAGGTTTGGTTTTCCACCAGCAACAGGCCTTTGTCTTGGGCTTTTTTGATGGCAACACTCAAACTGTCTAAGCTTAAGCCGCTGCGCGCTTGAAATAAATTGAGTGGCACGCCGTCTATTAAGCGCAGCGCGTTCATCATGAATTCAAAGCCCAGTTCGTCTTTTTCAATAAGCCATTCCCGTTCGACCGCCTGGCAAGCCAAGGCTTTTTCCATGTAGGCTTTGGGGTGCTTAGCCCGCACCTCCCGACAAATTTTATCGTGGTAACTCAGCTTGCTGTGCGCACCGGCACCTATGCCCAAGTAATCCCCAAATTGCCAATAATTTAAATTGTGCCTAGCTTGTTTACCGGGCTTGGCAAAGGCCGAGGTTTCATAATGGCCATAGCCGTGCTCGGCTAACAAGGCTTCGATGGCAATTTGCATTTCCGCGCTGCTGTCGTCGTCTGGCAAACTGGGCGGCGTGCGGTAGAAAGGCGTATTGGGTTCCAAGCTTAAATGGTAAAAAGACAAATGGCTGGGCTGGAATTGCACGGCTTTTTGCGCATCTTGCATGGCTTGAGCCAAACTTTGCTCGGGCAAGCCGTACATCAAATCCAAATTCACCTGCTTAAAAGTTTGCATGGCCAAAGCAATCGCCGCTAAAGCTTGCTCGCTATCGTGTATGCGGCCTAAGGCTTGCAGGTGGGCATCGTTAAAACTTTGTATGCCCAGTGACAAGCGTGTCACGCCGGCCTGTTTATAGCCTATAAAATTGGCGGCATCGACCGTGCCGGGGTTGGCCTCTAAGGTAATTTCGGCATCGTATTCCAAGGGGGTGAGCATGCGCACCTGGCTTAAAATCCGGTCTATGCTTTCGGCTGAAAATAAGCTGGGCGTGCCGCCGCCAAAAAACACCGAGCTCACTTTGCGACCCCACACTTTGGGTGTCGCTAATTCCAAGTCAGCAATCAAGGCAGCTATGTAAGCGCTTTCGGGAATGCCACCGTTTTTATCGCGATGCTCATGCGAATTAAAATCACAATAAGGGCATTTTTTAACGCACCAAGGGATGTGTATATATAAGGAAAGCGGCGGTGGGTTGCTTAAGCCGGATATGGTGGCTTCGCCGGCAAGCGGCGCGATCGTGTTGATGGGCTTGTTGGAGTAGGCCGTGTCGGCTTTTATGGGGATGACTTTTTTAATCGGGCTTACCTTTTATACGGATTGATTAAGGCATCAACCAGCGCATGCAAGGCGCTGCGCATTTGTGTTTCACTGACTTCCATGAGCAAGCCGTCTTCCAAGGCATCTTGGGCGATTTGTTTGATCTCATCAAAATTTTCGTTCATGACTTTTATTTTTTCTGTGCAGGCCACGATGCTGTCGTCGTCGCGCAACCACTTAGGCCAAGTGCTCTTAGACATGGTTAAGCCTCTCTAACTGAAGCAGCAGCTTGGCCATGGCATGGCCGCGGTGACTGATGCGACTTTTGATTTCCAATGGCAATTCGGCCACGGTTTTACCGGTTTTGGCATCCAAGAAAAGCGGGTCATAGCCAAAGCCATCTTGACCACGAAATTCGCTCAATATTTCGCCTGCCCAACGGCCTTCCGCAATCAAGGGTTCGGGGTCATCCGCATGGCGCACCAAGACGATGACGCAGTAAAAATGCGCCTGCCGATTTTTTTCAGCCCCCAGCACGCTCAGCAGTTTTTCGTTATTCGCTTGATCGGATTTTGGTTCGCCGGCATAGCGCGCGGAGAGCACGCCGGGTGCGCCTTGCAGGGCATCCACGCACAAGCCAGAATCGTCCGCCAAGGCCGGCAGGCCAGTTTGGCGGCTGGCATGGCGCGCTTTGGCCAAGGCATTTTCTATGAAGGTGCAATGCGGTTCCTCGCACTCGCTCACATGAAGTTCGGCTTGCGCAACGATGTCTATATTGAGCGGCGCTAGCAAGTGGGCAATTTCGCGTAACTTACCTTTGTTGCCCGATGCAATGACGAGTTTGTTAAACACCGAGCGCCTCTTTTTGCTTGGCTAGCAGTTGCTTGATGCCGTGTGAGGCCAAGTCCAGCATGGCGTTCATGGCATCGCGGCTAAATGGTTGGCCTTCTGCCGTGCCTTGCACTTCGACAAAGCCACCGTCGGCAGTCATCACCACGTTCATGTCGGTATCGCAATCGGAATCTTCTAGGTAGTCTAAATCCAATAGCGCTTGGCCTTGGTAGACGCCAACCGAAATGGCAGCCATGCCTTGAATGAGTGGGCTTTCGCTGATGGCGCCACTTTTTAATAAGGTGGCAATCGCATCGTGCAAAGCCACGTAGGCCCCGGTGATGCTGGCCGTGCGGGTGCCGCCGTCGGCTTGGATGACGTCGCAATCTATCTGTATGCTGCGTTCGCCTAATTTTTCTAAATCAATAATGGCCCTCAGTGAGCGACCAATTAAGCGTTGAATTTCTTGGGTACGACCGGACTGTTTGCCCTTGGCGGCTTCCCTGTCCATGCGGCTACCGGTAGAGCGAGGCAGCATGCCGTATTCGGCCGTGACCCAACCTTGGCCTTTGCCCTTGAGAAAGCCGGGCACGCGCTCTTCCACGCTGGCCGTGCACAGCACATGGGTGTCACCAAATTTAACCAACACCGAGCCTTCGGCGTGCTTGGTGTAATGGCGAACAATGGTGACATCGCGTAATTGATTGTGAAGTCGGCCACTAGGCCGTTGACGGGTTTGCATAGTTGTCTTCCTAATTAAGGGCTTTATTTTGGCATGAAATAAGCCGTATTTGATAACATGGCAATAATTTTAATCGCATCACACTAGAAAGTGCCCCTATGATTTTTAGCATGACAGGCTACGCCGCCCAAGAAAAAAGCTTGGATAACGCCACCTTGATATTGGAATTGCGCGCGGTAAACAGCCGCTATTTGGAATTGCATTTTAAGCTCGATGACAATTTGCGCAGCCTAGAACCGCTCATGCGTGAGCGGATAGGCGAGCAATTAAGCCGCGGCAAAATCGAATGTAGACTCAATTTAATGGCCCGCACTTCCACGCTCCAAACGACGCAAATCGACCCAGCCATGTTGCAACAATTAGCGGCCATGCAAGCCACCGCGCAACAGCATTTTCCGCAAAGTCGTGACCTAAGCGTGGCCGACATTTTGCGTTGGCCGGGCGTGCTCATCAGTGAAGCTAACGGTGAAAGCAAGTTGGCGGAGGAGGTGAAAGCTTTGTTGCAAGAAGGCTTGCAAGCGCTCAACGCCTCACGCGCGCGCGAAGGCGAAAAACTCAAAGCCTTGATTTTAGAGCGCTTAGTGCAAATTGAGCAGCTAGTGAAAACCGTTAAACCTTTGCTGCCAACTTTCACGCAAGAATACCAAGCCAAGTTAGAGGCTAAGTTAAATGACAGCTTAAAAAACTTAGACCCGGAAAGGTTGGCGCAAGAGTTAGTGTTGTTCGCCCAGCGTATCGATGTGGACGAAGAGCTAAGCAGATTGACCGCTCACATAAGCGAGGTAAAACGCATCCTCAATAGCGATGCACCGGCCGGCAAACGTTTGGATTTTTTAATGCAAGAATTAAACCGCGAGGCCAATACCTTGGGCTCCAAATCGGTGGCGCTGGAAACCACAAAAGTCTCCATGGAATTGAAAGTACTCATCGAGCAGATGCGCGAGCAAATCCAAAACATTGAGTAGTATTTTAGCTTATATCACCTAGTATCAATTAACCCTTAAAATCCTTTATTAATTTTCTACTTAGAAAGACTAAAAGGGGGCCTCAGTTCCCTTTTTTTACATCATTAAAACGGTGGCGGTGTTTTGTTGGTGGCATAAGACATCATGTTCATGATGCAATCCGTTCTGACAGAGCATTTTAGTCTTTTTAATGACAGTTAAATTGGGGCGTGAATGTGCCGAAACATTTCATTTAAAATCTCACCACCTCTCTCGAGCATGAAATACCTAAAAGCTTCTGCGGCTTGTGAAGCATTACGCTTATTTAAGGCAACCACATGCCAAGCGCGCATGATAGGGGTATTTTGTACGTCTAAAATGGTGATTTGTTTATTGGATATTTCGCTGTGTATGGTATGCAAAGACACCAAGGAAATGCCTAGATTCGCAATGATGGCTTGCTTAATGGTTTCATTGCTGGATATTTCCATGCTGACTATCGGTGACAACTTATGTTCTGCAAAAAAGCGCTCCATAATATAACGCGTGCCAGAACCCGGCTCTCTTGAAATGATTTCAAATTGGTTCAGTGCGCTGGGTGGTATGTTAGATAGGCGAGCAAGCTTGTTTGACGGACTGGCAATGAATACGTGAGGGTGGCTTGCAAACGCCTCTACGCGCGTGTCGATGTCTTTTGGGGGCTGCCCCATGATGGCAATATCAATTTCACCGTCTCTTAACAGTTCAACTAATTGCAATCGGTTTCTGGCCTCAATTTTTATCTTTATATTGGGGTAGTCTTTTTTAAACTCCACTAGCATCCCAGGTAAAAAATATTTTGCCGTGCTGACCAATCCTATTTTTAATTCTTTAATTTGTGTGCCACGCAATCGCTCCATCATCGTGCTGGCCTCATTTAGCGTGCTTGAAATGCGGCGTGCATAGAGTAAAAAATATTCGCCAGCAGAGGTTAGCTCAATTTTTCTTTTGTCACGGGTAAATAATCGGATACCCATGTCTGACTCCATTTCTTTAATTTGTAAAGAAACGGCAGGGGCGCTGATGTGCAGCTCTTCTGCTGCGCGTGAAAAGCTCGTGTGTTTGGCCGCACTCAAAAAAATTTTAATTTGTCGTAGGGTAAGGTTGCGCATAATGTATTTTTAATAAGTAAAACTTAAGTTAAGTTAAAGTATTTGTTACTTTAACTTAACTTTAAAATTTAATACAGTGGTAGCCATTGCTATTGACTCAGCCTTATTAAACGAACTTTTGAAAGGGAAAAAATGGCTACGCAAACTGAGGGACGTATTACCGACATTAAGGAGCGTTACAAAGGTGGGGTGCTTAAATACAAGCAAATGGGTTATTGGCGACCTGATTACCAACCTAAAGACACCGACTTTATTTGCGTTTTCCGTATTACGCCGCAAGAGGGAGTGGACATTGAGGAAGCCGCTGCCGCGGTAGCCGGGGAATCTTCCACTGCGACATGGACGGTGGTCTGGACTGATATGCTTACCGCGTATGAAGATTATCAAGGCAAAGCTTACCGTGTCGATGCCGTACCTGGAACAGGCTTGGGCACCGATAAAGAAGCGCAATATTTTGCCTACATTGCTTATGACATTATTTTGTTTGAAGAAGGATCGATTGCTAACGTAACGGCATCCTTAATTGGTAATGTGTTTAGCTTTAAACCCTTAAAAGCCGCGCGTTTAGAAGACATTCGTCTGCCCGTGGCTTACGTAAAAACATTCAAAGGCCCGCCCACCGGTATTATTGTGGAAAGAGAGCGTTTGGATAAATACGGCCGTCCCTTATTGGGCGCAACCATGAAGCCTAAACTTGGGCTGTCGGGCAAAAACTATGGCCGGGTGGTTTACGAAGGGTTAACGGGTGGTTTGGACTTTACCAAAGACGATGAAAACATTAACAGCCAACCCTTTATGCATTGGCGCGATCGCTTTTTATTCTGCATGGA
>SXGT01708837.1_pt1 | contig 30919 bp, 18 predicted proteins | sample 3176221 | NCBI WGS metagenome assembly SXGT01 (sample SAMN11356862, study PRJNA531348) | freshwater metagenome | isolation source: freshwater sample F1-120 | place: China: Fuxian Lake, Yuxi | collected 2017-12-25
CGTGGCCGAACAACTCGCTCTCGACCAGCTCGGCGGGAATCGACGCGCAGTTGATGGCGACGAACGGCGCGCTGTTGCGCCGGCTCTGCCCGTGCAGCTGGCGGGCGACCAGTTCCTTGCCGGTGCCATTCTCGCCGGTCACCAGTACCGCGACGTCGGTCGGCGCCACCTTGGCGATCGTCGCGCGCAACGCGACCAGCGGTGCGCTGTCGCCGAGCAGGTCGTGCTCATGCAGCATCGCCGCCCGCAGCGTCGAGTTGTCGCGCTGCAGCCGCGACGCCCGCAGCGCATTCTTGATCGACAGGAGCACGCGGTCGTTGTGGAACGGCTTCTGCAAGAAGTCGTAGGCACCGCGCCGGATCGCGACGACGGCGGTTTCCAGGTCGCCGTGGCCGCTGATCATCACCACGGGCAGGTCCGGCCGCGCTTCCTTGACCTTGCTCAAGACGTCGAGCCCGTCGAGCCCGGGCAGCTTCACGTCGAGCAAAACCAGATCGACCGCCGGATCGGCCGCCATCGTCACCGCGGTCGGTCCATCGCCGGCTTCGCGGGTCTGCAGCCCGTCGTAGCCGAGCGTGAAGGCGAGCTCCTCGCGGACGGCGCGGTGGTCGTCGACGATCAGGATCAGGTGGGGGGCGGCCGACATCCCGTTCCCATATATCTGCCGGCGGGAGCGCCACCAACGGCGGCGGACGTTCCCCATCCGGCGGTGGCGCCGCGGGGAGCCGCGAAATCAGGTGCCGCCTGCCGGCGATGCCATCGAGCCTGTGTCGTTTCGAGGCCGCGGGGCCCTCGGTAGGGCCGTCGCCGCGCCGGATCTCGGGTTATTCTTGCTCGACCAACCCGGTCAGCCGCTGCGTCCACTTGACGGTCGGGCGTCGGAACATAGCATTCGACAGCCCTTTCCAGCCTGCCCGGTTGGGAAGGGGTTCCGACACCTGACTCGTCCGAACGCCCGCGGTGTCGAACCACTTCGTGCTGCCCTCACACAGACCCCTACCGCATTCGATTCCCAAGGAGTCCCGTTTCATGGCTCGCTCGTTCTCCCAGTCTCTCCTCGCGGCAGCCGTCGCCGCTGTCGTTGGTGGCTCCGCCCTGGCTCAGACCTCGCTGCAGGATGCCGTCACGATGTTGCGTGTCGGCAAGAAGGACGAAGCCGTCGCCAAGTTGAGGGAGATCCTCGCTTCGGACCCGTCGAATTCGGACGCCTTGGGCCTCTATCGCTCGGTCTCGCAGGACGAATGGTACCTGCTGATGACCCACAAGAACGAAAGCGGCGAAGCCAGCGACATCCAGAAGATCGCGCAGACGATCCTGGAGCGCGCCAAGGTCGAGCAGAAGGTCCGCTCGCGTGACGAAGCCGCCATCGCGGCGTTGGTCGCCACGGCGACCGCGGCCGATTCGAACTACGGCGTGCGCCAGACGGCGATCAACAAGCTGATCGCGGAGCACGGTGAGTTCGCGGTGCCCGCGCTGGTCGAAAAGCTCGGCAACGTCAACGACGCCGAAGGCCAGATCCAGGCGATCTACACGCTGTCGCAGCTGCGTTCGGCCGCGGTGCTGCCGCTGATCGAAGTGCTGAAGTGCAGCAACGAGCAGGTCGTGCAGAACGCCGCCGCGGCGCTGCACCACATCGGTGACGACCGCGCGATCCCGGCGATGGCGCAGCTCGCCACCGACGACCGCGCCGGCATCCGCGCGATCGGCGCCAAGTTCATGGCCAAGAAGAACGCTTCCGGCAACGCCGTCGATCTGCTGATCGCGCAGGCCGGCGAATACCTGAAGGGCATCGTGCCCCCGGGTGGCTACAGCGAAGTCGTGTGGTCGCTCAAGGACGACAAGCTGCACGGCACCGACGTCGCGGCAGTGCTCTACCCGTCGGAGCTGGCCAAGTCGGTCGCCGCCGAAGCCGTCCGTCTGGCGCCGTCGAGCCTCCCGGCGCGCGGCATGCTGTCGCAGGCCTACCTCGGCCAGGCGCACATGATCGACACCGCGGTGGCGGCGGGCAATGAGGCCGTCAAGGCGGTCGCACCGGTCGCCGACGAGCTGCGCAACACGGCGCTGGCGATGGGCATGGACTCGGTCCGCTTCGCGCTCGAAGCCGGCGTCAAGGGTGGCAACCCGGCCGTCGCGGTCGAAGCGGTCCAGACGCTGTCGAAGGCGCAGGACACGATCGACCAGGGCTCGATGCTGATGGCGCTGCAGAGCAGCGACAAGAAGGTGCGCTACGCGGCGGCCAACGCGCTGGTTCGCGCCAGCGGTGGTGTTGCGGTGCCGCAGGCGGACACCGTCGTCAGCGTGCTCGCCGACGCCGTGACCGAAGAAGCCGTGCGCACGATCCAGGTGATCGCGCCGGCCATGGAGACGCGGGCAGCGGTCGAGGCCTCGAGCAAGACGCGCGGCATCGCGGTCGACGCCAGCGCCGACGCCGTCAGCGGCATGCGCAGCCTGCTGGTCAACCCGAACGTCGATGTCGTGGTGATCAACGAGAACCTGCCGGACGGCATGCCCGAAGTCGTGATCGGCAACATCAAGAAGAACGCGACGATGGCGAACGCCAAGATCGTCGTGATCGCCAAGGACGAAGAGGCGGCGAAGGCCCGCTTCGGCGATGGCGTCGCGATCGTGAAGGGCCCGCTGACCGGTGAGAACCTGGTCGCCGCGGTCAACACGGCGCTCGATGGCGTCACCACGCCGGCCAACGCTCGCGCCGAGGGCTACGCGGCCGAAGCCAGCATCGGTCTGCACGCGATCGCCTCGAACAAGGGCGCGATCGGCGGTGCCCTCGACAGCCTGTCGAAGCAGCTGAACCGTTCAGACGCGGTCGCGGTTCCGGCCGCGAAGGCGCTCGGGTTCGGCGGCGGCGCGGCCGAGTTGACGGCCCTGGTCGGCGCCCTCGGCGGCGGCGGCAGCCTCGATCTGAAGAAGGCGGCGGCCGACTCCTGCGGCAGCATCCTGGCCCGCCTCGGCACCTGCTCGGACGACGTTTGCGCGGCGCTGTTCGCGGCGCTCGATGGCGCGACGGACGCGGGCCTGCGCCTGTCGGTGTCGACCGCGCTGGCGAAGGCGACCCTGCCCGCCGAGAAGCGCGCCGAGTTGCTGAAGAAGCTCGGCCGCATCGCTGGCTGAGCCGACGCAACCGCCCCTGGGGCGCGACGACGGCCGTGATCCTGCGAGGGATCACGGCCGTCGTTGGTTTTGCCGCGACGGCTGGTTCCGTGGGCGCCGTCGCAACCGGGGACTGCCGCGAGGTTGCGCTGGACCTTGCCCCGATCGCTCGCTACTCTCTTCCGCCCGTTGTCCGCCGATGTAGCTCAGTTGGTAGAGCAATGCTTTCGTAAAGCATAGGTCGCGGGTTCGAGTCCCACCATCGGCTCCAATCGCCGCCCGCGGTGCCCCAAGGCACCGTGGGCGGTTTGCTTTCCAGGGCGCGTTGCGCCGACGAAGTGCGCGCATCGCCGCTGCCAGCACGACACAGTGGCATCGCAGGCATCGGCCCGCTACGTCATGGGGGCAGACTGTTCCGGCCAACGCCGCTCCGTATCGTGCGCGGCGTTCGTCGGGCGCCCTAGTCTGCGCAGGCGATGCGAAGTCGAAGACACATGGTTCACCATCTGGCAGGGTTTGGCGTTCTCCTCGTTCTGTTGACGGCGTGCAACACGCCGCCGCCGCGGCCGTGGCTGCGCTACGAGCCGGCGGGGCCGCATTCGTTCGCGAACGGCCCCAACGGCTGTTGGATCACGCGGCTGCACGGTGTCGATGTGTCGCTCGACTTGATGCAGGTCGAAACGCGGGCCCAGGTCACGGTGCACAACCGCACCGCGGCGCCGATCGAGATGCGCATGGGGCCGGAAGCCACGTCGTCGTACGCGGCGATCGGCACCGTGCTGCTGCGCCAGATCGAAGGCCCCGTCGGCGGCCCCGACACCGTGCCCTACAACAGCATGCAGGCGCAGGTCGTCGACGCCGGCTGGCGCGGCACCTTCCATCTCGACACGCCGCTCGGCCGCGAGCCCGGCGTCGGCCAGTACTTCGTGTTGACGATCGAAGGTCGCGATGCGAAGGGGCAGGTCGAACGCATCTCGATGCCGCTGTGTGCCACCAACGTGGGCACCATGCCGAACAAAGCGCGGTGATGCTCGCAACGCCTGCGTCCGAACTCGCCGGTTCGTGGCAGGCGTTCGCCCTCGCGTTCGCCCTGCTCGGCGAAGCGTTGGCCATCGTGTTCGTCTACCGCGCGCTCGTGCGCGGTGGTTCGCCGACCAGCACGGTGTTGTGGGTGCTGGTGATCCTGTTGGCGCCGTGGTTCGGGCTGTTGCTCTACTACCTGCTGCCGCGGCGGCTGCATTTGCGGCGCTTGAAGCGATTGCGCGTGCGGCAGGCGAAGTGGAGCGAAGTGCGCGGCGCGGAACGCCATGCCGCCAGCACCGCCGCGCGCCCGGGCGGCGTTGGCATTGCCGCGTTGCTGGAAGCCAACGGCCACGGCGGCTTCGTGCCCGGCAACCAGCTCACGTGGTTGCCGTCCGGCGCGGAGTTCGAACGCGCGGCGGCGGCGGCGATCGCCAGCGCGCGCACCCACGTGCACTGCGTCGTCTACATCCTGCGCGCCGATGCCGCCGGCCAGCGGTTCCTGGCGATGTTGACCGCGGCCGCAGCGCGCGGTGTGCAGGTGCGGCTGCTCTACGACTCGTTCGGCAGCTTCGGCCTCGCCGCGTCGCACCTGCAGCCGTTGCGCGCCGCCGGCGGCCAGGCGGTGCCGTTCCTGCCGCTCTTGTGGAAGCGCCGGCCGTTCACCGTGAACCTGCGCAACCACCGCAAGGTGCTGCTGTGCGATGACGAGGTCGGGTTCATCGGCGGCCGCAACGTCGGCGACGAGTACTTCACCGACCGCACCGGCAACCAGCGCCCGTGGCTCGACGCGATGCTGTCGGTGCGCGGCCCGGCGGTTGAAGGGCTGCAGGATGTGTTCGTGCAGGACTGGTACACCGCCACCGACGAAGTGCTCGCCGACTCGTTCCACCCGCCAGCGCCGTGTGGCACCTCGCAGGTCGGCATCGTGCACTCGGGGCCCGACCGCGCCCGGCCCGACCTGTGGTTCGCGCTGATCCAGGCGATCGGCGAGGCCGAACGCAGCATCGACATCAGCTCGCCCTACCTGGTGCCGCCACCGACGCTGCTGTTCGCACTGCAGCTGGCGGCGGCGCGCGGCGTCGCGGTGCGGATCTGGACCAACGGGCCCAAGGCCGAAGCGGCGATCCTGTACCACGCACAGCGCAGCTGGTACCGCGCGTTTCTGCGCGCCGACATCGCCATCCACGAGACGGTGCGCGCCTACGACCACGCCAAGTTCCTGCTCGTCGACGACCGCATCGTCTGCGTCGGCAGCGCCAACATGGACCTGCGCAGTGCGCACTGGAACTTCGAAATCGCAGCGGTGGTCGTCGGCGACCGCGAACTTGCCGCCGCGGTGCGGGCGACGATCGACGCGCGCGCGCCGGGGTTTCGCCGCATCGGCGCCGGCGATCTGCCGCGCCGGCCGTGGTCGCGCGCGCTCGACGCGATGTGCGGCCTGTTGTCGCCGGTGCTGTGAGCCGGCGGCGGCGTCAACTCAGCCGCGAACCAGTTCCCAGATCTCGGCGCCGAGGTAGTCCCACGGCAGGCGGCCTTCGTCGCATTCGTTCGGCGTGATCGAGAACTGCACGTCGACCATGTAGATGATGCGGCCGGTCTTCTGGCCGATGTTGCCGGCGCCGTGCGCGACGCCCGGCGGAATGCGCACCAGCCGGTCTTTGCCGTCGCCGAGCACGAACCGCATCGTCTTGCCTTCGGTCGGCGAACCGGCGCGGCAGTCGTGCAGCACGAGCAGCAGCTTGTCGCAGGGCGGCACGTACCAGACGTCGGTCTGGCGGTGGTGGAGGTGGAACGCCTTGATCGCGCCCGGCTCCATCTCCGAGTAGTTGACCTGCTTGCACTCGAAGCCGGCGAGTTGTCCGTGCATGCCGGCGGCGAAGCGGCCGAGCTCGGTGATCGCGCCACCGTCGTCGTTGAAGCGCTTCAGCTCGACGATCTGCACGCCGTCGATCGCTTGCTTCGACGTGTAGTCCTGGACGAAGTAGGCAGCCTGGGCCTTGTGGTTGATGCGGGCCTTCGGTTCGGGTTTCGGCGTTGCAGTCACGTGGGTTCCTGGCGACGGGGTGGGAGTTGCAGGAAAAGCTGTGTCCCGCGCCCGCCACTTCATTGCAAGCAGGCTCTCGCGATTCCCGATCGAGCCGATCCGCGCTGCCAACCCTTCGACCTCGACCCAAACCCACCTGACGCAGCTGCGCGCAGGCTAGCCCATCAGCCGCGGGCCGCTGCGGCCCGACGGCTGCATGGGCGCCACCATCATTTCGGCATGCGCCACGGCTTGTCGGCCGTCGGCATCGCGCGATCGAGCGTCACGTTGAGCTCGAAGCTGGCGACCTTCTTCGGGTTGTCCTTGCTGATCGGCATGCCGACCTGGAAGCGCGTGACGATCTTGCCGGCCTTGTCGGCTTCGAACGCCAGCGTCGGCGCGACCGGCGCGCCGGTCCCCGGCTTGCCCTTGGTCGGCAGCGTGGCCACCGGCCGGCCATCGGCGGCGACCAGGATCCACTGGTCGCCCTCGACCGGCACCTGCAGCTCGTCGATGCGCACGAACGGCAACTTGCCCTCGGCGAACGCCGCGTCTTCGAGGTCCTTCTCGGTGAGGCCGAACTGCGCGATCACTTCCTTCCAGGCCTTCTTCTTCTTGTCGTCGTCCTGCTTGTCGCCATCGCCCTTCTTGGCGGCGGCGGCGATGTCCTTCTGGCCCTGCTTGATCGCTTCGAACAGTTCCTTCGGCGCGCCTTCCATGCGATACAGCAGCGTGTAGATGCCGGGCACGAGGGCGGGCGAGTCGGCGACGGCGGTCGTCGTCATCAGCGTGCCGACCAGGAGCGGCGTCTGGTGGCTCTTGTCGAGCAGCTTGCCCAGGTCCTGGTTCTTCTCCTTCGTCAGCCAGTTCACCGGCGCGAACGACACCGTCTGGTAGTCGCTCGGGAAGCCGGTCGGCCCGAACTCGTAGCGTTCGGCGCCGACCTGGCCGGCCATGTCGATGTCCTGGTCGATGCCGAAGCGGGAACGGCTGAACGAGCCGCGCAGCGCCGAGAACACCGCGTCGTAGCCAGGCTTCAGGCTCTTCGCGAGGCGGAAGCCGACGCTCTCGAGCACGTCGATGGTCTGCACCGGCGCGCGGGTGTCGAGCATCAGCTGGATCGGGTCACTCCACGACAGCCACGAGCCGCCTTTGGTGATCGCCTTGTCATCCTTCCACGACGGCGGCGCCGTCAGCAGGGCGCCAACCTTGTTCTTCTGCAGCTTCGGCCATTCGGCAGCGAACACGTCGGGGCCGTGGATCGGGCCGTAGCCGAGATCCGACATGTACTGCCAGACCTGGCCGTACATGTCCTGGTGGCCGAACGGACCGACGGCGCCGGCCGTGGTGCCGGCTGGTTTGCTCACCTGGTCGCGCGAGTTGAAGATGCCGAGCTTCTTCACCAGATCTTCGGTGAAGCGGTCGCTGTCCGGGTTCTTCGGATCCGAGCCGGGCCACGTGTTGGTGCCGTCGCCGCGCGCCGCGCGCATCCACTCCGCCTCGGTCGGCAGCCGGAAGCCGTAGCGGCCGGCGAATTCGTTGGCCTCGCGCCAGCTGATGTAGGTGACCGGGTGGTCGGCAATCGACTTGCCCTTGTCGTCCTTGAGTTCGTACGGCAGATCGTGGCCGTTCTGTTCCCAGTAGAGCAGCGGACCTTCCTTCAACTTCGGGAACTGCTTGTTGATCTCCTCGAGGCGCTTCTCGAAGTCGTCCTTGCGGCCGTAGAACCACTGTCCGAACGGCGCGCGGATCTTGCCCTTGGCGGCCCGAATGGCGGCGACCAGCACGTCGTACTCCGAGCACTTCACGTTCCACTTGGCGAGAAAGAACGGCTCGACCTTGACGTCGCGGCGACCGAGCGTGGACGCCGACTTCTTCATCGCATCGACGACCTTGTTGGCGGCGATCGTCGCGGCCTTGTCCGGTTGCGCCTGGTTCACCACCTGGCACGCGGCTGCCACCAGGCGATCGGCTTCGAGGCCGACCTTGACGGTGCCGCCGGGGACCAGCAGCAGGAACGAAGGCAAGCCATCGAGGTTGCCATCGTCCTTCTGGACAGCGGCTGGCTCGGCTTTTCCGGCTGCCGGCGCGCCGTTGGTTGTCGGCTTCTGGGCGGCGGCATTCTGGCTCGCCAGCGCCAACAGGAGCGAAACGGAAACCGTGGCCAGGAATGGCTCACGCAGCGAGGAAATGGGCATCGTGCGTTCTGGGGCAGGGAGCGATTGGTTGGGCCCGGGGTGCGGTCCAACCGTGATTCCGGAGGGGTGCCGGATGCTAGCTAGCTCCCGAGGGGTTGTGCCACGATTGTTCGCGCTGGCAGGGGATCTGCCAAGCCCCTCGCGCGCATTGACCGCGGCGGCGCCAGGCGCCGATGCCGCCGTCAGAACAGGCTGTCTTGGTCCTTGGCGAAGAAGCGCTTGCCGCGCTCTTCCAGCCCATTGGCGACCAGGTGGGCGAGGTCGGGGTCGAACTGGCGGCCGGCCTGCTCGCGGAACAACTCGACGATCTTCGCGACCGGCCACGCCGGCTTGTAGCTGCGCTGTTCGGCCAACGCGTCGTAGACCTCGGCGAGCACCAGGATGCGCCCTGGCAACGCGACGTCTTCGCCCTTCAGGCGGTTGGGGTAACCCAGGCCGTCCCAGCGTTCGTGGTGCTGATAGACCCAGGTGCGGACGTTGGCGTGCTCGGTCAGCTCGGACAGAACCTCGTAGCCCATCGCCGGATGCCGCTTCACGACTTCCATTTCGTCACTGGTCAGCGGCCCGGGCTTGGTCAGGATCTGGTCGGGCACCCCGATCTTGCCGATGTCATGCAGCAGCGCTGCCAGTCGCAGCGACGAACGGTCCTCTTCGGACACCCCGCAGCGCTCTGCCAGCGTATCGGTGTAGCCGACCACCCGGCTGGCGTGGCCGCTGGTGGTGGGGTCCTTCATCTCGATGGTGCGCGGCAGCACCGAGGTGAGCACGCGGTTGGCCGATTCGAGCTCCGAATTGCGCCGTGCCAGGTCGGTCTCCTGGATCACCCGTCGGCAAGTCGCCAGCAGTTGCGACGCCTCCACCGGTTTCACGACGATGTCCGCAACGTGGTTGCGCAGCGCCTCCTGGGCGCCATTGAAGGTCGGCCGGCCGGTCAGCACGATCACCGGGGGCTGCGGCCGCTGTTCGCGAGCGAAGTCGGCGATGTGCACGCCGAGGTCGGTCTCGCCGAGGTAGAGGTCGGTCAGCACCAGCTGGAATGGTTCGCTGCGAATCGCTTCGACGGCGTGCCGCAACGAGTTGGCGCAACGCACCGAGTAGCCCGCGCCCTCGAGCACGTGGCAAAGGCCGCGCAGCACGTCGACTTCGTCATCGACGATCAGGACGCGATGCCGGCGGGGATCGAAACCAAAGCTGGAGTCTTCCATGGTTGGTAGGCCTGTGCCGTGGGGACCCGGGGGAGACGTGATCGTCGAGGAGCGGCGCCACGCACTGCGGTCGTCGGGGAGTCTCATGTCTCGTGCGTCAGTCTCACTTTCGGGAGTCTGGAAGTTCTGGAGGGCCGAATCTCGGGGGCGAAGTCTCCACAGATCTCAGCAAGACTCAACAATCGCACTGAGAAACTGTGGAGAGTTGTTCGCGCGGTCGCATCGCGCGTTCAGCATCAGCAATTCGCGTGCGCCGCCTTCGCCGAAGTGCGAGTCCGGCGAGAGAAGAGTTGCATGCGGGCGGCGCCGGTCGCAACGTGACGCGCGTTCGATGCCGACCATCCTGACCCGCTGCGTGGCTGCTGAAGACGCTGGAATGCGCCTCGACGTGTTCCTGGCTAGCTGGCCGGAAGTGGGCACGCGGGGGGTGGCGAAGCACCTTATCGAGGCGGGCTGCGTCCGGGTTGGCGGCCGCAGGGTGAAGCCGGGGGCGTCGCTCGATGCCGGCGAGGAAGTGGTGTGCGAACTCGTGGTGCTGGAACTGCGCGATCCGCTGGCGCCGGATTTGCCGCTGCCGGTAGTCCCGGTGCTCTACGACGACCCGTTCGTGTGCGTGATCGACAAGCCGGTCGGGCTGGCCGCGCATCCGCCCGAGGACAAGGCAATCGTCGCGCACACGGTGGCGAGCTGGGCGAAGGCCAGGTTCGGCGACCTGCCGACACCGCCCGACACCGACCGGCCGGGCATCGTGCACCGGCTCGACCGCGACACCAGCGGCGTGATGGTGATCGCCAAGACCGAGGTCACGATGGAAGCGCTGCGGGTGCAGTGGAAGGAGCGACTGGTCGAGAAGGAATACCGCTGCGTTGTGTGGGGCGAGCCGCGCTTCCAAAGCGAGTGGATCGACCGGGCGATTGCGACCGACCAGAAGCACAAGGACCGCATGACGGTGGTCGAAGAGGGTGGGCGCCAGGCCGAGACCTACTACGAAGTGCTCGAACGGCTGCACGGATTCGCGCACGTGCTGTGTCGGCCCAAGACCGGGCGCACGCACCAGATTCGCGTCCACATGACGTCGATCGGTCACTCGTTGGTCGGCGACCGCATCTACCGGTCGCGCGCGCGCCAACACGACACGTTGCCCCAGGGGGCGCCGCATCCGGGGCGGCAGTGTCTGCATGCACATCGGCTCAGTTTCGAGCATCCGGCGACGCAAGAACGCATGTGCCTCGAAGCGCCACTGCCGGCCGACATGCTCGCGTTGCTGCACTTCCTGCGCGTGCACGCGGCGAAAGCGCGCGGTTGAGCCGGCGGCGCCGGCCCAAGGCTGTGGCGGCTTGCCACGTAGCTTGTGTGAGTGCGGCGCTGCCGCGCTACGGTTTCCGGCGAGGTTCGCATGAAGAGTCGCTGGCAGGATTCCGAAGCTGATCAGTTCCGCAGCCGCTACGCCGCGTGCGGCGACGATGTCGCCCTGCGCGTCTACAGCTCGCGCCTGCTCGGTCGCGAGTCCGCCCTGGTGTTGCACGGCGGCGGCAACACCTCGGTGAAGACGACGGCGATGGATCTGCTCGAGCGCAGCATTGACGTCCTGTGCGTGAAGGGCAGCGGCAGCGACCTGTCGGTGGTGGAGCCGGCGGGGCTGCCGGCGGTGCGGCTGCAACCGCTGCGCGAACTGCGCGTGCTGGAGGCCTTGTCCGACCAGGCGATGGTCGATGCGGTGCGCGGCGCTCTGCTCGACAGCAAGGCGCCGAATCCGTCGGTGGAAACGCTGCTGCACGCGTTCCTGCCGCATCGCTTCGTCGACCACACGCACGCCGATGCGATCCTGGTGCTGACCGACCAGCCCGATCCCGCGGTGCACGTGCGCGCGGCGTTCGGCAACGACGTCGTGCTGCTGCCGTGGATCATGCCCGGCTTTCCGCTGGCGAAGGCGGTGGCGGCGGCGTTCGAGCAGAATCCCGGTTGCCGCGGCATCGTGCTCGCGAAGCACGGCCTGTTCACGTTCGGCGACAGTGCGCGCGCCAGCTACGAACGCACCATCGAACTGGTCGACCGCGCCGAACGCTACATCGCGCAGCAGATCGGCGGGTTGCCGGCGATGCTGCTCGACGAGCCTGCGCCGCTGCCGGCTGCCGAGCGGCGGACGGTGCTCGAACGCGCGTTGCCGGCCCTGCGCGGCGCCCTCGCGCTGCCGCTCGACACCGCGGTAGGTCCGCAGTGGCAGCGCGTCGTCGCCGAGGCGCGCATCGGCGATGCGGTCGCCGCGTTCAGCGCGCATGCTTCGGCCGGGCCGTTGTGCGCGACCAATCCGGTGACGCCCGACCACGTGCTGCGCACCAAGGGCCACTACCTGTTCCTGTCGCGCGACGATGCGGTCGACCCCGGCCAGTGCCGGCGCGCGGTCGCTGCGTTCGCCTCGGTCTACGGGCGCTACCACGCCGCGCATGGAACGCGGTGGTCGAGGGTGATGCTGCCGGGCACGCCGGTCGTGGCCGTGATCGCCGGCGTCGGGCTCGTGGCGTTGCAGGAATCGCGCAAGGCCGCGCGCATCGCCGCCGACATCGCCGAACACACACTCGCGGTGAAGGCCGCCGCGCACGCGCTCGGGCGCTACGTGCCGCTCACCGACGAGGAACTGGCGGCGATGGAATACTGGCCGCTGGAGCGAGCGAAGCTCGGCCCGCACAAGGCGCTGCCGCTCGCCGGCCAGGTGGCGCTGGTCACCGGTGCGGCGGGCGCCATCGGGGCTGGCATCGTCGAAGCACTGCTCGACAACGGCGCCTGCGTCTTCGCGACCGATGTCGATGCGGCGCGCTTGCAGGTCGTGGCGACGCGGTTCGCCGCGCACGCGGGCAACCTCGCCACCGGCACCGCCGACGTCACCGATCCGGCGTCCGTGGCGCGCTTGTTCGCTGCGGTCTGCAGCACCTTCGGCGGCGTCGACGTGGTCGTGCCCAACGCCGGCATCGCCCACGTCAGCCGGCTCGAGTCGATGGACCTGGCGACGTTCGCCAAGGTGATGGCGGTCAACACGACCGGCACGCTGCTGGTGCTGAAGGAAGCGGCGCGTGTGTTCCGGCAGCAGGGCACCGGCGGCAACGTCGTCGTGCAGGCGAGCAAGAACACCTTCGCGCCGGGGGCCGGCTTTGGCGCGTATTCGGCCAGCAAGGCCGCCGCCTTGCAGTTGTCGCGCATCGCGGCGCTCGAATTCGCCGAGTTGGGCGTGCGCGTCAACGCGATCAACGCCGATGCGGTGTTCGGCGACGACGAAGTGCCGAGCCAGCTGTGGCAGGAAGTGGGGCCCGGCCGCATGGCGGCGCGCGGGCTCGACGCGGCCGGCCTGCGGCAGTTCTACAAGGAACGTTCGCTGCTGAAGGCGACCGTGCTGCCGCGCCACGTCGGCGAAGCGGTGGTGTTCTTCGCCAGCGAGCGCACGCCGACGACGGGCGCCGTGTTGCCGGTCGACGGTGGGTTGCCCGAGGCGTTCCCTCGATGACGCTGCGCGCCGATGTGATTGACCCTGGCGCGGGCGATGGCGACGCCGCGATCGAATTGGTCGGTTTGCGCAAGGTCTACCGCAAGGGCAAGCAGACGACCGTTGCCGTCGATGGGCTCGATCTGCGCGTGGAGCGCGGCGAAGTGTTCGGGTTGCTCGGTCCCAATGGGGCCGGCAAGACCACGACCATCGAAATCTGCGAAGGCCTGACCGTGCCCGACAGCGGCCGTGTGCGCATTCTCGGCTCGCAATGGCGCACCGGCGTCGACGATGCGATCCGCGCCCGCATCGGCGTGTGCTTGCAGGAGACGAAGTTCCACGAGAAGGCGACGGTGCGCGAGACGCTGCAGTTGTTCCGTTCGTTCTTCGCCACCGGTCGCAGCCTGGACGAAGTGCTCGATCTGGTGTCGCTGCGCGAAAAGGCGGATGCGCGCCAATCGACGCTGTCGGGCGGCCAGCGGCAGCGGCTGGCGGTGGCCACGGCGCTGGTGGGCACGCCGGAACTGCTGTTCCTCGACGAGCCCACGACCGGCCTCGACCCGCAGTCGCGCCGGCAGTTGTGGGACGTGGTGCGCGCGTTCCAGGATCGCTCGGGCACGGTGGTGCTGACGACGCACTACATGGACGAGGCGCAGCAACTGTGCGATCGCGTCGGCATCGTCGACAAAGGCAAGGTCATCGCGCTCGGCACCCCGGACGAGTTGATCCGGTCGCTCGACGCCGAACACTTCGTCGAGGTGGACTTCGCCAAGGAGGCGAACGGCAGCCTCGACGCGGCTCCGTTCGCGGCGCTGCCCGATGTCGCGGCGGTCGCGCGCGAGGGATCCCACGTGGTGTTGACGGTGCGCTCGGTGCACACCGCGTTGCCGGCGATGCTGGCGATGGCGAGTGCGCAGAACCTGCCGATCGCCGGTTTGGCGACACGCCACGCCACGCTCGAAGACGTGTTCGTGCATCTCACCGGGCGCCATCTGCGCGACGAGGGCAAACCATGAGGGCGCGTGTGGTCCTGGAAGTGGCGCGGACGACCTTCCGCGAGTTCTGGCGCAGCCCCGAGGCGGTGTTCTGGACCTACGGATTCCCGGTGCTGATGGCGGTGGTGCTCGGCTTTGCCTTCCAGCCTGGCGCCTTGCCGCCGGTGCCGGTCGCCGTCGTCGCCGGTGAGGGCACCGGGCCGGTGGTCGCAAGCTTGCGGCAGGAGGCGCGGCTGCAGGTCGAAGCGATGTCGGCCGCCGAGGCCGACCATGCGCTGGCGCGCGGCCGCGTGGCCTTGCTGCTGCGCCTCGATGCGGGCGAGCCCGTGCTGCGCACCGACCCGACGCGGCAGGAAGCGGAACTGGCGCGGTTGCTGGTCGAGCGCACGCTGCGCGGTTCCAGCAGCGGCAGCGACGCCACGCTGCGCGCCGAAGTCGAAGACCGGCCCGGGGCGCGCTACATCGACTTCCTGATCCCGGGCCTGGTCGGCCTCAACCTGCTCGGCGCCGGCATGTGGGGCGTGGGCTTCAACCTGGTGCAGATGCGCACGCAGCATCTGCTGCGGCGGCTTGCCGTCACGCCGATGCGGCGCGCGGAGTTCCTGTTCGGCTACCTGCTCGGCCGCTTCGTGCTGGTGGTGCCGGAATCGGTCGCGATCGCTTCGTTCGGTGTGCTGGTGTGGGGCGTGCCGTGCCGCGGCAGCGTGCTCGCAGCGCTGCTGCTGGCGACCGTCGGCGGCTTCGCGTTCGCCGGCCTCGGTTGCCTGCTGGCCAGCCGCACGCGCACGATCGAGGGCATCGCCGGATTGATGAACCTGTTCCAGCTGCCGATGTGGCTGCTCGGCGGGTCCTTCTTCGACGTCGACCGGTTGACCGGCGTGATGCGGTGGGCGTCGGAAGCGATGCCGTTGACGCACGTGAATCGGGCGCTGCGCGACGTGATGCTCGAACCGGGCACGCTCGCCGACGTGGCCATGCCGCTCGGCATCCTGGCGGGGTTTGCCGCCGTGTGCTTCGCGTTGGCGATGCGCCTGTTCCGCTGGCAGTGAAACGCGCGGGCGACGTCAGTGGCCAGGCACTGGCGCTGGGGCGGCGGTGACGCCGCGCCCGGTCGATGCCACCGTCGCGCGCAGGGTGACCACGCCGTCGGTGCCGGCATCGACGTCGAGACGACCGTTGTCGCGGCAGGTGGTGTGGTCGAGGGCCAGCGTGCCGCCGGCGAACGGTGCCGCCGCGCCCTCGGCGAACGCGCCGACCATGTTGCCTTGCAGTTCGCACCGCTGCAGCGTCACGATCGCGGCGTCGCGCACCCACACGCCGTGGTCGCACCAGGCAAAGCGGGATCCGATCGCCTGGACCCTGGTGCCGGCGGCGGCCTGCAGGCCGTGGCCGCGGCACAGCGCGATGTCGAGCAGCTGCGCGTCGAGCGTGCCGCCATCGACTTCGAGGCCGTTGCCCACGGCGCCGCGCAGCGTCACGTGCCGCAGCTCCGCCGCGCTGCCGTGCAGCGCCAGCAGCGGCGTCGTTGGACCATGCAGGTGCACATGGAGGAAGCGCGCGGCACCACTGCAACGCAGCGGAGCCTCGCCGCCTTCGCCTTCGATCGCGATCGGTGCCGCCTCCGTGCCGATGGCGCGAAGCGGGCCGCGGCAGTGCCAGGTGGCGTTCCTGGCGAAGCGCAGGCGCGTGCCTGCTGCCACCACTACCGTGGTCGAGGCCGCGAAGTACGCCGACGCGTCGACGCGCACAAAGCCAGGCCCGAACGTGATCGTGGCCGGTGGTTCGGGCAGCGCCCACGGATGCACGCTGCCGGCGGCGGCGGCGGCGGCGGCGGCGGAGTCGGCCGGCAGGGTTGTCGTGCGGAGCGGCGCCTGCGTCAGCGCATGCGAAAACACGAAGTCGTCGGGTTTGCCGCGCAGCGCGTAGTGCAGTGGGGCCGGTCGCGCGTGCGGCGCTTGCACGCCCGTGCCGTCCTGGTCCTTGCGCTGTGCTTCGGCGAAGCGGGCCGCAGTGCGTCCCGGCAGCAGCAGCGACACCTCGTGGCCTTCGGCGGCCAGCACCGGGCTCTGGTCTGTGCGCGCGACGGTCACCGCCACGTTGCCGAACACCGAGACCCTGGTGCACGCGGGATCGGCCGGGTCGACCGCGGTGGCGACGCGCGCAGCAGAAAGCCAATCGCGCAAGAACGCGGCGCGCTGCTGCACGAATTGCGCAAACGCCGCCAGTTCGCCGTCCACTTCGCTGGCGTCCACGCGTTGCGTCTGGAACTCGCCGCGCCGCAGCACCAGCCGCGCGATCTCCGGATCGTGGTCCAGCACCGGCCGCAGCGTCGCCAGTTGCTGCGTCGCGAACGCGACGAGCCGTTCGGGGCTGCCGAAGCCGTGCAGCAGTTCCCACAACACGAGGTCGCGCTGGTGCAGGAACACGGGGTCGCACACCAACCGGTCGGCCAGCGGATGGCGCGTGAGATCGACCGGCAACGTCGGTTCGGCGTGCATGCCGAACGCGTTCGCGTCCCACAGCATCGGTTCGATCGCATCGCGCACCGGATCATCGAACCAGACGTGGTTGTGCGCGCGGTCGGCGTGGTTGCTGCCGACCAGCGTCGCCAACGCCATGGCGCGCGCCGTGGCCTTGGTGTCGAGCAGGAACCGGAGCCGCAGCGTGTTCGTCGGCGACGCCGGTTCGCGCAGCACGGCGAGCAACTGCTCGAGCCGGGCGCGGCTTCGCGCCGTCGTGCGGCCGCTGCTGCGCCAGGCGTCGGCGTTGGTCCACAGGTTCTCGTGGCGTCGTTCCCCGAGCGCGTCGCCCTTCCAGAAGGTGCCGCGGCCGCGGCCGCGGGCCGCCGCCAGGTCGTCGCCGGGACGCAACGAACGCAGGTAGACGCCGCGACTGCCGCCGGCGAGCCACAGTTCCACCGCTTCGGTGCCGGCGTGCAGCAGGCCCAGCCCGGCAGCGAGCCGGTCCGGCAGCAGGTTGGCGAGGCCCAGGGGATCCTCGGGCCGCGACAGTTCGATGTGGCGCGGGCGCTGCGGCTGCACCTGCGGCGGTTGTTCGACCCGCAGGGAGGGCTTCGCTGCGCCGTGATGCCACGGGCTGAAGCCGCGGCGGGCGAGTTTGGCGGCAGTGGTCGTGCCGAACTCGTCGGCGTAGTGGCCCTTCACCTCGACGTCGGCATGCCGGTTCGCGGCCAGCATCGCCGTGAGGCCTGGCGCGTCGACGTGCACCCGTGGCACGCCGGGGCTCGGCGCGCCCGGCCTGGCCGCGAACATGGCGATGCCGGCGGCGACGACGAGCGCCAGCGAAGCGGTGGCAGCGAGCAGCGACGGAACGCGCATCCCGCCATGGCATCGGCGCTCCCGCGGTCCTGGCTGAAGGCGCGACTCAGCGAACGGCGAGCCGCAGCACCGGGTAGTGGTCGCCGGTCGCGGCCTCGAAGAAGTTCCAGGTCGACAGCGAGTCTTCGCTCTCGGGTTCCAGCAGCGTCGCCGCCAACCGCGCCAGCGGCTGTTGTGCCGGGATCACGAGGGTGCCGAGCGGCAGTTCCATCGCCTTCATCTCGGTCCACGTGCCCTTCAACTCCAGTTCCTGGTGGCCCTGGTAGGGGCGCTTGGGCTTGCGCTTGCCGCTCACCGCGAAGCGCTGTGCCGGCACCGTGCGCACCGCGTCGATCGCGGTGAACTGCACGCCGTGCTGCTGCAGCTTCGCCACCACTTCCGGCGCCGGTGCGATGATCGCCCACGCGGCCGGCAATGCCCGTTGCGCGCGGGCGCGGAACGAGCGCACGACCGGCATCTCCTCCGCCTTCGCCACACCCTTGCGCACGTAGCGCATCGGCTTGTCGCCGGCGCCGTCGATCTTCTCGAGTTCGCCGACCAGCACCGGCAGTCGCTCGATACCGCCGAACGCGGTGTCGTAGCCAAACCACACCGGATCGGTGCCCTGCAGGGTGGCTTCGGCCGCCGCCATGGTGGCACGCACCGAGACTTCCTGCGCGACGAGACCACGCAGCAACGTCAGCACGAACGCGCGCGTCGAGGCGATGCGCGTCGCGAAGTCATCGTAGCTGTAGGCCTCGCTCAGCACGGCAATGCGGTTGCGCAGGCCGAAGTAGTTGACGCCGTAGCGAGGGCGATGGTCGTAGCTGTACCAGCCACGCACGCCATTCGGCGATTCGGGGGCGCCGCTGCCGTCCCAGTCCTTGGTCTCGAAGTTGCCGTAGTCGAAGGTCGCAAAGCCGTGCTCCTTCTGCATCGTCGTGGTCGCTGCATCGAGCAGGCTCCGCGTCAGCTGGGCGATGCCGCGGTCGACGTTGGGCGACAGGCTTGGCGCGTAGGTGAGCTGGTAGCCGTGCGCCGATCCGTTGGTCGTGTGCAGATCGACGAACAGGTGCGGGTCGATGCTGCGGAACAGTGCCAGCAGGTTGCGCGTCTCCGCCGCGTCGGCCTTCACGAAGTCGCGGTTGAGGTCGAGTCCCTGCGCGGTCGCGCGAACGCCGACGACGTCGGGGCCGTTCTGGCCTTCGCGGTTCTTCGGCCCGAGCTTCTCGTTGCCGTCGACGTTGTAGATCGGCACGAACCACACCTCGCACTTCGCCAGCAGTTCCTGGTGTTCGCCGAGGGCGACCTCGCGCGCCAGCATCTGCAGCGCTTCCTTGCCCTCGGTTTCGCCGGCGTGGATGTTGGCGATGACCAGCGCGCGCAGCGGCGGCGTGGTCTTTGGCTGCGGCAGCGCCAGCTTGACCAGCAGTTGGGCGCGGCCTTCGTGCGACTTGCCGGCGACCTGCACGGTCAGTCGGTCGCCGTGCGGCAGTTTGACGCAGGCGTTCAGGAACTGCTCCACCTGCGCGGCGGTCGACGTGGCCGAGTGCCCGGTCTGCTCAGGCACGGTCTTTGGCGCCTGGGCTGGTGCCGTCAGGGCGACGCAAGGCAGCAGGAAGGTGACGGCGAAGGCTCGCATGGTGAAGTACCTACGCGGCCACGGCATTGTCTGCCAGAGCGGGTTTGTCTGTTGTCGGCATGCTCGCACCGACGTTCTGCCGGTCATGACGAACTCGACTGCCAAGCCACGAGTGCCGCATGTGGTGATCCTCGGCGGATTGCCGGCCTCGCCGCCGCTCGCGCCCTGGGTCGTGCGAACTTGCGGGTGACGCGGCTGGGAGCCGAGTGGAACGGGCGAAGCGTCGCCGGGCGCGGGCAGCAAGCAGGGCCCGCGGCCGATGACGAAGAACTCAGCGTCAGCGCGCGCGCGGCAGCAGTTCGATCGTCGCCGCTTCGGCGCGGTCGGCATCGCCGAGTGTGCGCAGCCAATCAGCGAACGCCACCGCCGGCCGCGTCGCCGCGTGCATGCGCACCGTTCGTTGGATGCGCACTCGCCCATCCAGCAACGTGATGCGCTGGTCGAAGTGCAGCGGCTCGCATTCGCACACGATCGACGTCGGCGCCTTCGCCAGACGCAACTCGGTGCCCGGATCGAAGGTCACGTCCCAGTCAGAATCGAGGTCGACGGGCAAGCGCCACGGCATCGTGCGTTCGGCGCGATCGCCGTACGACGTCGCGAACTTGGTCGGCGGCAGCGGCAGCGGAACTACGAAGCGATCGCCGTTCTTCTGCACGCCTGTGCCCTTCAAGGTCGCTTCGACCGCCAGCGGCTTGCCCTTGTCGGTGCCGACGAAGCGCGCTGACTCGACGCGGAAGCCAGGGAAGATCTGTTGCGCGATCTGGCGTGCGGCCTGCTTCTGCACCGCTTCCTTCTGCTGGCGCAGCCGTTCGGCCAGTGTGTACCCGGGGATGTCACCGAGTTCGGCGGTGGCAGTGAGCACGAGGTCCTTGCCGCGCAGCGTCGCGTCGCCGCGCACCGTCATTCGCTGCGAACCGCCGGTGGCAGCGGGCAGCGTCGTCGGTTCGAAACGATCGTCGTGGATCAGGATCGCGCGCGTGCCACCGCGTTGCGCCGGCACCATGCCGAGCGGCCAGTGGCGCGGCGTGTCGACGAACATCGGCACGCGCGTGCCATCGGGCAGCAGCAGCATCGCTCCCGGCAGCTGCACCGGCTCGGTGTCGGTGAACAACGAAGCGGTGCCGTCGCCGAGTTCGGGGCGCATGCCGGTGCACGCCATCGGCACCACCTGCAGGCCCGCGGCGCGCATCATCGCGATCGCGAGCAGGAAGCGGCTGCCCTTCTTGCGCAGCAGGGTCTCGAGCGCGCCGTCGGCATTGCCGTCCTCGATGCGTTCCTGGCAGAAGGCCCAGATCGCGAACGCTTGCTCGCGCGGCGTCGTCGTGCCGGCGATCGCAACGGCTGCGGCGTCGAGCAGCGGCTGCACCGTGCGCGTGCGGCGGCCGAGCTGGGCGCGATGGTTGCGCAGCACCGGGAACGGCGTGCTGTCCTCGCCGATCTCGGCGCTCGGCAGCAGTTCGAGCATCGGCGGCAGGAACTGTTCCTTCGGCATCGCCGGCAGGTTGCTGCGGGTGAACGTCAGCGCGGTGCGGCCGTCGGCCAGCGGCGTGCGCGCGACCGGTTCGCCGAGGCCGCGCGTGCGCAGTTCGCCGCGGCCGCTCGGCGGCACCAGCACCAGTTCGGCGAGTACGCACGGCTCGTCTTCGGCGCCGAAGTGGAACGGGCTCTGCGCCAGTTCCCCGTCGCCCGGCGCGCCCTGGTGGTCGCGGTAGCGCCATTCGACGAAGGCGCCTGGCTGCAGCCGCGTCAGCGAGTAGTCGCCGTCGATGCGCGACGGGATCGACTCGTTGCCCTCGGCATCGAGCGTGCGCACCAGCAGCACTTCGCCGACACCGCCGAGGCCGAGCTTCTCGCCGAAGCGTTCGACGCCGGCCTGGTCGTTGATGCGGCGCAGGGAGTGCACTTCGGTGACCGAACTGCCATCGGGTTGCATCACCGCGATGCGCTGGTCGAGCAGCACCGTGGTGGAGGAACCTTGTTCGCGTTCGCCGGCCTGGAACGCCAGCGCCAGCATCCGGCCATCGCGCCGCAGCGAAGCCAGGGCATCGATGGTGGCTGCCGCGCCACCGCGGTCGAGGCGCCACGAGGCATCGCCGTGGCGGGCACCGCCGAGTTCGCGCGCGCGTTCGAGGCAGGCGGCGCTGGCCACGGCGTCGCCGTCCTGGTGGTAGGCGGCGGCGAGATCGTGCAGCACCTCGGCGTCGATCGCCGCGTGCTCGAACAACTGCTGCCGTACGGCCGACTTCGTCCTGGCATCGCCGCGCGCGTGCGCGAGATCGAGTTGCATGCGCAGGCGCGACACCGTGGGTGCGTCGCCAACCGTCGGGAAGGCAAGCTCGAGCAGCTTCGCGGCGTCGTCGAAGCGACCGAGCGCGATCGCATCGCGGCAGGCCGCCTGCGCGAGACCCGGCTGGTCCTTGCGCAGGGCCAGCGAACGTTGCCGCAGTTCCAACAGATGGGCCGTGGCACGGGTGCCGGCGCGGTCGGCGGCGAGTTGCCCCGGGGGTCGACAATCGCGTGGGCAGGCAGCGGCGAAGGCGTGCAGCGCGGCGTCGAGTTCACCGAAGAACTTCAGGTTCCGCAGCACATCGCAGCGTCGCGCATGCGTTTCAGGACCCGGGGCTGCGTGTTCGGCGAGGATCTGCAGCGCGTCTTCGCGACGATCCTGCTCTTCGGCCAACGCGGCGCGGGCGAGGCGAGCGGCGTGGTGCGTCGGCGGCAGCGTCGCGAACGCGGCCTCCTCGAGCTTGCGCGCTTCGGCCTTGCGCAGTTCGTCGGGCAGCGGCAACAACCGCAGCACGCGCGCGGTGGCGAGCGCCAGCGTGCCGTCGGTCGGCGGGGTCGCGCGCAGCGGCGCAGCGAGATCCAACGCGCGATCCTGGTTGCCCTCGCGCAGCGCCGCGAGCACCGCCGCGAGCCGCAGCGTCGCATCGGCGTCGGCCGCGCTGGCGAGGCGCGCCAGCATCGCTTCGCCGGTGACGAACGTGGCCTTGGTCGCGCTCGCCGCGGTCGCCGCTGGCGTGAAACCCTCGTCGGCAGCCGTTTGCACGCCTGCGAGAGCGTGGCCTTCGCCATCCACCACACGCAGGCAGACGAACGACCGCCCGTTGGTCGCCGTCTTCACGACGATCTCGTGGCCGCCGGCCGGCAGATGCAGGCCCTGGTGTTGCCGGAACGACGTCGTGCGGCGCCAGCGTTCGAGCCGGAGCACTTCCTTGCCGTCGACGAAGACCTGGAAGTCGCCGTCGTGTTCGATCTCGAGGAACCCTTCGGTGTCCGCGGCCACCTGGATGCGCCAGCGGCCGTACTGGCATCCCGCCAGCCAGCGTGGTGGCTGCGCGAGATCGACGCCACGTGAGTCACCGCGCCGCGACAGGACGACGCAGCGGGCCTCGCCGCCGCGGCCCTCGAACGTGGCCCCGGCGGCCGGGAACTCGAGCTCCGGCGCGAACGCCACGCCGACGTAGTGGTCACCCGGATCGCCGAACGGTCCGCACGCGAGCATCGACTCTGCGTGGCCGAACACCGGGAAGCGGCCGGCGTCGCGACCGAGCGCGCGCAGCAGCCGCCAGCGCAGGATCGCCGTCTCCTGCAGGCAGAGGCCGTGGCTCTTCGCTGAGGCAGCGCCGTCGAGTTGGGTGAGCAGGCGCTGCGGATCCTGGATGATGCCGACGTAGCGGCCGGCTTCGGCGACCAGGAACCCGGCGATCGGCGAACGCGCGTGCGCGAGTCCGGCGGCGACGAGGTCGGCGGCGACCTGGTCGGGATCGTCGGTGGCCGGCGCTTGCGCCGCCACGAAGGCGCGCGCCAGCGCGACGCTGTCGTCCTGCGCCGGCAACGACACCGCGGCGAACAGCGCGCCACCGAAGGCGACGCACGCACGGAGGATGGTGGGGAGGCTCATCGCGAGCCCTCCTTCTGCAGCAACACAAGTTGGCTGTCGGCTGCCTTGACCGCGCCGACGAAGTCGCGGAACGCCGCGTACTCCTGCGGCTCGATGCGCGCCCGCGTCATCTGCAGCTCGCGTTCGACGACGACCGCCGAGCCATCGCGGCGCCAACGCATCGTGAACGAGCCGAACGGCGCCTGCTGTTCGACTGCCGTCGGCAGTTCCCCGGGTCGGAACCCGGGCGGCAGCACGTAGCGCAGCGTGCTCGCTTCGCCGCGTGGCACGCCGAGCAGCAGCGGCGAGTGCCGTTCCGCTTCGGCCGTGAGTGCCAGCAGGCCGGTGTCGGCGAACACGCTGGGCAGCTGCCAGGTCGTGTCGGTGCGTTGGCCGAGTTCGGCGATGGTCGCCTGCGTGCCGAGTTCGACTGCGGCTTCGGGGCCGGCAGCCGGCGCGTTCAATTCGCCGAGCGTGGCGGTGCCGAACGTCTCCGCCAGCGTGCGTTCGACGACTTCGCGGCGCCGCGCGGGCTCGGTCGCCAGCATCGAACGCAATTCGACCGCGGCGTTGCCGAGCGGGCGTTGCGTGTGGCGCAACGACACCTTGCCATCGGCGCCGAGTTCGACCACGAAGTCGTCGTGCATGCGGTTGCTCTTCGGCGTCGCCCACGGCACGCCGCGCAGTTCGGCCTTGCCACCGTCGACCACCAGCACGGCGGCGCCCTGGTCCATGTCGGGCAGCGTGTCGGTCGGGTGCCACGTCGCGGTGCCGTCGAGGAAGCGGCCGGGTCGGCCTTCGTGCGGCGGCAGCCACGCGATGCAGTGGTTGAAGTGCTGCACCATCGGCAGTTCGAGGTCGTCCTTGCTGCGCAGCGGGTCGGCGAAGATGAGCACCGGCCGGCATGGCACGCCGATCTCGCCGAGCAGGGCGCACAGCAGCAGCGCCTTGTCCTTGCAGTCGCCGTGGCGCCGTTCGTGGATCACCGAAGTCGCGTACGGCTTGTAGCCGTGCACGCCGAACTCCCACGCTTCGTAGCGGACGTCGGTGGTGACGAAGTGGTAGATGGCGGCGATCTTGTCGTCCAGCGAGGCGAGGCCCGCCGTGCGTTCGCGCACCGTCTGCTGCATCGCCGGCGTCACTTCGAGCTGGTTCTTGATCAGGTTCCACCACCACGCCGCGAACTGGTCCCAGTCGCGGTAGGTGGTCATGCGCACCACGGGCTCGCGCTCGCGTTGCAGCGGGCGCTGCACTTCGGGTCGATCGCGGGCGATCTCCCGCAGCACGAAGCGGAACGTGCGCGTGCCGTCGGCGAGCGTGCCTTCTTCGGGGGCGGGCGCGCCCTGCGCGTTCTGCCAGCGGTAGTCGCGGCCGGGGGCGGCGAGCACCAGCAGGTCGTCGGTGCGCACCGGCGATCCGTCCGGCGAACGGAACACGTGCACGAGGCCGAAGTAGTCGCCGAAGAACGACGGCTGCAGGTCATCGACGCGACCTTCCACCGCAACCACGTCGCCAGGCCGCAGGTCGGGCAGGCGCACGCGCGCGCCCTGCAGCGCGGGTTTCTGCACCGACCCGTCGGCGCGGAACACCGTGCAGCCGAGCAGGCGCGCCCGTTGTTCGCCGCCGTAGTACGGCATCTGCCACTGCGAGAGTTGGCGGGCGCCGTCCGTGGTCAACACGCGCACGATGTCGTGGCGGTAGACGTTGGTGGTGCCGTTCTGGTTCGCGCGCACGATCTGCTGGCGCAGCAACCAGTGCAGCGGATCGCGCGCCGCGGCGGCGTCGGCGGGTGGCCCCGTGTCGGCGCGCACCAGTGCGGTCGCATCGACCTGCCAGGGAACGTGGAAGCCGCTCGCCTCCGTGCCTGCGCTGCCGGCCTGCTGGCGCTCCAGGTACTCGGCGCGGCGTTCGTCGTCGCGGCGATTGGGCGCCACCTGCAGCGCGCTGCGCAGCAGTTCGATCTCGCGCGTGACGCTGTTGGGATCGAGATGCCGCCCTTGTGCCAGGATGCGGGCCGCGAACGACATCGCGTCGGCGTCGTCGACGGCCAGTTGCAGCCAGCGGTCCATCGTCTGCCGGGCTCCGGAGTAGTCGTTCTCGACGAGAAGGAGTTCGGCGAGTTGGCGGTGAAAACGGCCGGAGCACGGATCCGCTGCCATCGCGGTGCGCAGCAGTTCCTTGGCGCCATCGGTCTGGCCGAGTCGCGCCAACTGGCTGGCGGCGTTGGCGAAGTCGAACTCGGCGCAGCTCAGTGTCAGCACCTGCTGGCGCAGGCGCAGCGCCACCGCCGGATCGCGGTCGGCGGCGGACGCGGCCAATCGCCACGCATCGGGATGGTCGCACTTTTCGGCGAGCAGGCGAAGTTCGGCGTCGGCGAACTCGGGCATGCCTTCGTCGCGCCACGTGGCAATGCGCAGCAGGGCGGCGGCGGGGTGGTTTGGCCGCTGGGCCAGCACCGAGTCGGCAAGAGCGCGGGCTTGCCGCCAAAGTCCGGACGAATCGCGCAGCAGGTTGCCGAGTTGCACGGCGGCATCGACGTGGCCAGGGCTCTTCTGCAGCGCGCGTTCGAGCGCGCGGCGGCGATCGTTCTCGTCGCGGTCGGCGGCCGAACGGCCGTGCCGCAGGTGCGTGGCGGCCAGTGCCAGCCAGGCATCGGCAACGTCGGGCAGTTCGGTCGTGGCGGCGACCGCAGCGGCGCGGTCACGGCGACCGTCGCGATCGCCATCGGCGTCGCGGGCGCGCCACAGCCAGGCCAGCCGCAACGCGTCGGCGCCCTTGCCCGAACCGATCGGCAACGTGGAACGGCCGCCGAGGGCCACGGCAGTCGCCTCGGCGGTCGGAGTTGCCGCCTTCGTCTGCGCCGCCGCTTCGACGTCGGCCCGCAGCGCCGAGAACCGCACGCCGGCCAGCGGCTGGCCCGAACGGGCGCGCAGTCGCAGCGCGGCGAGGAAGTCGGCGCCTTCCTGATGGCACGCCTTCAGCAACAGCAGGTTCGGGCCCGCGACGAGCGGCACCACGACGGTGTCCTGGTCGAAGGCGAACGGCCGCTCGATCTCGCGCGCCCCGACCTTGTTGCCGTTGCAGAACACGGCCCAGCTGCCGGTGCTGCCGAGTTCGAGCACCGCCTCGGTGTCGGCCTGCGCGAGCACTGCGGTGGCGAAGTAGACGAGCGACTGTTCGTGCGGGTGCACGATGCGTTGCACGGGCAACACGGGCGAACGGTCGCGATGGGGCACTTCGCGCCAACGCACCGGCCGCACCTTGCCGGGCAGTTCGGCCGTGAGGTCGAAGGCCGTCTCCGGTTCGAATGCTTTGGCAAAGCCGTTGCCGCGTTCGTTCGGCAGCGGGCCGAGCAGCCAACCGCCCGACACGAAGCCGAGCTTCTGCGCGCGTTCGGTGATGTTGCCCTTCGGCAACGATTCGGCCAGTTCGAGGGCGAGCAGGGCCAAGCGATCGGCGAGCAGGGGATCGGCCGCTACCGCGGGTGCGGTCGCCAGCGCGTCGAACGCAGCGATGACGCTGCCCGCCTGGGCCGGCCGGGTGAGCCGTGCCGCGATCGTGGCCCAGGCTTCGATGCGGGCGGCAGCGACGGCCCCATCGGCGCGCTGCGCCTGTTCGGTCAGCAACTGCAGGAACGTCGTGGTGGCCCCTGCGTGGTCGCCGGCGGCCCGGGCCGCCAGGGCTTCGCGTTCGCGCGGTAGCAGTTCCTGGCCCGAGGCGATCCGGGCGGGAGCCAGCAACAGGGTGGTGGCGAAGAGAACGACGGCGAACGCACGGTGCAGCACGCCTGCGTCTTAGCGCACCGGCAGCGGCCCCGGCAACTGGCTCGCCCGCGCGCACCGGTTTGTTTCGGGCCCGCTTGCCGACCTGGCGAACGCGGTCAGCTCGTGATTGGGCGGGTCGGCGACTGCCTGGGCAACTCGTCGAGTTGCAGGACGCCGTCCTTGTTGAGGTCGAGCCGACGTCGCAATTCCTCGGCGCTGCGTTCGAGCGTGGGGTCGAGCCGGCGCAGCAGGGCCTGCCATTCCTCGGCGTCGAGCGTGCCGTTGCGGTCGGCGTCGGCGGTGCTCCACGGGGTCGGCAGCGGGCTCGGTTTGCCGGCGGCTGGTTCGGGGCTGCGGCCGGGGAGTTGTTCGAACCAGGGCGCCAGTTCCGCTTCTTCGAGCCGCCCCGAGCGGTCGTGGTCGAGCGTGCGCAGCTGGCCGCCGAGGGCAGGGCTCAGTTCCGATTCGCGCAGAAACTTGTCGACCTCGGCCGGGTCGAGCCCGCCGTTGCCGTTGCTGTCGTGCAACTGCAGGAACTTCTGCAGCGGCGTCGCCGACCTGGCTTCGGGCGCGCTCGCCACCAGCCGGCGTTGCGTGCGCACCCGGAACGAGCCGCCGTTCTGCAGCGCCGTGCGCAGGCTGCGGTCGAACTCCTTCCAGCTGACGAAACCATCGCGGTCGGTGTCGAGTCGGGCGAAGGCGTCGCTGTCGCGCAGGTCCTTCATCGAGTCGAGCGCGTCGTGCGTCTCGAACACGTCGAGGCGGTCGTCGCCATCGGTGTCGGTGGCGGTGAACAGATCGCGGCTGGTCGCCTCGCTGCAGTTGCCGCGGAACACGCGTTCGACGCCCGGTCGCGGGGTCGGCTTTTCCGGCGCCGTCTTCTCGGTCTGCGCCCACAGCGGGTTCGCTGTGCAGAGACCGAGGCAGAGCATGGCGAGCCGGACGTGCATGGGGGGTTCTTCGAACGGGTTCCCGGCGCGACTATAGCTCGGTTCGGGGGCTGTGGCTTACGGCACGAACAGGCACTCGCGGCCGAGCAGTCGGACCTTCGGGTGGTTCTCGGGGTTGGTGAAACCGGCGACCTCGACGCGGTGGCCGGCGGCGTGCAGGGCGCGCGCCATCACCAGCATCGACTTCGAGGCCGGGGCCAGCACGACGACGTGGTCCTTGCCGGCGAGGCCGAACGCGGCGCCGGCGAGGCGCACACCGCCGGTGAAGTCCTGGCTGAGCAGCTCGAGTTCGAAGCCGGCGGGCGGGGCGCTGCGGGTGGCGGCGAAGGCGATGCCGCGCCCGAAGGTGCGGGTGCCAGCCAGTCCGGTGCGCAGTCGCGCCATCGCCAGTTCGCCTGCCTGGGCCTTCGCTTCGATCTGCAGCGCATCGAGATCGATCACCGCGTGCACGGTGGTTGCCTGGGCCGTCGGTGCCGCGGGTTTGGCGGGCAGCGTCGGCGTCGCCGCGGGCGCTGGGTCGCGGGGTTTCGGGGCGGCGGCCGCGGGCGCGGGCATCGGCGCCGGTGGTGTCGCCGAGGGCGAACGGAACTGCGTGTGTTGCCGTTGGGTCGGATCGGGGCGACGTGGGTCAGGCCCGCGCGACCGCTCCGGGTGGCGAGGGTGCTGGCCTCGGGTCTCGTCACGTCCTGGCGGCGCCGCGCGATCGGCCGGGCCGTGGCCGCGTTGATCAGGGGGCGCCGGGCGCCGCTCGTGCCTGGGCTTCGGCTCGCGCGGACGATCGCGCGGATCGGGCTCGGCGGGCAGGAACGGGTTCCGGAACTCGTCGGCCGGCGTTGCCGGCGTCGGCGTCTCCGGTTCGCGGCGCCGCGCCGGTGCCGAATCGAGGTCGTTGCCAGCCTCGGCTTCGCGGGCGAGGGTGGGTGCTGCCGCGAGGATGGGCAGCGGCGGCGCTGGCGGTGGGGGCGGAGTTGCGCCGACCACTTCCGGTTCCGGTGCGACCGCCGGCGGCGGTGCGACGGCAGGTGCGTCCACGACCTCGTCGATCGCCGGGCCCGCAGCCGCCGGCGGCGTCGCGTCGACCGCCGATCCCCTCGCTTTGCGGGTTCGCTTTGCGAGTGTGGAACGCGCCGGGGGCTTTTTCTCGCCGTCGTCGAAGATGTTCGCGCCGAAGTCCGTCATCGCGAGCCACGCTATCCGCAGGTCGCTGGCCTGGCTACGGCACCGGGTTTTTTGGTCCTCACCCTTGTTCCCGGCCGCTCTCGACGCTTGCATCACCGCCTCGGACAGCCCCTTTCGAATCCCCTGACTGCTCTCCCGGCATCGCGGCGCCAACGGCGCAACACGCAATGCCACCTGCAGTCGCGACCGAGGAACCCAGAGTGAACGCTCGCACGACTCTCCTTTCCGTCTCTGCTCTCCTGGCGACCACGTTGGCATCGTGCGGCACCCTGAACCGCGCTGGCAAGGACCTGGTCCTGGGCGTCGGAACGCCGGTGCTGATGATCTACGGTGGTGCCACCGATGGCGCGACTTCGGCCCAGAACGTGCGCGCTGGTCTCGACAGCGGCTCGGGCGTCGAAGTGCTCGCCTTCCCGTTCACCTTCGCCTACCACGCGTTGGAACACGGCATCTACGGCGTCGTGCACCTGATCGACCTGCCGCTGTGCCTGCTGTATGGCCCGGCCGAGCTGCACCCGTCGGGTCCGGACATCAAGCCGCTCGACATCTACCAGGGCACCTGGTTCGACAAGTGGGCCGCGAAGAAGTCGGGCACCGACGCCGAAAGCGGCGAGATGACGCCCGCCGGCAACTGAGCGCCGCGTAGCGGTAGCGGATCGCCGCGGAGCCGACCCACCGCCTGGCTGACCGGGCGGGGATTTGCACAACCTGCTCGCTGGCTTCGCAGCCTCCAGGCCCCGAGTTGACCGCGAACCTACTTGCGGTCGCCGGGCTTTGGCTCGTTCGCCTTCCCGTCGCCTGCATTCGGCTCGGTCGGTTTGGGTTCGGCCAACAGCCGTTCTGCGACCAGCGGCAGCCGCAGCAGGAGATCCAACGAAGCCGTCGGCTCCGACGCCATGCGTTCGAGCTGATCGCGCAGACCCTTCAGCAGGGTCTGTTGCTGCTCCACCATGGGGGTCTCCGCCAGCCAGGCGTCGAGGTTGGTTCGCGCGCGCTGCAGCAGCGCGGCAGGTTCTCCGACCAGCGCGGGCGCCTTCCAATCCTGGAAGTCGAACCAGCGGAGTTCGGCGGCGCGCGCCGGCTGTCCCTGCAGTTCGGCGCGCAGCACCGATGCGGCCATCGGCCACCGGTTGCGCAAGGTCTCCGGTTGGCCTTGCCGCGGCCGGTTGTTCAACGCCTGGAAGCGTTGCCGCTGCCGTTCGCTGGTCGACAGCCATTGGTGGTTGCGGAGCCAGCGCTGGGCGATTTCGGTGAGCGGGCGCAGGTTGAAGTTGTCGCCTGACGCCGCCATCTGCTGCAGCACGGTGGCGGGATCCTGCCGCACTTGCTGCAGCAGCGTGTCGGTCGGCAAGGGTTGCATCTCCGCTGCCGCGGTGCGGATCGGCTCGGGGGCTTCGGCGAGCGGGATCGGGCGCGTGCCGGTCACCCCGACCCGCTGCAGTTCGGTGAGGCGCGCCACCGCGATCCAGCGTTCGAGGTTGGCCGGGCGGGCGTCGTGCGCGATCGCTTCGTATTCGCTGACGGCGGCGCGCACATCGAGGTCGAGCACTTCGCGAATCCACGCCGCATGCAAGCGCGCCGATGCATCGGTGTTGGCCGTGGGCGCCTGCGCCACGAGCCCGCCGAGGCAGAGTGCGAATGCCGCCGCGCTCTTCACGATTCCTCCAGCAGCTTCGATTCGAAGCGATAGCCGAGGCCGTGCACGGTGACGACGTGGACCGGGTTCTCGACGTCGCGCTCCAGCTTCTTGCGCAGTCGCGCGATGTGGTTGTCGACGGTTCGCGTGGTCGGCAGGTGCACGTAGCCCCAGACCTTGCGCAGCAGATCCTGACGGCTGACGACCTCGCCGCGGTGTTCGATCAGCATGCGCAGGATCTCGGCTTCGTAGCGCGACAGCTGCGTCTCCTGGCCGTCGCGCGTGATGGTGAAGCGCTTCCAATCGACCGTCAGTTCCTGGAAGCGCATCAGGCCGCCGATCGGCGCGCGTTCGCCGACGCCGGCCTTGGCGCCGGAATGCGTGCGCCGCAGCACCGCGCGGATGCGCGCCAGCAGCTCGCGGCTGGAGTACGGCTTGGTGACGTAGTCGTCGGCGCCCAGCTCGAGCCCCACGACGATGTCGATCTCCGTGTCCTTCGCCGTCAGCATGATGATCGGCAC
>SXGT01010816.1_pt1 | contig 30912 bp, 28 predicted proteins | sample 3176221 | NCBI WGS metagenome assembly SXGT01 (sample SAMN11356862, study PRJNA531348) | freshwater metagenome | isolation source: freshwater sample F1-120 | place: China: Fuxian Lake, Yuxi | collected 2017-12-25
CTCAGGTTGCGACTTTTTCCAACCTTCTACCGTCGCATTGACGCCCGCGATCGTGTCTGGGTCATCTAGTATCAAGAATTGCATGGCTATCGCTTCAACGCCAGCTGCCGGCGCGGCTGCCGGCGCGGCTGCCGGTGCGGCAGCCGGTGCGGCGCAGCCAACCACCAAACCCGAAATCACGACCACAACCATGAACCCACTCCAGCTTTGCTTTTTCATATCATTTATTCTCCTTTTCATACCTAAGTTATACAACAAAACAACCCGTTTTTTTAGTTACTCAAACATAGTACTTATGCTCCCCGATTTTTTGTGTACCCTTTTCTTAGTTATTATAAGTGCTTTCTAGCGTTGTGGCAAATACCTCATTTCAGCACGCATCGTAGGCTGGATGCTAGACAATATCACTCGTCAACTACCAGTCGACCATAGCAATTAACCGACCCCTTCGTCGACTTGCAGCGGGCTGTTAGTAGAGCATACTATCGACGCACATTTACTACACATGGCGTAATTGCACATTTCCCCCCAATTTTACATTAATCCTTTGCCAATTAGCTGATCGCTTGCAAACCGTTTTTGGGCATTGCGATTCCTACCAATGCAGTAAAAAATTTTTTCGATGCGCCCAAAATACTTGCTCCGCAGTATCGTAATGTCCGCAAGCTCTTAAGCCAGACTGTAAACGAATGTCCATTATGCACGATCCCAATCGATATTTTACAGCCAGAGTTGGAGTCTTTTTACTCGGGTCGGCCTATCAAGCCATAGCCCAACTAATACTGGAATACTTTTGCAAACTTGAAGCACAACCATTGAAAAAACGTTTCTTTTTTGCTTTGTGTAACTGTAGCCAACTCCCAAGTGAGTTTATTTGCCCAGACACTTTGAACGATTCTCGGCACATCGGTTCCTGCCCCACGAGCTGACAAGTTGGGGCAGCGGCAAAAAAGAGCACGCTCATTATCAGCATTACTTCTCTTACTCACAAAAACATATGCGGAATCTCTATTAATCTATGCTACTTGAAGCCAGGACTACAAATCCACCTATATTCAATATGTAAATATGGGCGGTAACTGGTAATCCACAAGCGCTAGGGTAAAACCCGTTGGGGTGACAACAATGACTCCAAAATTATGCAAGCAGGATACTCATTAGCGTGTATTTTAATAAAACGGAAAGGCTTTTTCTTGAATTGCAAAAGTGTAAATTGACATGGTTGTCATGTCGGTAGCTGTTGGCGGCCTGATTGATGTTACAAAAACAAGCTTTACGCAGCACGAGTTTCGAAGTGAGTTACTTAACGATAGTATTATGCAACCGAATAGAGTGTATGTTGCAGTAATCGTTTGCTTAGTGGCGGATTTATGTCTCATCCATTTGATTTAGCGCATATTGGGAAACAATACCGGTCGTGTTTCGTTTCATCAACAGAAGGCTTGCGTTTACTATGGGGGTCAATAAAAGATTACAACCAAGTGGCACGCGTGAATGTTGGAGCGGTGGGGTTACATCTCGTTTGGTGGCTAGGCAATTTTATTTGCGCTAGCAATGGTGGACTCCAGCAAACTTTGGGCTTCAACTTGGAGCGAGGCTGTGAATGCCGGTATTCCAGTTCTCTCAACTAAATACTTGGCTGCCACAGAACCACAGGACCCTGCCAACTTTGCATTCTTTGTGATAGCGTAACTAACTGACAAACCACCCCCATAGCAGTTGCCGGCACCAGTGGGATCGACTACTTTGACAGGTACGGCCGGAATATGCCATATATCATCGTGATCGCGCTCCCAGACGTACGATCCCTGTGATCCATGCCGGATCGCAATCATCTGGGGACCGAGGTGCGACCAGTATCTTACTACTTTGGCTGGATCGATAGTGTCCGCTATGCCGCTAGCGGATGGCCAATCTGGCGTTGCGATATCTACGACGTGGAGGAGATCCAATATACTGTTCCGGTTGCTCCACAATGCGAAATCAATGATTGGTTCGAGTGACAATAGTGCCCCTCGTTTCTGTAGTTCCATTGCGGTTTGAACCATGGGTTCGTCGGCAAACTCAGTAATTAGATGGATCATACGTGGTTGTTGATGAGTAATTGGCAGATCAATAGATTGTTGGAGCAACCGCGTAAAATTTTTCCTGTCGAGTGCGTGCTCCAATGGATTGCCGTCTTGAAACTTCATGTAACCGTCTTCGGTATAATCCAAAAGCCCATTTCGAGTGGTTGGAATGTTGGGGTACTGAATCCACCCCGTAAGATCGATGTCGAGATTTCGTAATGTTGCGGCATGTTTTGAATCCAAGTCAGTGCCGGAGCGGCTCAAAAGACCTACAGAATTGCTCCAAAGCCGAGCACCAAAAGCAGCCTGTGGACCACCCCCACCAAGAACATCCGAGACAATTTGACCGTCTGAAAGGCGGATGTCATCAATAATTATTTTTCCGTAGATAAGGTACTCGCTCATCTTACAGTGCTCCATATTTCGAAACTATGTGCCAACCAATCAAGCCATGAGCTAAACTTGCCACACCAATAATTCTCACCGCAAACCTCGAAACCCGAAGGATGATATTTCTTAAGGTCGGGCAGTAGATCCTCACCGCTTGTAGGTCCAACGGTCACTAAAAAAAACAGAGGCATGGGTAAAATGCAAAAAGCATCCAGTGATAATCTTAGTTGGCAATAGAAAAGGTTCGACCGAGGTGTTCTTCACTTCCACCAAGTTTACTTCTTAAGGTTTATACATCCGAATAGCATGCAATTACTGTGGAACCGCTGCGCCACTCTAGGAAAATGGTATTTGCTTGAGCTGATGCAATATCGGGAAAGCGTTATGTTGCTCCAGCCCAATCTGGTGGCAACCCAGTTCTTTTGGTTGCGGACTGGCGAATTCAGTTTGCACAACTTTGTTTGGGGCTGTAATGATACTCAATGACAGTCGTGGTGTACGGCAGTGACGATTAACGTAGTAAGTTGCACAAGTGACCACTGACACAATAATCTTTACCCTTAGTTCACAAACCGTGCCCCTTTTATTACCCGCCCACCTTGTGAGGGTACAGCTACATATTCCATCTCCAGTTTGTTTACCTAAAGCATCTCTTCACATGAAACCAAGTTGCCAAACGGTGTATTCCCACAGCTGGTGCGACAGATAACGGATCAATTCCGCGACCCCAAAAAAACTTTGGCGGTCATCGGGCCAAAGCATTGCTTAATGGTGAGGCGTGGAGCCGGTACATCTAGACGCTCTTGATGCCGCACAGCTCGTATCCGTACTGTAGACCGTGCGGTATCTGGGTTGCAATGAATTATCTCACTTTTCGTCCATAGGTTTAATTTCGCAAGCTGATTAGATGCTTGCTAGTTCCGAATAAATTAGCGACATGCCCAACGGCTTCATCGATCGCTACAGGATGGTGAGTGAACTGCTGCAAGACGTATAGGTGGAGCAAAAAATTGTGATATCGCGCCTAAGCCACTCTGTTCGGGTGCATCTGGAATGCTTTGCCTGTGTACAGTAAAAAGTTTGAACCAGCTTCTCTTGGGGGCCTTGCGGCACATTTCTGGTTTTATGGAGTGGCCGTATATTTGCGCCCAATATTTGAGGTGCTGATAAATAATCACGGACCTCATCTTAATCTCAGCTCAACAATGTTGGGCAATTCTGAGGTAATGCGTTGATACTGCACCGAGTTTATACAAAATTAACATCACTTACTCAGTGCAGCGCAAATATCAAGTTGCTCTAAATAAACTCACCTTGGCTTACTATTACCATAGCTAGACAAAATTACGCCCCCACGAAATTAATTGGTTTTGCAAGACAAAATTTACCCTACTCTTGAATGATCATGCTGAGGTATACCTACCGCCGAGGTTTATTGGCCATGGTTCCTAACGCTAGTTCGGTTTTGTGGGCCCAAGCATGGCACTCGAGAAACAATGTCTACGTAGCGCTTGACTTGATCGACATCTACGTGACTACCCCAACCTTGAGTCTCAAAGCATGATCCTACAAATGCACCATCGGCTTTCGCTAACCACCTAGCCGCATTTTCATGGTTCGTATAACCGCCCAAAATAACTGGTAAATCTGGAACAGCAAGGTTAATCTCATTGACGAGGCGGAGTGTAGTTTTCTCATCCGGATTTGCTACTTCGACGCCTTGGGCTCCGGCTGATTTTGCGAGCTTAGCTACTTCCGTAGTAGGCAAGTCCCCTCCAAGCCACTTAAAATGCATTCCATCCACTTCAGCTATGATATTAATTGTTTGTGCGTTAATTCTTGTACGATAATGTTGGAATTCCACGGGATTTGACTCGGCTACCCCGGAAGGTGTTAAGGTTGCGCCTACGAAAGCATTGCATCGCAAAAAGGAACCCCCACATACTTTTGCTATGGCAAGCGCGGGTAGAAGGGAATTCCATAGAATTTGCACGCCCACATCAAACGCTGGAGGAGTAGTCTCGGAGACTGCTGATACAATCCGCGCAATCGCCGCTAAACGGGCATAGTCAATCTCGTTGCCAATCGGGTAGACCCGGTCAACCGTTTGAATGAGGCATCCATCAGCACCTCCTTGCCGAAGTGAATTAGCATCAGCGACAGCTTTTCGAATTGATTTGTCGACATTGCCTTCTTCAAAAAATGGTGTACCAGGTAACGGTAAAAGATGCACCAGACCGACAACAACTTTTTTATAACTCATTTTTTCGAAAATACACATTATGGCCTGTTTTTCTGCACTGTTGATTTTGATTTTTGCATTCTTATAAATAGCTATTAACCGTAAATTAGGGAGTCAAGTTGATTTCGATTTGCGGAGCTCAGACAATTATGCAGTGGAGCAATTTCAGCATACATACCTGCGTCAAAAAAGTGGGTTTGCGACACGCGTGCTTAGATCGATTGGTAGTCGATGCGGAGGAGAGATGAAGAGGCAGTTGCTCGAGTTATGCAAAATGTTACCCGCATTGATCACAAGTTCTCCTCGTACAACTGGCGCAATGAACCAATGTTGAGCCATATCTTGAGCCTGTGCACCGCCAACAGTGTTTCGCTCAAAATTTGTAATAACGCGTGATCGGAACTTGGACAATAATCTTACATCATATTTTCCGGATCAAGGGATGGTTGTGTGTAAAAGTACAGGAAGCGCTGAAACGTGGTTGGGCGGTCAGGGAAAAGGTTTCTGTATTTTCGACTTGCTCCCTGAGCAACTGTAACTTCCTTGACTAGTATTCTAGCAACGCCAATTAGGGCAGTGTTGTAGGTACTTACAGCAGTGCGGAATTCGGCACGCCCAGCTGTCACTGGTTAGGGCCAGTCAGTCGTATACCGGCCGATACATCTTAGTCGTCCGTGGGCATTCCCTGAGTCATTATGAACAATTCGGTCTGGTTTGGCTATGTCACTGTTGCAATACTGGAGTTTTGAGCCGCTGCAGTAGTATTGAAATGTAGCTTTGAAGATGCTCATAAATCGGAATTCTTATTTTGCTTTCTGTTCTTCCGCATAAAACTAAGCAGACTCAGAGGATAGGCGATTGATCAAAGTAATGGGACCCTCAGGGTGGGTGATGTGCGCAAAGACGACAGAAGTGTAGGTAACCTAAATTTGCGAGTAACCTGCTCGGTTCGAGCCACCGACCCCTAAAAAGGAAGGCTAAAGTGTAGGACGGAAAACCCACTTACGCCGCGCTGTGATTTTGACTTACTTATACTCATAAATATTACTTGTGGAAAACAATGTTTGCTCCCAACATTGACTGTCCCATCTCATCATGTAAATTATCTTGTTTCTAAAATTACGCCCGTAATGATATGAATTGCTACTGAGTGGCAGCAAGGCAAGGGTATTCCTCCAAAAGTTATTATGTTAGTAACAAACGTCTTTAAAATATGAATTTAGTATATGGTGCATGCAGATATCTGGAGTATTATTTGTGGTGTTGCCGGAGTCTGAACAACGCTATTTTTTAGCGACAAGGTTTTAGCCGGTCGGCACAAACTCCAGACTATGGAAATCAAAGAGAATTAACTTACTCACGCGTACATCATAATTGTTGAACGAATTAGGTTTAGAAATCGTTCTACGTCAATTTCGAGCGCAGCTTCACAGTTCGATGGTTTTCCACGTAGTGTTGCTGTGGGAATACGTGATAAGTCTACAGTAGGTTCAGTGCTGCGCAGGTGCCGATAGTCACAGACCGTCATCCCACGAGTATATTCACCGCGCAGTTCTACCGTTACGTGCATATCAACGGCTTTAATCAGCGTCGGATCGATTAACCATGCTACGGCACAAGAATCATGGATACTCACGCCGCCTCCTGGTCCTTCCGACGATGCAGCCATAAAGAATCGGAGTAGATCAGCGCAAAAAATTGAAGCACGTGAACCGATTGCGTCAAAATCGTCTATTTCTGACTGCGTCAATATTGCCTGACGGGTTAGGTTTATGCCGCACATCTTGATATGCATGCCAGACTCGAATACTTTGAGCGCAGCTTCTGGGTCCACGTAAATATTAAATTCGGCGGCAGGTGTCCAGTTTCCAAAAGTGACCGAGCCGCCCATGATGCTGACTTCTTTGACACGTTTTAAAATCTGGGGCTCGCGATTGATCGCCGCTGCGATATTCGTCAGGGGACCGGTTGCTATTAAAGTAACGTCATCCGTGGACATCACTGTATCCACAATAAAATCTACACCATGCATAGTGGCCACCCCTTTTTTTGGGTGCGGAAGCAAAGGGCCGTCCATTCCGCTTTCCCCATGAAACATTGGAGCGATTATCAGATCAACCACTGTTGGTCCCGCATGGCCCTTATAGACCTTTATGTCACTCCTATCCAGTACTTGCAGGATCTTTAGAGCATTCACTGAAACTTTCTCTAGCACTTGATTGCCACCTACGGTGGTAATACCAAGTACATTCAAATGTTTTAGTGCTAACATGATAGCAAAAGCATCATCATGGCCAGGATCACAATCGATAATGACTTTTTTCATAGACTGCCTCGTGGTGCGTATTAAGTTGGGGAGCGATTGACGTTGATTCTGGCGTCGTGTGATTAGCGCATCATCATAGTTGAGACCTCTGCATTGGAACGAAGTACCCCCTTTTTAGCGAGATCTTAGTGTGGTGCGACTTGGTAGGCGTGGTGGTGCCCTGTAGTTCTGGTGAGATCCTGCTGGTTGTTTGGTCATATCTCTGCAAGTTAGTCACAAATATTTCAAGCTAAAAGGTCTTGATTTTATGCAGAGTTGTTGCTCTTTGCGGGTTGGACAATAGTATATGTAAAACTTTGCGAGCTCGATTTGAAGTAAGGGAGCTAGTTTTGTGTATCTATACTATCATCGACACAGCTCTGATGCCTCGGATATGTCGCAGCGTCGGGTGCGTTGCTCCAGCTTTGTAGGGTTTGGCCGCCATCCACCAGCAGTGTTGTTCCAGTGATATATTGGGCGTCACATGATGCAAGAAAAGCAACCGCTGCTGCAACATCCTCGGGCTGGCCGACCCGGCGTAAGGGTATGCGATTAGCAAATCGATCAAAGAATTCGTGTGGCTTGAGTGGGTTGCTGCGTTGTTGGCCCAGACTGAGCGGAGTTTGAATGATACCAGGGCAGACTGCAGTCACGCGGATACCATATTGTGCTACTTCAAGTGCTAAGCTTTTGGTTATCCCCTCGACCCCGTGCTTACTGGCCATGTAGGAGCCAGAGCCATCAATTGTGTCCCACCCGCCCGCAGAGGAGCCCATGTTAATGATCACCCCGCCGCCTGTATTCTTCATTTGGGCTACGCCGCATTTACATGCTAGAAATATGCCTCGCAAATTGATTGCCATCAACCGGTCCCATTGTGCTAGTGATAAGTCTACTAAGGGTGTGCCATCACCACCAACACCTGCGTTATTAAACATTATATCGAGGCGCCCAAATGTGGTTACGGTGTCTGCGACCATCATCTCGTTATCTTTGGGTATCGAAAGATCGGCTTGGATAGCAAAAGCTCGGACGCCGCACTCTTCAACCTCTTTTGCGACCCTTTTGGCTCCATTTTCGTTAATATCTACTATTGTGATGTTTGCGCCTTCGCGAGCCAATCGAAGTGCAGTCGCGCGACCGATGGACCCAGCACCTCCTGTAATGAGAGCAACCTTGTTTGCAAACCGATGGTGATGGGTGATGCTCATTGCTGTGCTCTCGGGTTTGTAATTGTAAAAAATGGTTGAGAGTAGCGGACTAATGGGTAGGCAGATAAGCTCGCAGCGGAGATACTATTATATTATAACTTGGCGGCGCGCAGGGGGTGTGTTGCGGCTCTTCAGTACCTTGATCTCGCCATCTACAATGACTGCTGAAATGCCGACAGTGTCTCCAATCTTAAATGCACCTAGTGCGTCGCGTGACTCTGACCCTTCGGCCGCATCCATGATTACGAGGTCAGCGTCCATCCCTACGCAAATCTTGCCCGTGTTAATTCTGTAAAGTGATGAGGTGTTACCCGATGCCATTGCTATAACCTGCTCGGGTGGTACTCTACCGAGCGATGAAATCCATGCGATGGTGCGGATAATCCCCAGCGGGATAATTCCAGTGCCTGATGGCATGTCGGTCCCAACGATAATGCGGTTAAGGCAACTACGCTGGCGCGCTATTTCAATAATTTTTGGGATCACAGTTACGTTGCCACACTGAATAATCTCTAGCGCGCAGTTGGTCTCAGACATTATTATATCTATATCTTTTTCTGGGGGGGCTGTCGGGCCGCCGTTTAAGTGACACGCGATGTCTGGCTGGACGATCTTTACGTGTTTCGCACCTATCACACCACTACCTGGAATCGAAGCGCCTCCAACATGCATCATCACTACCATCGCGTTTTGCTTGGCCCAGCCGATCATCTCAGCAGCTTTTTCCCAGTCGTGAAATCCACCTAGGCCAACTTCACCAAGGTGACAGACACCAGCTTGCGCCATTTCCTTGAAGTCTTGCTCCTGTAAGCCAGCGGCGAGTAATAAGGCCCCCCCCATCACTTTTACCCCACCAGGACGGAAGTTTCTCCACGACTGTGCGCCAATAATTGCGAGAGACTTGACACCAATTGCGTTCGTAGGTAGACCTGGCGTATGCACTTCCCCCGCTGAGATCATGAAGGTCACTCCACCATGCGCACAGCTGTCAATGAAATCGACTGTTTTTTGGCGTGGCGTATAGTCTCCAATCACGGGGTGGAAGTGCGAATCGATTAAACCCGGGGTAAGTGTTGTGCCGTTTGCGTCTATAACAGTCTCATTGCCATACGGCTCGAAGCTATTTCTCTTACCCACAGCCGCAATCTTCCCGTCGCGCACGAGAAGTGCGTCACCATCGAGTAGTGCGTTGGTAAAATCTCCAGAGACTATCTGGCCGATATTATGTATTAGAAGATTGCCGGGCATCGATACGCTTCTATGGGAGTGTTGGTCGGCGCTTTGCCGGAGCAAAAGCACACAAGTTCGCTGGCGGACTACCTGTTACCCTGTGAATTTGGAGGTGATTAGATGTTGACGTTTTATGTGTCACGTGGTAGACCAGCTAGCACACGTTCGAGATCTATAACGTCGCCATAGTGGGTGTCGATATCATAGAGCGCAGCATCTTGCTGTCGTGGGCTTGTGGCCATGCACGTTTGCTCCGGTATGATGGCGTGGTACCCCAAAAAAAAAGCATCGTGACATGTTGAGCGTACACAAATATTAGTGACGACACCAGTGATGATTACAGTCTTGATTTCACGTTCACGCAGATAAAGATCTAGATCTGTCTGAAAGAATCCGCTATAACGCCGCTTAGGCACAATTATGTCAACCTTTGAGTCATAGGATATTTTCTGGGAAATTTCTGCTCCCCATGTTCCGATGACACCAGCTTTGCCTCTCTTTCGAAATAGTGAGTCGTCTTCACGCACCGACTGGTTCAACCAGAAAATAGGCATGAATGCTGCGCGCGCGAGTTCGATTAATTGGTTATTTGTTTCATATAGGACGGTGGCGCCTGGCAGGACCATCGAGCCGCCATCCTCAAAAAAGTCATTGATAATGTCAACTACCAGAAGCGCGGTTCGCTTTGGGTCAAATTTGACAGATGTGTGCTTAATGCGAAGTTCAGAAAATGTATCTTGTTCAGGCATTACTTGTCTCCTTCAAACTACTCACAGACTGGAACCTAAACCTGTGGAAATCAGTCGAGACCGTTTTGGCCCACTACATTTGCGCACGTAAGGCCCCCAACACGTGGGTGGGGACGACCACCATTCGTGACCGTAACTATCAAGACAATTTCGTCGGTTTTAGGAGCATCTGAAATTCGTACTTCCATTGCATCAAAATGGGATCTGACTTTCATCGCGTCTTTGTGGTGAAGAGGTACGTCTATGGCCGTACCCGGAGGGCCTATTTTCTTTGCCGATGGAATTATCGCTTTTCCGCCTCTTACTGCTTTTCGCAAAGATTCCCCGAGTTTTGGGTGCAATATTGCTGCTGCGTGCTCACGTTCCCCACCCATGCCAACAATAGCTGCCTTGCCGAAACTGTGCGTGACATCAGAGCCCAGTGCCGCAACAGCTTTTTGGCTAAGTATCTCGCCAAGCTCTGCGCTAATATCGGATAATTCCGTGAGGTCATCAACATATTTTCCTGCACATGGGTTCCACACAACCCCCGCAGCCGCTATTTTTTTTAATGGTTTTACTAATAATCTGCCACCCTCCTGAAAAGTTTCTTCGATAAATACATATAGTCGTCTGAGTTCCATCTGTTGCATCTCCCAACTAGAAATATAAACGCCAAGTGTGATTGGGCTTAAAACCAAGTACTCGTTGAGCTTTTTCTATACTCAGAATTGAGTTGAATTCTTCCAATCCGAAACGAATTTCTGTGTCTGGGTAATACTTGCGCACAAGGTCAGCGGTTGGTTCTAGGCTGAACGAATCATGGGCAGAAATATTGATGGTTTCGTGCCCTATAAGATCCACTTCCAATGCCAGGCGCGTTGCCTCAGCTACATCTCGGCTGTCGACATATGTCCAAAGGTTTGCCATCGCTTTGGCGGGGTAGGGTTGCAGAGGGCTAATTTGCTGTTTGAAGGTTTGCGGTGTGTGAATCCAACTCAACCTAAGACTTGCAACACTTAAATTTCCAGCCATTCTACGCACAAACCCCTTGGCAATTTCTTCCCCAACATACTTCGAAATACTATAGGCGTCTTGGGGACCCTCTGGATATTCTTCATCAATAGGAGCATAGTGCGGGGACAGGCCACTGTAATAAAATGGATATCCAGTAACTGATTTGCTTGACGCATAAACAACTCGTCTAATACCTAGATTGGCGACGACCTCAAGTACATTGAACGTGGTCATAACATTGGTGCGAAAAACAGTTTCTGGTGTATTTAAAGTTGGGCGAGGAATCCCAGCGAAATGAACGACACGGTCTGTTGCCCGTAACACTCCGTAGACTTGGCCGAGGTCCGTGAGCTCTACTACTTTGTAAGGGCAAACAGGTTTAATTGGATGAATAATGTCGACACAAAGTACCTCGTAATCCAGTCTGACCAAATGCTCGACAACAGCGCTGCCCGCCAGACCGGCCCCGCCAGTGACAACAACCCGTGTGATGCTCTAGTCCTCCACCGGGCCCCGCCAATCTGGTGCGCCCACATTGGTGATACTTATGTGGGCCATAGAATGCCCTATGGACGCTCCATGCCAGTGAAGCTCTCCGGCAGGAATCTGGATTGTGTCCCCAATTTCTGCAGTAATGACATCTCCGTGATCGTTCCCAATTCGCGCTTGCCCCTCCAAGATATATAGAATTTGTTCACCAGGATGAATATGCCAGTGTGTTCGAGCACCATTCTCAAAGAAAACTACTGCCACACCAATTGTGCCACCCTCGCCGCGCTTTAGTATGCGGTCCAGATGCCCTGTCCCGGTGATTGCTTCGTTGCTCTGCGCTTCACGATCTGATACACGAATGATTTTCATTCCAGGTTACTCTATTCCTTAACTTGAAGACTATATCATATGTTGCAGAGCGCTTTAGATTGCCGCTAATTTGTACTAGAAAATTGCAAGTAGTCAAATGATGAATTGAGCTTGAGTGTAGAGGCAATAAGTTCCTATAGTGCCTAACAATTAATCCAAATGGCCGCATTGACGTTTGGCGGTTTAACTTGACGAATCGGGGGCATTTTATTTGAGAAATGAGCGATTACTGCTTGTCAACCAAATAATCGTAAACTGTCAGCATGTGCTTGTAGTAGCTGCTCATCCCAATGGCTACATGCATGTTTCACGACAGTATTAACTGGGACGAATTAAGCAGGCGGGTGCACGTGCATGGCAAACATACCTATTTTTGCCCATCCGGCTCGTCGTCTTAGACAAATCCAACTAACCCTGTTGGCTACGCCCCCAGCTTTGTTCCTTGTATTTCATTGTGACCCGAGGCATATTCTCGTCGTGACCGGTTGCCAAGATTGGTTCAGGCTGACCATCCATTTTGGAGTATTTCTACTGAAAACAACACCTGCTGATTCTGGAATCTTCCAACGTGTTGTACGCCACTGCGGGTGTCTAGTTCCTAAAGCATACCCAGCTGCTCGTTCTGCTCCTTGGTATGCTTCCTTTTGCAAGCTTGGCTTCCCTAGTTATGGTACTAGTAAAGACGCAAATAACCGTTTTGAAAATGCAGTAACTTAATCTGTGTACGTGTTTCTACCCCTAATGGATGCAGGTCTTGCTTTATTAGTAGAGATCGTTGGATCGTGATGAACCCTAGCCGATGTTTGACCCCACAGGTTTTAGGTGCATGAAAGTATGTGATTTTGACTGCCCAGTGTGTTTCGTAAACCGTGGCATGTTAGTTACATTATCTAATCCACATTGTAAATAGCGATGATTGATATTCTGAACACAGTTCGAGTCTTACCTACAGTGGTCTAGGGTAAGCCGAGGCTTTTGGCTGCAAGATGAATAGTATATTTGCCGGTGGTTAGAATTTTAGGACCAGACGAAAATTTGTTTTACTGGCTACACCCCACGGCACTTGCGTAACTTGGACATGATAATGGTTCTCTTGCAGCAAAGTGTATTACTTCACGGGAATTACTAGGTGTGGTGCGCCTATGCAATATCTTGAAGCCATTTGCTAAATTCCATCAATACTTGGTCAACACCCAGGGCATGCAGTTCTGCGCTTTCATCAACTTCAAGTTTTGCGGTGCGCTGTCACCCAAGAACAAACTTATCATCTTCAAGAATGAAGATTGGTAACTCAATAAATGTAGTGTTACGCTTTGCCGGTACGACGTAACGACACGCCTAATAAAATAGGGTGCGTGAACCTTCGGGTTATTGGTTACCAAGAAAATTCACAAAATGGGTGTGACTTCCTAGTGACCGGTCTAATGGCACTGTATGAGCCATACAAAAATATTGCGATGATTAACGTTTGATTAATTCTCGTTAGTACACCGTTCTTGAATATGCATGGATTTTATTCTTTGGTGGAGTGCTTTGACAGGAATCAGGTAGAAAAAGGTTAATGTTCTGTTCGATCTTATATGCATGGATATTACGCACATTGCACCCCCCACCAATTACACGCCCAAGAGAAAGCTTAGCACTGCGATATTTGCACAAAACCCGAATTGCCGGAATGCCTCTTTGGAGTGTTACCGCAACATACAGTCTGTCTAAGATCTGTAAAAACCTGTTGGGTGTCTGCTATGTCAATTTGGAATGCGACTGGGTGCCAAATCTAGCGTGGAGCCTGGTCGAGCTCCTCTTCATCGTCAGAATTCGGTTTCTGTCGATGAGTTTAGATCATATTGTTTTTATACCCATACCGATTTTCGAAAACCTGAAAACGCGTTCTCTTGAACAAATCTTCCTTAAAATCTGGCATAATATTTTGTGTAGCCTTTATTTCGACAGACACGCGGCATATTCCGTCCTTGATATTCATTCGGGCTTTTTCTTCGAGTCAAACGTCCAACAAAGCCGTTGTTTAAGGCATTTGGGTGGTGGTCCGTACGCGACCTAGGCTTGCGCCAAAGTTACACAGTTTCAAGTGATGTTATGCTAGTTTCGCTTCAGCTTCATTAGGTATTTTGAAACTTACGAGTGCTCCAAATTTTGGCATGTAGCGGGTTGCCATGGCATGTTGTTGATAGAACTGCAATCCGGAACACCATGCTCGATGAACTTTCGGGTGCCTCTTTAGATAAAGAACCAGTACCAATGCAGATTTGGGTGAATAATCTAACCGCAAATGCGGAATTCGAATGCCACGGAGCAGCGCCCAAGCATTGGGTGAAGATAGTGCTCCGCTGGGCTATTTTAGGTGGATCTCCAGAAACCTTCAAAAAGTCTACTGGAAGCAAACTCGTTCTCATTGTAGTGGCGCCTTCTTGTGCATCGCGTTGACCACCAATTCTTGTTGTTGTGCTTTCCACCACAAAAGTAAATCCCCAGTCATGTGAACGGAATTAGTGGGGGCTAGTGAAGGTCTTTTTGTAAACAACAGTAATACCACGCGTGTGAGCTACGAATGCTTGGGCTTCAACATTAACGTTTTTTCTTGTAGGGTTAGCGATAGTCTCCATGTCTATTAGTGTTGTTTCTGTTGCTATGCGCACTTCCGAGGTGTTAAGGGTATCTACAAAAGTAGTTGTGACCCTAAAAGCTATGAAAGGGTGATCCACAAACTGATGCTTGGAGCCGTGAATTATTGGCTCTTATACGATGTAGTCACCAGCTTGTAATATTGCAAAGAGCTGCGTGGCGACGCATCCATTCCACCTCCTGTTGTAAGACATGCCTCTGCATTTGCGACTAAGCTCACTAGAGTGTCTAAAGCCTATTCGCTTGCGTTTGCTTACCGAAGTAACATTTACCCCACTGCGGTCACTATCTAGAATGCGCGAGTAACTATCGAGGTCGTTCTCAAAATTGGTGGACCGAGTTGTCCATAACTGTGAGACAGGATGTGTAAGCCATGGTAAAGTCGGTACCTCCTCACTGATAAAGAACCTCTTTGGCAAGTAGATAATTGTGAATATTACCGCGTGATATATGCATGCTACCTTTCTCTAAAAACTCTCCTCCACAGGTTCTCTGTGGTACCCTATAGCGCTGCACTATTCTGTAGGTTCGAAACCATGGATTGGGCTAGAAACAACTGCACCCTTCCTTGTTATTGCTTGATAGCAAGCGAACTTACTGGTGCACAACAGGGGTGCGCACGCACTTTTCTAATAAAGCTTTCCAGCCTGAAATGTCCAGTTCCCAACAGACTTTGACCGGCAGCTTACCATCTTGCAGTGACTTATGCCCCTCCATATTTTGGGCGTTATTTGCAGTGACGTTAAGTTTATCTACTACTGTCATTCCACGCGTGAAGGTGCCATTACACTCTATCTCGACATAGCACTGTGTCAGCTTGGTGCAGAGCAAGGGATCAATGGCAATGGCCATTGCAACTGGATCAGGCAGACCAATTCCCGGATCTCCCATCCACGTTTGATTAGTTTTGAGCGCGGAGGCGTTGCAGTCGATGGTAAATTCGGCAAGTACAGTTTGGATTTCGGTTTTGTAGTATTGCATATTGGCTTCCGTAAGGTTTGCGTCACCTCGACAAAGTTCCCAGCCCACCATTTCTATCGGTAAACCTGAACGGAGACAAATGCTTGCGGCTTCAGGGTCACACCAAATATTGTATTCTGCAGCTGGCGTAATATTTCCAACAGCATTGGCCGCACCACCCATCACCACGCAACGACTCACATTCCTTGCAATGTGCGGGGCTTTTGCCAGAGCAAGCGCTACATTTGTCATAGGACCGAGAGTAACTAGGATGATACCCGGATTTTCCCCGATATAGGCAATTAGGGCATCGGTGGCGTGTTCTTGTTCCACTTGGCGTTTGGGGCAGGATAATACATCTCACCCATTCCATCCGGTCCATGAAAGAACTCGGCGCGGTAAACATCGCGTAGTAACGGATTTGCGGCACCGTTATAAATGGGGATTTGTTTTCCACACAATTGAGCTGTGTAGCGGGCGTTTATGCTCGCCTGCTGCAAGGACACATTACCGGCGACAACGGTCATTGCGACCACTTCGATATCCGCCGTCACAAGGGCCATCATTATTGCAACGGCGTCATCCGACGCCGTATCTGTGTCGATAATCATTTTACGCATTTCGGTTCCTCCTTGTTAGTTTAGTAATTTGGTGTAATCTGACAGGCTATAAATTTGCCAACATCTGCAAAAAAGTTTCCGCATGGAAAAGAGCAAAACTGAGACACGGGTTCATATCTCTTTATGTACTGATTCGCACAACGCAAAGGCACCAATCGGGGTTCTCAACAAATGGGGGCAGGGTTTGACCTCTAAAAAATTTATGTTGCATATCGCAAGCAGCCTAATTGGTTGCATGACATATTGAAAAGTGGCTGGGAGAGTTTTGTGAGAGAGTGACAAGCATCATAGTAAAAGAAGAATTATATGGTCACCCCTAAACTTGATTTGAACAATTTATTCGGTCACATTACGAATAATACCATATCATAATTCCCAAAGCCTTCGGCGCTGGTTAGTAAACACCGACTAAGCAGCTCCGTCATTGAACTGTTCTTGCGTGAATGCATCTGAGACGTAGTTGAGGAGGTGGGTCATGAAGAAAGAGCCACGTGTGGAGGTTGTATTTCTTGCCGTGTCGGACTAGTTTGTACCTGTCTCGCCGTGGCAGGTTAGTTACAATTAGGTGGTGAAAAAGGGGGTTGTCCGAACTAGGTTCAGTGTGTGTTCATCCGATCCTACTTTCAAATTAGCGAGATTCAATTTGTGGTGAGTTTCTTGGGTATTGTATATTGTGATAAAAAGGCGAAAGAGGTGCAATATACGCCCAGGCTCCACTCTGAATAAATATTACGTGGCCCGGAATGGGTTAATCATGAGCTCGCTTGACCTCGCGCCAAATTAGCGGGTCCAAAATGATCAGGTAGCAGGTGATGAAGTGTGGTCTCCCTCACGTCCCCTTTTCGGTTCGTGAGGTAGATAGGTACATCCCCAGCAAACTCAACCATAACTTGCCGACATGCACCACAGGGAGTGCCATGACCTTCACCACAAACCGCGATTGCACGGAAATTCAATACTCCGGTAATCACCATGGTAAATATTGCGCTTCTTTCAGCACAGACCGTAAGGCCATAAGAGGCATTTTCTATGTTAACACCACAATAGATTTTATTATCCTCTCCAAGGACGGCGGCACCGACAGAATATTTTGAATAAGGTGCATACGCCCGAGTTTGGACTATACGAGAGGCTTCAAGTAGTGCTTGTTTTTGTTCTTCAGTTATCATAATAAGATCCCTTAGTTACTTGTCTCAATTTAGAAGTGTTCAATAAATCTGGCTTTCCAAAAGTCATTTCAAACATTTCAGTTTTTTGGCACAGCCTAGCAAAATGAGATAACTATCGGTGCCTGAATGTTAAGAGCTAAAACTATTGCAATGTCTCCGAAGTCATCATATGTGACGCAAGGACGTATAGTCTGTGTTCAAACTTATTGTGAGTGGTTTAGAGCTTCGGTTGAACATGGTGGGTATATTATTTATGACCTTAGGTGCGCGGAGCTCGCCTGTGCTAGGGCCGTATGCGGAGCAACGCCAAGGTGCTGGAGTTAATTTGGGATGTTTTCAGAGTTGGGTTGATAAACGGCGATGCTGGATGCGGCTGGGGAAATGATTGGTTCGGAGCCATAGAAGCGGGTTGGTATTGTCGTTTGTTTTGCGGTGAAGGAAAGAATGTTTTGTCAAGATTTGCATTTAGTTTCTTAGGTGATAAAGTAGGAATGGTCAAAATAAATTTGGTGAGCCTCAATAGGTTTTGATATGTATTCAAACCCTTGTTCGATTTGCTCCAAAGGTCCGAAATTGTAATCTAATATTACGTCAAGTTACCTTAATTCTGTCCTGAGCTATGAAGTGGAATTTTGAATTATTTTGATGAATTCTGTTTGAATTCTTGGACAGTGATAGTTGGGCATGTTCGCTTGCCCAAGTTGGTTCGCTAAATCACTATATTTCGTGGATTGTTCCTTTTACCAGCCTGGGAGATTCGGCTATAGTTCGAAAGTTGTGATGCGCATTTTCAAAAACTTTGGGGCCACCAGGGAGGCGCGCTGTTTTAATGAATGCTGCGACCGTATAGAGCGGATTTACAAGGTTGCCAATCCTCATTCGGCAGTTTTGCGAAATGAGTTGATGTGCATCGGGAAGTCGAAGACCACATAGTTGACTTATCCAGCATACTAGAGCGTGGGATGCAATGCGTGCCGCATCTTCAAGGGGCCGGGCACTGCCGATGACGCCAATTTCTGTGTCAGTTTGTAGCCTCGGCCAGAGAATATCGTCGGCCATGAAGCTATCGAAAATTATTTCAGAATTGAGTGCGCCTTCGACTGCGGTGCCTGAGAGCTCGCCGTCTCCTTGGGAAAAGTGACCGTCACCAATATAAACCATGGCCTCGTCGACATTTGCCCGCAGGTAAAGTGTGGATCCCGCTTCCAAGTCGGGAATATCGAGATTGCCGCCAAAAGAGTCCGATACTAGACTGGAGCGAATTTCGCCATGCGGTGGTGTTACGCCAAGTGATCCGTAAAATGGTCTCAGAGGCGCTTGTATTGTGTGTCCGGTTTCTGTTGTGGTGAAAACAACGCTTGCCTCAGAATCTACCTGCCATATCCAAACCTGTTCTGTCTGTTCAATCTGGAGATTAGGATTGTTTCGCGTGCCGGACAAAGCACCAAAATTTGGAGATATTGTTGAAACACCCCAGTTGCGCGCGGGCTTTAGTGAGACAAGGTGAATGGCAATTATGTCGCCATGTCGCACACCCTCCACCGCAATTGGACCCGTGAGCGGATTGATCCGCGGAAATGGCGCAATACTTCTTGGTTTATCTTCGACGGAGCTGATACCACCAGTGAAACAGTCTTCGGTGAAGACCGAAAAAAGTTCGCAACGGCGAGTGCGCATGCGCGCTTTGCCAGTGCCAAAATGGAAGAGGTAGGGATTGTGTTGGTGGGTTAGAGTGCGGCTCATAGGTCGCTTAGGTGCATCACAATTTCAACAAAGGCGCTTGGAGCGTCGCGGTGCACGCTATGGCCAGCACCCGGAATTACGATTACCGCTTGTGAACCGAGATCGTGAGCGAGGCGCGTCTGGTCTTCCGTTGTAACAAAGCAGCTGAGTTCGGGAAGCACCCAGACAGTTGGCTGGCGGGCAGCAACCTTAGCAGCGAGCGGACGTAAATCCCAAGGGGCATTACCGGAAAAGATATTCGTCGCGTACTTGAAGTCGACCTGCTCGATAGAGAGGAGCTTCCATGCTGCATCTAAGCGTGACCACTTTGGGTTGAGTGCGAGCAACCCTTCGATTGTGCGTGGCAAATTGGCTTCGTCCCACGCGAGCATAGCGGCCGGTGTCTCCTTGGTGGCGAAATGTGATACAGGATCTTCAAGCACAAGCGCGCGTGGGCGAAAGGACCCGGTAAGAACCCCGATCTGCGAAAGATATCCACCGAAGGAATGGCCAATCAGAACGTCCGGGTCGATGGGAACAGCGCAGGTTAAATCAGCCAGCAGTGAGTCCGTGCTGCAATCCCCGTTGTAGCGTGCGCTTTCGCCGTGGCCACGCAAGTCTGGGGCAAGCACTCGCCAACCGTTCGCAGCAAGCATTCGCGCTGGTGTTGCAAATGCGCCGGCGTTGGCTGTAATTCCGTGCAGCGCAACCGCAGTTTTTCGGGCGGAATGGTCACCCCATTGCATGACATTGAGCGGAGTGATCATAAATCGCCAGATGCCCAAGCAACCATGTGGCGCCAAAGAGGCGTATAGCCGGCCCATTCGATAAATGATGGGGGCGCCCAATGGGGCCCGCAATCAGACGCGAATGCAACAGCGCGTCCCTTTTGGTGCTTGCCAGCTACGATAAGTGGGTCAGCGCCAACTTGGGCAATAATTTGTGCGCCCGACTTTGCAGTGATGTAATTGTACCCAAGGAGGTCCGGCCAATGCGAGGGTAAGCCGCCAACGATTGGATGGTCGTGCAATACCACTCTTGGCATAATACCTTGCGGAGTCTCGCGCCGATCATCTCCCGCCTGCATCATCACGGGTAAAACTTCTTCGATCGGTGTATTATGATAGCGTGCCTTGGCCTCGATGCCCTGAAAACTTAGATATCCACCGACCATGATCAGACCACCACCTTTTGCTACATAGTCGCGCACTACGTTCAGTCTGTTTGGAAAAGACTTGAACCGCGAAAAAGTGTCGGGGTGAATGAGGAGCGTGTTAGCTCCCACATCACTCAGTATAACGCAATTATATACATCAAGTGCTTTTACAGAGGAGGGAAACTCACGTGCGGCAACGTGGGCTGGTTGATAGTCTACCTGCCATCCACCCGTTTCAAGCGCAGCTTTCAACCAGCCAACCCCCTCAGCATATTCCGTTGTGGTGAAGCTGTCGAAGCCCTTCTGGTGAATGCTATGCACTGTCCAAGACTCCCCCGCTATTAGCACGCGCGGCGATCGCGTCATACTTAATTCTCCAAATAGATTACTGGGAGGAAGGTGAGTGCGTTTCAAAAACCGGATCAAGCGCACGCTTGAAAGCTTGACGCGTCAGGTCGACGTCAAATTCGATGACTATATCGCGATTTGGCGGGCGGCCAGATTTACAATCAAAATCTATGACTGTTTGCCCATATGTCAAATGTCCTGAAAGTTCAATGTCGATATGTGCGGGTACTGTTTGGGAAACAGCTGGGTTGGCAGCCACAAGCAATGCTAAAGGATCATTAAGTGGCATGTCGATGGTGCCAAATAGGCAGCATTCCTGATGAGTGGTGCGCAGGGAGCGGAGCAATTTGACCGCGAACTCTGCCACCGGCCCACTCAGCGCCGTCACCTCGAATACCGGTGCCGTTGCACCTCTTGGGATAAGCGCGATTGGTGCGCCGGCGCCCGGTACGATCAATGATGCTTCGGAACTCCTTGGTGTGGTCCAATCCGTTGAGGCATTTTTGGTGCCTAGTCCCCATGCACCACCAAGAACGATGGTGCGCGAAATCTTCGGCCCGGTGGCGGGACGATTTCGCAAAGCCAGCGCAAGATTGGTCAGTGGACTAGTTGTGACCATTACCCAGTCCGTACGTTAAGCACATCGTGGAATATCTCGGATGAAGTCATTATCAGCACTATCTCGGCCATTCGAAGATCTGGTCGATCTGGATTAAGACCGCAATATGATTCAGTACGCCAGCAAACATTTGCTGTCGTCCCAGTGGAACTTGCGCGCTGCACGTCCCTGATACGTCCCGTCTACCCGCAACTTCGAGTGCGATTGCAGCATTGCGCACCGTTCTGTCGATCGCCAGATGGCCGGCATCTTTTGAGACTCCCTTGACTGTAAGCTCGGGTGAGCCCAGTGCGTCGTCATATCCCGGATTGTAATCGTGAATAATTGGCGTGCTAACGATCGGCATAGCCCTACTAGTATATAGCATCTCCGCCTATTGAGGTGACCGTTAGGGGAGTTAATCCTTATATTCTAAGCATTGTATTGATTGTTGGGGTGGCAGCAAGCGACGAAATTATCTGTGTAAAATGGAAACCATCACGTCTGTATTGTTATCAACAAAAACAAATTGTCAAATGAAATTGTTTCCAATGCTCTTTGGGACAATTTACTTAACTTTTTGTCTTCAACCCAACACCAATGGATTCGTGTTATATCTTCGGTATGGAAATAAACGCTGTGAGCTTTGTTTCTTACCCCTCATAAATAATGTTGCACGTCCACAAAAATTAAAAGGCTCCTCGTGTCTGAAGAGGGTGCCAGATGGGCAACCACCTAGGCGCTGGCCTGGTGCGTCTAGATCAAAGGGAGGTTCGAAAAGGGTTCTTAAATGAGACCTCAGTTTTACCAAGCAAGTAGTTGAGTGAACAGCAGAATAATTGTTATTCACAAGCCATGAAGCGCATCTGTCGATGATAGATCAGCAAATTCGTCTGGTTACACCGGTGGTTTTGTCAGCATTACTCTGCGAGAAAGTTTCAAGCTGTGTAATTTGCAGTGCGCACAATTTCGGGTGGGTAGCACAGAAACGATACTTAAAATTGTATTTTGCTAGAGGCGCTGCAGGATAAATAATTTTTATTCTCGACATTGAGTTTCAGTGCTATTGCAGGCAAGGAAGCCAAGCGTTATTCGGATTACCCGCAAAAAATTTGTTACACAACGGTAGTTTGCAAGCCTCAGTAGTTAATAAAGATGTGCGGCGCTAGGCGACCGTCTGATGGGTGTATGTTAGAAGGAATTCGGATAGGGCAGGTTGGCGGAAGAACTTTGCTCCTCGCTCTTGTGGACGACAGTTGGTTATTCTTTTCAATTGTATTTGCACAGAGAAAAGGAATTATCCCCAGAGACTCACGCCGTAATACTGGACTCATTTTCTTACAGGCCCCAAAGCTTCGCTAAGTTTATGCTGGGTATGCTCGTTGCTGGGCTGATGTTTCCCTGACGCTAATAATTGCAAGTCTTTATTGCGGTCTACGAGCGGCTAGTAGCAATGTGTGTTAGTCCGCTAGCTAATGCATTCATATCGTCGTTGTTAGCGGATTTTACTTGTGCATACAGATTTGTTGGTACAGATGCCATCCCTGCTAAAGCACCCGCCAAAGATCCAGCCATAGATGCAATGGTGTCGCTATCGTTGCCAATAGTTGCGCCTGCTGAAACTGCTGCGAGCGGATCGCCATTCGCAGCGACAAAGACACCGATTGCAGCGGGTACAGAATCAGCCATCATCACTGAAGTGCCAACACTTGCTTCTATTCGGTAGATTGCATCAAGTAAGTCTCGGGCACGCAAAGCTTCCTCTACTGCCAATTCAATTCTACGAGCGATGTTTGGTCCAGGCACATGTCTTCCTTCACGTAACCCGATGATTTCCCCTATTCGTGCACCCTCCATGCATGCTCGAACGACGGACCATACTCCGGCGCCCGGTTCCAGTGCGTTTGCAATTCCGGCTGCTATGGCCCCAGCACCGGCTGCTGCGACTTGAGTATTATGAGTCGGGCGGCAAGTTTGCCACGCCATGGTCACTGCACGCTCAATGTTTCCGGGCCAGATCATTCCTACGGGAGCGACCCGCATGGCAGCCCCATTGGTCGCACCAAAGGTGGTAAATTGTCGCTTTGAAATGGGATTGCACCCAATCACTGTGGTATCGAGGCCAGCCGATATTGCTTCAAGTAGTTGGCGCGACGTCGGCCCCATTTGGCTGCGATGCGGCGAAGTCTGTGACCACTCAACTAATGATGCTAACCATGATGCTTCCGAGAAGGTGCCGCCAGAGTTGATTAGAAGTTGGGCGAGTAGGAACATCTGGCTACAATCATCGGTTACTTGCCCTGCGAGGTTCCCGTGTGAAAAAGTTTCAGTGGAAGGTGCGTGAAATTCCTTGAGCAGCCCGCCATACCGCGCCACGACTTCCGCTATGGTGTGCTGCTCGGTGGCAGCACCCATGGCATCTCCTATGGCGGCGGTTACCAAGCTAGCGAGAATGCGGTCTGATAGATTGCTTATAAGCATGTTGTGTGCAGGTGACATGAATCCCCTATCATCATGATTCAAATTTCTGAAAAATGCTGGTTATACGACCACTTTATACATTAAAGACAGACTTCTACCCGATTAGTGCCCGAATCTTTGGCATGAGGCAAAGCATCTCATGCAGCTCTTTGGATGAGGGAATTCGGGTTCCAGCACCGCGTTTTGAAGAGGTGAGCGCCCCCATCGCATTGGCAAGAGTTCCACATTGGGCGAGCGTACCTCCGCGCAACCAACCGGCAATGAAGGCTGCCGCAAAAGCATCACCAGCACCAACAGTGTCTTTGACCTTTACCGCGAACGGGGACACATCACATGTTGCAGTGTCAGTAGCAATTGTGCAACCTGCTGCACCTCGTTTAAGCACAACTACGCGTGGCCCCATTGCCAAGATTGATGTCAATTGTTGTGTGCATCCTAACGCTTCGTACAGTAATGCAGCTTCCAACTCATTCATTAGTAAAACGTTCGATGCTCGTAACACTTCCGAAAGCAACACTGGATCGATAAAAGGGATACTCGGTCCGGGGTCAAAGAAAACATCGACGGTTGCTTTGTTTGCCGTGGTTAAGGCAGCCAAGAGGTCCGAGGGATCGAGTACATCTCTGACTGTGTAACCATCAGTGTAAAGAACCCGCGAATCACGAATAACCGCGTGCCACTGAGGCGAAAAAGGCCAGGTTCCATAGTTATCTTTTACACCTAGATATAAGTGCTGACCCAATTTGTCAGTCAAGACTATGCATAATATTGTCTGGCGTGACGGGCAAATAGCTACATGATCAATGGCCACTTCACAATCAGCGAGCATTTGCAGAATGTCTCTGCCGTAGTTGTCAGTTCCAATTGTTCCGAGTGTCGCAGTGCTTAGATTCATTCGCCGAGCTCCGACAAGCACATTCCCAGCACCGCCGGGCTCCACGAAAATCCCCTCTGCCCAGCCTTGAGAGCCTGCCAATAGCGGCAGTGTTTCGACAGGTATGATCACGTCCGCAACCAAATCTCCAAGTACAACAAGATCGTAGCAATTCATCTAGTTTCCTAACGTGATAATTTGCGCGGCAACCGTGCCATTGTGTGTTTGCGGTGGATTACTATAAAACCAATGATGATTGGAACTATTGTTGGTATAAGCAAAGGAACAATGCGGGGCGGGTAGGAAACTCGAACTGATCGCGTACTTTCCGGAAGGAAAGTACCGCTAGCGGCGAGAACTATAACTTTATAAGCATCGCCTGAGTTTCCCAGCCGAACACTAAATCCAGAAATATCTGGAATTAGGTTGGGTCTTTCAGGGTCAAAAGCAAAAGGACTTACTGAATATCCAAGTTGGGACCCTGATTTTTGTGTGACCCGATACCCTCTCATTTTCTGTGGCTTGGCTATGCTTCCCGTAGCGGTGAATACAAGATCGGCATCGGTGAGTGGAGGACCAAGAGCCCACATCCAATCAGCCCCGGCCGGAGATTGTTGTTGCGGCGACTGTAGAAGGGAATAAGGAAGTGCAGGATACTCGGCAATTGTATGCGGAATTAGGTACAGTTGGCTGCTGGGTAGGCCTATGATTGCATCGGCTGGGTCAAGTATTTGATCGGGGGTCGTCCAGCGGGTTTCGGGAAGTACCTTGTAGCCAATTGCATTTCTGCGTGCCTCAAAGACTTCAAGCGTGCGTACACTGTTAGCAACGAGAGTGTCATCCGGGGCGCGCAGTTGGATACGATAGGTGCCGGTTGATAAGTTGACAGAAAACCCACTACTGAGACCATTGCTGTATATAGGAATCGGTTCCGGTTGACGGGGTTGAGGCGGAACTACAACTGCGGCCCTCGTAGGGTCTTGTTTGTTGATGTCACTGACTGCAGCCAGCCACTTTTGTTCAGCTTCATAGTAGGCGTGAGCCGCTTCCCCATAAGCCTTCTGCATAGCAATAAATTTGGAATGTGCATCTATCGCTTCGCCGCCAGTAATGAGCTCGGTGTCAGTTTCAGATCCACGAGACCTCGAGTGCAGCGTATAGGGTATCGAAGTTAAATGTTGCACTAACTTTCCATCTCTTAAAATTTCCAATTCGCCTTGTACGGGCTCATTTGTTAAATCCCACTTGGCTTTATATTCGTTAGTGATGGGCCAGAAATATATTTCGGTGACTCGAGGTGCGAGAATATTTGTTGTGCCCGCCAGCAGGTAAATGGTTTCTACGGACGGTGGCACAAATGCTCCGGTGTAGCCCGAGCCTACGGCTGCGTTGATACCGTAAACAAACACACGCTGTGCCTTATAAGTATCTGCCGTAGCGATATTTGCAACGGAAGTAAAAACGACCACAAAAATAATTACCCAACGAAGCTGCAGAAGGAACCTCTTCACGACAAAACTCCACGCCGTTGTAGGCTAGTTACAGCAAACCCCATCCACGCTAACGTACCTGTGAGACCTGCTAATAATTTTTTTATTATGTCACCCCAACCTTGCCGCAGTGCATCGTCCAAAGCACCAATTGTTAGAGAGAAAGGTGAGATCCAGTCCAACAAGTCGCGTATTAGACCTAGCAGCGTGCGCAAAAAATATGTTGCATCATAGAAGCGACTCGTTTGTGGAATGCTTAGAAGGGCGTTGTATCCCATGGGAATGACAAGTGCGATCAAAAGTGCGGCTCCCATAAAGAATATTGCATTACGGGAACTTGAAGTTGTCGACGATATAAACAATCCCATAGATACTGCAAGAGCAGCGAAGAACGGGGAAATAAACAGGCTGAATAGAACAGCGTTGGGAAATGGAAGATTACTTATGAGTGATTGGTAGTAAACGAGCGGTACGGACATTACTATAAGGATTGTATATATTGCAACACTTGAATACAAGTGTGCGGCAAGTAAACCAATTACGTCTACCGGAGCAAAGAACAGTACGCGTAGCGCTCCTTGCTCGCGCGGTCTTGCAATTGCGAGAGTAGCCCTTGTTATCACATACAGTAGGGATACAGTTACAGTAATAGATAGCGGGACCAAGAAAGGTTTTCGTAGGATCAGAAGCCCACTATTGGCGACAAAGCTTGTTGTATTGAAAACATACAACGCACCTGTTGTGGCGGCAATTGAAGCGCTTAGGTAAAGCGCCCAGTTCTGGAGTGCCTCTGCAAGCTCTTGAAATGCGAGGATTTGAATGGTGCGCCGACGCTGCTGTAGCACATCCGCTGCTTTAGTGATTGTGGTGGATGGTGCGTGGAGGTTTAATTTCAGCATTCTCTTTCGCGGCTTTTATTCAGTGCTTAGATTAGCTAGACCACTGCGGCTTCCCTGTTTTTACTGGCAAGACTCACAAATGCCTCCTCCAGAGACATTTCTGTCACTTGCATCCCTAGAATTACGCAGTTTGCTTCACCAATCAAACGGGATAAGTGTGGGCGTAAATCAGCGTCACCATTTACTGTTAGCCTCAAGGTACGACCTGCAAGCTCTGTTTTTAAGACATGTGGAAGTTGTGCAATCGAGAGAATTAAGTGTGTAGGCCAATGTTCCATCTCAACTAAAATTTGACTGTGGGCCATGAGATGGCGGCGAATACCTAACATGGTATCTTCGACCACGAGTTGACCCGAAATCATGATACCAATTCGGTCGGCTGAATTCTCAATTTCTGAGAGAATATGGCTTGATATGAAGACCGTGCCTCCATCACTCCGGTAGGCGTTGAGTATCTCGCGTACTTGCTGTATGCCAACGGGGTCTAGTCCGCTTACTGGCTCGTCTAATATAACTAACGGAGGCCTGTGAACCAAGGCGCGTATCAGACTGAGTTTTTGTCGCATACCCCGCGAATAATCACGAGCTCTAATATGGCGCGCCTCCCATAGATCGAGTTCTCGGAAGAGTGTATCCATGCGACGTTCGGGCGACGGAACACCACAAAGACCTGCAAACATCTGTACTAGTTGCCAACCAGACATATGCGAGGAGTCGACGGGCTCTTCTGCGACTACTCCTATGAAGCGACGGAATGTAAAATCCCGAGTTGTGATTGACTTTCCACCTATCTTAATTAGACCGTGCGACGCGGGAACGAGACCGAGAAGCATGTGGATTGTCGTAGTTTTTCCTGCCCCATTTGGTCCAAGAAAACCATAGATTTCTCCAACATGTACGTTGAGATTGAGCCCATCAACAGCTACGTGACCGTTATAGATTTTTGTAAGGTGCTCAGTTGTGATCATTGTTCGGAATTCTGATGACCTCACTATTGTAAATCATATTAAGGAGTTAGGGCAATAGCCTTGTAATTTTGTCTTACGACGCCTCATTTTAGTTTTGACAAAGACTTTTGGCAGAATTCTGTATAACATTTAACGCCAGCTGGAAATTTTGTTTCGCGCGCTTATGAAGCTAATGTTGATTGTTCAGCACCCACTATGAAGTGCTAGAGTGGAAATTAGTAAGTTGTAAGCGAAGATAGCCACATTTGCTGATTGCCCCTAGTGCAGGTGGAGCGAGTAGCGCTTAGGATGATACTCAGATAATATCTATTGTTTGGCAAAAGGTTATGCGACGAAAGTGAAGCAAACTGTAAGATTTGCTTTGGATCGGCTAGGACACTGAGCAGTGGTTTTGCATTGAGTCCGCCATTCGGTCGGTCCTAGTTTTCCACACCTGTTCTTATTTTGAGCAATGAGTTGTTCTGGTCCGAGTAGTTATGGGCGCTGGCGTAGTCCGATTTAGTGAGGATGGTATTTGTGAGAGATGTAACCTTGCCATTGATCCTTGGGGTGCATGGTCTAGTGAAAACATGATGCAGCCGCGGCCTTGCAGGCATAGCAGCAGGTGGAGGCTTTGCCGTAAGCGCTGTAGCGGTCATGCTGCGGGTGACGGTAGCCCCAAGGCTGTTGTCTCTAAGACTTTGGGTGCGTGGAAGGGGCTTTTGCTTGGTGCCCTCTAACGTGAAGGTGTCGGTGCAGCCGACGAGGGAGGTATCACCAATTCAGACTTAAAGATATTTCCAACCAGCATTCTGGTTATTGGAGTGGCTCCTGCAGTCTCAGCTAATGCGGGCTACCCCAATGAATTTTGGCAGCGTCTTGATGTCTAAATCGATCAAGTCACCCGGATGTTTGCGCCTGTCGCACCGCAACAGTTGGGACGGATGTCGCTTGCGGAGCACCCTGCTCATGCTCGCGGATTATACGCCGGCCTGCAACGCAACTAGTTTTTTGGTCGACTATGAGCTATTCGGCCAATGTAACTGAGGTGTGCGTGATGAGCGATCGGGCATGCTTTTGCGCCCCTCGCTTCTGCATTGCCCGACCCAGTGCACTGCAATCTTTTTGCACATGCCATAGACGCATGTCACTACGGTTGTCGTTAATCGCAACTCGATGAGTGACCTGGCCATTCCCTTTCCCTGCAGTGGTGCTCACCAGGCCCTCTTGTGGATGTTATTTGGAGCGCTCCTCGGGCGCTGGTAGGTGGCGTCTCTAGTCTGCGTGATCTGCTTCAAATTGACGAGCCATTGAAAACACACAACTGTGATCTGAGAGCAAGTTTCGCGGTCAGGCTCACCGTGTAGCACACTCAATTCCCGATTTTACATATGTGAAAACAATTACCAAAGGCTGTCTGTAAAACTGTCACCTTACCCCCAACGGCGGATTTGTGACAGGCATCTTTCTCTTCCTGCAATAAGGTGACGTAATCAAAGGTGATGCAACCTCTACCACTCACGTCATGGTGCTGGGCTTGGCGCTGCACGCATCGATTGTTCAAGCTGTATCGGCGCCTCATTCTGCAATACGATAAGGCTCGGGTCTCGAATTTTGTGCTGGATTGAACGCAATCTTGCATTTGTTCGTCAGTGTGCTGTAAGAGCACGCTGCTAGGTCGTAAAATGTAGGGGTGGGTCGCTCTACGCGGAACGTGCTGAGTGCTAAGCTAAGCGCTAGCTCCATGTCGAGCACTACTCGAGTCCGCTCACGTTGCACTATTTACTAGGCGGTGATATTTCTGAGTTCCATGATGCTTTTCTTCTCGTGCCCGAAGTTCATTACTGCTGTCTTAAGAACATTAGGTAACGTTTGCCATCTCGGTCAACTAACGCGCGGGGCTTATGCACGTCAAGACTACCCAAAACTTCGAGGCGACAAACAAGCTGATCCTTAAGGTTACGGTCACAGGTGACTTGCCATGGTGTCGCGCATCCTGCTGGTGTAGGACACTGTACCCCAACAATCTTCAATACACAGACAATTTACGGAACCTTGCTGCAGAGCTGCCCACTAATGTCAACTGGAGCTGAATGGTGTCGACAGGCACTCCAAAATTTATTTTGAAATAATTCCCGAGCCCAACGCTATTTTTGTATTAGGGCGACGCATTGACTCCGTGTTCGTTGCCCGTGATGGCGTGTATTGTGTTTAGTTTGGCAGTGATACTGTTGGGGTTGATAACAATGCTCTTAAGTGGGCGGTGGCGGTTCCATTGGAGTGGTCAGTGATAGTGATTCGCAGCATACCCGGCCGTCTCACCCCTTTGCAATTGGTATCTACGCAGATACTGGTGAATTGGAATACGAGTTAACTCATTCACTCGAGTACCGTCGTCTTATTTCACCCCAATCATTCGATGAGAAGTATTGCTTCACGTCAAATTAAACTTACAAATCGTAAACATTTGGCGTATTACCTCTGACTTGAGAAGATAGTGTACTGAGCGTCGTAAAAAATTCCGCTGTCCACATGATTTGTGAGATGCCAAAGTATTGATCCACCGTCAAGTTTAGCAAAAGCAAAATTGCATCACCTCGCCATAGGCATGGGGTCACATGAATGGCTTGTATGGGGAACACCGATTTGATGCAGTGGTGGTTTCGCGTGATTTGTAGTTGATTTCCAAACTAGCCCCTTTCTCTGGTGCAAATACTGGATGATTTGCAACAAGCCAAACCGGTGTGTTCAAAGTGAGTTTCCAAAGTACTTCTGTAGTTACTGAGATTTGCTATCTTGATGCGAACCAGATGGGCACGGTCACTGTCAACTCGCGCTGCGGCCAGCGCAGCATTTGGTGCGTGGCATCATCCAGATTCAGGATGGCGGCAGCTTCGTCCAGTTTTTGCTGGGCAAGTGCAAACGGGTTCAAGGTTTCAGTCAATTGGGTGC
>SXGT01755437.1_pt1 | contig 30912 bp, 29 predicted proteins | sample 3176221 | NCBI WGS metagenome assembly SXGT01 (sample SAMN11356862, study PRJNA531348) | freshwater metagenome | isolation source: freshwater sample F1-120 | place: China: Fuxian Lake, Yuxi | collected 2017-12-25
AGGTCGCAGGTTCAAATCCTGCCCCCGCAACCAACCGATTCTGAAAGAGTTGCTGGAACTTCACCCCAGACTCAAACCTCACGGTCGACTAGTGCAGTGGAACGTTGGGCCCCGTAGTTCGCCGATCTGACCTTCGTGGACGTAGGGGACTCCTGCTGAACGACCTGAGTTCCTGCGACGATGCTGTCGGACCTATCGAGATAGTGTTCGCCACACCAGTGGTCACGTTCTCGGAGAGGTGGGGGTGGTCGCCCGTTGCCGGCACTCATAACGGCTTCAGCGGAGCGGCCGCTGCCGGACCGCTGGCTTCGTGGGCTCCTACATTTCCCGCGCCGCGAACAACCTGGCGTCAAACCGAAACGGGACGGGATCGGCAAACCGGATTCGTGAAAAGTCGGGATGGGCTGGATTCAGCAGGTAGTTCCTCTCGCCAGCTACTACCGATGGAACCGCCAGGATCGAAGTGCGTTGCTGCCGGACCCACTCGTCCCCGGTGACTTTGGTAAGGAACTGCTCGCGTGGATCCAACGTCGACCAGTTCGGCCGCAATCCACTCTGTTCCACGACCTCAATCGCTATGTCCTCAGCGATTTCCGCCATGCCAAGCACATAGCGATCAGGAATCGAGGAGGAAAGGTGGACGAGAATCTCCAGCACCGCCAAAGAGCGGTTCTCGCTCATATACACTACCCGCGTTCCCTTCGAGTTCCATCGCCCGCCGACACGGCGTGCACCTTCGCCATCATAGGCTGGGTAGGTTGCCCGGCTGAGGCGGTAGGCCCGCATCAGCCGAGAACGCCGTGCTCAATGCGCGTGAGGATCTCATCCGCCTGGGTGAAACCCTCTTCCGAGTTGGCGGCCTCGATCGGTGTCCTGCCCTGCAAAGAGGGATTCGGGGCTTGCAGCCACCCCATGGCCTTTTCGTGATTGGCGAATACTTCGCCCGCCCGTACCGATAGCATGAGGAAACGAACCGGAGGCGCTGGTTCGTTGATCGCCGGACTCGTTGGTGTGGTGGCCATTTTCGATCACTCTCTTCCAATATACGCCTTCGCCGCGCGAGTGCTGGTCGCGCTTTCTGTCGCGCGATCGTGGGCGGAATCCCGGCGCTTCACCCCTTCCCGCGGGCGAACGAGTCCAGCACTCCTTGCAGCGTTCCGCGTACGCGTGCCGCCTCCGCGCCGCCCGATCCGGGCGCAAGCGGAGACCCCTCGTTCTCGTCGCGGGGAACGTCGAAGAACCGGCCGTCGTCGTAGAGCTTGTACCGCTGATTGCGAGCGAATCGCACCAGCTTGGTGTAGTCCTCCTTGCCATGCCCCGGGCGCGGATCGTAGTGGCAGTAGGTCCACTGGCGCGGTTCGCCCTTCTCGCCGCGAAGCTGGGGCATAAAGCTCCGGCCGTCGCAGACGACTCCATTGGGCTGCGCCACGCCGCACCCGCCGGCGATGGTGGGCCAGAAATCGCTCGAATCCACCAGATCGTCGAGCACCCGGCCGGCGGGGGTCACGCCCTTCCAGTAGCCGATACACGGCACGCGGGTTCCGGCGTCGGTGGTCATGCCCTTGCCGCCCTCGAACACTCGCTCGCCCCGCTCGTCCCGCAGCCGGGACCGGATTCCCTTGCCGGTCCCGTTGTCGCTGTAGTAGAGAATCAACGTGCGGTCCGCGATGCCGAGGTCGTCCACCTTTCGGAACACGCGGCCCAGCACGTCGTCCATGTACTCCACCATGTCGCCGAAGTACTTCTTGTCGTTCTTCAGCCGCGCGGTGTTCCAACCCGAACTGCGCGGAGTCGGATTGAACGGACCGTGCGTCAGCGCCATCGGATAGTAGGCGAAGAACGGCCGTGACTTGTTGTCCTCCATGAACCGCATCAGGTAATCGGCGAACACGTCGTCGCCGAACTTTCCCTTGACGTCCTTGTGCAAGCGGCCGTCTTCGTAGTAGGTGGGCTCGCCGTAGCGCGAGCCCTTGTCCTCCGTGTGGAATGCGTGCCAGAGCATTTGCTTGTGGAATCCGCTGTCCTTGGGAAGCTGGCCCTTGCCGCGCCATTCGGGCTCGAAATCGGGAGGATTGTAGCTGTACATCTGCCACTTGCCGGCGATGCAGGTGCGGTAGCCCGCGTCCGACATCCAGTGGCCGAACGTCCGCTCCTTCGGGTCCATCACGCCGAACGCCTTCCAATTGCGGTGATTGTACTGTCCCGTCATCAATTGGACTCGCGTCGGCGTACACAGCGGCTGCGCGTAGGCGTGGGTGAAGCGAACCCCCTTGGCCGCCAGCTTGTCGAGATTCGGCGTTCGATAAGACAGCGATCCATAGCACGACAGGCACTCGAAACCGAGATCGTCCGCCAGGATCGTCAGCACGTTGGGACGCACAGCGGCGGCGGCGAGCGGCGCGGCGGCCGCCGAGGCGAGGAACGATCTTCGGGAAAGCGGATTCATGCGGAGCCCATCATATCGCGGGCGACGGTAGAATCGCAGTTGATGCAAAGCGCGCCCGGTCCCGATCCCAAACGCCTGGAATGGTTCCGCGATCTCAAGTTCGGTTTGTTCCTCCACTGGGGGCCGTACGCCCAGAAGGGCTGTCTCGAGTCGTGGCCGCTGGTGTGGAAGGACCGCTCGTGGTCGAACCCCTCGATCCAAACGCGCGAACAGATGGAGGCTTTCCGGCGCGAGTACGCCGCGCTTCCGGGGACGTTCAACCCGGTCCGGTTCGATCCGTCCGCCTGGGCGCGGCTCGCCAAGATCGCGGGTATGAAGTACGTCGTGTTCACCACCAAGCATCACGACGGGTTCGCGATGTTCGACACGCGGCTCGCCGCCAGCCGGATCACCGCCCCCTCGGTTCCATTCTCCAAGCACCGGCGGGCGAACATCGCCAAGTCGCTGTTCGACGCATTCCGCTCGGAGGATCTCGCCGTGGGCGCTCACTACTCCAAGCCCGACTGGAGCCACACCGCGTATTGGGAACCGGGCAAGTTCGCCGAGGACCGCAACCCCACCTACGACCCGCAAGCCGACCCCGCCCGCTGGGCCGGCTACGTGAAGTTCGTGCACGAACAGATCGCCGAGTTGATGTCGGACTACGGCAAGATCGACATGTTGTGGCTCGATGGCGGGTGGGTGCGGCCGCCGAAGCAGGACATCCGCCTGGGCGAGATCGTGGCCGCCGCGCGCGCGAAGCAGCCGTGGCTGCTGGTAGCCAATCGCACGGGCAAGGAGTTCGAGGACTACCTGACGCCGGAGCGGAAAGTGCTGCAGGCGCCGGACCTCGAGAACGCCTGGGAGAGCTGCATGACGATGGGCGCGCAGTGGTCGTACAAAGCGGACGACGTGTACAAGCCCGCGCGCCAGCTTCTGCACACGCTGCTCGACGTGGTGGCGAAGGGGGGAAATCTGCTTCTCAACATCGGGCCCGGACCGGACGGACAACTGCCGGCGGCCGCGGTGGCGCGTCTCGAGGAGTTGGGCGAATGGATGTCGGTGAACTTCGAGTCGGTGCACGGAACGCGCCCGCTGGCGCCGTACCGGGAAGGGGAGTGGGCGTTCACCGGGCGGGGACAGACGCGGTACGCGATCTGGCTGGTTCCTGAAGGCAAGGACGCGATGCCGGCGACGGTGCGCATCCCGAAGCTCCGCCCGGCCGCGGAACACCGGATCTGGCTGCTGGGGGCGCGTGGCTCGGCGCCGTTACAGTGGACCGTGTCGGGCGACGGGATCTCGGTGACCGTGCCGGAGCGCATACGGTCGTTGCTTCCCTGCCGGTACGCCTTCGTATTTCGCACGGCGCCATCGGAGCGGCGGGGATAGCCGCTCGCCGCGCGGGCGAACCTCGTATAATTCAACTTCGGATGCTCGTCGAAATCGTGGTGGAGAACTACGCCGTCGTCGAACGGATTCGAGTTCGGTTCCACCGTGGCCTCAACCTGCTCACCGGCGAGACGGGCAGCGGGAAGTCGATCGTGGTGGACGCGCTCGGGCTGCTGTTCGGCGGACGCGCCTCGGGCGACGTCGTGCGGTCCGGGGAGGCGCGCGCGCGGATCTCCGGCATCTTCGAGACGCCCGCCACCTCGGAATTCCGCGCCTTGCTCGAGCGCAATGGCATCGAAGTGGAAGACGGCGAACTGCTGGTGGAGCGCGAGGTCCAGAACAACGGGAAGTCGCGCGCCTTCCTCGGCAGCCGGCCTGTCACCGCCGCGCTGCTCAAGGAGCTGGCGCCGCACCTCGGCGATATCCACGGACAACACGACCAGCAGCTTTTGTTTTCACCGGAGAGCCAGCTCGAGCTGCTGGATGGGTTCGCCGCAACCGATACCCAGCGCGAACGCGTGGCGGGGATCCATCGCCGCTGGAGCGCGATCGTCCGCGAACTCGCGGATGTCGACAAGGGCGAGCAGGAGAAGCTCCGCCTGGCCGATCTGTGGAGCTTCCAAAAGCGCGAGATCGAGGACGCGGGGTTGCGCGCGGGCGAGGACGCGGAGATGGAAGCCGAGCGCCGCATCCTGCAAAACACAGGCAAGCTGCAGGAAAACACGGAGGCCGCCTACGCGGCGCTGTACGACTCGCCCGGCGCGGCCCTGACGCTGCTGCGTCAGGCGCGCCGCAAGCTGGAGGATCTGTGCCGCATCGACGGGTCGCTGGCCGAGGCGCTCGAGACGCTGAAGCCCGCCGAGATCGCCGTGGAGGAGGTCTCGCACACGCTGCGAGGATATCTGGGGGGTCTGGAAGCGGATCCGGCGCGGTTGGACGCGATCGAAGCGCGGCTGGCCGCGCTCGATAAGCTGAAGCGTAAGTACGGCGCGACCCTCGACGCGGTGATCGCTTTCCACGAAGAGGTTTCTGGCAAGCTGGCGGCGGTGGAGAACGCGGCGGAGCGGCGTGAGCGTCTGAAGAAGGACCTGGACGCGGCGGCGGCCGAGTGCGAGAAGGCGGCGGCGGAACTGTCGGCGGCGAGGAGGAAGGCGGCCCGCTTGTTGGACAAGGCGGTGAGGGCCGAACTGGCCGAACTCGCCATGGGCGGAACGCGATTCCAAGTGGAGTTGACGGTGGGCGAATGGTCGGCGCGAGGGGTGGACCGGGTGCGATTCCTGCTGGCGCCGAACGTGGGGGAAGAGCCGCGCCCGCTCGAGAAGATCGCGTCGGGCGGCGAGTTGTCGCGCTTGGCGTTGGCGCTCAAGACGTGCGCGCCGGCGAAGGAGTCTCGCCGCGAGACGAAGGGCGTTCGCACGCTGGTGTTCGACGAGGTGGATACCGGCATCGGCGGCGCGACGGCGGAGAGCGTGGGCCGGCGGCTGAAGAAGCTGGCGGCGCGCGGCCAGGTCCTGTGCGTGACCCATTTGGCGCAGGTGGCCGGGTTTGCGGATCATCACTATCGCGTCGAGAAGCGGGAGTCGGGCGGCAGGACCTCCGCCGGGATGGAGGAACTCGACGCGGAGCAGCGGACGCGGGAAGTGGCGCGGATGCTGTCGGGGCACAAGTTGACGCCGGAGGCGATCCGGAACGCGGAGCAACTCATCCGGGAGGCGAACTCCTAAGGCCTTTCCCGCCCCGTCTCCAAGTACGATCCCGGTGCTCCCAAGCGCCGTCACCCGTAGGGAACAGGCGCCGCTCATCCGATGGATGCCTAAGGAAACTTACTGGCATGAGATCGCTACCGTTGGCGCTTCGGACGATGCTGATTGCATTCGTCCCGGTGTGCGCGGCTCTCACGGTCAGCTTCTTCGCGATCCGGTCGGCGGTCTCGGACTTGGTGAAGGCCGGGTTGCGGCAGAATCTTCGCGAGAATCAGGAGGCGGTGGAGACAGTGCGTGTGGGGGCGGAAGCGCGCTGCCAGAAACTGATTGCCAGCCTGAAGGATCACCCCGCGATGCGAGCCGCGACCGGCGCGTTGGCGGATGGAGAGGATGCCACTCCGCAGGCGGTGAATGCGGCGGAGAAGCAGCTTTCCATCCTCAACCGTACGCTCCAGTTCGACGCGCTGATCCTGTCGAGCGCCGGCCGCAAGAGCTTGGCCGGCGTCCAGCGCCTTCCGGAAGGCGAGAAGCCGTTGAAAGGCGCGTTCCTTCCCGGAGTGTTGAGTGGCGGCAGCCGTGAACTGGCCGACCTCGAACGCGGCGTGTACGAATTCGTCACCGTGCCGATCGAGATTGGTTCCGAGCCGGTGGCGTATCTCAGCGCCGGCCAGAAGTTCGACGCGCGCACCTACGCCGGGGCCGGACACGCGGTGCTGCTGCGCGACGGCGTCATCGCCCAGAGCGGCGTCCCCGCCGTGGAAAACGGAACGCTCGAAAAGGAACTGGCGGCCAAATGCGCCAACACGGGCCTCGATTGCGAGGTCGGAGCCGGAGGCGACACGTTCCTGGTGACCAACATCGCCGGAGATGGGAAGTCGCGCTACCGGGTGCTGAATCTCCAGTCCATGGACCGGGCCAGCCAGCGCTTCCTGCATGAAGTGCTGAAGGTATTCACGGTGGTGGCGGTAGCCACTCTGGCGCTGGTGTTCGTGCTCTCGCTGCTCGGTTCGCAATCGGTGGCCAAGCCGCTGGCGGGTCTTTTGTCGACGCTTCGGCACGCGCAGGAGACAGGCCAGCTCCGGGGCGGTCTGCAGACGCGATGGGGCACCGCCGAGGTGGACCAGTTGGCGGAGGCCTTCAACCAGGCCGCCGAGTCGATCGCCGGAAAGCAGAAGGAACTCGACAAGGCCTACCACGAGTTCGTCGAGAGTATGGCGCGCACGCTCGACGCCCGCGATCCCTACACGGCGGGTCACAGCCTGCGCGTGGCCCACTACTCACGAGCCGTGGGCGCCGAGCTCGGACTGCCCGAGCGCGACCTCGAGGTGATCGAGACCGGAGCCCGCCTGCACGATATCGGCAAGATCGGCATTCCGGACGCGGTGCTGCAGAAAGCCGGACGGCTCACCGACGACGAGTTCAAGATCATCAAGATGCACCCGCAGATCGGCAAGCGCATGCTCAAGCGGGTGGGTGGATTCGAAGCCTACCTGCCGGTCATCGAGTACCACCACGAGAATCACGATGGCACCGGCTATCCCTACGGCATGCGCGGCAAGGACATCCCGCTCAGTGCGCGCATCGTGCACGTGGCCGATGCCTACGACGCCATGACGTCGCACCGCACCTATCGCAAGGCGATGCCGCACGAGAAGGCGCTGCAGATTCTGCGCCGGTGCGGGGGCACGCAGTTCGATCCAGAGGTCGTCCACGCCTTCGCGAAGCTCTTCCCGGCCGACAAGAGCCCGATCAACGAGAAAGACCTCCCGATTCAGATGTTCGCGTAGTCGCTTACCGGTAGTTGAGCGTCTTGGCGCCACCGAAGGCGTAGCCCAGGAACCCGAAGTCGATGTTCCCACCCGCCCGTAGCGGCGCGGTGAAGCGGCCGTTCGCCTCGTTCGCGTTGGCCGAGGAAACGATCAGCAACCCGATAGAACTCAGGTTCGGCGTCAATCCGGTAATCGAAATCCCGTCCGCCTGCGGTAACTGCTGCAGGATTGACGGCGGAACCGTGAACGTGTTGGCGGAACCCCGGGCGTAGCAGGCAAACAGCGCTCCGTCGTAGTTCGGGCTGGCCGCCGTGCCTCCGGACTGCCGGCCCGCCAGACCCTGGATCACGACCAAATCTTCCGCGGCCGCGCCCGACCAGTTGATGGTCAGCGGATTGGCGCGCGTCACCTGGGTGATGGCGTCGCGATTGGTCCAGTTGAGCGCACCAGACACGCGGACCTGCGCGTTGAACGGCCCGACATCGGCGCCACCCGCACCCGCCAGCGTATAGGTCCCGGCGGCGATCACGGCCGCGCTGGCCCCGGTCGTCGACGGCGCCGCCAGCGACAGCGAGTAGCCGTTCCCCGGCAGTCTGTCGAAAGCGCGGTTGGCGACGTTCGGTCCGGACAGGGTCAGCCCGCCCGCGTCGAGCCCCGTCACTGGCCTGTCGATGCGTTGCCCCGACGAGTTCAACTGTCCCGGCGTCACCACGCATCCACCGATGGGCGGAGCGAGTTCGGTGGTCACTTCGTCGAAGTTGGCGCGCGAGATCCGCTGGAACGCGCCTCCGGCGGTTTCGGCGCGGACATCGATCGGCGGCAGCGGAATCGGCAAACCGGTGATCGCCACCTGGAAGGAAAACGCGCTGATGGCGAACCCGCCGTACACGGCATCGCCGTTGTTGTCGATCTGGCGCAAGCTCGCCTCGCTCAGGAACGGATGCTCGCACACCGCGCGGCCCGCGGGCGCGATCGCGATGGACGCCGCGGGCGACGTCTGGTTGCCCACACGGACCGCCAACGGAACGGTACAGCCCGTGGGCGCGTTGTCGGGAACCGCGAAGTTGATCTGATCGGCGCCAGGCAGGTCCGGACTGCGGCCGGCGTACACGGGCGTTACTTCCACGCCGCCCACCAGAACCCGGATCTCGACGTCGCCGCGAAGGTCCTGGGCGCCGGGCGCCGCGTTGTCGGGCACGCGAACGGGACCGAGTCCGGTGCCCCACAGCACCAGCACCTGCCCGGGCCGAACCGGCGCGATGAACTGATTCACGCGCAGTCCGTCGGACGCGTTCTGAAGAACCGCCGTGCCCGTGCCGCGGGAGTTGAGCGTCACCATGCCGTACGACCGCTGCACGACGGGTACGGAGACCGGCGCCGATGTCGCGCCGTTGAATGAGACCGTGAGGTTGTAGTTGCCCGGCGCGGCGTTCGAGGGCAGAATCGCCGCCACTTGGCGCGCCACCGTGTACACGGGGAACGCGTCCACCGGGGCGCCGCCTCCCGCGGGAGTCAGCCGGACGCTCGTGCCGGAAAGGGTTGTGGCCAGCGGGAACGACGACGCCTGGATCAGCGCCGCCGGGCCCAGGTTCGTTCCGATCACCACGAAGATCGAACCCTGCGCCACGTTCGTGCCATAGTTGCCGGCGTTGCCCACCTGGGTGACCGACGGGGTCTGCGCGAGAAGGGCCGCGCCGCCCATGATAGTGAGTAGTAAATATCGTCTCATCGAGATTCGTGGCGGCCAACGCCGCCACCTCCTCCATCCATGGTGACACGCGCGGCCCATTGTTCAGAGGGTCAGACCGCCGTCGACGGTGAGCACCTGCCCGGTCACGTAGCTGTCCGGCTCGAGAAAGAACCGCACGGCGCGCGCCACATCCTGGGCCTGTCCAAATCGGGGAACGATCCCCTCGTTCAGGTAGCGGTCGTACTTGCCCGAGGCGATGCTCGCTTCCGCCATCCCCGCTCGATTCACGCCCGGACACACCACGTTCACGCGGATCGATTCTCCGCGGCATTCCTTGGCGAGGATGCGAGCCGCCTGAATCAGAGCCGTCTTGGCGCAGGCATAAGCGGTCGAGCCCGGGAACACGGACACAGCCTGCATCGTCGAAACGAGCACGATCGACCCCGGCGTCCCGGCGTCCCGCATCCGGGCGGCGGCCTCCCGCGCCAGCATCGTGGGGCCGAGGAAGTTCACCTCGTGCGACAGGCGTAGCGCTTCTTCCAGCGCGTCCGGCGACGCCACGCGGGCCGGATTTCCGCAGAACACCGCCAAGCCGTACAGCGACGGCGCGGCGTCGAGCAGGCGCGCGCGATCGGCGGCTATGGCGAGGTCGGCTTGCACGATCGGACCCAGGGCTGCGAGAGCCTCCGCCCGCTCCCGGTTGGCGCGGTATCCGATCACCGGCCGGGCGCCTTCCGCCGCCAGCATCCGCACGGCAGCAGAGCCCAATCCACCGCTGCCGCCCGCCACCACAATCTCCATTCCTCGCAACGAATCAGCCATTCGACTCTCCCTCCCGCGTCGCGTAGCCGCAACTCACCGCCGCCAGAAACGCGCCGAGCACCTCGCTATCGCCAAGGTTGACCTCCCACCATCCACCGGCCGCCAATCCGATGGTGGACGCGATGGCGGCGTGTAGCACGAAGAGCCGCGCCGGGTTCGTTTCGCATTTCGCCGCGCGGGTCAGATCGAGCAGGATTCGTGTCAGCATCCACAGCAGGGCGAACAACGCCGGCAGCCCGCGTTCGGCCGCCCAATGCAGATACGTATTGTGCAGATGCTGGTAGTACCATTCCACCGGCCACGGCTTGGGCGCCGCCGGCGGAACGTACTCGAAGAACTTCTTCTTCACGTGGCGCGGACCGATTCCCACGAGAGGATGCGCGGCCACGATCCGCGCACCGGTTTGCCTCAGCCAATACCGGTGATCGTTGGAATCGCGCGCCGACGGCTTCCAGATCGACTCGATGCGGGAGGCGATGGGAGCGGGCGCGGCCACGATCGCCAGTCCGGCCGCTACCGGCAGCACCAGTAGAAAACGCGGACGCCAGTTCCAGATCAGGTACGCGAGCGACACCGCCGCCGCCGCCCACATGCTGCGCGTCCAGGCGAGAGCCAGCGCCGTCGCGATCGCCAGCGCCATCGCGGCCGCCGCCGCCATCGCGGCCGCCGCCGCCCGCCACTTGCCTCGCGGCTGCCCGAACAGCAGAAACGCGGTCACGATCGAGAGCCCCACCACCATCTCGCCGGAGAACGTCATCCAATGACTGGTGAAGCCGGTGATTCGGGCCGCGACGTAGCCTTCGTAGAAGTCCTCGCCCCGGACGGCGATGGCGCGGTATTTGCGAACGAACTGGACCAGCGCCCACATCGACGACAGGGCCGCGCCGGCGCCGATAGTCAGCATCACCGCGCGGGCGCGATCGACGGTCCGCACCGTTCCGTACACCACGCCGGGAACCAGAAACCACACGTAGAACTTACGGACGTCGCCCCAGGCTTCGCGCGGATCGTCGGCGAGCAAGGCGGACAACAGCGTCCATCCACAGAAGATGGCCAGCGGCGCAAGGACCGGCGGGAATCGCGCGGGCCGCCGCGACAGGGCGAGCGACAACGCCGCCACGGGCAGCAGGATATGGCTGGCGGCAATGGAGAACATCCCGGCCGCCGCCGCGGCGAAGGACAGGGAAAAAGGAAGCTCGGCTTTGGAAAAAAGCTTCAAAGGTCTTGAACAGTATGCCAGAATACGGACAAAGGGGCCACGTGCAGGTTTACTTGCTCCGCCACGGTATCGCCGAAAACGCCCGCCCGGGCGCCGCCGACCGGAACCGCGCCCTCACGCCCGAGGGCAAGAAGAAGCTGCGAGATGTGCTCCGTGTGGCGAAGGCCGCCGGTGTGGAACCCGGTATCGTCGTCACTTCGCCCTACAGGCGCGCCCAGGAAAGCGCCGAGATCGCCCGGGAAGTCCTCGATTTCAAGGATGCGCTCTCGTTCGCCAACTGCCTGGTTCCGGGTGGCGATCCGCCGGATGTTTGGGCGGAGATCCGCTCGCTGCGCGTCGAGCAGGTGCTGTTGGTGAGTCACGAACCGTTGTGCGGCAGGTTGCTCGCATATCTGCTGGGTTGCCCGCCGCTCGATGTCGAGTTCAAGAAGGGCGCCATCGCCCGGATCGATATCGAGCCTTCGTCCGGCGGGCCGCGCGGATCCTTACAGTGGCTGCTCACGGCGAAACTGGCCGAGGGCGCCGCGAAGTAGCTCACTAAATTAAGCCCGTACACCGGCGCGGCCGCCGGGCCGTCCAGTGCGCCATGAGAAGCGCAGCCTTGTTCACTCTCGCGTGCGGCCTGCCCGCGCTCGCGCAATTCCCGGCTCCCAACTACCGGCTCGATTTCACGCTGAAGGAATCCACCTCCGGGCTGGACCGCGGCGCGCGCACCTTCACCATGATGGTCGCGGACAAGGGTCGCAGCCGCATCGACGCCTCGCAGCGGATCCCCTACGAGGAGTCGCGGTCGCTGATCACCAAAGTGGCGACACGCAACGTCGGCGTCACCATCGACTGCCAGGTGCGCGAGACCGAGGGGAAGATCCGCGTCCGCTGCGACATCGAAAGCAGTTCCCTCGCGGCCGCGCAGCCCGAGACCCGCGCCAACGGCTTGCCCCCCGTGGTCGACTCGTTGCGGAGCACGGTGGACACGGTGGCGCCGCTCGGAAAGCCGGCCCTGGTCGCCGTGATGGAGGATCCCAATACGAAGAAAAAGCTGGAAGTGTCGCTGGTGGCGCGGCGTGACGAACAGTAGCCGCTACTTGCCGGACTTCCAGGCGTCGTACTGGCCGGCGATCCCCGCCGCGGCCGCGTCGCCCCCGTGGACCACCACGCGATAGCGGAAGCGCCAGGACTGCCCGGGTTCGAGCGTCATCGACCCGTCCTTGCTCTTATCGGCGTAGAAGTCGTGCTCCCCGTAGATGTTGGCGGCGAACAAGCCGTAGTCGCGCGAGTGCCAGTAGGTGGGGTGCTTCGGATTGCCGGGATGGTCGAAGATGGCGACGCCGAGCGCTTCGCCGTCGATCGCGCCCGCGTAGTCCACCCACGGCGACCGTTTGCCCCACACCTGCTTTTCGCCCACCTTGCCCTCGGCGCTCGTCATCTTGCCCGAGTGCTTGCCGTCCAACTGAGCGGCCAGCCGTATAGCGAAAACGCCTTCCTTGGTGTCGCCGAACTTGGACTTCTCGACGCCGGTCAGCTTGATGTCGAAGTCGACGGTCCGTTGTTTTTCTCCGCCATGGAAGGTCATAGTGCGATCCTCGGTGAGCAGCACCTTGCCCGTCGCATCCTTCCACTCGAACGACGCTACGATGGTCCCCGATTTCTTTCCGCCCTTCACAGCTCCCAGCTTTTTCAGCGTGATGAGACCCTTCTTGGGGCTCTTCTGCGTCGGGTGGTTGGCCCAGAAGTCGAACCCGTTGACGTCGCCGTGGGTGAACCACAGACCCTGGTGGTGGATATGGTCCTTGGCCTCGCCTGCTTTTTCCTCCATCGGCCATACGCGGCTCACTACCGTGCCGGAGCCGGCGCGGACCGGATGCAGGTACGGCTTCTGGGTATCGCCGCCGAAGTAGAAGGCGGTGAAGGGTTTGCCGTCGACTTGGACATCGATGCGGCCATCTTGTTTGGCGAACTTCACTTGGCCCCACGCAGGGAGCACGAAAGCTGCGGCGGCCAAGCCGGCGAGGACTCTCATGCTCCTGAGTAGACCACACAAAAATAAATTCATCAAGCTTGATCCCTAACCGCCCTCCGGCGACGCGTACAGGTATAGAAGGCGGCAAGGCGAGCCGCCGATCGACGCCGTACTGGCAACCGCCGCCATTCTCGGAGATGGCGGCGTGGCCATGGGACGGGTGCGAGACCGCTTTCGGAGGACGGTTTCGCGCCCCCCTTGTGGTACCCTAATAGATTGGCGGGTTCCCGCCATTCTCACCGTATCCTCGAGGTAGTCCCCTTTGGACAAAGAAGTTCAAAAGCTCGTCCAGCACGACACTTTTACCGAAACCGTCGGCCAGTCGGTCGAATACGTTCAGTCGCACCGTTCGCAACTGGTGAAGTACGCCGGCATCGCCGCTGGCGTGGCCGCCGTGATCGCGGGCGTTTGGTGGATGCGGAGCAGCCAGCACGCCACTCGCCAAGCCGACCTTGCCGCGGCGCTTCGGAACAAGGACGCCGTCATCGGACCGGGCACCCCCGGCGATCCCCGCCCCGCCTATCCAAACAAGGAAGCCAAGGAAAAGGCCTCGCTCGACGGCTACCAGAGCGTCATTTCCAAGTACGGCGGAACCGACGAGGCCGCCGTGGCCTACTACGAACTGGCGGCGATCGCCGCCGACGCGGGCAAGATGGACGAGGCCGCCAAGCACTACAGGTCGGCCGTGGCCGCCGGCGGCCGGGAGATCGGCTCCACCGCCAAGCTCTCGCTGGCGCAAGTCCTGCTGGCGCAGAACAAGAATTCCGAGGCGGAAGCGCTGCTCAAGGAGTTGATCGCCAGTCCTACCCTGCTGGTTTCCAAGGAACAGGCGTCGTTCGCTCTGGCCCGCGCGCTGGCCTTGGCCAAGCCCGAAGAGGCGCGAAAGATCCTCGATCCGTTCCGCAAGGATGCGCGCCAAGCCGTGGCACGTAACGCCGAGATCCTGATCGGCGAGCTGTTGCCCACCTCCGACAAGAAGTAGCGCTCGTGCTGGCGGCCCTGCGCTTTCCGGTCGCCCAGAGCCGCGGCCGCCGTTATCCCGAACAGCCGCATCCGTACCGCAACGATTTCCAGCGGGACCGCGACCGCGTGGTGCATGCGCGCGCCTTCCGGCGGCTGGAAAACAAAACCCAGGTCTTCACCCAGGGCATCTCCGATCACTTTCGCAACCGCCTCACCCATACGATCGAGGTGGCGCAGTTGGCGCGCACCATCGCCGGCGTTTTGGGGCTCGACGCGGATCTCACCGAGGCTCTCGCCTTGGCGCACGACTTCGGACATCCGCCCTTCGCCCACGCCGGCGAGCGCGAACTGGACGAGCAGATGCGGCGGTTCGGCGATTCGTTCGAGCACAATCTCCATGCGTTGCGCATCGTCGAATCGTTCGAGCAGCGCTACGCCCGCTTTCCAGGACTCAATCTGACGTTCGAAGCGCGCGAGGGGATGGTGAAGCACTCGCGCGACATCCTGCCGGGTGAGTTCCCCTGGCTCGACGAATACCTGCCGGGCCTGCGGCCGCCGTTGGAAGCGCAGTTGATCGATCTGGCCGATGAGGCCGCGTACAACACCGCCGATCTCGACGATGCCTTCGCGGCCGGGCTGATCACCATGCCCGAAATCGCCGATGCCGTCGCCGCTTATGCCGGAATCCACGATATGGTCGAGACGAGCTTCCCCGGCGCCTCCGATCGCGTGCGGTTCCTGGAGTCGCTACGCCTGCTGATCGACGGCCTGGTAACCGGCCTCATCGAAGGCACGGCGAGCGCCGCGCGCGCCGCCGGAGTAGAGAGCGTGGACGATGTCCGCCGTCACCCGGGGCGGCTGGCGCGATTCTCCCCGGCGGCCGCCGAAGCCAGCGCGCAGCTCAAGCGGTTCCTCCATGCGCGGGTGTACGATTCGCCGGAACTGGTGCAGGACCGGGCCCGTTCTCGCGCGATGATCGCCGAGCTGTTCCGGGTCTTTCTGGACGATCCCGGCCGTATGCCAGAGCCGCATGCCTCGCTGGCCCTCGGCACGCCGGTGCATCGCGTGGTCTGCGACTATATCGCCGGCATGACCGACGGATTTTTCCTGCGATGCTACGATAAAAGGTCTTCCTGAACGGCCGCGAGATACCGTCGAATGGACCCATGCACTCTCTGTGAAACCCGCAAGCCGCGGCGCCATTGCCTGGCGGCGCACGCCGATATCTGCTCCCAATGCTGCGGACAGGAGCGGGAGGTCTCGCTCGATTGCCCGTTCGAGTGCGAGTACCTTTCCGAAGCGCGGAAGCACGACAAGACTCCGCCAGTGGACGAGGCGTCGCTGCCGAACCGCGATGTCCGCCTGACGCAGGAGTTCGTCTACGAGCTCGAGCCGGTGATCGCCGTGCTGATGCACGCGGTGCTGGACGCCGCGGCGGCGACCCCCGGAGCTGTCGACAACGACGTGCGGGAGGCTCTCGGCGCGCTCATCAAGACCTACCGGACGATGCAAAGCGGTCTGATCTACGACACGCGTCCGGCCAACCCCTACGCGGACTCGATCCAGCAGCGCGTGCGCGCGTCGATCGAGGATTTCAAGCGGCGCATTCACGAAGCCCAAGGGATGCACACGATCCGCGATTCGGAAATCCTGGGCTGTCTCGTCTTCGTCGAACGGCTGGAGCTGCAAAACAACAACGGGCGGCGGCGCGGGCGCGCCTTCCTGCATTCGCTCTACGAAATGCGGATCCGGCAGATGCAGGCCGCGGAAGGACAGCCGGCGGCCACGCCGTGAGGACGGGCATCGCCATCTTCGCTCACGGGTCGGCGGTCGAATCGGCGAACGACGCGGTGCGGCGGGTGGTGGACGAGTTCGCGCGAAGCGGCGGCTTCGACATGGTGGAGTGCTCGTTCCTCGAGCTCGGTCAGCCGGACCTGCCCGCCGCGGTAGTCAAGCTGGTGGAGCGCGGGGCGGAACGAATCGTCGTGGCGCCCTACTTCATCACGTCCGGCAAACACCTGAAGCGCGACCTGCCTCGAATCGTGGAAGAGATCCGCGCGGCGCGGCCCGGCCTTGAAATCTCCGTCACGCCGCCGATGGACGGCCATCCGGGCTTGGCCTCGATTCTGGTGGATCGAGTGCGAAGCGCGCTTTAGCTTAGCCGGGTTCAGGCGGCGACCGTGGGCGTCCGGAAAGTCTGGCCCTGTCCGGGTTTGGGGCGCGGCAGCGGAAGGTGGAGCCAGTCGGCGACCGCGGCCTCCACTACCCGCCGCAGCTCTTTGGGAACGAACGGCTTCGGCAGCAGGTCGACGCCGCCCTTGTCGAGCACCTCCATCCACATGGCCTCGTCGGCCTGACGTGACATGACGACCACATAGCGCCGTCCCCGCTTGCGGAGTAGCGTGCGCCAAGCCGCTCCGCCGTCTCCGTCCGCGTCGGCGACCACCACGGCCAAGGCCTGCCCTCGCAGAGCCCGGCGCGCGGCGGCGATTCCGTCGGCGAACTCGAGCCGGTAATACAGAGAGTCCAGATCGTGCCGGATGGCTTCCCGGTGGGAAGGATCGGCGGTGATTGCCAGCACCACCGGAGCGGGTGGACGCAGGTTGTCCTGGGTTGGCTGCATCGGAGAATTGCCTCCTTTGAGAAAGGACGCGGTTGCGCGCCCAAAGAATCGCACAATCTCGACGGAAGAACGGCGCCCCCGTCGATGGAGCAAGTTGGGGGCCAATGTCACCGGCGTCGACTGCCTCGCCGCCGGGCCGCAACCGCAGGTCAATTGCCGATCCGTTCCAGCACAGGCCCAGTCGCCAACGCGCCACGGTGCGCGATTTCGCGCGGCGGCGGAGAGTGCCCAGGGCTAAAACTCGCACCTCATCGCAACCGCCTTGCGAAGCTGTTTCAAGTACTCGGCGTGCCGGATCTCGACGGCGCCGAATTGCGCCAGGTGGGCCGTCAGGTACTGCACCTCGAACAGCGCGAATCCGGCGCGGCGCACGCGATCCACCATGCAGGCCAGCGCCACTTTCGACATGTCCCGCTCACGGTGGAATTTGGATTCGGCGAAAAACGCGCCGCCCAGATGCACGCCGTATAGTCCGCCGGCCAGTTCGCCTTTCACCCACACCTCCACCGAGTGAGCGTGGCCGCGACGGTGCAGTTCGCCGAACACGCGGATGAAGTCCTCGCTGATCCAGGTCTCGTCCTCGCCGTGGCCGCTGGCGCACTCTTCCATCACGCGATCGAAGGCCGTGTCGAAGGTGACGGTAAAGTCCGCCTTTCGCAGTGTCCGCGCCAACGACCGGGATACGTGAAAGGCGTCGAACGGGATAACCGCCCGCCGCGAGGGACAATGCCAGGTGATGACGCCGCCCCAGCCGGGGTTCGCCATCGGGAACAGTCCCTTGGCGTACTGCTCCAGGATCATCTCCGGCGTGATGATCTCGGAGATGGCGCGAACGTCCATCAGCGCCCCAGCAGACCGCGGTAAAGATCGGAATACATCTTGGCCGACGCACTCCACGAGAAGTCGCGGTCCATCGCCCGGCGCATGCGCGCCGTCCATTCCTCCGGCCTGCGGTACTCGTCGAGCGCGGCTCGCGTGGCCAGCAGGAAGTCGTGCGGCCAGTAGCCCCAGAACTTGAAGCCTGTGCCGCCGTCCACCGTGTCGTCGAGTCCGCCCGTCGCGCGCACCACGGGGATGGTCCCGTAGCGGAGCGAGTAGATCTGATTGAGCCCGCAAGGTTCGAACAGACTCGGCATGAGGAAGATGTCCGCGCCGGCCTCCACTTTGTGCGCCAGCTTGTTGTTGAATCCGAAGTACGCGGCCACCCGGCCGGGAAACGCCGACGCCAGACCGCGGAAGAGATCCTCGTAGCGCTGTTCGCCCGATCCGACTACCGCGAGGCAAACGTCGTCGTTCATCATCTCCCAGGCTGCGCTGGCCAGCAGGTCGAAGCCCTTCTGCTTCGCCATGCGCGAAACGATCCCCAGCACCGGCCGGTCCATGTTGTCGAGCGGAAGGCCGAACTCGCGCAGCAGATCGCGCTTGCATTCCGTCTTGCCAGCGAGATTGTCGCGATCGTAGTGCGCGGCCAGGTGCGGATCGGTGGCGGGATTCCACTCCTCGTAGTCCGCGCCGTTCAAGATTCCCCGCAGCTTGTCCGCGTGCCGGCCGAGGAACCCGTCGAGCCCGCACCCGAACTCCGGCGTCCGGATCTCGGCGGCGTAGCGCGGACTCACCGTGGTGATGGCGTCGGAGAACGCGATCCCGCCCTTCATCAGATTCACGTCGCCGAAGTACTCCATGAAGTCCGGCCGCATCAGCCACGGATCGAGGTTGAGTTCGTCGAACACGGCGCGGCCGAAACGGCCCTGATGTTCGAGGTTGTGGATGGTGTAGACGATCTTGATGCCATGGAACGTGGGGTCGGCGGCGAAGCGCGTTTTCAGATACGGCGCCACCAGGGCGGATTGCCAGTCGTGCAGGTGCACGATGTCCGGCCGCCACAGCAGGCGTATGACGGCGAGCACCGCCTGGCTCAGCGCGCCGAAGCGCAGATGGTCGTCGGGATGCCCGTAATAACCCCACCGGTCGAACAGCCAAGGGCAGTCGACCAGGAAAAAGGTGACGCCCCGTTCGATCTTCGACCAGATATCGCACGAGATCGCGTGACGCCCCAGGTACACCACGACATTGCGCCAGGCCTGCGTCCAATCGTGCGTGGCGATGTTGCCGTAGCGCGGCATGACCACGGCGGTTTGATGCCCCAGTTCGAGCAGTGCGCGCGGAAGCGAACCCACCACGTCGGCGAGACCGCCGGTCTTGGCGAACGGAGTGGCTTCGCTCGCCACCATCAGAATGCGAGGCATCGGCAACCTTCCATGATAGTCTCGACTCTGGATGCATCGTCGAGACTTTCTCCGCGCGGCCGCGGGCGCGGCTTCCATTCCCGCCGCGGCGCAGGACCGGCCGCCCAACATCCTGTTCCTGCTTCCCGATCAATGGCGCGGCATGGATCTGGGATCGGCCGGCAACACGCAGGTTCGCACACCGAACCTGGACCGTCTGGCGGCGGACGGTGTGCAGTTCAACAACGCCTCCGCGAACACGCCCGTCTGCACGCCCGCGCGCGGGATGCTGCTCACTGGCCGCTATCCGCACGCGACCGGAACGGCGGTCAACGACGTGCCGCTGCCGATTCAGGAAGTGACGATCGCGGAGACGCTTCGGCGGGCCGGCTACTACACCGGCTTCATCGGCAAATGGCACCTTCACGGCGGCCAGCGGCTTCCCGGTTTCGTCCCGCCCGGCGACTCGCGCCAGGGCTTCGAATTCTGGGCCGCCAACATATGCAGCCACTCCTATTTCAAGCAGTGGTACTTCCGCGACGAGCCCAAGCGCATCGACATGCCCCGCTACGAGGTGTTCGGCTGGACCGACTTGGGCGTCGAGTTCCTCGAGAAGGCCCGCGACAGGAACCGTCCATTTTGTCTGTACCTGCAATACGGTCCGCCGCACGACCCCTATCTGGCGCCGCCCGGCTACGAGAACGCGTACGATCCCGCCAAGATCGAATTGCGGAAGAACTGGAAGGCCGGCGCGCAGCGATTCGGAACGGCCAAGGACATCGCCGGATACTACGCCGCCATCGCGTGCCTGGACGCCGAGATCGGCCGGCTGCTCGGCCGCCTGGATGCGCTGGGCATGGCGGACAACACCATCGTCGCGGTGAGTTCGGACCACGGCGACATGCTCGGATCGCACGGCACGTTCCTCAAACGCAAGCCGTGGGAGGAGTCGGTGCGCGTGCCGGGGATCTTCCGTTGGCCGAAGGGGCTCGCGAAAGGCCGGAAGTCCGATGCGCCCTTTTCGCACGTGGACATGGTCCCGACTTTGCTCGGTCTCTCCGGCGTGAAGACTCCGGTGCCCATGCACGGGTTCGACTACTCGGATCACATGCGCGGCAGGAACGGTCCCACGCCCGAGCACGCCAGCCTGATGATCTACACCAAAACGGAGGCCAACGAGCACGGGCCCTGGAGGGGAATTCGGAGCCGTCAATGGAAGTACGCGCGCCACGAGGACAAGCCGTGGGTGCTGTACGATCTCGAGAACGACCCCTACGAGATGAACAACCTCGTTGCCGCCGCGGGACAACGCAGGCGCATCGCGCAATTCGATAGTGAGATCGCGAAATCGATGGCGGAGACGGGAGACCGCTGGGACGAGATGTTCGACCGCCCTTATCGCTGAGGCGCGCGAACGATCCTGCCGGGGTACACTCCGGGGACCGGTTTGCCGCCGTCGACCACCGGCGTGCCTTCCACCAGCACCCACCGCATTCCCTCGGAGTACTGCATCGGCTTCTCGTACGTGGCGCGGTCGATGACGCTCTCCGGATCGAACACCGCGATATCGGCGTCGGCGCCAACGCGGATCCGGCCCTTGGCGCGCATGGCGGGGACGCGCTTTTCCAGGCGCTGGGCAGGCATGAGCGACATCTTGCGGATCGCGTCGTTCCAGGCGAGCAGCTTTCCTTCCCGCACGTAGCGGCCGAGGATCTTGGAGTAGGTCCCCGCCGAGCGCGGATGACCCTGCTCGCGGACATCGAAGCCGTCGCTGGCGATCATCGTCAGAGGGCTGGTGACGGCCAGCCGCACGCGTTCCTCGGTGTTGGTGTGCAGAATCACGGATCCGCCCTGCTTGCGGTACTTGCGGAACGTGTCGCGCGTGAGCCGCTCGCCCGTGGCCATCCACTGGAGTTGCGGGAAGAAGGAATCCTCGCGCTGTTCGGCGCCGTCGAAGATGGCGGTTTCGATGCGGGTCGCGCCGGCCGTGTAGGGATAGGCTTCCGTGGTCACGTCCATCCCGCGGGAACGAGCTTCGCCGATGATGCGCAGGAATTCGCCGGTATCCTGCTGACCGCTGCTGTTCACGTGCACCACCTGCAGGGACGCGCCGGTGGCCGCCGCGGCGGCGATCACCTCGAGCAACCCGAGTTGGCGCTGCGATCCGGCGGCGACGCTCGAAGCGAAGCGGATGTGCGTGTGCACGGAGGCTCCGAACCGCGCCGCGATCCGGAATATGTCGACGATCTCGAACGCGGAGGCTCCCTTGGTGTAGGCGACGCCCAGGCCCACGGCGACGGCGCCCTTGCGGAGCTCGGCCTCGAGCCGCTGCTTTATCAGCGTGACCTCCTCGGGCGACGCTTCGCGATTGGCCGCCGGACCCGAAGGCAGGAACTCGCCCGGGTCGTTCAGCACCTTCATACGAATCGGTGGATGGCCGGCGGCGGCGCCGTGGTGGATCAGCGACTTGCCTTCGCGGCTCCGGCTCCACGCATCGATATCGGCCGTTCCGATCTCGAGCTCGAACGACGCGGTGACGCCGTCCATGGCTTCATAGCTGTCGCTGGACGTGTCCTTGCCGTGCCAGTGCAGGTCGATGAAGCCGGGCGCGACGATGAGCCCTTTCGCCTCCAGCGTTCGCTTGGCGGCTAGCGGGTTCGGCGAGATGACGGCGACTTTGCCCGCGCGAATTCCAACGTTCCTGATGGCGTCCAGGCCGGACTCGGGATCGATGAGGCGGCCGCCCACGATGGCGAGGTCGAGCGGCTGCGCGAGCGCCGCCGAGGCCAACAGGAGGAGCGCCGCGGGCAGAATGCGGTGCGCCGCGGGCATCTGGCTCTAAGCCCGTTCGAGATAGCTGCCATCGGAGGTCGAGACGCGGATCTTCTCGCCTTCCCCGATGAACGGAGGAACCTGCACCACCAGACCCGTTTCCATCTTGGCGGGCTTGGTCACGTTCGAAACCGTGGCGCCCTTGAGCGACGGCTCGGTCTCCATCACCTTCATCTCCACCGACGGCGGCAGTTCGACGCTGATCGGACGGCCCTCGTGGAACACGACCGTCACCTTGAACTGCGGGATCAGATAGTTCACCGCGTCGCCGAGCAGGTCCGCGTTGAGGTGGATCTGTTCGTACGTCTCGATGTTCATGAAGTGGTACGCTTCACCGTCGTCGTACAGGTACTCCATTTCGTGCTCGTCCATGATGGCCCGCTCCACTTTATCCTCGGAGGAGAATCGGTGCTCGGTCATCGACCCCGAGGCCAGTCTCCGCATCTTGGCCTGGACGAAACCGCGGAGGTTGCCGGGCGTGCGGTGCTCGGTTTTAAAGATCGAGTACAGTTCATTGTTGAACTTGATGATCATCCCCGGACGAAGTTGTGTAGCGCTAAGCATGATTGGACGAACTTATCAGTTTACCAAATGCGCCCGCACGGGCACCTTGCCTCGCGTCCACGACGGGCCGGCGGGCGCCCTGGTGACCTCCGCGCGGACAACGTCGAACACGATCGCGCCTTGCGCCGGCTTGCCCGTGGTCCACTGAACCAGCGAGGCGTAGTAGACGCCGGGAGTCGGCGGAGGAGACGAGTTGGCGTCGATGACGATCGCTTCCTCGCCGGTGTCTCCGAACGAGCCGTAGTCGAACGCGAGGTCGCCGTCCAGCACGGCGGCCGGCTGCCCGGCGCGGATGACCAGGTCGATGTCGACGCCCGGAGTGGAGGTCGCGATGGCGACGGCAACGGCCGCCGCGCCCTCCGGCACGGTGAACCGGTAGACCCCGGTGTTGGAGAGGAGCGTGGGACGATCCACGGCGGGTAGGGAGAACGAAACGGGCTCGCCCGGCGATAGCTCAGTCCCGATCGCCGGAACCACGACCGCGGTCACAGTGCCGGTAGCCGGCGATCCAGTGGTCCACAGCACCAGCGACACCCAATGGGTTCCGGGCGTCAGCGGCGGCTCCGACTTCTGGGTGATCACCAAGTCCTCGTTGCCGGTGTCGCGCGTGGATGCCCACTCCGCCACGATGCCGTCGGCGCCGAGAGCGACGTCGGCGTCCTTGCGAACGTACACGTCCACATCGACCTCGGGCTTGGTCGAGCGCAGCCGGATCTCGAGCCGTCCCGAATTCGGGCCCACGTCGACGCGGAAGGAGTAGTTGCCGTTGTAGAGCGTCGGGCGGTCCACCGCTGGAAGGGCGAACGTCGCGGGGGTCCCGGAGATCAGCACTCGCGGAGCGGGCGGAGCTGTGGGCGTTGCGCCGGTGACCGTGGCGGTGACGTTGCCCGATACTTCGCGGTCCGGCGTCCAAACGATCAGCGAGATGAAGTAGGTCCCTGGCCGCAAGGGCGGGCTCGACGAGGACGAAATCGAGATCTGCTCGTCCCCGGCATCCCCGTCGGACTTGTAGTCGGAGAGGATCGAGCTGCCCGATATCGTGACGTCCTGGCTGTAACGCACGTGAAGGTCGACATCGACGCCGGGAGTGGCGGTCGCCAGCCGCACCTCCAATCGAGTGGCCCCGTTCGGGACATCGATCCGGTAGGAGAAGTCCCCGTTGTTGAGCAGCGGACTGCGAACCGCGCCGAACCGGAAGCTCCTCGGCGCGCCGGATGAAAGGAGGATTCCGCGTTGATTGCCTCCACCGGTCGTGATGGTAGCGGTGATCGTGCCGCTGGCCGCCCGGTTCGTGGTGAGCATCGAAAGCGCGATTACGTATTGCCCTTGCCGCAGCGCCGGACTTCCACCGGATGTCACGGCCACCGCTTCCTCTCCGCCCGTGTTTTCGGACCGGTGATCCGCCTGCACCGCTCCGGCATTGACCGCGGGATCGGCGTTGTAGCGCACGTAGAGGTTGATGTCGACGCCCGGCGTGGCGGTGCTTACGCTCACGTCGAGACGGCTTGCGCCGGCGGGAACATCGATGCGGTAGAGATTCTGGCCCGTGTAGAGGAGCGCGCCCTGCGCGGCGGCGATATTGAAGGTGCGCGCCTGGCCGGAGATCAGCGTTCCGCCGAGTTGGGTAGGCGTCGCCGGATTGGCCGGGGTCTGGCCGCCGCCTTCGAGGAATCGCCGGACGGTGCGGAACTGCACGGAGAAGCGGCCGTAGAAATCGATATTCTCGGCGTCGCAAACCGTTCCGCCGCGCGGCGCCTTGGGCCCATGGCTCAACGTACCCACCACCTGTCTACGATCGTTGAACAGCGGCGATCCCGACGATCCGCCCTCGGTGCGGCCGCGCGCCCAGCGAATCGTATAGAAATTCTGAATGGGAACGTTGGCGATGCGCGAATCGGTGTCGCGGTTGCCGAATGAGATCCGCTTGAATTCGCCGGCCGGATGATGGATGCCCACCACTGCGCCGCCCTGCGGCGGATCTTCCGGATTCCAGCCCGCGAACAGGACGCCGCTCGGAACGCTATTCAATCGAAGCAGCGTGAAATCCGCCGTTTCGAACGCGTCGCCCGACACGAAGCGCGCTCCCACCGAGGTCGCCAGCCCGCGCAGCGCCGGGACGGTTCCATTGCACGTGGCGGTCTGATAGCTCCAGTAAGCGACCACGGTTCGCGCGGTCGTGTCGTCGTCCAGGCAGTGTTGCGCGGTCAGGAAGTATGGAACTCCGGAACGGTCGGAAGTGGATAGCAGCGATCCGCTGCAGAAGAACGAGCCGCCGTCTTTCTCCATGGTGATGCGCGCCACGCTGCGCGCGGTCTCCAGCCAGTCGGGCGAGCAAGTCACGTCCAGATGGCACGGCGCCGCGCCTCGCTCCGCGCCCGCTTTCGGTTCGGCGGGATTGTCCCAGAGGTGGGAAATCTCGGCCACCTCGAACGGGACCGCATCGCCCGCGCCCGCGGCCGGCACGAACTCGATGGTCACCGATTCGCCGAACGCGGCCTCGCTCCAGAAGTCGCCATCGCCCCACACGCCCGCGCCCGTGTACGGACCGAAGGTGCTGCCGCCCGATCGCAGCCAGACCGCGCCATCGCCTGCTTGGAAGCGCCTGAAGTGGACGCGAATCGCTTCGGCGCCGGAAGAACGGATGGCTGCGCGCCACACGCGCCGGCCGTCGCCCGCGGCCTCCCAGCGGCCTTCGGCGTCCAACCCCCGGCCGATGGCGCGATGCACGCCCGAGCGATACGCGCCCGCGGCGGCGGGATCGGCGGCGGGCCGCTCCACCGGCCCCAGTCTGCGCTCGGAAGCCGGCGCCATGCCCTCCGTGACCAGGCGCATCGCCTCCCGAGCCGCCAGCGCGGCGGTCTCCCGGTTCGGATTCAAGTACGTGAACGATTCGACGCCTTGTCCGAAGCAGACGGCGGCGGCGAGCAGCCAGGTGAAACGGGTCATGAGTGAGATTCCCCCAACGGCGCCAGAGAAGCGATCTCGATGCCGTAGCCTTCCAAAGCGACGATCTTGCGCGGATGATTCGTCAACAGACGAATGGTGTGCAGTCCGAGGTCGGCCAGAATCTGCGCTCCGATTCCGACCTCGTGCTGTAGTTGGCGCTGCCCTTCCTGCGTCGAATAGTGCATGAAGTCGCGCGAGTGCGGGATCAGCTTTCCGTTGGCCAAGCCGATTCCCGGTCCAGTTTGATGCAGGTAAACGAGCACGCCGGCGCCTTCGCTGGCGATCCGTTCGAGCGACTTGCGCAACACGGAGGCGCACTCGCAGTCCGTCGACCCGAACACGTCGCCGTAGAGGCAGCGCGAGTGCATGCGCACCAGCACGTTTTCCTTACCCGCGATATCGCCGGCGATGACGGCCATGTGCCGCTCGTCGTCCACGGTGGTGCCGAACGAGATCGTGCGGAACTCGCCTTGCGCGGTTTTCAACGATCCTTCGCCCAGCCGCGTCACCACGCGCTCGGTGCGCATCCGGTGGCGGATGAGGCTCGCCACGGAGATCATTTTGAGTCCGTGCCGCGCGCAGAAGGTGGCGAGTTCGGGCACGCGCGCCATGGTGCCGTCCTCGTTCATGATTTCGCAGATCACGCCGCCGGGCCGAAGCCCCGCCATCCGCGCCAGATCGATCGCCGCTTCCGTCTGGCCAGCCCGCACCAGGACTCCGCCCTCGCGCGCGCGAAGCGGAAACATGTGGCCAGGCCGGGCGAGGTCGTGGGGTCTGGCGTCCGGATTCATGGCGACGCGGATCGTGTGCGCGCGATCGGCCGCGGAGATGCCCGTGGAGATTCCGTTGCGCGCGTCGATCGCCTCGCAGAACGCGGTGCCGTAGTTCGAAGTGTTGTTGGCGCTCATCAGCGGTAACTGCAACGCGTCGCACCGTTCCGGAGCCAGCGCCAGACACACCAGACCGCGGCCATGGACCGCCATGAAATTGATCGCCTCGGGCGTCACGAGTTCGGCGGCGATGGTCAGATCGCCCTCGTTCTCGCGATCCTCGTCGTCAACCACCACCAACATTCTCCCGGCGCGGAACTCCTCGAGCGCCTCCGGGATCGAAGCGAACGGCATACCTCTTCATGATAGGCCGCGGGTCGCCGGCCGCGGGGCGGTCCCTGGTACAATTACCTTCTTCATGGCCAAACTGCGTCGCATCCTGGAGATTGCCGCGAACCTCTTTTCGGGGGGACTTTGCCTGGCGATGGTCGGCATCGCGCTGGTGGGGAAGCTGGCGGGCGGGAGCTTTCAGATCGAGATGTTGCCGTGGTGGTCCGGGGACCAGTTGAAGAACATCCTCCTGTTCGGGGGCATCTTCGGTTTGGCGGTGACGGTGCTGGCGGCGTCCGGCAAGTTCAAGTGGGGATTGCCGGTTTGGACTCTAGCCGTGCTGGGCGCGATGGCCGGCGGATATCTGTTCTCGAACTACAAGTACGAGGGGTATGACGAGTTCCGCCAGTCGATCAATCTGATCGCCGCGCAGTTCGCCGCGTTCGGCGCGAGCGTCAGCCAAGCGCTCAACAAGCGAGCCTGATCCGCGCGGAACTTCCGCCGCTCCGCGCTCGTAATCCTCGGCAGGGACCGTGTAGTACCGGCCCCGTTCGCGTTTGACTTCCACCCATCACCTATCCTAATCTTGGCCTGAGCATGAGCAAGAAGTGGTACAGCTACTTCGTGTCGGTGGACGGTCCGGAAGGGCAGTCCGAGCCCTACGCGCCCGCGCCGGGCGAGGAGTCCTCGCCGGGTTCCGGGCAGAAATCGGCCGCGCAGGCCATCGCCGATATCGCCTCGACTGTGCAGGCGCCGCCGCAGTTTACCGGCAAGGCCGTGTCCAACGCCGCGACATTCTCCGAGGTCTATCAGGCGGCGGAAATTCCCACGCCGGCCAACGGCTTCACCATCTTCAAGGTGGCCGACATGCTCCAGAGCGAGCATATCCGGTCGTTGCCGGTGGAGATCAAGCGCAGTTCGATCATGTTGGCCCTCGAGGCTTCCGGCGGCAAGATCCAGGACGTGATCCAGGACGCCATCCGCCGCGACAAGGCGCTGGACACCTTCGAGGCCGTGCAGCAGAAATCGGTGGATCAGTTGGAAGCGCGCATGGCGGAGGAGAACAAGAAACTCCAGGCCGAGGCCGACCGCGTATTGAACGACCTGCGCGGCAAAATACAGGCAAACAACGACGCGGTCACCAAGGAGCGCGAGCGGTTCCTGACGTGGCGGTTGGAAAAGCAGAAAGAGGAGCAGCGCATCGCCGACGCCGTGGCGCCGTTCGCATCGCCGAACCCGGTCACCACTGGCCCCATCCCATCCGCCGCCCCTCCGGCCGCGCCGCCCAAGGGTCCCGTCGCATGAAGCCGCTCCCCGGATTGTCCATTTAGTTCAAGGAGGAACGTATGTTCAACCGGCTGAGCCGGATGATTCGCTCGTTCATCGGATTCTTCATTTCGGTGGCCGAGGATCCCGAGTTGATCCTCGAGCAGAACATCCGCGACATGAACGATCAGGTCCCGAAGATGAACGAAAGCATCGCGATGGTGAAGGCCAACGTGACGCTGCTCGAACGGGAAGAGTCCAAGTATCGCGCGGAGTTCAACGACCTCAACTCGAAGGTGAAGGCCGCCATCCAGTCCGGCCGCGACGATTTGGCGGGCCACTTCGCGGTGCAACTCGAACAGATCAAAGGCGCGCTTTCCCGAAATCAAGGCCAGTTGCAGACCGCTCGCGCCGGCTACGAAAAGGCGTTGCAAGTGAAGCAGGCCTTCCTGAGGGAGAAGGAACGTAAGACCTTCGAGGCGACCAACGCCATCAAGGATAACCGCCGCAGCCAGTGGCAGAAGAAGGTGGCCGACGCCATGGAACAGTTCGAAGTCGGCGGCATCAGCGCCACGCACGACGAGATGTTGCGCAAGGTGGAAGAGCGCACCGCTGTCAACGAAGCGCGCATGGACATGGCGCTTTCCAACGTCGACTCCCAGAAATTCAAGATCGAGGAAGAGGCCGAAAAGCTCCGCGCCGCCGAACTGGTGAAGCAGTTCAAATCGGAGATGGGGCTGATGACGCCGGACGCGACCCCCGCCGCGCAACAGAAGACGATCGGCGGACGCGACTCTGAGAAAGTGGGCTAGGGTACATGGCCGTGAAAATCGAAAAAGGCGGTTGGATCGCGATCTTCCTGTTGGGCCTGGGGCTCACCGGATACGCGCTGAACAAGTACGGGATGCTGGATCTGTCCTCGCTCGGCGGAGGCGGCGGTAGCGGGCCAGGGCAGACGGCCAACAAGATCGATCCGTCGCAGCCCCTGCCACAACCGGGCGGCTCGGAGTCCAACAATGTGCGTGTCCGCGTGAACATCTGGGTCGGCTGCGTGGGCGGCTTGGTGGCCAACGGCGGCCTCGACACCCAGGCGGGATCCATCTACGACAAGCAGGGCCTCAGGGTCAGCTTCAAGATCATCGACGATTGGACGGAAGGCTCCACGGCGCTCGCCACCAACAACGTGGATGTCATGCTAACGACGGCCGACGTGTGGGCGAAGGACTTCGCGCAGTTCCAGGAGAAGGGCTTCAACGCCCGCGCGGTCTATCTGGTGGACTGGTCGCGCGGCGCCGATGGCGTGATCGGCAAGCAGGGCATCGACAACATCGAGCGGCTGGCGGGATCGACGGTCGCTTTCGCGCAGTACACGCCGTCGCACTTCCTGCTGTGGAACGGCCTGAAGAACTCCGGTCTCACCACCGAACAACGGAAAGAGATCTTCGGCAAGGCGATCCACACCAAGGACGGCATCGAGCCGGCCACTCTGTTCGCCCAGCAAAAGGTGGACGCCGCCGTGGCGTGGGATCCCGACATGAGCGACGCGGTGGCCAAGCGCCCCGGATCGAAGAAGATCTACGACACCAAGATCGCCAACAAGCTGATCGCCGACGTTTTGGTGGTGAGCGACCGTTTCGCCGCCAAGAACCCGGGGACGCTCCGCAAGTTTCTGGATGGCTGGCTGCAAGGCGTCGAGTTCATCCACCAGCAACCGGCGCGCGCGCACACGTTGATCGGGTCGATCAAGGATTTCAACATCCCCGCCGACCTCGCCAAGACGATGCTCGAAGGCGTCCGGCTCGCCGACTACGCCGATAACAAGGCCTTCTTCACTGCGGCGGCCGGCGACTCCGACTACACCAACATCATGAAGATGGCCACCGAGATGTACCGCGAGGAACGCCTCATCAAACGCACGCCCGATATCGACGCCTCGGTGGACCGCCGCTACGTCGACGCTCTGGCCGGCAAGTTCTCGGCCACTTCGAGCGAACCCGCTCCCGAGTACAAGGCTCCGGCCGCGGGCGCGAAGCCGTTCGCCACGCAGCGCCGCTCCATCTACTTCGACACCGGCTCTTCCAACATCACCACCGATTCCCGCGCCATCGTCGACGAGATCGGCGGGTTCATGCGCGCCTACGAAAACACGGTGGTGGATATCGATGGCAACACCGATTCCACCGGCGCTCGCGATCTGAATGTCGAGTTGTCGAAAACGCGCGCCGAAGCGGTCAAAAGCTTCCTGATGAAGAAGTACGGCTTCCCCGGATCGCGGATGCGCACCGTGGGCAACGGACCCGACAAACCCGTGGAGAGCAACGCTACCGCCGAAGGCCGCGAGAAGAACCGCCGCACCGACATCAGGGTCTTCGCCAACACCGGGTCGAACTGACCGGACCCGCCATGACGTCGATCCGCCGTTCCATACCGCGTCAACACCAGCTCGCGCTGGGTGTGGGTGTTTGGTTGTTCGTCATCGTCGTCTGGGTCATGGTGACGCGCGCCCGGATCCTGCCGGCGTTCACGCTGCCCGATCCGGCGGGCGTGGTCAAGTCGTTCGGCATGTTGTTCACCGAGTACGATCTTGTGGGCAACGTGTTCATGAGCTGGTGGCGGATCGCGCAGGCGTTCCTTTGGTGCGTGGTGGTGGCGGTGCCGCTGGGCGTGCTGATGGGCGCGTTTCCGGTGCTGTTCCACATCGTGAATCCAGTGGCCGCGCCGATGCGCTCCATGCCGATCACCGCGTTTCTGCCCGCGTTTATCGCGCTGTTCGGCATGGACGAGGGGATGAAGGTCGGCTTCCTGTTCTTCGGTATGTTCTTCTACCTGTTGGCTGTGGTGGTGGAAGAGGTGAACAAGGTGGACGATTCGCTGCTCGAGACGGCGTACACGCTCGGGGCCAACACCAAGCACGCGCTATGGTTGTTGTTTCGCGCGTCGTTCCCCGGCGTATTCGGATCCTTCCGGATTCTCTATGACGTCGGCTGGACCTACGTGATCCTCGCCGAGATGGTGAACGCGCGAAAGGGCGTCGGCTACATGGTGGAAGCGGCCCGCAAGGTGCTCGATTTCGAGCGCGTCTACGCGGGCATCGTCGCCATCGGAATCGCGGCGTTTTTGTTCCGGTCGCTGCTGACATTGGCGGAAGCGAGGCTGTTCCCGTGGAGGCCCACCGAGGCCGGAAAGAGCAAATGAGCGGCATCAAGATCAAGCTGTCCGGCGTGAACCGCGTGTTCGTGGGCGGCGACGGATCCAGGGTGCAGGCGCTGAAGGACATCGACTACGAGGTGGTGGACGAGTTCGCTCACGACGGCAAGGACGTCGGCGAATTCCGCGTGATTCTCGGGCCCTCGGGC
>SXGT01144195.1_pt1 | contig 30897 bp, 22 predicted proteins | sample 3176221 | NCBI WGS metagenome assembly SXGT01 (sample SAMN11356862, study PRJNA531348) | freshwater metagenome | isolation source: freshwater sample F1-120 | place: China: Fuxian Lake, Yuxi | collected 2017-12-25
CCGAAAAATCGAGGACAAACGGCAACACACCCTGTAAACTCATGCCCGGCCTCCCTGCGGCGTTGAAGTGCTGATGTCACAACACCTTCTACGCCCTCGCGGGCCGCTTCATTGGATACGCATGAATAATGTGGGCTAGTGTCCTGAGTTGTTAATTCGTTGACAAACTTTGCCCGCGATTTGTCGAGATTTTGATGCGTTTTCAATGCAACGAACTTACAACTCAGGACACTAGCCGCCGGTAATTTTCCGGACATCCTCGATCCTGAATCACCGGTGGCTAGCGCCATTCCGCTCAAAGCGAGTGCCATTGGGCGTCAGCCCCCCGGTCATGGGGAGAATGCACCGGGGGGCTGACGCCGCCCCGCTCGCCTGGTTTTCTCTTGAGCCGACGACTACTCCGCTAAATCCAAGCACACGAGATGCGTCTCGCTCCGCAGATACACTCGGCCGCGAGACAAGATCGGTGCGGCCCACGCCGGGTACTTGATCCCGCTCACCGACATCCGGCCGAGTTCGTCAAACTTGTCGGGATTGATCTTCATCAACGACAGCGTGCCACGCTCGCCCAGCGCCAAGAAGCGGTCGCCGATCTGGATCTTTGATCCACGCCCCAGGAACGGGAACGGGATGATCTTGCCGGTTCCATCTTTGATGTCGCCGGTGACCGGGCTTTGCGAGAGCTTCGAGGTGTCCCCTTCGTAGCCGGTCGACTGCCACAGCACTTTGCCCGTCTCTAGGTCGAGACAGCGCAGTTCCCCTTCTTCTTCATGTCGGCCGCTGAAGCCGTACAAGTGCCCGTCGACGTGAATCGTCGTGGACCAGTGCGTCAGCATGTTGCGGGGGTCTTGCCAGAGAACTTTGACTTCCTTGCCAGAAGGCTGCACTTGCAACAACGCTGAACCGGCTTTGTACGCGGCAGACAGGAAGATCTTGTCGTCAATGACCACCGGACGAGCCGCATTGACTGAATCGCGCTCCTTCGGTCGAAACCAGAACTTGAAGTTCACCGATCCATCTTTCGGATCGAGCGACACGAGTCCCTGCCGCATCAGGCAGAGTAACTGCCGGCGTCCATGAATCGTCGCGGCGATCGGCGACGAATAGCTGTAAAGCGACTCATTGCCAGTCCACTCGTACTTCGGCTTAATCGAACCACCGGTCTCGACTCCGTTCCAAGTCTTCTTGCCGACCGATTGCCAGACCGTATCGCCGGTCTCCGAATTGAACGCGACCACGCCAGAGTTCGGCTGCCCGCCGACCAATACGATCAACAAATTTCCTTCCAAGATCGGAGTGCAGCCGACACCAAAGAAATTCTCCTCGTCCGGGATGCGAAAGTCCTTTGCGCAGTCGCGTCCCCAAACTTGCTTACCGGTCACGAGGTCGAGGCAGAAGAGTTTGCCCTCTGGATTGAGCGTGAAGACGCGCGTCTTCGTGAGCAGCGGCGTGCAGCGCGGGCCGTTGTTGTAGGCGTATCGGTCTTCGTATTCGGTCGCGTAGGTAAACTTCCACAACGGCTCGCCATTGTCGGCTCTAAGACACTCGACGATGTCCTCGTTACCGCGAGGTCGATGAAAAACGACCAGCCGATTGCCCAACACGGACGGCGCGCTGTATCCGGTACCGACACGCTTCGACCAAGCTGTCTTCAAGCCTCCTTCGGGCCAACTCATCAGCCAGTTCGTTTCGTTGCAAGCTCCTGTGCCGTGCGGCCCCAAAAAGGACGCCCAGTCTTCTCCTTTGCGATCCGGAGCCGGCACATCTGTGACCGGTTTGTCGGTAGATGTTCCGGTCAGTGCCGCCGGTTTTGGATCGGCGGCGACGGTGATTCCGAGTGACATCAGAACTAATGCGGCAGCCACGCTCGATACGGTCCATCGGCCTGTCATGCGATTGCTCTCGTGTGCGGAAAAAGTGGGATAACGGCTATCGACCATCAGCTTTCGGCTTTCGGCCGGACGAAGGCTCTGCCTCGGGGAGGCGCAGAATCTTGTAGCTGTCGTTCGCGTACAGCAAGTCCGCGTCATACCGAACTGCCGCGCGGACGATCGCGTATTGGACGCCGGGAGCGAGTCGCACCAACTCGCGCAGTTCCTTGGCAGAATAAGTTTGATCTCCGGCGAAACTCGCCTCGCTCCATTTCGTGATCTTTCTGAGCCGGTCATTCCATTCGACGATGCCGGCCGCATCCTGCGGGCAGTCCTTGCGGTTGACGAATTCACCATGCTGAGCGAACCACTTGAACGCTTCCGCTTCGTCGGGTGTGTGAAACAGCGCGTCCGCTGGTGTGTTCTTCGCGACCCACCGACAGGCGTCGCGCCAATCGGATCGCATCGCTGACGGCAATTGATTGGATGGCGGAAAAGCGTAAGTCGAAATCATCGCCCAACACAGTCCGACGATCCCCACCAACCACAACCAGCGCTGCTTGATGAGTCTCGGCATCAGCATCGCGACCGCAATCGGCAGCAACAGATCGAACAAACGGAACGGATAGAATTTCAACAAGGCAATCCGCCACTGATAGCCGGGCATGGATTGAATCGGACGTGGACCAAATCCCACAGCCCACCCGGCCAAGGCGAACAACGCCGCCGCGAGAACGTATCGAGCCCACCACCAATCCGCCTGAGCCAGCTTCTGCTGCTTCTTCAAGCCGATTACAACGGCCAACCACAAAATGGCAACGGCCCCATAACCGATGCAGTTCAGGCGATCGAAATCCATCGGATCAAGATGGTGCTTCAGCCGGTAATGAACTTGGATGAAGTTTGCTGCAAATGCAGTGCGAGCATTCCCCGCGTCCAACATCTGCACGGCCGGCAGTAGGCCGGGCAAGGCCGTCACGGTTAATAACGCGATGGCCAACAGCCAGCGGCGAACACCATCAGCGTTTATGTATTGAAACTTGAAATTTGAAATTTCCGCGATTCCCATCGCGATAACGTGCCAAAGTCCGACGATCGGATGAAAGCTAATTGCAAGTCCGCTGAACACGGCGGCGGCAATGATGCGTCGATCGAGCATTGCGGCGATGCCCCAGAAGACGCAGGCATACGCGATGACTTTCGACTCGAAACCGCCGATCAGCCACTCGCCAGACAAGTTGCCAACTGCTTGCAGGCCGACGAATAGCCACGCGGAAAGGAATGCCGTCATCGAGGAAGGCGGATTGCCGGATTCATCGCGTTGCAGTCGCGTGGCGAACGCAGTCCAACCCGCCGCGAGTATCGCGAGGCCAACGGAGCGTCCAAGGAACGCAACGGTCGTGAGATCCAACCACAGCGTCAGCCAGCCGAATGTCTGATAGAAAACCCGATGCGCGGGAAACGATTGGAGAAACTGATCTCCCGCGCACCAAGTGGAGCTCCAGTAGTGCCGCGCCATCGCGAGGTAGTGCGGTTCGTTCACCGCTGGGATCGGCGCGCAAACCAACGACACCACTAGAAAGCTGAGCCACACAGCCGCGACCACGAGCAACTTGAAACGACGCTCGGTCACAATGCTTTCGGCTTTCCTCGCTTGAAAGAATCAGCCACGGAGAAAACACAGATGGAACACGGAGAATGCCAACAAAAAAGTCATTCTGATCCGTATTCCATCCGTGTTTAATCTGTGGCGAATGCGGCTGAACTACTTCTTCTTTGCTGCCTTTTTGGCGGACTTCTTTGCCGCATTTTTCGGCGCAGCGGCCTTTTTTGCCGCACTCTTCTTGGCGGCCTTGGGCGTTGCCGACGACTTGCTCTTCGCTCCGCCTCCGAAAGCTTGATCCCAGTTCTTCCAGAATTCTGGCGTCGTGCCTGTCCGAACGATTGGTCCACTCATGCTCTGCTGACTCCTTGGTTTGCAACTCGTACACGGTCCACTCGAATGACCGTCGGCGATCTTGGCCGGGGGTTCGAGCGGACGCACTGTGTCTTACATTCCGTTTTGTTGTCAAGCAGTTCGCCCAATGTCGCTCGGCCGGGCACGAGCTTTGCCAATTGCAGTGCTTCACTGCCAGATCGGGCCACCCATCAAACGGCAGTCGGAGGCTTGTCAGATCATGGCTGTCAAACTCAACTATCGCGTCTTGCTGTCAGCTCCCGGTTCACGAATGGTGCCGCCGGGATCGGTTGCTCGCCAACGGAGTCAAACGATGTTGTTCCCGCCGTTCGATGACGAAGCCCGGTTCATGCGTGCCTGGCACGCAGTCGGGATTGCTCGGCCTGTGCATCAGGGACTGTTCACGTTCGACGTCTCTGACTTGCCCTACATCCTCGTCTGCGGCGGCCGTAAGCCAGGAGCCACCGTCAGTGTCACTAAGGGGGAAGTCAAAATCAGCCGCCCGCTGATCATCACCCCCGACAATCTGCGGCCTGACTTCGAGGACTTCTTCGACGAGCATGACGAAGAAGATCTCGTGCAATTCTTGTTGGCTCGAACGGCGGCGTTCTCGAACCTCAAGATTCGGAACACGTCCACTGAGAAAAAGCTCGTCAGTGACAGCGTTGAAGAGGTCGTCGAGAAGCTCAACAAGCAGCTCGATAGCCAGGACGAAGACCGCGTGGCGATTCTGACCGCTCCGCCCAAACTCGGCGGGGTCGCCCTGCTGCGCTACACAACCGAACGAGTCCTCGCCAGCGCACCGGATAACGTGCAAGAGCTGCGCGAACGCGGGTTCCTGCCGTCGTAGGATGGGCACTCTTGCCCGTCCTACATCACGGATGCTTTTCGATCTCCCGCGTTACGGTTCGAGTCAGGGAATCGTGTTCCGGCCGCCGCTGTATCAAGTGGATTTCGAGCAATTCGTAGCGATCGAAGTCGATGTGCTTCCGGGCCAACTGTTCGAGTTGCTCAACCATCGCAGCGACTTGTTCGTCCGCTTCTCGCGGCTTGGGATCGAATGGGACTTTCAGCATGATCCTCAGGATGCGTGGCGTGTTCTTGTGCATCTTGAGCTGCCCCCCCTGAACCTGCGGGTACGATTTGGGGAACGCTTGATGAATCGCAAATTGCAGCGGCTGAAACGGCCGCGTGTGCAGATACCAGTAGACCCACAACCCGGCGGACATCGCGGCCGCGAAGAGAAACAGGCCGATGACAAGTTTTGTCCCAGAGAATTCGCGCGGTGAATTGCCGAATTTGCGCGGCTCTAAAGACGGATCCGAGGTATTTGGAGTTGGCTCAGTCATCTCACTTCGTTTCAGTCGGAGAAGGATTGGGCGGGAGAATGCGGTCGAGGTTGGCTTCTGGCAATGGATGCTTTCCTGACCAAGCGACGGCACCCGCGCGGTCGATCCAGAACACTCCGGTTTGAGTTCGCAGTTGATCCTCGTCGTAACGCCCCCACAAGCCGTGTATGTAGAACTCTGGATCGGACAACAACGGGAAGGGGAACGGCCCCGCACGTTGAGCCGCTTGCCGATTGAACTGCGGGATCGCGGCACTGACTCCAACCACCTTCACGCCGCGCCGGTTGAGTTCGTCAATTCGCTGACGGACGCGTATCAAGACCGGATCGTGATCGGCTCCCGCTTCGCCGTCAAAGAAGACCAACAGGATTTCGTTGCGTCCGAGATACCGCTCGAACTTCACCAACTGATTATTGCTGTCGAGCCCCACGAATTTCGGAGCCGCCCGCCGCTCGACCATGGCGGACGCAGATCGCTCCTGCGGAGGTTGCCGGGACTTCCAAACGACCAGTCCGAGAATAATCACTGCCGCGATGGGCAGCGTGAGAACTCTGGCTCGGAACGATTGCGGCATGGTCGAACCCAAGGAATCTGTTTGACAACGAACAGATTCTAGGGGCAGCCTCCGTCTCCGCGAACCAACCGCGCAACAAAAAGGGGAGGCGCAGCGTGCCTCCCCTCGGTGACTCCCTTCACCCACCGCAGACTCCTTCCGCGGCGATTCCTCCGTGTTCGCTCTTGATCATTGCAGCTCGCCGCACGGGCGAGCGATGGGTTCACAGTCAGGTGAAGCAGGGCAACTTCACGTCCAAGTTCAGCCGGGCGGTTTGCTCGCCGTTCTGAAACGTTTCGAGCACGCGGTTCCAGTCATCCCCTTGCAGTTTCTTGCTGGTGCGAAAGAGTTGCCATTGCTGATCGCGGTCGATGACCGACACATGCGGCAGCGACTTTTCATTGAAAAGTTTGTTGACCGTTTCGCCGTGGTCGGTCGAGGTATCGATCACGACAACCACAAACTTCTGGAGCAATTCCCGGCGTTGCTGCGTCTTGCGAACCTCATCGACTTTCACGGCCGAGGACTCTTCGGCGGGATTGAGGATGACGAGCAACGGCTTCTTCACCCGCTGAGCCTCCCGATAAGCCGCCGCGTAGTCCGTGAAGTGCGTGGACCGATTGGCGATCGCCGCAACCTGCTGAACTGGAATGCCGACGGACGGATCCAACACCGCCAGCATGAGGGTCATTTGGTAAAGCATCGCGACAATACTCCTTTGTCACGCCGAGGGCGCAAGTCGTCTGTACGACCCATCGCCGAACCGGCCACGAAGCGCACAGCGTCTCCGCTGACGACTTCGTAAGAGGCGGTGCCGCTCAGGCTGAGTTCCCAGCCAGCCTGCGAGCCACGAAGGCTCTCATCTGCGCGACCACCGACGAATCAAATCCGTTCGCTCGCAACCGACGCACCGCGAAGCCTGACCCAGTGGCTCACAGCGGACACGCCGAAGAGGGCGGGACTCTCGTGGCTCGCTCCGCGACCGTCAAGTCAGCCGCGGATGCATTTTCGGGCCGGTGACACCACGCCAATTGAGTTGTGATTGCGACAGAATCAGCGTGTGACCAAGTTGAGCAGAGTGTCTTCGGGCAACAACATGCCGGCCAGCAAGCAGAGCACGAACACGATCTGGACTCCGTTGCGAAGATAGCTGATCCCCCACGCTCCCGGACGTCGCATCAAGATGACGAGTGCTCCCAACCAAAAGAGAACCGACACACCACCAAAGAATCGCCGAAAGATTCCGCCGTCTAAGATCAATGACGCCAGCATCGCAAACAGAATTTGGAAAAAAAAAAAATGCGCGGACCAATGCCGTGTGATACACGCCGGTCGTTTGCTTGGACGGTACATCGTGGGGCGGTGGCGTCGTTGTCGAAGAATTGATTTCGGACATCGTTGCGTCTCCGATTGTTCGTCGCAGGGACTTTATCCAAACACTTCATGGACCACATGCCCGCCATTGACGGTGACCATTTCCCAGCGGTTGTGATGCTCGTAGGTGAGGTCGTGCTGGTCAAGACCGAGTGCATGCAGGATCGTCGCGTGTAGATCATTTGGATGCACTGGCCGCTCGATTGCGGAGTAACCGACCTCATCCGTCTTGCCGATGATCTGACCTCCGCGAACTCCGCCACCGGCAAGCCATGTCGTGTAGCCGGACGGCGAATGATCTCGGCCGGGCTTCGACGCCCCGCGTTGGCTGGTCGGAGTCCGTCCAAACTCACCGCCGCAGACGACCAACGTTTCGTCGAGCAACCCTCGTCGTTCGAGATCCATTAAAAGCGCGGCGATCGGTTTGTCGATCGCGCGGCACTTCTTGCCGTGTTCCGTTTCGATGTCGCTATGAGAATCCCAGCCGCCAGAACGGATCTGAATGAACCGCACACCTCGCTCGACCAATCGCCGAGTCAGCAAACAGATTCGGCCATACTCGGCGGTCTCTTTCTGATCGAGCCCATACAGCGCTCGCGTCTGCGCAGTCTCTTGCGAGAGGTCGAAGATCGCCGGAGCGGAAACTTGCATCCGAAACGCCAGCTCATACGACTTGATGCGTGCTTCGAGTTGGGAATCGTAGGGGTCGAGAGCTGAGAGACGAGAGTCGAGAGGAACCGCAGGTCCGTTTGCCTTCACTCTCGTCTCTCGACTCTCAGCTCTCGACTTCGCCAGATGCTCCCGATTCAGGTTGTCGAGCAATCGCAACTGCGCCTCGCGATCCGCGCGAGTAAACCCATCTGGCAGTGTGAGGTTCGGAATGCCCTTCTGTGAATCGACCAGCACTCCCTGAAACTGAGCCGGCAGAAATCCCGTGCCGATCGCCGGAGGCCGAACCGTCTCGCCTGTCTTGAACACGACGAAGCCCGGCAGGTCCGAGTTCTCGCTCCCCAGGCCGTATGTCAGCCACGCGCCGAGGCTCGGCCGATCGCCGACCTGCGTGCCGGTGGTCGCGATGAACTCCGCCGGAGCATGAATGGGCGAGTCATGCTGGCAACTCCGAATCACGCATAAGTCATCGACGCACTGCCCCAACTCAGGATGCAACTCCGACACCGGAATCCCGCTCTCGCCGTATTGCCGAAACTTCCACGGGCTGGCCAGCAAGTTATTGAGCGGCGACCGCGCGATCTTCGGGATGTGTTTCCCAATCGACTCCGGCACATCCTTCCCATGCAGTTGTTGCAGCAACGGTTTTGGATCCAGCGTGTCGACTTGGCTAGGACCACCACCTTGAAAAATGAAAATGACGGAGCGAGCAGTCGCGCGAATGTGCGGACGCGACTCTTCGGCGCGTATCGGTAACAGCCCATCAAGGCGCAGCAACTCGGAGAACGCAATCGCCCCTAAGCCGAGATTGCAGCGATAAAGCAGGGTGCGCCGAGAGATCATTTACGACTCCACTGAAGCCGGGACGGATTCGCTTTTTCGCTTTCGTACCGGCAAAAGCCATGACACGACGAGAAGGCACATGCAAGACAAAGTCGCCGCCAGCAAAAAACTCCAAGCCAGGAGTTGCGAATGATTCATCCACCCGGCCCACTGCGCGAGTCGAGTCTCGCGAAACGATCGTATCGCCAGATAAACGGCAATAAAGGTCCATCGACCGACAAAGTGCGCCGCAATGGCACGGCCAAGCCAGTGACGGCATCTTGTCGCCCGCCAAACAAACGCCCCTGCCACAGCCGGCACCACAAAGGGACAAAGCACAAAGAAGAAGTAGAAAAATGCGGCGTCAATTGGTGGTGCCCAGTGCATTTCAATCGCGAACCAACCAACAATTAGAAGCAGTACGCTTGCGAGACTTTCCATTGCACCCGCCCGCAAGGCCAAGAGCAGCCGATGTCTGCGATCGGAAGCGATGCCCCTGAATACGAACTGAGAAATCTGTGCCGATGTGACAGCAACAAAAAATGGAAACGCAAGCGAAACGATGATCGCATTGACGAGGCGGGCGCAAATAGTTCCCTGAACCACGGACGAGAAAGGCAACGGCTCGAATAGCGGAAAAATCATGGCTCACTCTAACGAAGACAACTCACTCAGGCTCATCATCACATGGCACAACAACTGGAGCGGCGTCGGGGCGTTTGGCGTCACCGAGACTCCGGAGCGTTTGGCGGTCTCTTCGTCCAGGAATTGGCGTGCTCGGAGCCGTTCGGTTGCGTTGGGCGGGCGACTGAGGACTTCGAGAAACAGCAGATCGACTTGACGTTCGTGGCTGGGGCCAGCCAGCAGTTCGATACGGTCGGCCAAGGCGATTCCGCAACGGACGGCAAACTCGTTGTTGAGCAGAAACAAGGCGCTCAGCGGCGTTGTCGAGACATTCCGCAGCGGACAGCTTTCGCTGGCTTCGTTCGGGCCGTCGAACAGGAATTGCATCGACGGAGGTTGGCCACGCTTTTGAAAGAGATACAGATTGCGGCGGTTCGACTTTTCACGACCGTCGAGCGACTCGCCCGACCCACCGACGCTCGGTCCACCGATGCGGCGTTCGAGCAATCCCGCGACGGCGAGTTGCGTGTCGCGCAGGACTTCGGCTTCGACGCGACGACGCGGGAACGTGGCCGACGCTGCTAGCGTCGTTGACGGAGGCAAGCTGCCTCCGCCACGAGCTGACGCCGTCCGATAGGTCCGCGACGTCACGATCAACCGCTGAATGTGCTTCGTGCTCCAACCGGAGTCGATCAATTCGCTGGCGAGCCAATCGAGCAACTCCGGATGCGTCGGCTTCGCACCGCGCACACCGAAGTCATCAGATGTCGCGACGAGTCCCGTCCCGAAATGCCATTGCCAGAGTCGATTGACCCACACACGAGCCGTCAGCGGATGCCGCGGATCGGCCAGCCAAATGGCAAGGTCGAGTCGGTTCGTAGTCCCGCCTTTAGGCGGAATCGCCTGACTGATTTCGCGTTCTGTTCCGCCTAAAGGCGGGACTACGAGCACCGCTGGCACACCCGCTGTCACGACCGGGCCGATGTTGTGAACGTCGCCGCGAATCTTGATGCCGCCTCGCTCGCGTGACAGTGCGTCACGGTCGAACGGCAGTGGGTAGAAGCCGATGCTCGGCAGCACGTCTATGCGATGCGGACTCGTCGCCGGCGAGTAATACGCGAACGTCTGCGGGATGCGGGGTGAGGTCTTCTCGATCTCGACGATCTTCCGTTTGATCTCGTCGTACAGCTTTCGATCAGACTCTGGGATGTAACGGTCGAGCACATTCACCGACGCTTGAAACTTGAGGTCTACCAGCCGGGCGAGTCGTTCATGTTCGATCTCACGTTGCTCGGCGGGTGCGTCGTAGGCTGAGCGTTCCTCCGGCGTCAGTGAGCCTCGCACCTCGTCATGAAATCGCCGCCGAGCGGATTCCAGCAACGATTCTCGCAAGGCCAGTGCCGGCTCGTATTCGGGAGGCCGACGCGATTCAAACTCACGACGCAAAACCGGATCGCGCAGAGCGACATCAATTGGCTGCCCGGTGACGAAGTACGCTTGCAGGCGGTAATAGTCGCGCGTCGATATCGGGTCGGTCTTGTGGTTGTGGCACTGAGCACACTGCATCGTCAGGCCGAGAAACGCATTCGCCGTCGCGTTGGTGATATCGACCAGCACGTCGTTGCGTTGCCGCCACTTGTCCTCTTCGTTGCTGCTGATCCGAGCCGCCGCGAGGAAGCCGGTGGCGATCAGGTTCTCGTCGGAGTACGGCTGCAATTCGTCACCGGCGATTTGTTGCCGAATGAATTCGTCAAACGGCTTGTCGCTGTTGAAGGCGTTGATGATGTAGTCGCGGTATCGCCAGGCGAACGGGCGCGGATGATTGCTCTCATAGCCTTCCGATTCGGCCCAGCGTGCGACATCCAGCCAATGTCGCGACCAGCGTTCGCCGTAGCCGGGGGATGCGAGCAGCCGATCGACGAGTTGTTCGTAAGCGTCCGGCCGTGTGTCGATGACGAACTCTTCGACGTCGCCACGACCCGGAGGCAGGCCGAGCAGATCGAGTGACAGGCGACGAATGAGCGTGCGACGGTCGGCTTCATCGGCAGCCTGCACACCGAGTTCGCGATGCTTCTCGGAGATAAAGGTGTCGATGCCGTTGTAGCCGACTTCGTTAGACTTCGGGGACGCTGTGGAACGCTCGTCCGAACTCTGACGAGTTCGGCTACCAAACAACGCTGGTCGCTTCACCGGCTGAAACGCCCAATGGTCGGACTTCACTTTCGGCGATGGCAAGAACTCATGGTCCCAATCGAATCCGACGTCGATCCACTTCCGCAGCAATGTGATCTCCGCCGGCTTGAGCCGATCCCCTTCGGCGGGCATGACGACTTTAGGGTCTCGGCCTTCCAGCACTTCGATGACTCGGCTGCGATGGCTCTTGCCGATGACGACCAGCGGCCGGCCGGTCGTTTCACCGAGCCACTCCTCGCGAACATCCAACCGCAGGCCGGACGACGCATCGCCACCGAGATGACATTCCCAGCAACGTCGTGACAGGATCGGGAACACGTCACGGCGGAAGTCGAGCTTTGCCGGCTTAGGCGAATTGGATTCCTCGGCCAACGATACAACGACCAAAACACTCGCGATCGCAAACGCGGTGCATTGCTTGATCATGGTGAGGAGGTTCGTCGGCATTTGCGAAATCCCAGCGGTAGTACAACGAAATCATCAACCGTAGGGTGGGTCGAGTCATCGAGACCCACCAAGATCCACCAAATGATTCCAGCTAACAAAATTGTGGTGGGTCTCGATGACTCGACCCACCCTACGCTGGCTGTGCCACGGCGAGATGGTCCGTTATTCCGCAGCGTAATCCAATCGAATGCGGCGTTTCGGGGTCAGCAAGTCGATGTGATTTTGCAGCGGATCAGGCTCCAGCGACACATAGACGGATTGCTGATGACTGGCGTCATACAGGACTTCCTTGCCCGTGCGTTTGTCGATGAGGTGCAGCACGCCGTCCGAGTTTTGGCCGTCGGTCGAGTCGTCGCTGGGTCGTTTGTAGGTCAGCAACAAGAACGGAACGTCGGTGAGTTGGTCGATCGCCAGCGGCAGGTTCTTCGTGGGGATCTTCCAGAGCAACCGCAGCGAGCGGCGGTCGAAGGCGTGCAGCCAGCCATTCAACAGCGGCTTGCGAAAGCTGCCCCGGTCTTGCTGAGTCGCCAGCCAGCTTCGCTCCGTCACGGGGCCAGCAAGGATCACGAACAGCCGCAGGTCGTCGCCGAAAACGTGTGCGGTGGTGAGCGACTTTGGTAGCGTGACCTCGTGTTTTGCCAATTCCTGACCATCGGCCAGCGAGAGAAACCGGAACGTCCCGGACGGCTCGACGATGCCGCAGCGCGATTCATCCACTGCCAGCGGAACACTCTGCGGTGGCAGCGAGCGTTCCCAACGAGTCGCTCCGCTGACGAGATCTTGGAAACGAAGTTGCAGTGCCGACGACGTTTCTTCCGGCTTCTCCGCCGCGAGCAACAGACGCCGCGTGCCGAGTTCCAGCACCACTGAATTGGGATCGGCGGTATCCTCACGCCGCGACAGCAACTGTCCGTCGAAGCCGCGTCGCACTTCGAGTTCGCGTGTGGCGATCAACCGCAGCACGATCTGTTCGCCATCCCCCGTGATCGAGACCAACGGCGGCAGATGATGTCGCATCCACAGGCGCGAGCCGGTTGCCGGATCAACCGCGATCAATCGATTGCGAGAGCGATAACACAGCAACCCCGGACTCGCGTGGACAACGTCGAGCACCGGCTGTTCGTACCGATCCAACAAGAGAAAGTCGTCCGGGCGAACGCCCAACCGACCCGGCAAGAATTGGTGCGCCGCGACCTCCTCATAGGGGCCGACCGTAACCGTCCACAGCAACTTGGCATTGGTCTCGCCTCGTTCGTCGAGTGGTTGAATGCCGAATAAATCTTCGCCGACCTGCAACACCAGCAGCGGTCCAAGCCCCCAGCCGTGATACATCAGCCAATTGTGGCGGAAGGGAGAATTCGACTTCGGCAGCGGCAAGTCCCAGAACCCGCGTTGTCCCGCTCCATGAAAACGAACCTTGCGTCCCTGGCGATCCACGGACACCGTCATTCGCCGCCAATTCGGATCGCGGCTTTGGAACGGAATTGGAAAGAAATAGATGTCATCGTGCGGTTCGTCTTGAATCGTGATCTTCGGCAGCCGATCGGGCCACGGGTCGCGCGGCCCGTCCGCCAACGCGCGACCAATCAGCGAATCGGGCATGACTTCGGCCAGCCATTCTGAGGAACTGCGTCCATCCGCCAGCTTCATGTCGGCGAAGCGATCGCGCAGCTCACGATAGCAGTCGGCCGCTTCCCGCGGCTCACTCCGAAAATCATGCAGCAGCGCCAACCGATACCACGCCTGAGCCGCCGCCACTCGATCGCTCCCCTGGGCGATTTCGCGGAGTGCGAGACTCGTCGGCAGATAACCGACACCAACGCTGGAGCGTCCCGACAATTGGAGTCGCAAGTCGCGTCCCATCGGCAAGCAAGCCAGTTTGTCCGCCAGCGTCTTTAAGGCGAACGCATCCGGACTGTCGTTCGCTCGCTGCTGTCGCTCGATAAGCACGGCCTCCATTTGTTCGCGAGTCTTCGCGTCGGCCTTCGCGAACAGATCGAGGATCACTCCCTGCGCCCAGCGATCATGTCGCACAGTCCGCGTCGCGGCCGAGCGAGGCGCATTCGATCGCGATTTGGGATCGGAGGTCGCTGGCTCCGAAATCATCCTCTCGCCATCGGGAGGTTGGTCCAGCCAATCGAGAGTGTCGCGCATGGCGGCGAGCAGATCACCGCGACGTCGTTTGCTCTCGATTTCATCCTGCTTCGACGGCGCTGGCTTGGTGATCTCGGACGGCCGATTGGCAACGGAGTCGAACAACCCCAGATGGCTGGGAGTCAGCACCGCCCACCGCCCACCGGCTCGCACGATGCGGCCCGTCGACAATAAGCAGCTTTCCTTCGACGCCACTTCTTTCGAATCCAAATCCCATCCGAATCCATCGTCGGATTCTCGGATCGCTCCCGACGCGGCATCAATCATCGACCAGCCGCCGCTGAGCAATGGGTAGACGTAATGGCCACCGATCCATTCTCCCGGTCCGGCGGGTGGTGAGTGCGGCACATGCCAACGCTCGTGACCATTCGCGAGGTCCAAGGCCGTGACTCCCTGACGTTCAAACACCAAAACGCCCGACGGGCTGCTGGCGAAAAACAACGGCTCCGCGAACTTCACATTCCAGACGAGCTCACCCGTCCGCGAATCCAACGCCCGTAAGCTGCGCGATTCCGGTGAGGCGATGAGTAGACTCGAATCGTCCAGGCGAGCGGGGGGCGTCAGCCCCCCGGTTCTTGGAGCGTTATCCGACTCTGCATTTACCGGGGGGCTGACGCCCCCCGCTCGCCTAGTTGTGGTGACCGTCACCTCACGCCATGACTCCCACCACCGCACGGGTAGAGGTCGATCGCGATCGGCCGCGACAAATCCCGTTGCGCTATTGATGTCGTCACGCTCGAACCGAACGCTCCACGCAAGCGAGCGCGTCGTTGGATCGACCGCCACGAAGCAGCCGGCTCCCGTGGGACAAATCAATCGGCCGCCAGCCCACGTCACCGGGCACGCGACGTGTCGCCAGCCAGTCTCTTTGAATTGCTGTCGATCAGTCTCCGCCAACGGCAGCGTCCATTCGAGTTGCCCATCGCTCGCCCGCAGCACCCACAACGCCACCTGCAATTCGCGCTGAGCGACCACATACAGCATTCGATCGCTCACCAGCGGCGGGCCGAGAAAGTAAACACCCTCGAAACCCGTCGGCGGCTCATTCACGGAGCTACCAATTCGCCAACGCCGCTCGCCCGTCGCCATGTCCCACGCTTCGAGATGATTTCGCAGCCGCGTCCCTGCCCCCGGCTTCAAATCGAGATCGTCCAAATCGTTGACGAGAAACAGCCGCCGTCCGTCGCTGGTCATGCGGCCGCGCACCGAATCGCCGAACCAGCGCCGCTGCAACTCGTCCATCAACGACGAGCGAATTCCCGGATGCCGGTCCAAGTCCGTGAACGTCGGAGCCAACGGCTCCTTCGCGAACGATTGCTCCCACAAGAGTTTTCCTCGCCGAGCATCCACAGCCACGACCTTCGCCGGATGCACGAATCTCGCCACCACCACATCACCCACTACCAACGGCTGAACGCCAGGCAAAGCCAGCACGTCGTAGTGGTCCCACTCCTTAACGATCTCGTCGAGCCAAACGCCATTCGTCTTCGCGGCGTGATGCCAAACATTGCGACCAGAAGGAGCGAGGCCGAACGCCATCCGTTCATCCGGCACCGCTGGCGCTGGCAGAGGCAATTGTTTCTCCAACCATTCCGCCAAGCTCTTGCTTTCCGACGTTGCCGGAGCGGGCGAGCGTTCCAGCAACGTCCGGTATCGCTGCCACAACTCGCGAGCCGATTGACGATCCGCACCCGCGCGTGACTCCGCCAGAATCCAACCCGCGATCCATCCCGTCTCTGTCGAGTCTGCCGAATGGGGATGCCGCGCCAACGCCGCCGAGGCCGCCGACACGAATCGCCACTCGCCCCGATCCAGTGACCGCCCCGCTAAATCTCGCAATGCGGACCAACCCGCTTTCGTCATTCCGAATCGAGCCACCACTTCGCGCAACGCTTCCGTCCGATCGCTCCGCCGAGCCTCTTGCAACAGCCGATTCGCTTCCGCACCGTGCCGTCGTTCATAAGCTTCACGGCCTGCGGCCGGCATCTCGCGCAGCAACCGATTGGCCTCTTCCGCCAGACTCGGCGCACTCGCATCGCCACGTCCGAACGCATTCGGCCCATCGAGCAACTCCTGCAAAGCGGCGATTGCCGACGCGTAATCCTTCTGCCGAAGCTGCGCCCGCGCCGTCTCCAACACCAACTCCGCCCGCCGATCCCGAGCCAGCTTTGCCGACTGCGGAAACGGCTCATGCTCCGACTTGGAGGACGCATCCTGCGAGAAGCTCATCGAGCACGTCGCAAGCAGGAACAATACGAAGCAGGCGAGCGGGGCGGCGTCAGCCTCCCGGTGAGTTCTCGTGCAACCGGGGGGCTGACGCCGCCCCGCTCGCCTGGATGTTTCCGCTTCAGCCGCGAGAAAAAGGACTCTCATGGCCGAACATTCTGTCACGGCCCACGAAGAGCAGCAACGTGAAGCGGACTCCGCGCCCTGTGAATCCCCGCTATCATCCGCCGGTCTTCACAAACAAGATGTTTTTGGCGAGCCGGGCGGCGTTAGCCCCCGGACAGAACGGCCCGCGGGTGAGAGTCCAGGGGCTAACGTCACCTGGCTCGCCAAATCGCTTTTGTCACACAAAGGAGTTTTCATTTTGGACCTGCCCCGCAATCCCACGCGAGCCGTGCGCATCGGCTCGATCACCATCGGCCAAGACCATCCCATCGCCGTGCAGAGCATGACGGCCACGCACACGACCAACATCGACGCGACCGTAAAACAGGTCAACGAGATCGCCGCCGCCGGAGCCGACGTCATTCGCATCGCCGTGGACAGCAAACAAGACGCCGCCGCTCTCGCCGAAATCCGCAATCAGACGACCGCCAATCTCTCCGTCGATTTGCAGGAGAACTATCGCCTCGCCGAACTCGTCGCCCCGCACGTCGACAAGGTCCGCTACAACCCCGGACACCTTTATCACCACGAACGGGAGAAACCGTGGCAGGACAAGGTCCGTTACTTGGCTCAGGTGGCGACCGACAACGACTGCGCGATTCGAGTCGGCGTGAACTGCGGCAGCGTTGATCCCGACAAGAAAGAGAAATTCGATCCGGCCGACTCGATCACGCCAATGCTCGAAAGCGCGTGGGAGCACTGCGACTTCTTGGACTCCGTCGGCTTCACGCGGTACGCCGTCTCGCTGAAAGACAGCGATCCGAGCAAAGTCATCGAAGTCAACCGCCGCTTCGCCGAGCGTCGCCCCGACGTGCCGCTGCACCTGGGCGTCACCGAGGCCGGGATGCCTCCCGACGGCATCATCAAAACCCGCATCGCCTTCGAGCAGCTCATCAGCAAAGGGATCGGCGACACGATCCGCGTTTCGCTGACGGTGCCGAATCCTCGCAAGGGGGAAGAGATCACCGTCGGCCGCCAAATCCTGGCCGACATCGCCGCCGGCCGAGTCCGCACGTTCGTGGACTTCGGCCTCAAGCAACTCAACATCATCAGTTGCCCCAGTTGCTCGCGCGTCGAAAACGAAGCGTTCGTCGAACTTGCTCAGCAAGTCAAAGAGATGACCGCCTACGCGAAAGAGCACGCCATCACGATCGCCGTCATGGGCTGCCGAGTGAACGGCCCCGGCGAAACCGACGACGCCGACCTCGGCCTCTGGTGCGGCCCGACGCACGTGAATCTCAAGAAGGGGCCGGAATCGCTGGGAGCGTACCCGTATTCAGAGATCCTGCCGCAGCTCAAACAACAACTTGACCAGTTGATCGCTGCAAAACGGAGTTGATCCGCGCTGTTCTCGAAAGCTCCGACCCATGAGCACCTCACCTCCGCGCGACCGCAAGCCTATCAATCCGTGGCTGCTCATTGCGGGAGTCTCGTTCGCTGTGCTGGTCGTCACGGTCAGCGGACTGTTTTTGGCCGCATGGCTGACTCGCGGTCATCTGGGGCCGAATGACCGCCGACTGCCAGACGGTTCGATCCTGCGCGTCGAGAAGGTCACATGGGGAAACATTTCAGAGTTCGAGTTCGTCTATACTGACAAAGGAACCCCGTGGTGGATGTTTTGGGAACGACAGCGCCAAATGCTGAAAAACCATTGTTCTGGAGGGGGTGGCGAAGAGGCGCTCGTCATCTGGCTCACTCGCCGTGATGGTGAATCGGGACGACCGCTGAGCTTCGACGAGTGGAACGGGAAGAGGGAAATCGGCCAGGCCGTCGAAGCGTCGGGGAACCCAATCAGTAGCCTCAGCACGTTGTCCTGGGAGTTCAAGTTCGATGGCAACGGGTCCGATTTGGTTGCGGGAGAACTTTCGGATACAGAAACAGAGCCGACTGGCCATCGACAGATTGACCGTTGGGCGATCTCTCAAGAGTTTCCTCCGTTTCGGACTCGAGACGGCCGTTTCGAGTTTCAAATAAAGAATTCTTCCGGAAAGACCCTCGCGTCATGGGAATTGATGCACCCATCGCCGCCAGTTGGTCCAACGTGGCCTCCCGATCCGCTTCCCACCACAAAGACTGACGGTGATTTGTCGGTCACACTGCATCACATGAAATGGCAAGACTCCGAATACAACGGCTTCCAATATGTTCCTGAGTTCACAGTGAATTGGAAAGGACAGCGCAGTGACCAATGGCGTCTCCGTCATCGCAATCTTGTCGGGATTGTTCGAGACGAGGAACTCACCGATCCGCTGGGCAACCAATGGAGTGGCACCAATGCTGGTTTTTCTCGCATGGGAGGCCACGACTTGGATGGTTGTCCCGGATTGACGGAACGGGCGTGGAAACTGCGCTTCCAGTTGGTTCGCAAACTCGACGCGGGATTCTCGGCCTCCGAGACATGGCCGCTGGGCAACTTCGCGATTCCAGAGAAGGAAGTTGTGGCACTCGGAAAAGACACGCGCGTCGTCAATGGCACAGAAGTCACGTTCTTCGGAATTGGCGGTGCTGCGGATGTGAAGTTTTTGTCACAATTGGATCGGTGGGGAAAAGTCTCTGGGTTCCATGAATCGCATGTGTTTGGCGACATCCCATACTCAATCAGAGTACACGTCAACGGGCATCAGATATCGGCAAATGCGGATACTCCCAAAACGCTGTTCCAACTGAAGAGGCTGTCGGACAACCAGCATTTCGATTTGCTCGCACGCGACGACTTTGGCCGCGATGTCCCAGTGGAAATTGTGGACGTTGATGATTGCGGATTTCATGTTGCTTTTTTGAAGCCAGAACCTGACGCCACCTCGCTAACGCTGACGGCCGTCGTGCAGACGGCTCATGCGTTTGAGTTCTTCGTCCCGCCGCCGAAGCCTCACATTCAAAAGCCGACGCAGGAATCGACTGGCGAACAATGAGTCCGTCAATCACAAAGCCATTGCCGACTCCAAACACTATGGCTTCAGACGCCAGGTTTGTTGCTCCGCACGGTCTTCATGGAGTTCGTGGTTGCGGGCGGCGATGCGGCCGGATGAACCGAGGGCCAGGACGAGCGTGTCGCCGTGGAGTTGAATCAGGCCGGAGGTGCCTTCAAAGGAAAGGTCGTCCTCGCGGAATGTGAACGGCGTGGGGCTGAGAAAAACATAGTCGGTGCCGGCTTGGCTGCGGATGCGAATTGCTTTGCCGTCCGCGAGCGGCGTGATCTCCGGTGGGACTTCGGTCTTCATTCTCGGAAAGAGAACGGCGGTGATGCGGTCGCCTTGGCTCACTTGGGCGAGCAACCCGGTTTGAGTCGTCACCAGATTCGAGCTCACGGTTCCGTTGGGCAACATTCCGAGGCAAGTGCGTGATTTCTCTTCAGTGCGCAGTGCAAGCTCGGCCGGTGCGGTGAAGACGATGTCGAGATCCACGTCTTCCTGGCCTTCGACCAGCGCGGCACGCGGCTTGGTGGTGACTCGTTCGGCGGTCAGCCAAAGTTGGCACTTCATCGGGGCCGGTTCGCGCAGAGTGTCGCTCACCACAAAATAATTGTGGCCGAGCGGATCGGAGTCTTTCACGAACGCGATCTGCCTCGTCCAGCCGTCGCGCGTGCCGCGCACAGAATCGAAACGCTCGGTCGTCGCGAACTCTGCGACGCGCATCACGCCGCGTTGCGCGGAGGGGGAGACGACGAGGTTGTGATCCTCGGCGGTGGCGATGCCGGTGTAGCCGAAGTCGTTCGCCAACAGACGTCCCTTGCCCCAGAGCGTGAAGCTGCCGGAGTCGTCGTCGTAGTGGTCGTGATTGCGGCCAGCGATCAGGTAGAGTTGCGTTTCTCGCTCGGAAGGGAACCCGCTGCGGAGCATCACGCCCGATTCGGCGAAGCGTTCGCTCTTCCAGGCGGGCGCGGCTGCGGGCAGGTCGGCATCGAGCAACAACGTGCGATACCCAGCCAGCGTCGGATTGAATCCGCCGATCCCCGGCGACGTCGGATAGCCTTGTTGGCGGTGCATCCACTGCATCTGTGCGGCGAACTGCGGATCTTTTTCACGCCACAAAACCGCCATGTGTCCGAACACGCTGCTCGGTTCCTGCTGATACGTGTTGCCGATGGGTGGTAAATGGCGTCGGCCATCCAACCGCGAATCGGGTGGAGTCGAAATCTTCGCCAACCACTCCGCGACCTTTTTCATCTTCGGGTGATACAGCACGTCGTCGGTCCCTGCGTGATGAGCTGCCAGGAAGCAGCCGAGCAGATAGTCATACGCCACGAGCGCGTAGTGCGGAGCCTCTAGCCAGCCCCCGTCGTCGTCGGACCATTGGTCGAGTTCTCGCTTGAGTTCGTTCATGCCTCCGGCCATCCACGCGGCGGCTCGCGGGTGTGACGGAATCGCTCCCGCGATTCGCACTTGAAACGCGGAGACCGTCGAGGTCATGTTCGGATTCGCGCTGTAGCCGCGAGCGGGCGAATAGAAATCCGGACGAGTCACCGTGTCGGCCAGAAACGCAAGCTGTGATCGCAGCCGTTGTGCCTGCTCTGACGAGAACTGCTGACTCTCCAGCATCAAGGCCGCCAAGTTGACCGCCGGCACCAGTGAATTGGCTCGGTGATGAGGCTCCACGCCGAGCGTGGGGTTCGCGTCTTGCCGCAGGAACCGATCGACCTCCGACTGAACCATCCGCAACGCTTCGGCCGCGAGATGGCCTCCCAGCTCGGCATCTTTCGTGGCGATGTAGTACGCGATCGGTTCATCCAGCGCATATTCCACCAAGGGACTGTGACGAAACCGCGCGAGCAAATCGGGGTCAGGCCGAAAGCGTCGCCGAAACGCTTGCGCCATTTCGTCGCTGACGAGCCGGGCACGCACCGGCCCCTTATCCTTCCATGAACTCGTCGCCTCCTTGATGCGATCCAGTGGGAAGTCACCATGCTTGATCAAATACTTCTGCGGCAGCATCGCCACCTTCGAGGGAGGTTGAAACCCACGGATCATCGGGGGCAGAGGTGGCATCGCCAGCGCCGCGTCTTGATCGAACGTCGCGATCATCCACTTCCGCCGCCCGCCGCGCAGCGGGAACGTCGCCCACACATCGTCGTCGGCCTGCGTCACGAAGATTTGTGGCGGCGATCGTTGCTCGGACGGCAGCGCGGGATCGACCCACAATCCCGGTTCGAGCGCGCCGAGCGCCACTAAGCTGCTGCCGGTGGATGAGTACAACCCGAACCAATTTCCTTGCCGATCACGTTCCCACCAATGGAGCCACGGCTCGAGCACGAATAGTGGTTCTTTGGCATTGGCAACGATGTTCCAAGTTGAGTTAGCACCCACGATGTTGTTGCCGGCGCGATAGACCAACCGATCCGGTGAATAATCGGCTCCCAGCGAGAGCAGAAACGCCGAGTCATCGTCCGTTGAGAAAATCTCCTCGACCAAGAGGATCGGCTCGTTCGCCTGAATGCGGATCTTCATTTCCCAAGTCCGTCCCTCGCCGAGTTTCGCGCGACACACCGCCTCGGCGAACACCGGCCCGCGCGCGGTCACTGCGACCGAATAATCCGTCACCGGTTGAGTCGTCTTCAAACGTGAACCGCCGATCCAGCCGCCACTCGCCAATCGCAGCCCGTCGATCGGGCCTTCGCCGGGCTTCAACTTCCGTCGCAGCGAAAGCCCCGTGAGCGTGTTAGACAGCTCAACGTATTCGGCTTGCTCAGCGATCTTGAGGTCCGTCGTCACCGGCTTCGCCGCAGTCGCTGAAAAGCGATAGTCAAGTTGCTCAAAGGGATTGAGATTCACCGCGAACGCAATCCGATTCGCGCCGCCGTTCGCGTCTTGCTCCAACTGATACGCAACCGCTTTCCCTTGCGATCCGATGAGCGCATGCCCGGCCTTCACTTGCGCGGCTTGCTTCGGAGTCAGTTCAAATCTCACGCACTCATTTCGCCACGTCTGGCCCAGCGACTCGTGTAGCACGAACTCTTCGGCGTTCGGTTCGTCGGCCGACAGATTCGTGAAACTGCCCGCCGCGCCACAGATGTAAAGACACAGTGTCAAAACTCGCCGCCGCTGGTTTCGCATGATGACCTTCAATGGTGTTGAGTTGATTGCGGCTCCCGCGATCGCTCACCGAAGTCCGACTGGCGTCAGGGGGCATTTGTCGGCCACGAAGGTTTCGGTGCGGTCGTCTTGATCGAACCGCACGACCACCGTTTGACGCTTCATCATCCGGCCGACTTCCACGACTTCCCCCAAACCATAACGCGGATGCCGCACCGCGTTGCCGACTGCGAAGAGGGCTGTGACTTCCGAATCCTCGGCCTGCGAGCGAAGCAGCGCAGCGCCCGTGGTCACCTTGGATTTCAGAGCGACGGGGTCGGGAGTCTTTTTCGAGTTGGCGGGGAAAGCGTTCGAATCGTCGGACGTTTCCTCGTCCGCCGACTCGAAAAAGACTCCCGACCCCTTCGGTGGAGTGGCCGCACCGAAATCAAAATCCAGCCAATCGTTGTTCGGGACTTCCTGGCTGTGCTCATCGTCGAACGGGATCGGCTTCCCGAACGCTGCGCTGCCGAGCGTCTGTCGCAACGCCGTGTGGTCGATCTCTTCGCATTCGATCTCGGTCTCGAACTGGCTGCGGATGGTGCGCAGCGGGCGGCCGAAGGAATAACGCTCGACGGTGGTGGTCAGGTGCAGTTGTTTCATCGCGCGGGTCACGCCGACGAAGAGCAAGCGACGCTCTTCTTCGAGAGCCATCTGCATCCGGCGGGCGTCTTCTTGTTCGTACATCGCCCGTTCATGCGGAATCAGGTTTTGCTCGAAGCCGACGATGTAGACGACCGGGAATTCAAGTCCCTTCGCGGCGTGCAGCGTCATCAGTGTGACCTTGCCAGCGGATTCATCCACGAGATCGAGGTCACTGACCAGCGAGGTGGTTTCGAGAAACGCTTGCAGCGAGCGGCCTTCGCCCGCCTGTTCGTCGAACTGCTGAGCCGACAGCACGAGTTCCAGCACGTTGCCGAGTCGCTGCTGCTCTTGTTCGTCGTCGCTCTCACGCCAGCCGTCTCCGTAACTGGTCTCGGACAACACCGAGCGAAGCAGTTCGGCGACCGAACCAGTCGCTTTGTCACGTAAGTGCTTCATCACTTCGGCGAACGCGAGCAACGCTTTCGTCGGTGCTGCGGAGAGTTCGGGAATCTCTTTCGCGTGCTCGGCCGCTTCAATCAGCGTCAGTTCGTGCTTGTCGGCGAAGCGAATCAGCTTTTCGAGCGTGCTCTTGCCGATACCGCGCGGCGGGTTGTTGATGATTCGCAAACCGGCGGCGCGGTCAGCCGGGTTCTCGATCGTGCGTAAGTAGGCCAGCATGTCTTTGACTTCGGCTCGCTCGTAGAACGCGAGGCCGGCGGCGACTTGATACGGCACATGATTCCGGCCGAGGGCGAGTTCGATCTCGCGCGACAGCCAGTTGACGCGGTAGAAGATCGCGACGTCGGACCATTCCCACACGCCGGCTTCGATGTCGCGGCGAATCTGCGAGGCGATCTCTTCCGCCTCGTCTTTGCCGGACCAGAAGCGGTGCAGTTTCACATCGTCTCCCGACTCGTTGTCGGTCTGCAGCCGCTTCGCTTTGCGATGGACGTTGTGCTCAATCAGCTTGTCGGCGACGCGCAGGATGGCTTTTGTGCTGCGGAAATTTTCCTCCAGGCGCACGACCTGCGCGTCGGGATAGTCCGACTCGAACCGCAGGATGTTGTCGATGCGAGCGCCGCGCCAGCCGTAGATCGACGGGTCGGGATCGCCGGTCACGCACAGATTCGGGATGTCGTGAGCCAGTGCCCGGATGATTTCGTACTGGGCCTTGTTTGTGTCTTGGTACTCATCGACCAGGATGAACTGGTATTGGTGGTCGAGTTCGCTGCGCAGTTCCGGGGTGCCTTGTAACAGCGTGACGACGTGCAGCAGCAGGTCGTCGAAATCGACGGCGTTCGATTCGCGCAGCCGCTTCTGGTATTCCGGATAGATGCGAGCGGTGACGACGGTCTTGAAATCCATCGTCGCCTGTTCGTGACGAGCGGCCTCGGCGATGTCCGGGGTGATGAGATCGTTCTTCATCTTGCTGATGGCCGCGTTGATCTTGGCCGGTGCGTATTGCGTCGAATCTAAATCCAGATCGCTGAGCGATCGCTTAATCAGGCCGCGTTGGTCGTCGGTGTCGAAGATCGTGAAGTTGCTGTGCAGGCCGACGAGTTCCGCGTACTCGCGCAGCAGCCGCGCACAGAAGCGGTGAAACGTGCTGACCCAAACTCGCGAACCGGGGACGAGTGTCTCGACGCGGTGAGCCATCTCCTCTGCCGCTTTGTTGGTGAACGTGAGGGCCAGCATTCGTCGTGGTGACACGCCTCGTTCAATCAGCCGCGCGATGCGCTGCGTGATGACCCGCGTCTTGCCGGAGCCGGGGCCGGCCAGTACGAGCAATGGTCCCTCGAAGTGTTCGACGGCTTGTCGCTGAAATTCGGTCAGACGGCTCTGCACAACGGAACTCCCTCACCTGGCGGAGTCGCTCCGCGACTCCGAACCGAGTTGCGGAGCAACTCGGCTACGATGACTCCCTTTCGGACGGGCCGGACTATAAAAGTTGTCTTCCCTCGGAACTAGGAAGCTCTCGCTATGCCACCTCGTCGCCGAATCGTCTCCCTTCTGCCGAGTGCGACCGAACTCGTCGCCGCCCTTGGAATGCTGGATCAACTTGTCGGTCGGTCGCATGAATGCGATTACCCGCCGGAAGTGCAGGAGCTGCCAATCTGCTGCCGGCCACGCATCGACGTGACGAAGTCGGGGGCGGAGATCGACCGCCAAGTGAAAGACTCGTTGCGGGCTGGCTTGTCGGTCTTTGAGGTCGATACCGCACTGCTGCGCGAATTGCGTCCTGATGTCATCCTGACGCAGACTCAGTGCGATGTGTGCGCTGTGACGCCGGAAGACCTCGAAGCAGAGCTGACGCAAGGGGACCGCAACCCCAGCGTGATTGACCTCAACCCGCAGCAGCTCGAACGATTTTTCGGAGACATCCATGTGGTGGCGATCGCGCTGCATGTGCCTGATCGCGGTCACCAACTCGTCGTCGAGTTGCGTGGCGGCTTCGAGACCCTGCGAAACCAAACCTCCAAACGACGACGGAAACCAACGGTGGCTTGTCTGGAATGGTTTGAGCCGCTCATGGTCGCCGGCAACTGGGTTCCCGAACTCGTGGAAATCGCGGGTGGCGTCAGCGTGGGGGCCATGGTCGGTCAGCATTCGCCTTGGTTTGATTGGCAACAACTGCTTGAGGCAGATCCAGAAGTTCTGATGCTGATGCCGTGCGGTTGGGGCATCGCACGAGCTCGTGCTGAGTCCGCTGTGCTGACATCCGATCCGCGATGGGCTCAGCTTTCGGCCGTTCGTGCAGGCAAAGTGTTCGTGACGGACGGTCATCAGTTCTTCAATCGGCCGGGGCCGAGGCTGCTGGACTCCGCGCAGATTTTGGCGGAGATCCTGCATCCAGATGCGTGCAACTTCGGACATCGCGGAAAAAATTGGGAGAAGCTATGAATTGGTTATTGGTCATTGGTCGTTGGTCATTGGTCGTAGTGACGCTCACGTTGTCGGCCGAGTTGATCGCGGGCGAAGTCAGCACGGTCGCTGGAACCGGCAAGAAGGAGTATTCCGGGGACGGAGGGCTGGCGCGCGAGGCGGGGGCGGGTGAACCGTATGGCCTGACGATCGGCCCGGACGGCGCGCTCTACTTTTGCGATATCGCCTTTCACGTCATCCGCAAGGTCGACAAAGAGGGTCGCATTTCGACCGTGGCTGGCAGCGGCAAGAAGGGCTACGCGGGGGACGGCGGGGCGGCGACGAAGGCGCTGTTGGCAGAGCCGTATGAGATCAAATTCGACACCGACGGGTCGATGTATTTCGTCGAGATGGTGAATAACCTCGTCCGCAAAGTGGATAAGTCAGGGGTGATTTCCACAGTCGCGGGGACTGGTAAGGCGGGCTTCAGCGGCGATGAGGGACCGGCTCGCGAGGCAACGTTCAATAGGCCGCATTCGATCGCGCTGGATGGCAAAGGGTCGCTCTTCATTTGCGATATCGGCAACCATCGTGTGCGCCGTGTCGAGCTGAAATCCGGGTTGGTGACCACATTCACCGGCACTGGGGACAAGGCGGTCCCCAAAGATGGCTCGTCGATTTTCGGTGCAGCAGTCTCTGGTCCCAGAGCTTTGGACTTCGGGACGCGTGGGGAAATGATCCTGGCTCTGCGCGAAGGGAACTCTGTGTATCGGCTCGATCTCGCGAAGCAACAGTTCGTTCATCTGGCCGGCACGGGCAAGTCAGGTTATGCGGGAGATGGTGGACCAGCTCGGGTAGCGGCGCTGTCCGGCCCGAAGGGTGTCGCGGTCGCACCGAACGGCGACATTTTTTTGGCCGACACCGAGAGTCATACGGTGCGCGTCATCCGGCACAACAACGGGACCATCGAGACTGTGGTTGGCGACGGCAAAAAGCACGATGGACCGGACGGCGATCCGAAGTTGTGTGGGCTCGCTCGGCCGCATGGCGTCTGCGTGGATTCGGCCGGCAACGTCTTCATCGGCGACAGCGAGAATTATCGGGTTCGCAAATTGGCGGCGCGGTGACCGGACATGCCCCAAAGACAAGAACCGCACTGGTCGGTTCGAGGGGAAACCGACCAGCGCGGTTCAGGAAGACGCCGATTACGACTCTGAACAACTCGGCGAATTCATCTTCAGTAGTCCCGAGTTCGCACCACCGTGGCCGACGCTGCTAGCGTCGGAGCAAACAATTCCCGGGATTTGTTGACGGACGCTGGTAGCGTCCGCCACGAACTTGGAACGACTGGTCTTTGATTGCTGAGCGCATGAAAAAGCTCCGAGGTGACTTGAGTCACCTCGGAGCGAATTCGTCACTGGAGCGGGTTGTTACCTTCGCATCCAGTAATCACTTCAACTCAGGCGATCCGAACTACGGGAGGTTGCCTTCCTTGACGGCTCCGTTGCTGGAGTCGTTCTTGCCGCAGATGTCGATGTATTCGAGCGGTTTGCAGTCGCAGTCGTCGCCGCGATCATTGAAGCCGAACCCAGCGACTTGAGCGTGTGCCTTGTCCGTGTTCGAGGCCTTGAACGAACCACGCACGCTGTAGCTCTGGTCGATCGCACCGAACGCGTTCGAGAGATCAACTAACTCGGCGTTGATCGAATCGCGAACCGACGTCAGGCCGACCACCATTCCGAGAACGGCGATCGTGAGCACCAGGACCAGTTCGGCCGAAATCACAAAGCCGACTTCATCGTTGAACAATTTTCGCATGATCTATGAACCTTTATTTTGGAGAGAGAGTGATCACAACAAGCGGTCCACTCCTGGCTCACGACGACTGGAATCAGCAGTGCGTCTACTCCCACCGCGGATGGGAGCGTGTCAGAGTTGAACAGCCGGTGTTTGGTCGAAGCAGTGACCGTGCCGAACTCTGCTTTCGGGCCGCCTGATTTTTCCGGCGGTGCGTCGTCGAACGGGATTCCCCGCTGTTTCAGCGTGTTGCGGCTTTGCATCACGAACCCGAGGGATGATGTTTCTGGAAACCCTCGAACGCTCGCGTTTCGATCACTTAGCAATTGCCGCGTTGTGATGAGCAACCGGCGCTCGTTCCTCTTAAAAAAAACGTCCCCGAAGATCGAAGTCTGACGGCACGTTTCGTTTTGTGAATAACGCGACCGAGCCTCGTTACGAGTTCAGCCATCCGCGGCGCTTCATGAAGATCAGCATGCTCACGGTCGTGATGAACATGGCCAGCAGTGAGAACGCATAGCCGAAGGGCCAGTGGAGTTCGGGCATGTTCCAGGGAGACTTATCCGGATCGAAGTTCATGCCATACAGGCCGGTGATGAAACCCAGCGGCAGGAAGATCGTCGAGAGGATGGTCAGCACTTTGATGACCTGATTCATGCGGTAGTTGGTCTTCGAGAGGTAGTAATCGCGGAGGTCGGCGCACATCTCGCGGTAGGTTTCCACGACATCCAGGATCTGAGCGGTGTGGTCCACGCAGTCTCGGAGATACACCCGCGTCTCCGGGCAAACCAGCGGGTAGTCGTCGCGAATGAGTTCGTTCAAAGCGTCCCGCTGCGCCCACATGATCTTGCGGACTTGCAGCAAGTTGGTCCGCAGACGATGGATTTCCGACACGACCTGCGGCGAGGGGTTCGTCTCGATGGCGTCGTCGACGTCTTCCATTTGGTCGCCGTACTTCTCGACCAGCGGGAAGTACGCATCGAGTGTCGCGTCGAGAATCGCATAGGCCAGATAGTCTGGCCCCGCATGACGGACTCGGCCGGCCTGTTTGCGAATCCGGTCCCGCAGCGGATTGAGGCAGTCGCCGGGGCGTTCCTGAATCGTCAGCAGAAAGTTCTTACCAATGAAGAGGGCGATTTGATCGGTTCGCAGCGGATTCGCCTCTTCGATCATGCGTGTGACGAGAAACAAATACTCGCGGTAGTCCTCGACCTTCGGGCGTTGATGCACATGGACGACGTCTTCCATCGCCAGCGGGTGAATGCCGAACAGATCGGCCAGCGTTTGCAACTGCCGCACATCGGCCAGACCGGTGACATTGACCCAGGTCACCGGCCAGTGGCTGAGCAAGTCACCCAGCTTGCTGACGTCGGGCAGCGACTCTTCATGAATCTCGGTGGCGGAGTAACAGATGACGGAGATCTGAGTCGGCGCGGCATCCGGCGGCGAAATGAGTGTGCCAGGAGCGGCTCCCGGAGCCGTTTGCCGTTGAAAGGGTCGCCCGGAATGCAGGCTAGAATCGTCGGGCATGGCGAACTCCGATGAGCAACGTTTTGAGCGAAATGGCGCTAGCCACCGGTGTCTTGAAGCTGATCAACGAACTTTAACCGGCGGCTAGCGCCGTGCGGCTCACAGGTTTCATTCGTCGTCGCGCGAGGCATAGTGCGGCGTGAGATCCCAATCCGCAAGCACTTCGGATTCGCGCTGCCGCATCACGCCCAGCTCTTTCGTTGAGCGATCGTCATAGCCGCAAAGGTGCAGCAGGCCATGCACCACATACAGCGTCAGCTCATCGAGCGGCTTCCAGCGGTACTTGGCGGCCAACTGTTTGGCCATTTCCGCACTGACGATAATCTCTCCCTCCAGGCGTGTTCCGCAGCCGCGTGGGGATCCTTTGCGGATCGGCAGCGAGGCTTCATCGAGTTCGCTTTCCAGCAGGAAGCTGAGCACATCGGTCGGATAGTCGTGCTGCAAGTAGCGAATGTTGAGATCATGGATCGTTTCGTTATCCACGATCGCGAGACTGATCGAAGCGGACGCACATTGCTCGGCCGCCAGGACCGATCGCACGACGTCCTTCAGCCGCTGATGATCGACTCGCAGTGCCTGTTGCGAGTCGTCAATGTCGATCGCATAGCGAGCGATCCAGTCGGAATGGACCAGCTCCTGGACTTTGGGGGGTTGAGCAGGTTTGCGGGGCGACTTCGGAGTCTCGGAAGGCATCGCGGAGAATCTCTCGGTAGATGAAAGCACGTCGGAGAGGTCTGATTGTTACAAAAACGAACAAAACACGACCTAGTTGTGCGAAAACAGAAGCTAGTCGAGCGGTAACAGAAGCTGTTTGAACGAAAATAGAACATTGTGACGCGATAACAGAGCCTATTTGTGCGACCACAGACACTAAAACCGTGGAAAACGACACTGAGATGGCTCAAAGAGGCTCTGTTATGTCATGACTTGTTCGTATTTTCGCGCAAAAGCGGACTTTTGACCGACGATCAAGCACTGATTTGGCATCAGTTGAGAAGTCGAACGCACGGCCGCGTGCTGTTGCTAAGTCGCTGGCGTCTTGAAGGGCTTCAGCACGAGCATTCCCAGCGGAGGCAGCGACAATTTCACGCTTTGGGCCTGTCCGTGTGAGTGGACTTTCTCGCTCCGAACCTTCCCCTGATTGCCGACGTTGCCGCCGCCATAGATCTGAGCATCGCTGTTGACGATCTCGGTGTAGTCGCACAGCTTCGGGACGCCGACGCGATAGTCATAGCGCGGGACCGGCGTGAAGTTCAGCACGACGACGGTGAAGTCCTCACTGTCCTTAGCATGGCGAGAGAACACATAGACGCTCTGTTGCCAGTCGTCGCATTGGAGCCAGCGGAAGCCGGGGGCGTCGAATTCGACCTGGTGCATCGAAGGCTCATCGCGGTAGATGCGGTTCAAGTCGCCGAGGAAACGTCGGAGGCCATCATGTTTTTCATGGCCGAGCAACGACCAATCGAGTTCCGTGTTGTGGTTCCACTCCAGCCATTGCCCGATCTCGCCCCCCATAAACAGCAGCTTCTTGCCGGGCATCGTGTATTGATAACCGAAGAGCAACCGCAGGTTCGCGAACTTCTGCCAGTAATCGCCGGGCATCTGCGACAGCAGCGACTTCTTGCCGTGAACGACTTCGTCGTGCGACAGC
>SXGT01653701.1_pt1 | contig 30892 bp, 13 predicted proteins | sample 3176221 | NCBI WGS metagenome assembly SXGT01 (sample SAMN11356862, study PRJNA531348) | freshwater metagenome | isolation source: freshwater sample F1-120 | place: China: Fuxian Lake, Yuxi | collected 2017-12-25
GCCGAGCCCGACCGCGGCCACGGCCAGCGCGACCCGCCGCCGGCGCGCCGCCGGATCGCGCGCCAGCTCGGCGAGGAGCTGATCGACCGAGGCGAAACGGTCGCGGGCCTCGGGCGACAGCGCCCGGACCAGCGGTCGGCGCAGCCACGCCGGCACGTCGCGATCGCGGGGCGGCGGACGGACCCGATGGGCCAGTGCGTTGGCGGCGACCTCGTCGACGTATTTGCCCTCGAACGGTCGCTCGCCGTAGAGCGTCTCGTAGAGCGCGACCGCGAACGCGTACTGATCGACGCGGGCATCGTGGGCGCCCGGCCGGCGTTGTTCGGGTGCCATGTACGACGGCGTCCCCATCACCTTGCTGGCCATCACCCGCGGCCCGTCGCCCCCGCCGTTGCCAGCGCCCTTCTCGCTCGGGCGGTCGAGCGGCTCGCTCTGGTCCGACGTCGTCATGCTGATCGTGTCCTGCGTGTCGTGGCTCTCCGTCGACTCGCCCATGCGGGCCAGGCCGAAATCGAGGACACGGACCCGGCCGTCACGGCCGATCATGACGTTGCCCGGCTTGAAGTCGCGGTGGACGATGCCGGCGGCGTGGGCCGCGGTCAGGCCGCGGCCGGCGGCGTCGAAGACCGCGAGGATCTCGCGGCGCGTGCGCGGCTGCTTGCGCCACTCGCCGAGGGTCTGGCCGTCGACCAGCTCCATGGCGATGAACACACCGCCGGCGAAGCTGCCGGCGTCGTGGACCGCGCACACGTTGGGGTGGGAGACGCGGGCCATGGCCTTGGCCTCGGCGATCAGGCGCTCGCGCCCGTCACCGGTGACGTCGCGCACCAGCTTGAGCGCGATCCGGCGATCGAGCTCGGGATCATAGGCGAGGTAGACCGCGCCCATCCCGCCCTTGCCGAGCAGGTCGACGAGCACGTAGCGGCCGATCAACGTGCCGCGGGCGTACTCGGCCAGCCCGCCGGTGCGTCCCCGCGGCGGGGCGGTGACGGTCGCTGGCTCGTCATCGCCCATCCGCGGAGCTTACGATGATCAGCGCTTGCCGACGATGCCCCACGCACGGAGCCGGGCGAGCAGCGCACCGCGCGACATGCCGAGGCGTCGCGCCGCCTCGCTCTGGTTTCCGCCGACCGTGGCCAGCGCGGCACCGATGCGCGGCTCGAGCTCGCGGCCGCCGGGAGGTCGTGACCTCCAGCGCGAGCAACCGCGGCGAGGCCACGCCGGTCTCGGAGGTCTCCTCGCTCACCCCCCGACCTTCGGCGCGAATTCGATCGAATACAGGAGGAGGTCGGTCAGCGCCCCCGACAGGTTGGGGAAGACCATGTGGGCCGGCAGGGTGGCGCCGCGGCGGAGGCCGCACTTCTCGAGGACGCGGATGCTGGCCGCGTTGTCGGGGTGGCAGCCGGCCTCGACCCGAGGCAAGCCGTTCTCGCGCGCCAGGGCGAGCATGGCCTGGGTGGCCTCGGTGGCGTAGCCGTGGCCCCAGTGCGAACGCGCGATGATGTAGCCGGTGGCGGCGGGGGCGTCGTCGTCGAGGTGGAGACCGGTCGAGCCGATCACGGCACCGTCCAGCTCGACGAGGAAGGTGCCGGTGCCGCGGGCCTCGAACTCCTCGGCCCGCGACTTCAGGAACGCGCGGGTCATGCCGCGCGAGGTGTGGCGGGGCCAGCCCATGTACTTCACCACCGCCGGGTCGCTGGCGTAGGCGTACACGGCCTCCAGATCGTCGAGCGCCGGCGGCCGCAACCGCAACCGCGCCGTCCGGATCTCCGGCCGGATCATGGCGACGCCGGGCTCAGGCCTTGGTCGGGCCGGCCCACTCGGACATCGACGGCATCTGGCGCTGGAGCAGACCGTTCACCCGGTAGACCTTGAGCTCCTCGGCCTTGCCCTTCACCTTCACCGGCGGCAGCGCGGTGGCGTCGATGCGGTCGGCGACGTAGCGGAACGTGTTCTCGGAGATGATGACCTCCCCCGAGCTGGCGACGTTGACCAGGCGCGAGGCGACGTTCATGGCGTCGCCGATGGCGGTGTACTGGAGGGCGCGGGTCGAGCCGATCGACCCGGTAATCACCTTGCCGGTGTTGATGCCGATGCCGATGCGGATCGACGACTGGCCCTCGGCGGCGCGGGTGCGATTGAACTCCTCGAGGCCCTGCATCATCATGAGCGCGCACGCGACCGCCTTGAAGGGCGCGTCGTCGAGGGGGATGGGGGCGCCGAACAGGCCGATGATCTCGTCGCCGACGAACTTGTCGAGGGTGCCCTGGTACTGGAAGAGCACGTCGACCATGACCTCGAAGTACTCGTTGAGCGTGTTCACGACCTCTTCGGGCGGGCGCCCGTCGGACATCGTGGTGAAGCCGCGGATGTCCGAGAACAACATCGTGATCTCGGAGACCCGGCCGCCCTTCTCGATGGTGAGCTGGCCCTTGAGCACCTGCTCGACGACCGACTGGGGGATGAGGCGCGACAGCTGACCGCGGTCGCGGGCCTCCTTCTCGATGCGCAAGGCCAGGCGCGCGTTCTGGATGGCGATGGCGGCCTGGGCGGCCATGCCGGTGCAGATCTGCAGGTCCTTCTCGGTGAACGCGTTCGAGGTGAACAGCGAGTCGAGGTGCATGAGCCCGAGGATCTCGGTGCCGTGCAGGAGCGGCAGGGTCATCGTCGAGCGGATGCCCTGCATGATGATCGAGTGGGCGCCGCTGAAGCGCGAGTCCATGGTCGCGTCCGACGACAGCACCGCGGCGCGGTTGGTCATGACCTCGGCCATCACCGTGCGCGACAAGACGATGTTGCTGTCGCCCTTGCCGTTGCGGGTCTTCACGTAGCGCGGCACCAGCTCGCCGGTCGGGGAGTCAGCGAGCAGGATGGCGCCGCGATCGGCGCCGACCAGCTCGAAGGCCTTGTCGAGGATCTTGGGGAGCAGCTTCTCGAGGTCGAGCTCGCTGCCGACCGCGCGGGCCAGCTCGTGGCCGATGCGCAGGCGCTCGTAGTCGCGGCGTAGCACCTTCTCGTCGGTGATCTGGCGCTCCTGCATGAAGTCGCCGGTCGACGCCTGGATACGCTGCCGGATGTGGCTCTCGGTCAGCCCGGGCGCGATCGTGACCCGATGGACCGGCTCCTGCTGGCTCGGGCGATCCACGAACAGGATGCGCGTCGAGCCCATGGTGACTTCGTCGCCATCCTGGAGGTACTGCTCACCGACTCGTTCACCGCGGTAGAAGGTGCCGTTGAGCGAGCGCAGGTCGCGGAGCAGAAAGCGCCCATCGCCGGAGCGCTGGATCTGCGCATGCTCCTTCGAGATGATTCGATCCAGGATCTGGATCGTGTTGTCAGGATGACGGCCGAGGGTGTTGAAAGCCCCCAGCTCGAATTCCTGGCGCTCGTCTCCCGAGATGACGATCAGCTTGGCCATGCAAATCCTGAGCGCTTTCGATGGTATGCCACCGGCGTTCCGCGATTCAAGCCGCTGCCGCACGTCGGCGCTCGGATCGGACGATCACAAGAGCACATTCGCCGTTTCGGCGACGCGGGCGGGCTGGAAAACCACCGCCGGCCTCTTGCATCCGGAGCGCCGAGCTATATACTCCAAACCCTTCGCGAAAGTGGCGGAATTGGTAGACGCGCTGGATTCAGGTTCCAGTGGGTAACTCCGTGGGGGTTCGAGTCCCCCCTTTCGCACGCAGAGCTGGCCACCGAGAGGTGGCCATTCTCGTTCCGGACTGATCAGTTCGCACAGGCAATCTGATCGCGTCCGCGCCAAGTTGCCGGTTCCACGGGCAAGCGCGCGGGCGCGGCGCTTGCTGTAGCAGCGGTGAATGCGCCAGTACCGCTCGTCCCAGCAGGCCGTCGACGACACCGATCTGCCCGCTGCGTTCGCGCCCGGGAAGCGCGCGCGCACGGACGACCTGGCACCGTCGCGCAGGGAGACGGCACCCGTCGGCTGGCTCGGCGGCGAACCGGCGGACTCCGCCGCCACCTCGGCCGCCGATCCGGCGGCGGTATCGATGTCCGGCGACGAGAGCTTCGTCGACAGCCTCGTGGGCCCCGATCGAGCCACGCCGCTCCAGGGTGCGGCCTCGTCGTGGGGCGAGCGGCTCGGCGTCGATCTCGCCGCCGTTCGCGTGCACCAGGGCGGAGCCGCGTCGACGAAGGTCGAGGCCCACGGCGCACGCGCGATGGCCGACGGCGACGACATCTTCCTCGGTGCCGGCGAGCGCCCCGACGATCTCGAGCTCCTGGGTCACGAGGTCGCCCACGTCGCCCAGACGCGCGGCGGCGCGGTCTCGGGGGCGCGGGCCAAGCTCGCGACGGATGCCGGGCTCGATCGCATCGAGCGCGAGGCCGATCGCGCCGGTCACGCCCTGGCCCACAGCTCGGGCGCGGTGGACGTCGCCGTGGCAGCGCCGGCGAGGCCGCACTTCGAAAAGAAGCCAGCCGAGTCCGGCAACGCGGCCACCTTCCGCGTCGCCCTGCGCTCACTCGGCGCGGAGGCGTCGCAGGTCTACATCGAGCTCGACGGCATGGACGATGGCCCGGCCAAGGAGTCGCGCCGGATCTACACGCTCGCGCGCATCAACAGCGATCTCATGCTGATGGCCAACAAGGCCACCGCCTTGACCACCGAGGAGCGCGAGGCCTTGGCCCCGAGCATGGGCTTCGTGGTCCAGCGCGCGGGGCGACTCGCCCCCACCAGCGGCACCCGCCCCACCCTCGCGCAGATCAAGGGCCTCCTCGAAAGCTGGGCCGGTCGCAAGTTCGGCTACAACGCGCCCAACCGCGCCGAGAGCGATCCGGAAGAGACCCTCGAGGTGGTGGCGTCGTGCCTCACCGACGCCGAGAACCAGCTCGCCGAGGCCGTCGCGGCCAGCACGCCGAGTGGAGGGAAGAGCACCGCCACCGCCGACGCCTCGGGCAACCTGGGCATCGCACGCCTGGTGGCGGCGCGTTACCTCATGCGCGGCGCGGTGGGAAGCGACGACATCGCGGAGCGCGAGAAGCTCCAGCCTCTGGTCAAGAAGCTCGTCAAGCACACCAAGGTCCTGCAGAGCCGCTACGGCAAGGGGCCACGGGTGCGCGAGCTGCGTGTGCGCCTGTCGGACGTGTGCGAGCAGGTCTACCTCGATCGCCTGGTCGACGAGGGCATGGACCAGATCCTCACCGAGGAGACGTTTGCGGGACGTGGCTACGATGAAAAACAGCTCGCGCGCTTCAACGCCGCGGTCGAGCTCTGGCGCGAGGCGCTGCGCAGTCAGTACAAGTTCCAGGAGCTCGCGGCCGAGGAGATCAAGGACGAATCCAAGGTGGTCGACCCGCCGAAGAAGCCTCCGCTGTGGCAGACCCTGGCGCTGGCTGCGCTGAAGGGCGCGACCGGCGGCGCGGTCGGCATCGTGATCGATATGGTCGCCGACGGCGCGATCGGCACCGACAAAGAGCTCGAGAACGTCAAGGGCGGCAAGGGGTTCAAGTCGATCCTGGGCGACGCGGTCAAGGGCGTCGCCGGTGAGGTCATCGACCTGGCGTTCGAAGAGGCGTCGAGCGGCGAGGACATCAAGAGCGGCGCCGAGGGCGGCACGGCGCGAAGCGGAGGTGGCGGTACGTCGACCGATCCCAAGACCGCCTTCTTCGCCGGACAGACCCGGGCCCTGGCCAAGGCGCAAGGGCACGCCCAGACCGCCGCGATCAAGAAGGTGCTGGCGCTACACACGACCGACGCCTTCGCGTCGGATCCCGAGAGCGCCATCCGCATGATCGAGAGCTACGCGGCCGCGGTCCCCGCCGCCGAGTCTGATATCAGCAACGAGCAACGGGCGCACACGCGGGCGAAGTTCGCCGCGTTCCTCGTCGGCAACACCTACCTCGACGACGCGGTCGCGGTGAAGACGCCTGAGGCCTACAATGGCTTCGACCTCGAGAACGTGCACAACATCGCGGGCATGGTGTCGATGGAGTTCCGGCGCGGCGCCACGCCCGATGACCCGGTGAAGGTCACCTCGGCGTGGATCAAAGGCGTGAACAAGCCCATGCGCGACCAGCTCGTCGAGATGGAGCTGGCGACCATGGGCGTACCCATGCGCGCCCGTGGAATCGTGAAGGGCGGCGGCGAGGTGGGTGTCGCGTCGGTCGTCAGCGACCAAGGGCATCACGTCGCGACGGGCACAGGCCCGGCCGTCGCCTGGCTGGTCGCCAAGGGTGGTGGCGACGCCGATAACCGCGAGGCTGCCTACGAGGCCGCCGCCAGGAAGATCCTCGACGAAGAGATCGGTACGAAGTCGCTGAAGGACCACGGCGTGGAGCTCGACGACTGAGGGCTCGGATGGACTACCCTGGGGTGACATGACCATCCGCGTGGCGCCCGCCGTCGTCGAGGATTGGGCTCGTACCCGCGACCTCCGCCTCGCCGCCCTGGCCGACGCCCCCGACGCCTTCGGGTCGACCCTCGCCCAGGAGCACGACCAGCCCGAACCCTTCTGGCGCCGGCGCCTCGAACGCGAAGCCGCGACCACGCTCCTCGCGTTCCTCGACGGGCGCGACGCCGGCCTGAGTGTGGTGGCAGCCACCGACGAAGACCCGAGAACGGCAGGTATCTACTCGGTCTGGGTGGCGCCGTTCGCGCGCGGCCGTGGCGTCGGCGATGCCCTGCTCGTGGCCGCGGTCGAGGACGCGAGAACGCGCGGCTTCCACAACGTCATCCTCGAGGTCGGCGAGCACAACCTCGCCGCCCAGGCGCTCTACGCCCGCCACGGCTTCGTGCCGACCGGCCTGCGAACGCACCTGCCGCCGCCCCGCCAGCACGTGCCGGAGATCCGGCTGGCGCTCCAGCTCGCGGCCGTCACTGACTCGAACCTGGCGAGATGATCGCGCGCCCGATGAGGGCTCCGCGCGACCGAGCACTCGCGCTACGCACACCCTGGGGCTCGGGCTCGGATTCGGGCTCGGATCCGGGTTCGGATCCGGGCCCGGTCCCAGCTCAGCCGATCGTGATGCCCATCTGCTGGCGTACCGCGAAGTACTCCTCGGAGATCGAGTACAGGACGAGCTCCTTGATCTTGTCCTTCACCTGCGGACCACCGACGGTGACCGGCTCGGCCGAGACCATCCGCGAGGCGACCTCGAGATCGCCGCACACCACGAAGCCGGCGCGGTGCGAGGTCCCGTCGACGGCGTGGCCCCACCTGGCCAGATCCACCGAGGGTGCGGCCTGGACGAAGCGCTGGACCACGGCGCCCAGCTGCTCGAAGACGGCCGGGTTGAGCCGGCGCTGGATCTCCGGCGCGTACTGCTGCGACACCATCGCCGCGATGTCCTGCGGCAACGGGAAGTCACGACGCACCAGGTGAATCGCCGACAGGAGCGCGACCTTGAGCTCGGTGTTGGTCGGTAGCAGCAGCTTCAGGTAGTACTCCGGCCGCATGAAGGTCAGGCGGCGGGCCGAGAGGAACGCGATCTCGCGCTCGGTCTTGCCCTGGAGCAGGTGCGGGCGCACCACGAAGGCCGGACACAGCTCGCTCTTCTCGGCGAAGTTGGCGAGCTGGATGTCCGCCGGCTTGGCGTCCTCGATGAGGAACACCTCGGGGATGGGCACCCCGAGCACCTGGGCCACGTAGTAGAACAGCTTCGAGAACATCAGCTGATCGGTGGCGAGCTGGCGCTTGTCCTTGCGCTTGATGTTCAGCTCCTTGTGCGGGTAGGCCTTGAACGCGGCCACACCGCTCCACACCGCCCCGAGGATCGACGAGATGTAACGGTTCTCGTCGGGGTGGACCAGCTTGCCCCAGGACTCCGGGGTCATGACCGACTTGGCCTTGACCAGCCCGCGCGGCTTGTACTGCTCGTAGAACTGCAGCTGCTCGGGCTCGGCCTTCTTGAGGAAGGCCAGGGTCGCGCACATGCACCAGGTCTTGTCGTACTGGTGGGCGTCCTTGTAGATGCTGTACAGCGCCTTGTACGAGTCGTACTTGAACGGCTCGTCGCGCAGCATCTTCATGTGCACGCCGATCGCCTTGTCGGCGTAGTCGGCGCCGGCCCGCACGTACAGCTCGGCCAGGATCTCGGCGCGCTCCTTGTTGTTGGGATCCAGCTCCTGAGCCACCTCGAACGCCTGGATGGAGCTCTGGAAGTGGTTGAGGCGCGACCGGTAGATCTCGCCCAGGGCGTGGAGCAGCGAGACCCGCAGCGAGTGGTACGGGTCGGACTCGCCGCTGTCGGACTGGGGCAGGCGCTTGATCATCGCCCGGTAGGCTCGCTCCTGCGCCTTCCAGTCCTTCTTGGTGGTGAGGATCTTGTCGATGTCGGCGAAGCCCTTGAGCGCTCGCGGCAGGTAGGCCTTGGGCAGCTTCAGCGGATCGATGAAGAAGCTGTCGAGGGCGCGGTTGTAGAAGTCGATGGCCTCGTCGGACGCCTTGAGCTCGTCACGGGCGATGGTGCCGGCCGCCAGGTAGTAGCTGCCCTTGCGGATGGCGTCGGTCTCGAGCGCGATGAACCGCTCGATGGTCTCGACCACCTTCTTCCACTGCTTGGTCTCGGTGTAGAGGTCGAGGACCTTCTGCAGGAGCGCGTGGTCCTCGGGCGAGATCTCGACCGCCTCGAGGAACGCCGCGATCGACTTCTGCGAGTTCTGCAGCTTGTCGTGATAGATGTTGCCGATCTCGGTCAACAGCGCGACCCGCTCGTTGTCGTCCGAGGTGGCCATGATTCCGCGCTTGGCGTGAACCACGGCCTCCCAGTCGTTCTGGGCGGTCTGCAACGCCACCACCGCCTCGAGGGTCTCGCGGTGGGTCGGATCGATCTCCAGCGCCTTCTCGAACATGTTGAGCGCCTTCTTGCGCTCCCCGAGGTTCTGGCGAACCATGCCGAGCCGGTAGTAGATGCGGACGACCTCGCCTTCGGCCTGGCTGTCGCGGTGCTGGACCAGGATGGTCTGGTAGATCTTCCCGGCGCCGTCCCACTCGTTCATCTTGAACAAGAGGTCGGCCCGGCCGATCAACGTCGGCAGGTACGTCGAGTCGATGTTGTAGGCCGACTCGTAGTGGCGCAGGGCGCGATCGAAGTCACCCTGCTCGTCGGCAGCGCGAGCCGCGCGGTAGTACAGCTCGTTGAGCTCGCGCGGATCGGGCCGGGTCTGGGCGACCTTGCGCACCAGCATCTCGATCACCGGTGACAGCGGCGCCCACTCGCGGGCCTGGAAGTACAGGTCGGCGAGCGGCTTGCCGGCCTCGACGTGCTCGGGGTCGAGCGCGATCACGGCGGCGTACAGCTGCTTGGCCGCCTCGGGCTCGCGCAGGCGTTCGTAGTAGATGCGCGCCGCCTCGTGCAGGAGGCGGACCTTGTCGAGGACGACCGGGGTGACGTTCTCGGCCCGCACCATCATCTGGGCGGCCTTCAGCCAGTCACCGCGATCCGAGTAGAGGCGAGTCAACGCCTCCATGGTCGCGACGTGGCTCTGCTCGACGGCGAGGCCGCGCAAGAAGTTGGACTCGGCGCCGGCGGCGTCGCCGACCTGGCCGTACTGGATCCGGCCGATCCGGCAGTACAGGTCGACCTGCTTGCGGGTGTCCTCGGTCAGGGTCACGGCCTGCGTCATCACGTCGATGGCGCGGTCCCATTCCTGGATCCGCTCGTACAGGCGGCCGAGGGCGTCGAGCGCGCGCGGTTCGTCGGGATCGAACGACAACACGTCGGTGTACGACTCGATGGAGCGATCGAAGTCCTGGAGCTGCTGCTCGTACGTGGCGCCCATGGCGCAGTACAGGTCGACCCGGGTCGCCACGTCGGTGGTGTTGTCGATGTGGTTCCGGTACGTCTCGACCAGAGCCTCCCAGCGACCGGCCTGGTAGTAGAGGCGGGACAGCTCGCGGTAGGCCGAGTAGTTGCGCGGGTCGAGGGCGACAATCTTCTCGAGGCACTCGGCGGCGCGATCGAGCTTGGAGAAGCGCTCCTCCCAGGCCGAGGCCATGCGCTCGTACAGCGACACGCGCTCGGCATCGGTGGGCGACGCGTCCTGCTGGGCCTCGAGGACCTCGAGGTACTTCTCGGACTGACCGGTCTTCTCGTAGAGCTGCTCGAGGGCGCGCAACGCCGGCAGGTTGGCCGGGTCGATCTCGAGGACGCTCTGGTAGCTGCCGATGGCCTGACCGGCGTCGTACAGCCGCAGGTCCCAGATCTGGCCGATCTCGAGGCGGAGGCGGATGACCTCGCGCTCGTCGCCGCCGCTGGACCCGCTCTGCTCGAGCGCGGCGCGGCGGTTGAGCACGTCGATCAGCGGCTCCCACATCTGGTGGAAGCGGTAGAGCCGATCGAGCGAGGTCAGCACCGGAGACGCGGTCGGGTCGTTGGCCATCGCCTGCTGGTAGGCGTTGATGGCCTGGCCCTGATCCATGATCTGGTTCTCGAGCAGCTCGCCGAGGTTGAAGTACACGTCGGCGCGCTTGATCGGATCCTGCTCGCTCGCGGCCTGGCGAGACAGAGTCTCGACCAGCTCGCCCCACGAGCCGCGCTTGCGCTGCAACTCGGACAGGGCGGCCAGCGCGTTGACGTGGGCCGGATCGATCCGCAGGGCCTGCGACACCGAGTGGATCGCGTACTCGATGTGGGCCAGGTGCTCGCCGTACCAGCGCCCGATCTTCACCCACAGATCCGCCGCCTGGCTGCGGTTGGTGTTCTCGAGATCGCGGACCTGGTTGGTGTACTCGCCGAGCAGCTCTTGCCACCGGTTGGTGGCGGTGGCGAGCCGCTCGAGCTCCTTGGACACGCCTTCGTGGCCGAAGTCCCGCTTGAAGGCTTCCTCGAGGATGACGTAGGCGTTGTCCTGATCGCCGAGCTCCTGCTCGTAGATCTTGGCGACGCCGCACAGGAGGCTGATCTGCTCCTGGACGTCCTCGCGCAGGCCAGCCCGCTCGAGCAGGATCTCGGCCAGCTGCTCCCACTTGTACTGCTGGCGATAGATCGCCTCCAGCCGCTCCGACGCCGTGACGTTGGTGACGTCCATGGCGCGGACCCGCTCGTAGACCTCGGCGGCCTTCTCGAAGTTCTCGACCTTCTCTTCCCAGGTTGCCGCCGCCTGCAAGAGGTTCTCGATCCGCTGCGGGACGTCCTCGAGGACGAGGGCCCGCTTCTCGAGCACCTCGATGGCCTCTTCCCAGCGCGCCTCGCGCGTGAACAGGCCCTCGAGGGCCGCCATCGAGCGGAAGTCGCTGGCGTCGATCGACAGGACCGAGCGCCAGGCGTCGACCGCCTCGTCGACCCGCCCCAGTACGTCGCCCTCGAGGCGACCGAGCTCGGCCCACAGCTCGATGACCTGATCCTCGTCGATCTTGCCCTGCTCCTGACCGACATCGATGATGCGGCGGATGGTCTGGGACAGCTCGTCCCAGCTCTGCAGCGAGCGATACAGCTCGGAGAGCGCGCGCAGGGTCTCGAGGTCAGACGCGTCGAGCCGATCGGCGCACAGCCAGGCGTCGAGCGCCGAGCGCTCGCGGCCGAGCTTCTCGGCCCAGACCCGGCCAAGGCGCTTGTAGAGCACGATCTGCTCGCCGTCCGAAGGCGCGACGGCGACCTGGCGTTCCAGGGTCTCGACCAGGTCTTCCCAGCGCTCGCGCCGGACGTGCAGCTCGGCCATGGCGCCGAGCGCCATCGGATCTTCGCCGCGGATGTCCAGCACCTTGGCCCACAGGTCGACGGCGCGGGCCTCGTCATTCAACGCCTCGGACGAGATCCGCGCCATGCGGGCGTAGGTCTCCGCCATCTCGTCGTCGCCATCAGCGACGTCGATCATCTTCTCGTAGACGGCGTGCAGCTCCTTCCACTGCTCGCGGCGGAAGTAGATCTGCTCCTCGGCCTCGAGAGCCCGGCGGTTGCGGCTCTCCTGCTCGAGGACGGCCTGATAGCAGGCCAGCGACTCGTCGAGATCGCCCAGCGCATCGGAGAAGATCGCGCCGCGGCGGAACCACAGCTCGAGCTGCTCGTCGGGATCCAGCGTGATCTCGATGCGGCGGCGCAGCACCTCGACCAGCTCGTCGTACATGCCCGCGCCCAGGTACAGGCGATCGAGCGCGGCCAGCGCGTCGGGATCCTTGGGATCGATCTCGAGCACGCGCAGGTGGGTCTCGACCGCGCGATGGGCGTCGCGCAGCTCGAACTCGTGGACGCGGGCCAGCCGCAGGAGCGTGACCCGGCGGACCTCGCGGTCCTGGTGCTTCTCGAGCGCGCGGGTGTACACCGCGACCAGCTCGTCCCAGGCGCCGGCCTCGCGGGCCAGGCGCTCGGCCTCCTCGACGCCGCGCTCGCTGCGCGGATCCTCGACCACGGCCTCGCCCCACCAGGTGGCGGCGCGGCCGACGTCGTACAGCCTCGACTCGGCCAGCTCGGCCAGACGCTGGTGCATGGCGACGCGGTCGACGGATGCGGTCAGCTTACCGAGCTGGACCTCGTAGATGCGGTGCAGCTTCTCGAACTCGCCCGCGGTCTCGTACAGCGGCTCGAGCACCTGGCCGATCTCGACCTGGTTGTGACCGTCGAGGAACAGCATCTCGAGGGCAGCCAGGGTCGGGGCGTGCGTCGGCGACCCGGTCAGGATCTCGCGGTAGACGTCGATCGCGCCCTTCTTGTCGTCGAGGGGCTGCTCGAGGGTCTGGCCCAGGCGGAACTGGAGGGCGACGACCTCGTCGTCGGCCTCGGCCAGCTGGATCTCGCGGCGCAAGATCTCGGACAGCTCCTTCCAGCGCGCGGTGCCGGTGTACAGGCGATCGAGCGATAGCACCGCCGCCTTGTTGTCGAACTCGACCTCGAGGATGCGCCGGAACGTGGCGATCGCACGGTCGACGTCGGACAGCTCCTGCTCGTAGATGCGGGCCAGCCGCGACAGCAGGTCGACCTGGCGAGGGACGTCGAGCGACTTCTCCGACTCCTGGGTGTAGAGCGCGGCCAGATCCGACCACTGACCGGTCAGATCGGCGAGGCGCTCGAGGTGGCCCAGGGTCAGTTCGTTTCCCGGATCGTCGCGCAACGCGCGCGACAGGGCCGCGAACGCGGCACGCGGGTTGTCGAGGCGCTGCTCCTGCAGCGCGGTCATGCGGTGGAGGATCTCGACGCGGGCGTGCGGATCCTCGGTGTGGGTGACGATGACCTCGAGGACCTCGACCAGCTTGGCGAACTCGCCCGAGACCTCGTAGATGGGCTCGAGCACGCGGGCGGCCAGCACCGGCTCGCCCTCCTTCTTCTTCACCAGCCCGTCGAGAGCGGTCAGGGTCTCGCCGTGCGACGGCTCCATCTGGAGCGCCTCGCGGTAGCTCTCGATGGCGCGGGCCTGATCGCCGAGGCGGGTCTGCCACAGCTGTCCGATGCGATACTTGAGGGCGACGGTCTCGGCGGTCTCGTGACCCTCGATCTCGGCGACCTCGACCTGACGCTCCAGGTTGGCGAGCAGGTCGTACCAGCGTTCGCCCAGCCCGTAGAGGCGGTCGAGGGCCTGGATGGCCGGGGTCTCGTTCGAGTCGATGTCGAGGATGGCCTGGTAGGTCTCGATGGCCTTGCCGACGTCCTTGAGCTCCTGGTCGTAGACCTGGCCCAGGACGTAGAGCATCCGCGTCTTCTCCTGCGGATCCTCGGCCAGATCGGCCTTCTTGGCGTAGACGTCCTTGAGCGGCTCCCAGCGCTCGAGCCGGATGTACAGGCGCTCGAGGGCGTCCATGGCCGGCATGTCGACGTCGTCGACGGTGAGCACGTGGCGGAAGGTCGCCACCGCGGCGTCGGAATCGGTGAGGACCTCCTCCTCGATCTGGGCTGCGCGGTAGAGTAGCCGCTTGCGCTCGACGAGATCGAGCAGGATGTCGGCCTTGCGCTTGAGGGCGCCGACCAGCTTGGGCCAGTCGCCGTTGCGCTCGTGGATGGCCTGGATCGCGCTGGCCGCGTCGACCGAGCCGGGCGCCACGCCGAGCACGCGGTCGTAGGTGCGGACCGCCGAGGCGTCGTCGCCGAGCTCGAGCTCGAAGATCTGGGCCTCCTTGAAGAGCAACGCGACCTTGAGGTCCTCTTCGTTGGAGTCCTTGGCCACCTGATCGTAGAGCTCGACCAGGTCCTTCCAGCGCGCCAGCACGCGCGACAGGCGCTCGAGCTGCTGCTGGGTGTTCTCGTGACGGGGATCTTCGCGCAGGGCGCGGGCGTGGGTGTCCATCGCCTTGCCGGGGTCGTCGCCGCCGACCTCGTAGAGCTCGGCGATCTCGTGCAGCAGCTCGATCTTGCGGACCGGATCGAAGGCGTGCCGGACCATGATCTCGTAGACGCCGATCTGCTTGGCCCAGTCGCCGGCGTGCTTGTAGATCGGCTCGAGGATCGTGGCGATCGTGAGCTCGTGCTCCTTGCCGGCCGGGTGGCCGAGCAGACGCTCGAGGGCGGTCACCGCTTCGGTGTTGCGGGCGTCGAGCTCGAGCACCTGACGGTAGGTCTCGATGGCCTGAGCCAGCTCGCGCAGGTGGGTCTCGCGCAGTTGCGCCAGTCGCGTCAGCAGCAGCACCCGCTCGCGATCACCTTCCGGACCATCTGGGCACAGCACCAGCTGGCGGCCGAGGTTGTCGGCGAGGTCCTGCCACCGCTGACCGCCGACGAACAGGCGGTCGAGGGCGCGCAGGGCTGCGATCGAGTCGCCGTCCTGACCCAGCACCTCCTGATACGCGCCGATCGCCTCGGCGGGCTGGCCGAGCATCTCCTCGTGGATCGAGGCGATCTGGAACAAGATCCGCATCCGGTCCTGCGGGTCCTCCGCGATCTCGGCCTTCTTGCGATAAACCTCGAGCAGCTCGGGGTACTGCTCGTCGCGCGCGAAGATGGCCTCGAGGGCGGCGAGCGCCTCGAGATCGTCGGGCTCGCGATCGAGCGCGCGCTTGAAGAACTTCACGGCCAGATCGCTCTTGCCGAGGCGCTCCTCGTAGCTGCGGGCGACCTTGATGGCCAGCTCGTGGGTCAGGTGGGGATCGAGATCGCGCGACAGCGCGCCCTCGAACAGCCCGGTCAGACGGGGCCAGCCGTCGTCGAGGAGGTTGGCCAGGTCCTCGAGCTCGCGCTTGGCGCCCTCGGTGGCCGGGTCCTCCTTGAAGGCGCGGGCGAAGGCGCCGAAGGCGCGCTCGCTGTCGCCGAGCTTGGTCCTCTCGAGCTCACCGACCCGCATGAGCAGGCCGACGCGCCGTTGTAGATCGCCGGCACCGGTCGACGCCGCGACCTGGATCTCGTGGACCCCGACCAGCGACTTCCACTCGCCGATCTGCTCGTAGATCGGTTCGAGGATCGCGGCCGCGGTGAGCTTGTGCTTCTCGTCGCCGAGCCGGGTCTCGAGGCGCAGACGGGCGCCGGCGTGGGCCGCATCGAGATCGAGGATGTCGCGGTAGACCTCGATGGCGCCGGCGGTGTCGTTCAGGTGCTGCTCGCGCACCGCGCCGAGGCGGAACTTGAGCTCGAGGTGGCGGGCCTTCTCGTCCGGGGTTCCGGACGGATCGGTGATCGTGATCTGGCGCGACAGCACGTCGGCCAGCTCGGTCCACTGCTGGTTGCGCAGGTAGACGCGATCGAGGGCCGACAGCGCCCGCGCGTCGTCGCCGACGGCGTCGAGGATGCCCTTGTAGGCGGCGACCGCCCTGGTGTCGTCCTTGACCTCGTCCTCGAAGAGCTGGCCGATCTTGGCCTGGATGTCGACGCGGGCGTCGACGTCGGTCGAGAGCTCGAGCTTCTTCTGGTAGATGTCGAGCAGGTCCTGGAACTGGCCCTTGCCGAGGTACAGGCGCTCGAGCGCGTCGAGTGCGTCCTCGTTGCTGTCGTCGAGCCCGACGATGGTGCGGTTGAGCTCGAGGGCGCGGTCGTGCTGACCGAGCTCCTTCTCGAGGGCCTTGGCCATCACCGACAACAGCGGCAGGGCGTCGCGGTTGTAGCCGCCACCGGCGGCGGAGCCGCCGGATGAGAATTTCGGCGAGGAGGTCGCGTAGGCATCGACCAGGTCCTGCCAGGCGCCGGTCTCGCCGGCCAAGCGCTCCAGCTCGGCCCGGATCGACTCGGCCTCGTGGTCCTCGGCGTGGGCCTTGAGCCACCAGCCGAAGGCCGCGCCCTTGTCCTTGAGCTTGTCCTCGTTGTACTCGGCCAGGCGTTCGATGCGCTCGCGCCGCAGCCCGCGCTCGTCGGTCGAGCGCAGCTGGATCTCGAGCACACCGACCAGCTTCTTGGGATCGCGACCGGCCTCGTAGAGCGGGATCAGAGCCTCGGCGGCGGCCAGGTTGTGCTCGTCGAGCGAGAGCACCTTCTCGAACGCGCGCATGGCACGATCGGCCTTCTGTAGCTCATCGCGGTAGAGCACCGCGATCTTGCCGGCCAGCACCAGGCGGTGCTGCTCGGGTCCGGCCTCGACCTCGCGCTCGAGCACGCGCACGTACTCCTCGAGCTTGCCGCGGGTCCGGTAGAACTCCTCGAGCTCGTCCCAGCGCGCGTCCTGGACGTACAGCTTCTTGAGCGCGTCCTGGGCCCGGCGGTTCTGGTCGTCGACGGCAAGCAGGCGCTGCCAGGCGTCGATGGCCTTGCCGGTGTTCTCCAGCTTCTCGGTGTAGAGCAGGCCGAGGCGCTGCAGCGCTTCGGCCCGGGTCTTGTCGTCGCCGGCGATGTCGGCCTGACGGGCGGCGACCTCGGCCAGCTTGTCCCATTCCTTGTTGCGCTCATAGAGCTTGGAGAGCTCGGTCAGCGCCTCGTCGTGGGTCGGCTCGACCTCGACGACCTTCTCCCACCAGTACACGCAGATCTCGGGCTTCTTGACCTTGGTCGCGGCCATGCGGGCGACGTCGATGGTCAGCTCGGCCTTGCGATCGGCGGGCGCGCGCGCGATGTCGTTCTCGCGCAGCTTGATCAGCTTCTCCCAGTCGCGGCGCTTCTCGTAGACCTGGAGCAGGTGGTCGATCGCCTGCTGGTTCTCGGGATCGAGCTCGAGGACCTTCTCGAACGCCTTGATGGCCTCGGCCTGGTTGGAGAAGCGCTCGAGGTACAGGTTGGCGATCGACAGGTAGACCGTCGCCTTGTCGGGTCCGTGGGCGAAGCGCTCGGCCTTGTCGGTGAGCACCTTGACCAGATCGGGCCAGCGCTTCTTGTTCTCGTAGATCGCGGCCAGCTGGTCGTACGTCGACGCCTCGGGCGCGTGCCCGAGCGCCGCCGTCAGCGCGGCGATGACCTGGTTCTCGTTGTTGAGCTTGCCGTAGGCCTCGGCCAGCTCGCGCAGCGCGAGGGCCTTCTCCTGCGGCGTCTGCGCCGCCTTGGCCTCCTCGTCCTTGAGGGCGTCGACGAGCTGCTGCCACGCACCGGCCGCGCGCATGACGCGGGCGAGCTCACGCCGCGGCGCAAGCTTGGTCGGGTGTGCGGCCACGACGGCCTTCCACGCGACCACGCCCTTGTCGGCGCCACTCTCCGACCCTCTGGCATTCGCCATCGCGCCATCGAGATCGGCGGGGATCTCTTCGACCCGCGGCGCCACCGTAGCCGGCTTCGTTCTCGCCGCTTCCGGCGGTGTCGCCTGCGTGGACGCGGACTGCTTCTCCGGCTCGGGCTTCGGCTCGGGCTTCGGCTCGGGCTTCGGCTCGGGCTTCGGCTCGGGCTTCGGCTCGGGCTTCTTGGCTTCGATCACCGGCGCCGACGCCGGCGCCGTCTCGGGCAACGGATCGGGCACCGCCACGGGCACCGACCCGGAGGACGCGGGAGATGGCGCGGCCTTGAGGCCGTGCTCCCTGACGAAGTCTTCCACCGCGGGCGCGTCGGGGCCGTCCTCGTGGGCGATCACGAACAGCTTGCGGGCGCGATCGATGTCGTCGAGGTGCTTCCACGCCGCGACGCCGGCCTGCATCGCCACGTAGCAGCGATCCTCACCCTTGAGGTGATCGAGCACGCGCTCGCCGATGTCGACGACCGCGCTCCACTCGCCTCGTTCGCCGTGGACCTGCTGCACCAGCACGTAGGCCGCCACCAGCGATCGGCTGGGCGCGGCGCCGTTGGCGGCCGCGGCGTCGAGCGCCCGGGTCGCGAAGCGGGCGCTGCGATCGCGATCCTTGAAGCGTTGCAGCCACACCAGGGCGAAGCCGCGCAGGCGATCGGCGCGCGCCGCCGAGTCGGTGGCGGCAGCGGCGCGGCGCTGGTGGTGACTCTCGAGATCCTCCCAGCGCTGCTGGGCGGCGAGCTGCGCCTCGAACATGGCGTTGGCCGACGGCTCGTCGAGATCCTTCTCGAACACGGCGCGCAGGAGCTGCTCGAAGCGCGGATCGTCGGGCGCCTGGAGGCGCAGGATCCGGGCCGCGCGCAGAAGCATGCGTGCGGCGGTCGAGTCGTCGAAGCGACTGGAGTCCTCGGCGAGGCGCTGGACCTGCTCGGCCCACTCGTCGGGATCGTAGTTGAGCGCGGCGACCGCGTCCTGGACACGGGTCGAATCGGGCGTGCGCTCGAGCGCCGTCTCGAGGACCTGCTCGGCCTTGTCGCGTTGACCGCTGTCGAGCAGCGCTTCACCGACGATCGCGGCGAGCTCGGCGGCGGCCGCCGGGCTCTTGAGCTCCATTTCACCGAGCTTGGCGACCATCTCGTGGCGGCCCATCTCGCCGTAGACCTCGCGCGCTCGCGAGAGCGCCTTGAGGTTGTCCGGATGAAGCTTCCAGGCGCGCTGGTACAACCCCAGGGCGCGTTCGCGCTCGGGGATGACGTCCTCGACCAGCCGGGCGAGCTCGTAGAGCTTCTCCGACTGGTCCGGCTTGCCGCCGGACGCTTCCAGTTCCTTCTCGAGCTCGTCGATCGTCGCGGCCCAGTCGCGCGATCGGCGCAAGCGCTCCCTCAACAGCGTGCGCGTATCCATCTGCGGTGCATCCTCCCGCATTTGCAGGGAAACTTCTACCCCGGGTGACCCTCAAACCCTTGTAACACGTCAGGTAGCGACAACGCAGGGGTACTGGCCCGAAAACACACGCGGCGCCGGTTGCACCCGGCGCCGCGTCTCACGTGCGAACCTCGACGGAGAACCGATCAGCCGCCTTGCTGTTTGGCCGCGATCTGGAATCGGAACTTCTGGGCGATACCCTTGAGGGACGCCAGACCCGCGCCGGCTGCCTTCGAGAACTCCTCGAAGTCCTTGTCGGCTTCCTTGAGCTGCCCCATGCGGAAGTACGACTGACCACGCTGGAACTTGGCCTTGTGATTGTCCTTGGAGAGCTTGAGCGCCTCGGTGTACGCGGCGATCGCCTTGGCGTCCTCGACCTTGTCGAAGTACGCCATGCCGAGCACGTAGAAGAGCTTGCTCTTCTTCTCGTTCTCCATGACGTGCTCGACACCCTGGCTCACCACCTGGATCGCCTCGTTGGGATAATCCCAGCGCCGGTAGAGCTCGCCGAGCGCGATGTAGGGCTCGCCGAAGCGGGGCCAGGCCAAGATCGCCTTGGTGAAGGCGTCAGCCGCCTGCGCGTCCTTGAGCTGGTCGCGATAGATGCGACCGATGTAGTACTGCGCGTTGTACAGCTGCGCGTCCACCTTCACCGCGTTCTCGAGGCGCTGGAGCGCGGCGTCGAAGTTGACGCCGCGCAGATCGGGCGTCACGTCCTCGGGCTTCTTCTTCTGGCGCGTGGCCTCGGCCTGACGCTCGCGATCGACGGCCTGCTCGTAGAGCGCCGCGCCGAAGCGCACGTTGAGCATGACGTCGTTGGGACGGGTGCGCGCCGCGCTCTCGTAGGCCTCGACGGCCTCGTTCCACGCCTTCTTCTCGCGGTACGCCTCGCCGAGCTGGTACCACGCCATGAAGTTGTCGCGGTCGAGGCGGACGGCCTCCTTGAACTCGGTGATCGCCGTGTCGTACTGCTTGGCGCTCAGCGCCCTGGCGCCGGCGTTGGCGCGCTTGATGGCGTCGTTCTTGGACTGGTTCGGGCAACCGGTGCCGAACGCGACCAGCGCGGCGAGCGTGACGACGGAGAGCAGCTTCGTGACGTGAAGTCGGGCCATACGTCCCTCCTGGGCGGCAACACCGTAAGCCGGTCGCGTTGTGTGCTCAAGATCAACTGCTTCCGAAAAACACAAAGGGCACGCCGGTTGGCGTGCCCTCCTCGACGAGACCCGGACGAGATCGCCCGGGATCAGCCGCCGGTCGGGCGGAAGTTGAACGGGTAGTTCACCTGGACGCCGCCGCCGCCCTTGGGCTTCGGGAACTCGATGGCCTTGATGACGCCGGCCACGCAGCTCGCGACCTCGGGATCGACGCCGCCGGCGTTCGACGCCGTGACCGAGCCGGTGGGCGAGATGAAGAACTGGGTCGACACCGTGCCCTCGAGGCCGGGACGGGCCAGGAGCTGCTTCTCGTAGCAGTACGTGATCTTCTGGATGTTGCGCTTGATGTAGCGGCGGATGATCGCCTTGTCGAGATCACCGACCGACTGCGGCTGGCCGATGCGGACCTGCGGCACCGACGACTGGCGACCACGCATGCCGCCGCGACCCGAGCCGACGCCGTAGCCCGAGCCGGTGCCCGAGCCGTGACCGATGGTGCCGTAACGACCGGTGCCGATGGTGCCCCAGCCGGTGCCGCCGCCACCCGGGCCGAAGCCCGACCGGCCGAAGCCGAAGCCGCCGGCCATCTCGCCGGGCTCGTTGCCGAGCAGACCGCCCTGGATGTCGAGGTCGTCGAAGCCGCTCGAGATGTCACCGGTGCCGGTGATCGAGGCGAAGTTGCCGCCCTGCGACAGTGCCGCCGAGCCGAGCACGCCGGCCGTGCGGGCCTGCTCGATCGCCTGCTGGCGCGCGAGCTGCTCCTGTTCGGCGTTCTTCTTCATCTTGAACTGGCCCTCGGCGCGGTCCGAGTCCTTCTTTCCCATCTTCCCTTCATCGAGCATCATCGCGGTGCCGGTGCCACCGGACTCGTCCTCGCCCTCCTCTTCCTTCTCGGGCTCGGGCGGCGGCGGATCCTCCTGCGAGGTGGTCTGCGCCTTGTTGGACGTGTCCTCGTTGACGGCCATGTCGGTCAGGGCAGTGTCCTGGTCGGGCGGAACCGACCACAGCAGGAACACGAAGCCGAAGTGGGCGACGGCCGACCCGGCGAAGAACAGGAGCACCGCGGCCTCGAGGGTCGCGAACAGCGGCACCGGGTGACGCTTGGGCTGCGGCACCGACGTCACCAGGAAGGTGGCGTTGCCGCTCTTGACGCGGATGCGCGCCTTCTGAGGAATGGCGACCTCGAGCCCGCCGGGTGTGGTCGACGAAGGAGTCGCCCTTCCTTGCTGCTGGAGCTCGGAGAGCGAGATCGACTGACCGTCGACCTGCATCTCGCCCTCCATGCCCTGGCTGTAGTTGAAGACGAAGTCGTCACCGCGCGGCGCGATCAGCGCGAAGCTGTCGCCAGGCGCCTCGGTGGTCGGGAACTCGTTCTGCGGGTTCTGGCCGATGCGGAACCACGGGTTGCCGCTCTTCTCGTCGCGGAGGCGCAGCAGGCCCGAGGCCAAAAAGGCGATGCCGAGCGGGAGACCGAGGAACACCATGACGTCGTTGGCGACGCCGAGCTTCTGGGGCCGGTAGGCCCACGACGGCTTCTTGTCGACCTCGACCCACTGGTGCTTCTTGGCTTCGTTGAACGAGGCGTTGTAGTAGCCGACACCGAAGCCGACGAGCCCGACGACCAGACAGATCGCGGAGAGCACGAAGAACGTGTTGGTCGTCGACGACACCTTGCCGCCGCGCGGGTTCATCACGTGCTTGACCGACACCACCGAGTTGCCGAGCATGGCGGCGACCTCGACGGCGCGGGCGCCCGGCTCCTCGACCTGCTCGGAGAGCGGCGAGAACCCGGTATTGATCGGCTGCTGCATGCCGAACGGCGCCGGGATGTTGCCCATCGGCACCGGCGGACGGGGCGCCGGCCGCGCCGCCATCGGCGGCGGAGGCGCCGCGACCATGGTGGGGGCCTGGGCTGCCATCGGCGCCATCGGCGCGGGCGGCGGCGCCGAGCCCATCATCGTCGGCGTCGTCGGCGACGGCGCGCTCGGCGCGGCCGGGACGGGCGGACGCGGCGTCGACGAGATGACGCCAGCGTCAGCCGCGGTCGGTCCGGACGGGCTGGCCTGCACCTTGGTGGGCAGGTCGTCGTCCTCCTCGGCTCCACCGATCGTGACCTCGATGCGGGTCTCGCCGATGACCACCGAGTCGCCCGACTGGAGCTTGGCCTTGTTGACCTTCTGCCCGTTGACGAACGTGCCGGTCGTCGACGAGAGGTCGATGATGCTCACGTCACCGGGTCCCGTGACCTCGATGAGCGCGTGCATGCGGCTGACGTTCTTGTCGTCGAGCCGCAGGTGCGACGAGGACAGCTTGCCCACCTTGATGACGGGCAGCGTCAGCTTCTCCTCGCGGATCAGCTCCTCGCCTTTGAACAGTCGGAACGTGAGGGGTACTTTGCCACCGGCCATGGGATTCTCCTCGAAGGAGCGAGTCAGGCGTCTTGTCTCGACGGCGTCCGACTCGTGGCCAGCGGTCTCCTCCTACGCAGGAGGCGGACTGGTCACAAGTCTTCGGCGGACTTCAGGATCTCGGCGATGAAATCTTTGCGGATGCGGATGAGGCTCGAGTGCTTGGCGAAGTCGATCGCATCGACGGTCGTGCCCTCGGGCTTGATCAGGTCGCCCTCGATCGTGTCGCCCGAGAAGTCGTAGACCTTCACCTTGGCCTTGCCGGCCCCACCACCGGCGTTCTGTGCGAACGCGGGGGTCGAGAGCGTGGCGAGGAGCGACAGAGCGATGACGAGGCGGAGGGTGCGCATGACGTCTCCCGTGGTGCAGCGGGGGGTCGACGAGTCCTCCATCGAGGCTGTGGACACCACCGCTGGGTTTCGGTTCCGGTTTTCGTTTCGAAATCTTAGCGCTGAGGGACGTGAGATCCCGGCCAAATTTCAGCCAGGAATTTCAATCACTTGGGGGCGGGGGCCGGAGGCGGGGTCGGCGCGGGCTGGCTCTTCATCATCGCCTCCTGCGCCGCCTGCATCTTCTTGAAGTCGTCGATCGACTTCATGACCTTGTCGCAGTCCTTGATGTTCTGATTCGCCTCTTCCCGGTCGTCCTCCGACACGCCGTCCTTGGTCAGGTACTCCTGGAAGTAGCCCTTGGCCTTGGCGTAGGCCGCCTTCGCTCGGTCGAGGTCGTCCTCCTTGGACGCGAAGAAGGCCTTGTACAGCACGCCCAGGTTGTACGTGGCCTCGCCGCGGCGGGGCTCCAGGCCCTTGGCCTTGTTGTAGGTCTCCTCGGCGGCCTTGAAGTCGCCGAGGCCGCGCTGGGCGACCCCGAGGCCGATCATGGCGTCGTAGTTCTTGGGCTCGAGCGCGAGCACCCTGGTGAACTGCTCCTTGGCCACGTCGTAACGACGGGTGCCAAGCGTGATGAGGCCGACGTTCTGGCGGGCCTCGGCGAAGTCGGCGTCGAGGTCGACCGCCGCCTGAAAGCGGCCCAGGGCGTCGGTCAGGTTGTTCTTGTTGAGCGCGAGCAGCCCGAGCGCGTGCTGGAGAGGCGCGTACTTGGCGTTGCGCTTCTCGCCCTCCTCGAGGAGAAGCTTGGCCAGATCGAGCCGGTTGCGGTTCTTCTGGAAGCCCTCCATGTAGACCAGGCCGTACACGGTGTAGGCCTCGACGTTCTCGTTGTCGATGGCGAGCGAGATGGACAGCTTCTTGCGCGTGTCCTCCTCGAGCTTCTTCCAGGCGGCGGCGTCCTTGGTGCGGCGCAGCTCGCCGAGCTGGAGCACGGCCAGGTTGACGTAGGCCGCCGAGAGCTTGACGTTGGCCTTGATCGCGCTCTCCCAGTACTTCTTGGCGCCGTCGGTCTTGCCGGCCGCGTAGTAGAGCTCGCCGAGGTTCGAGATCGAGGCGCCGTGGTTGGGCTTGACCTTGAGCGCGGACTGGTAGGCCTCCTCGGCCTCCTTGGCCATGTTGCAGTTGTGATAGCTGCGCCCGACCATGTACTGGGCCTCGATCAGGTCCTTGTGGGCCCGGGCCACCGACGCGAACTGATCGGCGGCCTGGCGGCAGGTCGACTCGCTCCACGCGGTCTGGGCGGCGTAGAACTCGGCAGCCTTGGCGTAGTCGGCCTTGGCGTCAGTGGAGACCTGACGGTTCTCCTCGATCGGGTTCTCGGGCTTGATCTTGGTGACATCGGGCGGCGGCGGCACTTCCTTGGTGCCCTTCTGCAGGCCGCTCTTGGGCGAGCCACCGCAGGCCGCCATCGCGACCACCGTGAGGATGATGGAGAGTTTCTTCATCATGGTCGTCATGGTCCTTACTCCACCTTCAGGATGGCCGGCTCGACGTCGCTCACCGGCACTTCACCGGCGCCGGGCTCGCTGCGCAGCTCGGACGCGGTGGGGAAGTCCTCGGGCTTGATCTGTCCGAGCTCGCGCTCGCACAGCCTGGACCAGCTCGAGAACCAGCCGAAGTCGGTCGAGGTCTTGAGGCAGGCGCTGAACGCGTCGAGCGACGTGGCCTCGAGCGGCTCGGCCTTGGCCTCGAGGGTCTCGCAGTAGATGTCGACGGCCTCCTCGTACTTGCGGATGTTCTCGGGGATCTCCGCGGTGTACAGCGCGTCCGAGAAGTTCTGCGACACCTGGCCGATGCGGGCCGCGCCGGCGATGGCGTTCTGCGGCTCCTTGATCTCGAAGATCAACTTGCCGTACTGGCCCGCGGCCTTGCCACCGACGGTCTCCTTCTCCTTGAACCAGGCGTCGAAGCGCTTGAGCGACTTCTCGGCCTCGGCCTTCTTGGCCGGATCGAAGTTGAGCTTCTCCGGGAACTTGATCGACAGGAACTTCTCGTAGTCGACCTCGGCCGCGTAGAACTTCGACAGCGCGTACCAGTAGCGCGCGGTGCGCTCGTCGCCGCCGGGGAACTTGCCGCCCTTGCGATCGAACTCGGCCACGGCCTGGCCGAAGGCCTTGAGCGCTTCCTTGGCCTTCTTTTCGTCGCGGGTCACGACGGTCAGCTTGATCTTGGTCTCGGGACCACACTGGGTGCGGGTGTCGCCCTTCTTGCGCTTCTTCGAGGCCTTGCCGACGGCGCGCTCGCGGGCGACCTTGATGCACGAGCCGTCGACGGTCTTCACCGGGCAGCTCTGCTGCCACAGGATCTGGCCGATGCGGGCGTAGGCGACGACGATCTTGTCGCTGCCCCCGGCCGAGGCGTGCTTCTTGAGGTACTTGCGGTAGTGGTCGACGACCACGTCGAGATCACCACGCTTCTCGTAGATCGAGGCCAGCGAGAAATAGGCTGCGGCGCCGTCGGGCGCGCCCTTCTTGCCGGTGCCGAACTTGGAGATGAACAGGTTGGTGTCCTCGATCGCCTTGTCGTCGTCGCCGATGCCCTTGCGGTAGAACACCGCGTCGTTCATCGCCTTGTACGCGTCGTCTTCCTTGGCGTACTTCTTGGCGTACTCCTCGAAGTTGGCCGACGCCTTGTCGTAGTAAGCGACGCGGGCGTAGACGTTGCCGAGGCGGGCCAGGGCGCGCGCGCTCGACTTCGAGGTCGGGAAGCGATCCATCAGCTCGACGTAGACGCTGATGGCGGCCGACAGCGAGCGGCCCTCCTCGTAGCAGACGCCGGCGTTGTAGAGGACCTGGTCCATCTTCTCTTCGACGCCCACGTCGGGGTTCTTCTTGACCGTGTCGTTGAAGAGCTTGAGGTAGCCGTTGCCGCACTGGACGTACTTGGCGAAGTCGCCCGTCTTCTTGGCCTCGGCCTCGACCTGCTCGAGAATCTTGCGCTCGGCCACCGCCATGATCGACGCGGCGCGATCGTTCAGGTCACTGCGATCCTGATCTTCCTTCGCCGAGATGAACTTGGGGTTGTCCATGAACCACTTGGCCCACTCGGCGACCTTCACGTTCTGGCCGGTGACGATGTAGATATCGAGGAGGATGTTGGCCGAGTAGTACGCGGTCTCGTGCTTGGAGTGGGTCTTGATGATGTCCTCGAAGAGCGGCAGCGCCTCCTCGAAGTGGTTGTAGCGCCGGAACATGTTGGCCTTGAGGAACTTCATCCCCACCAGCTCGTCGTCTTCCGGGTCCTTGATGTACTTGATGTAGATGTCGAAGGCGTCGAGCATCTTCTGCTCGCGCTCCGGGATGGGCTTGGGCTCGGGGACCTTGACCTCCTTGCCGTCGTCCTTGAAGTCGAGCGGATCGACCTTCACGCGCGGATCCACAGCGAGGGCGTTCTTCCAGCCCAGCACCGCGGCGTAGGCCGACTCCTTGACCAGCTTCTGGTCGACCTTGCCGGTCTTGACCACGTTGGTGAACGAGACCGCGGCGTTCTCCCACAGCTCGGTCTGGAGACGCGGGTTGGGCTCGTTGTCGGCGCGCGACCAGAGCAGCTCGGAGTAGAAGTACTGGGTGTCGCCGTAGTCGGGTGCGTCGGGGAAGACCTCGAGGTAGACGTTGTAGAGCTTGTCGGCGTAGGCCAGCGTCTCCGGGTTCTTGGTCTTGATCGACTCGTTGTGGTACGCGCGCGCCATCTCGCCCGACATCGCCGCGGCGTTGTCATGGCACTCGCTGGCCTCGGCCGCGGGCAGGACCTTCTTGTCCTTGAGCGCGCCGAACAGCTTCACCAGGCGCTCGATCTCCTCGACCTTGTTGGCGTTGGTCGCGCCCGCCGCCGACAGCATCGCGGTCGCGATGTTGTACTGCCACAGGCAGACGTTCTTGTTCTTGGGCTCTTCCTTGATGAGCTGGCGGTAGGTGTAGATCGCCTTGTCGCTCTTGCCCTGCTCCGTGTAGAAGTCGGCGAGCAGCTCGAACATGGTGAAGGCGTAGGCCGAGTCGATCTTCTGGAAGGTCTGCCAGGCCTTGGCCACCGCGCCGAACTCGGAGAAGGCGCGGACGAAGTCCTTCTTGGCAGCGCGGTTGAGGGTCTCCTGCTTCTTCTGGCCATCGGTGTCGCGGATGACCTGGAGGAACTGCTTGCCGGCGTCCTCGTGCTGCGACAGGTTCAGGTAGACCCAGCCCAGCATGTACGTCGCGTAGTTGTAGACGTTGCTCTTGGGGAACTGCAGGACCTTCTTGTAGAAGGCCTCGGCGTTGGCGAGCTGGTTCTCCTGGAAGTAGTAGTCGGCGAAGGCGAGGTACGCGTCGGGCACGTACTTCGACTGCGGGTACTCGGTGAGGAGGCGGTGATAGATCTGCCGCGCGTCCTTCATGTACTTGCCCTGCTGGAGCGTGTACGCGAAGGCGAACAGCGCCTGGTCCATGCGCGGGTAGGACTTGAACTTCTCGTTGTCGGCGAGCCGCTTGTAGGTGCGGACCGCGTTCTTCATCGCTTCCTGGGTCTTCGCGGCGTGGTCCTTGGCCGCCGCCTGGAACTTCGACTTGTTCTTCTTGTCGCTGTCGGCCTTGATCGTGTTCTCGGTCGCCTTGAGGCGATGGAACCGCGAGAGCTGCGAGTGGGTCTGGCCGAGGCGGAAGAACAGGTCGGCCTTCTCGGCGACGTCCGAATCGGGGGTGTCCTCGATCAGCGTCTCGAGCAGCTGGATCTGCTCCTTGCGGATGTCACCGACGGCGCCCTCGAGCTCGAGGACCATGTCGGCGGTGACCGACGGTCCCTTGGCCCCGGTGTCGGTCTTGGGCTTGGGCTTGGTGCGCTCCGACAGCTTCACGTCGACCTTGACCGACGTGGTGCGCGTGTAGCGCGTCTTCTGCGCCGAGGCGGACCCTGCCACCGCGAGGCAGGCGACGAGGGCGATGGTGCCGACGGTGTACTTGCTCATGCTTCTTGGCCTCATCAGTTCTTGGGGCACTGGTTCCGGACCTTGAACCGGTAGTAACCGAGCTCGTCCTTCCAGTACTCGCCGTTGAAGCGCCAGACGAAGTGTTCGTCGTCGACGATGATCGGGTCCTCCTTGTGGGAGGCGCCGATGCGCTCGCCCTTGCCGGTCGCGCTGATCTGACCGGCCTTGGCGTTGAGCACCTCGATCTTGATCTTGATGCCGTCGCGGCCGAGCATCTGCAGCTCGGCGACCAGGCGGTTGATGCGCTCCTTGGCCAGCTTGCCCGCGTCGGCCTGGGCCAGCGACTTGCGCACCTCGAGCTCGGTGTTGACCTCGCCTGCGATGGCGGTGGTCTGCCAGGCCTTGTCGGCGGCCGACAGGGCCCTGAGCTCCTTGTCGAGCTCCTCGACCCAGTTGAAGGTCTTGGCCAGGGTCTTGTCGCCGAGCACGGACATGACCAGGCGCTGGGTGACCTCGTCGAGGCCGGCCTTGTTGTCCATGATCTTCTTCACGTAGTCGTAGAACTCGGCGTTGTCCTCGTACTTGGCGACCACGTCCTGCAGGTTCTTGCGCAGAGGGCGGAAGCGGGTGTCGTACTCACCGACTGCCTCGAGCGCGCGGTCGTACTGGCAGTACTTGTAGTAGATGACGCTCTTGAGCAGCACCGACTCGGGGAAGAACTGGTCCTCGAAGTAGGGCGCGTTGAGGGTGTGGATGTTACCGAGCGCCTTGGGGTTGTTGGTCTTGAGGAAGTAGGCCCACGAGGCCTCGAACAGCGAGTTGGTCCACTCCGTCGAGCTCTGCTCGAGCTTCTCGTAGTAACGGATGGCCTTGTCGAAGTCCTGGGTCGAGTAGAAGACGCGGGCCATCTGCAGGATGGCCAGCTCCTCGAAGCGGGCGATGTCGTCGGCCTTGTACTGGGCCGGACGCTCGCGGGCGATCTCGAGGATCTTCTTGAAGGCCTCACCGGCGGGGCGACCCTCGTACTTGCGCACGTAGGCGACGCCCTCGAAGAACTTGGCCTTGATGAAGAACTCGCTCGATTCAGCGACGCGGCCGAACAGCTCGATGGACTTGTCGAGCTCCCCCTTGGTGTAGAAGTGGCGGCCGAGCAGGAAGTAGAGCTCGTCGCGGACCGAGTCCATGATCGGCTCGTCGAGCGACGCCGGGTCGTACTTGCCGACCTTCTCGAGGATGCCCGAGGTCTCGGGCAGCACGCGTGAGAGCGCGGCCAGCCACTTGAGGGTCGCCGAGTAGTAGCCGTGCTCGGGACCGGCGTCGGCGATCTTCTCGAAGTAGTTCAGGGCGCCGGCGTAGTAGCCCATCTTGTACAGGGTCTTGCCCATGTAGAAGTCGGCGCGCTGCTTGTGGGCGTCGTCGTCGCCGGTCTCGCCATCGAGGACCTTCTTCAACTCGATGGACGCCGAGTAGTAGTCCTTCTTGCGATAGAGGTCGATCGCGCGATCGAACGTCTTGGACCCCGGGGTCGAGGCGCCGCCGTCGGGCTCGAGCTCCAGGTCGTCGCCACCCGCCTTGGGCTGGGCAGACGGCGTGCTGAAGGACAGCGCGAGCGTGGCGACGATGACGGATGCCAGCGAAAGGAGACGGCGCATCAGGTTCCTCCGAGGTCTATCAAACGGTCCGCAACGCCCCTCCCCGACCTCCCCTTCACCCAGCACGTTTCCGCAGAAACGTGAGGCGTGTCGCGGACCTCATAGGCGGCCGAATCATCTGCGTGGCCCCGCGCGCTTGTCAAGGCACCCATGCGACGATGACGGCGCGCAAGCTTCATCGAAGTCCCGACACATCCCGCGACCCTCGGTTGCAGAAAAAGATCTCGCCCCTCCTGTCCGCGCGCCGGACACGACCACGGTCCACCAAAGCGCCGCTCGCTCAGCGCAGCCGGGTCTTTTCCCTAGCCGCTGTCTTGACTTCGGTACCCCGCTTTTTATTATCGCGCCCGTCGAAACACGGGGCTGGCGTCTCAGCCTGCGCCCGTGACGGGATGCGTTCCGCCCGGTGACTAACCCTGGATGAACCACATGGCTCGCAGCACCACTTCGTTCGGTCTCGTTGCACTACTCGTCGTCGGTTTCACGGCGGCGTGCGACAACCCCGTCGGGCGGATCTGCGACCTCGGCGTCGAGAACCCGGGCATGACCGAGGCGGTGATGGGCTCTCCGTCCCTCGATTGCCAGAGCAAGCTGTGCCTGAAGATCCCGGTCGCCCTGGGCAAGGACACCCCCGAGGGCTTCCGGACCCTGGCTGCCAACCGTGGCATGTGTACCGCGACCTGCGAGGACGAGAGTGACTGCGACAAGGTCCCGGAGTCGCCGTGCATCACTGGCTTCACCTGCGGCATCCCGCTGGTGGTCGGTCCCTTCTGCTGCGAGAAGGTCTGCATCTGCAAGGACTACGTGATCCTGCCCGAGGACGGCACGCTCGACACGCCCGATGCCTGTCTCGCCGACAACGCGGCGAATGCGTGCTGCAACCTCGCCGGTCGGCCCGGGAACCCGGCGTATCCGAACTGCCCCTGAGCGCCGCGATCGGGATCGTCCAGGTCCACGTTCACGCCGACGTCCACGATCACGACAACGCCCACGTCAACGAGCACGACTGCGCCCGGTCGTGGACATGATCGTGGACGTCGTCGTGGACGTCGACGTGGACGTGGACCTGGACGGTCCGGCTCTTACATGGCCGGAATCGGGCCTGGCTAGCCTCGGAAGGCATCCTTGATGACCACGACGTCGTCGCCGGTGATGGCGACGACGTCGAAGCGGCAGGTGTCGAAGCGCGGACGGCGGATCGACAGGTACGCCTGCGCGACCCGCACCACCTGACGTTGCTTTCCCGGTCCCACCGCGGCGGCTCCGCCGCCGAAGCGATCGTCGGCGCGCGAGCGAACCTCGACGAAGACGAGGGTGTCGCCGTCGCGGGCGATCAGGTCGAGCTCGCCCTGCCGGCAGCGGAAGTTGCGCTCGACGATGCGGTAGCCCTGCGCTCGCAGCGCCTGGCTCGCGCGATCTTCACCGCGCCCACCGCTCTCCAACCTCTCCCGCCCCATACCCGCCTCCCGAGATGTCGTGACCCGGAGCTCGTTCGAGCTCGTTCGAGCTCGTTCGAGC